>Ga0302184_10000611_pt1 | contig 23104 bp, 21 predicted proteins | sample I_Palsa_N3_3_FD_200233 | JGI IMG/M metagenome (GOLD analysis project Ga0302184, IMG submission 200233) | Peat permafrost microbial communities from Stordalen Mire near Abisko, Sweden - I_Palsa_N3_3 | ecosystem: Environmental > Terrestrial > Soil > Palsa > Peat permafrost | place: Sweden...
GAAGCCGGCGTCCGCGCCCTCGCCGCCGTCCTCGAGAATCTCGCCGGGCCGGCCCGGCTGTGACCGTCCGGCGCTGGCTCGCCGACCTGGCCTGGCTCCCCGGCCAGGGCCTGCGCCGCGACGTCCTTATCGAGGCCGAAGGCGGCCGCTTCACCTCCGTTCTCCCGTCCGCCTCAACCGCCCCTCTTGCCTCACCAGCCCCTACCGAACGTCTCAGCGGTCTCACCCTGCCGGGCTTCGCTAACGCGCACTCGCACGCCTTCCACCGTGCGCTGCGGGCCACCACCCAGGCGGCCCGGGGGACCTTCTGGACCTGGCGTGAGCGCATGTACGAGGCCGCGGCCCGGCTCGACCCGGACAGCTACCTTCAGCTGGCCCGGGCCGTGTACGCGGAAATGGCCATGGCCGGGGTAAGCTGCGTGGGCGAGTTCCACTACCTGCACCACCGGCCGAGCGGGCGTCCCTACGCCGACCCCAACGCGATGGGGCGGGCCCTGGTCCAGGCGGCGGCGGAGGCTGGCCTGCGCATGACGCTGCTTGATGCCTGCTACCTGACCGGTGGTCTCGACCGGTCCGGGGTGCTGCCGCTGGCCGGCCCGCAGGTGCGGTTCAGCGACGGCGACGCGTCCCGGTGGGCCGAGCGGGTCGACGCGCTCGGGCTCGACGAGCGCGGCATGATCTCGCCGCACGCGCGGGTCGGCGCGGCCATCCACTCGGTCCGCGCGGTGCCGCCGGAGCAGATGCACCCGGTCGTGGCCTGGACCCGCCGGCGGGGTGCCCCGCTGCACGTCCACATGTCCGAGCAGCGAGGCGAGAACGATGCCTGCCGGGCCGTCTACGGCGTCTCGCCGGCCCGGCTGCTGTACGACGAAGACGTGCTGGGGCCGCGGACCACGGTCGTGCACGCGACGCACGTCAGTGCCGCGGACCTGGAACTGCTGGGCGGTGCGCAGGTGTTCGCCTGCTTGTGTCCCACCACTGAACGCGATCTAGGGGACGGGCTGGCGCCCTCGCGCCCGCTGGACGCGGCCGGGTGCACGCTCACCCTGGGCACCGACAGCCACGCGGTGGTGGACATGCTCGAAGAAGCCCGCGGTGTCGAGTACGCCGAGCGGCTGGCCCGCCGTTCGCGCGGGCACTTCACGGCCGAGGACCTGCTGCTGTCGGCTACCTGCGACGGACACGCGAGCCTGGGCTGGCCCGACGCGGGCGAGATCGCCCCCGGCACCTGGGCGGACCTGGTCACGATGTCCCTGGACAGCGTGCGGACCGCGGGCGCCGACGACAGCCTGGCCCTCGAGACGGCGGTGTTCGTCGCCTCGGCGGCCGACGTGCGGAACGTCGTGATCAGCGGTCAGGACGTCGTCCGCGACGGGCTTCACCTGCTGGTCCCGGACGTCCCCGGAGAACTCTCCCGTTCCATCCGCGCTCTGCTGCCTTCCTAAGACAAGCCGTGCCGCTCTCCTGAGACAATCGCCGGTATGACCGAGATTCCCGTGGTGGACCTGGGCCGTGGCGTCGCGATGCCGATGGTGGGATTCGGCACTTGGCAGATACAAGGGCAGCAGGCGTATCAGGCCGTCCAGCATGCGCTGCAGGTCGGCTACCGGCACATCGACACCGCCACCATGTACCGGAACGAGGCCGAGGTCGGCCGCGCCATCGCCGGCAGCGGCCTGGACCGAAGCGAAGTCTTTATCACCACCAAACTGCAGCCCGGCAACGCGGGGCGCGCGCGGGCCACCATCGCCGAGAGCCTGCGCGCCCTCGGCACCGATTACGTGGATCTCTGGCTGGTGCACTGGCCGCCTCGCAGGCAGGCTTCGCCGCGGCTATGGCGGGAATTCCTCGCGATCTGCGGCGAGGGGCTGTGCCGTGCGGTCGGCGTGAGCAATTACAGCGTGGCCGAGATCGATGACCTCATCGAGGCGACGGGGGAGCGGCCGGCGGTCAACCAGATCCCGTGGAGCCTGTCCCGGTATGATCCGGTGCTGCTGGCCGCGCACGCCCAGCGCGGCGTGGCGGTCGAGGGCTACAGCTCCCTGAAGGGCACCCGGCTGCGGGATCCGGTCCTGGCCGAGATCGCCAAGAGCCACGGGGTGACGCCGGCCCAGGTAGTCCTGCGCTGGCAACTTGAGCTCGGCATCATCGTCATTCCCAAGTCCGTCCGGCCGGAGCGCATCGAGTCGAACCTGGACCTGTTCGGGTTCTCCCTCACGGCCGAGGAAATGGCGCGCCTGAACCATCTCTAGCCCTGTCCACAGGCAGGCACGCCGGGCCCGGGTTATCCACAGGCGCCCGGCCGGATCAGCGCAACGGGTTGCGTTTTGGCCACTGTGGTGGAGACCCGGCGGCGTGGGGTTGCCGGGAATCCCAAGGAGGATCGTTATGAACCAGGGCGGATACGTGACCCTCGTCGGCTTCGTGGCCCAGGACCCTAAGCAGCGCGAGATCAAGGATGGCACGCGGGTTACCGACCTGCGTGTCGGCGCGACGACCCGCGTCCAAGACCGGGTAACCAACGAGTGGCGGGATGCGGACACCTCGTATTACGACGTCACCTGCTGGCGCAGGCTGGGTGACCACGTGCGCGCCAGCATGCACAAGGGCGAGCCGGTCTTCGTCAAAGGACGATTCAAGGCCCGCAGCTACGAGGATAAGAACGGGCAGATCAAGAGCGTGATCTCCATCGTGGCGGACACCGTGGGGCACGACCTGAACCGCGGCCCGGCCAATTACATGCGCCCGAGCCCTCCGCCCGCGGTCACCGAAGGTGACCCGGCCGAGAACCGGCCAGCGGGCATCGGCGAAACCCCGGATATAGCCGAAGGGCCGGGCGAGATGATCGACGAAGAGGCGGTCGAGCGGTTCAGCCGGGATCTGGACGAAGCCGGACTCGCCGCGCGGGCACTCGACGAGGACGAGGAGGCAAGCGCCGCCGCGCCCTTCTGAGCGCTAGGTCCAGATAACGCCGCGCATCGAGTCCTCTCCTGGAGGTCGGTCTGCCGGGCCAGCGGCGGGTTTGTCAGGCGCCATGCGGGTCTGCGTAGGTGCCGCACGGAACGGATACAGCTGGAATCATAGCGTAGCTATCCTGTGCGGCACCGACGCCACGTTCTGTAGTCACGGACGTGTCGTCCGCAGCGGCTCCGGCATGCCCGCAGGTAGGCGCAGCCCCGGAAATCCTTGCCAGCCAACATTATTGGTTCGGCAACGTGGGAGCACGGATCGCACTTATCATGTTACCTAAAGTGATGACGGGTGCGGGCGGCAAGGCGTAGCTCATGATGGGCGGAGGGCATGTCAGCTGTTCAAGAGGCGATAGAACAGCGCGAGAAGCGCTTCTCACGCCTGATCAAGTGGCCGTCGTGCTGGCCGCTGCTTGCCATGCCTACGTCACTCATTGTGTACATCGTCGCTGTCCTCGGCGTTGACCTGGCCCTGATCGGCTGGCAGCTGGTCGGCGTCCGCAAACCGCAGACGGACAATGTGGTCCTGTTCGTAGCCTTGCTGGCCGCCGCGGTGATCTGCATCGAGGCAATGCGGCGGCTCGGCCATCCGACCGGCGTGTCCCGTGACCTGCTTTCCGCCTGGTGGCTCCCTATCGCGCTGTTGCTGCCGCCGCGGTATGCCCTGCTGGCGCCGCTGGTCCTCGGCGGGGTGCTCTACCTGCGGGCGCAGCGGATACCCGTCTACCGGCGGATGTTCAGCTCAGCTGCGCTCGGGCTGGCGGGCGCCGCGGCCTCGGGCACGTTCCACCGGTTTGTCCCCGAAGCCGTGGTGGTCAGCCTGAAAGGCTCGAACGCCTGGCTGACCCGCCCGTCGGTGGTGGCCACGGCCATCGCCTGCGGTGTCCTGTTCGCCGTGGTGAACACCTGTGTCGTCGCGGTCGCCGCGCACCTGGCCGAGCCTGAGGCGTCGCTGGCCAAGGCGGTCTGGGACTCCGAAACCCTGCTGCTCGACCTGACAGAAACCTGCGTCGGCGTTCTCATCGCGATCACCTGCACGCTCAGCTTCTTCCTCCTGCTGCTGGTGTTGCCGCCAGTCATCATGCTGCAGCGGAGCATGATGCACCAGCAGCTGACCGCCGCGGCCCGCACCGACCCCAAGACCGGCCTGCTGAACGCCGCCGCCTGGCAGCGTGAAGCCGACGCGGAGATCGCCCGGGCGCTGCGCTCGGGCACGCCGCTGGGCCTGCTGCTGGTCGACGTTGACTATTTCAAGCGGGTCAACGACAACCACGGGCACCTGGTCGGGGACGAGGTTCTGCGAGCCCTGGCCACCGCGCTCAGGCAGCAGGTCCGCGAGTCTGACGTGGTGGGCAGGTTCGGCGGGGAAGAATTCACCGTTCTGCTGCCCCGCACCGACACCGCCGGGGCGTGCCGGATCGCCGAGCGGCTGCGGCGCAGCGCGAGCGGGCTGAGCGTGGCCACCGCCCACGCCAGAATCCACGTCACGGTCTCGATCGGGGTGGCGGTGCTCGGCCAGCACGGCAATGACCTGTTCGAGCTGCTCGCGGCGGCCGACCTGGCGCTGTACCGGGCCAAGGACGCGGGCCGCGACCAAGTGCAGCTGTGCGCGCCAGGCCAGGAATCCGCCGGGAATGACGCAGGCTCCGCTGCGGCTGAAGCTCCCAAGGAGGAGGACAAGCCTACGGACGCGTGCCCGTAGGCTTACGTACATGCCGGAGTTTATTTATCAGATGCGTCACGTGCGTAAGGCGCACGGCGACAAGGTCATACTCGACGAGGTCACGCTGGCGTTCCTTCCCGGCGCCAAGATCGGCGTCGTGGGCCCGAACGGAACCGGCAAGTCGACCTTGCTCAGGATGATGGCGGGTGTGGAGCAGCCGTCCAACGGCGACGCGCGCCTGATGCCGGGCTTCACCGTGGGCCTGCTCGATCAGGAGCCCCAGCTGGACGAGAGCAAGACAGTCCTTGCCAATGTCGAGGACGGCGTGGCCGAGACCAAGAGGCTGCTCAACGAGTACAACGAGATCGCCGAGAAGATGGCGACCGACTACTCGGACGAACTCCTCGAACAGATGGGCCAGCTCCAGGAGCAGCTGGACCATCGGGATGCCTGGGACCTGGACAGCCAGGTCGAGCAGGCCATGGACGCTTTGCGCTGCCCGCCGGCCGACGCGGACGTCGCCAGCTTGTCGGGCGGGGAGAAGCGGCGGGTTGCGCTCTGCAGGCTGCTGCTGTCCCAGCCGGATCTCCTGCTGCTCGACGAGCCCACCAACCACCTGGACGCGGAGAGCGTGCAGTGGCTCGAGCAGCACCTGGCGAAGTATCCGGGCACCGTCGTCGCGGTCACCCACGACAGATACTTCCTCGACGACGTGGCCCAGTGGATCCTCGAGCTGGACCGCGGCCACGCCTACCCCTACGAGGGGAACTACTCCACCTATCTGGAGACCAAGGCAGCCCGGCTGAAGGTCGAGGGGGCCAAGGACGCCAAGAAGCAGAAGCGCCTCACCGACGAGCTTGAATGGGTTCGCGCCAGTCCGCGGGCCCGCCAGGCCAAGAGCAAGGCCAGGCTGCAGCGGTACGAAGAGATGGCCGCCGAGGCCGACAAGAGCCGCAAGCTGGACTTCGAGGAGATCCAGATCCCGCCGGGCCCGCGCCTGGGCAACGTCGTGGTCGAGGTGGAGGACCTGGTCAAGGGGTTCGGCGACCGGATGCTGTTCGAGAAGCTGTCGTTCAGCCTGCCCCGCAACGGCATCGTCGGCGTGCTTGGCCCCAACGGGGTCGGCAAGACCACCCTGTTCAAGATGATCGTCGGCGAGGAGCTGCCGGATTCCGGCGCGATACGGATCGGCGAGACGGTGCGTATCTCCTACGTTGACCAGTCCCGCGAGCGGATCGACGCGAACAAGAACGTGTGGGAGGCGATCTCCGACGGCGAGGCGTTCATCCGCGTCGGCAACGTCGAGTTTCCCAGCCGCGCGTACGTGGCCGCGTTCGGTTTCAAGGGCGCGGACCAGCAGAAGCCGGCCGGCATCATGTCGGGCGGCGAGCGGAACCGGATGAACCTGGCGCTCACCCTCAAGCAGGGCGGAAACCTGCTGCTGCTGGACGAGCCGACCAACGACCTGGACGTCGAGACGCTCGGCTCGCTGGAGAACGCGCTGCTCGAGTTCCCCGGCTGCGCGGTCATCACGAGCCACGACCGCTGGTTCCTGGATCGGGTCGCCACCCACATCCTGGCCTGGGAGGGCGGCGCGAACTGGTTCTGGTTCGAGGGCAACTTCGATGCCTACGAGAAGAACAAGATCGGCCGCCTGGGCGCCGAGGCAGCCCGCCCGCACCGCGTTACCTACCGAAAGCTCACCCGCGGCTAAGCCCCCCAGCTGGTTCGGTCACGCGGTGTCCCGGCGGGCTACCCGGATGAGCAGGGTGGCCCGTGGCTGTGCAGGACCTTGGTCCTGTCGGGGCTGTAGGCGGTGGTGGTGCCGTCGGGGTTCAGGACGACGGTCCAGCCCCATAGGTGGATCGCGATGTGGTGGTGGAACCAGCAGAACAGCCCGCAGTCTTCGACGTCCAGCGGCAGGCTCGGGCCGCCCAGCCGTCCGCCGAGCTGCCTGCGCCGCAGGAACGAGGCCAAGCCGCCGGGGCCGGACAGCAGGGCGACAGCTTTGCCGATGATGGCCAGCTGGAGGGCGTCGCGGCCGGACGGGGCCGGGGGAACACCACACTGAATCCGGGCCGGATATTCTGCGAGTGGCAAGAATATTTTGGTCGCCATATGTCGGAAATGTCTGATCTGTAGTCCCTCCGGTCGTGGCCAGGGAACGCGGCGAGTGGCGACGTCTACGTTGCGCGGGATCCGCTGCGGGGGCACGAGGACCTGCCGTTCGGTCATAGGTCCTTGACGTCCAGGCCGCTCAGGTCGTTGCGGGGTGCGCGGCGGCTACGCTCCGCGGAATTGCGTGGAGCGGAAACCGAGTCCGATGGAAGCGGCCACACCCTGGGACCAATCAGGAACGAGTTCGGGTTCGGGCCAGCGCGTCTGCCGCGGGCGCCGCCGCAGGTCGGTCAGTTCCGCCTCGCGGACGTCGATCAGGAACGGGACTATCTCCTGGTCCATGTGACCAGCCTATGAGCCAAGTAGCATTTCCGGCATGACGATCATCCCCGACACCAAGGACTGGACGTGGGTGCTGCGCAGGCCTTGCCCCGAGTGCGGCTTCGACACCCAGAGCTTCCCCCGGGAAGCGGTGCCCGAGATGATCATGATGAACGCAGCGGCCTGGCAGGACCTGCTGACCGGTCCAGGTGAGACCGGGACTCGCCCGGCGCCGGGCACGTGGTCGGCCCTCGAGTACGGCTGTCACGTCCGCGACGTGTTCCGGCTGTTCGACGAGCGGCTCGACATGATGCTCGCCGCTGACGACCCGCTGTTCCCCAACTGGGATCAGGACGAGACCGCCGTCGCGGATCGCTACCAGGAGCAAGATCCCGCCAAGGTCGCCGCGGAGCTGGGCCAGTCAGCCCAGGTGATCGCGAACCGCTTCCAGGGCGTGACCGGCGACCAGTGGCAGCGGACCGGCCGCCGCGGCGACGGCGCCAGTTTCACCGTCGAGACCTTCGCCAGGTACTTCAGCCACGACCCCGTCCATCACCTCTACGACGTCACTGGTCTTCGCGTCAACGCAAAGCCCTGATCGTTCGGCCATATTCTGGCTGTCCCGGCGACCAGAGACGCCGGAGGGAAGGTCAGCGGCCCGGCGGCGAGGTGGAGGGCGAGGTGGTCGGCGGCGGGGTGGTCGGCGCAGTGCTGGTCGGCGGCGGCGAAGTCGACGATGACGACGGCGACGGCGAGGGTTTCTTCGAGGGCTTCGGCTTGGCCGATGACGACGCCGAAGACGGAGCCGTCGGCGGGGGCGAGAATACCGGCGGCGGCGCCGTCGGGGACGGGGACGGGGATGGCGACGGTGTCGGCGATGGCTTCGGCGAGGACGGCGACGGCGACGGCGACGGCGGTTGGAGCGAGATGTGCTGGACCTCTGCCGCGGGGCGTCTTGGGGCCGGGGCCGGAGCATTATGCAGGCTCGTGAGGGCCAAGGCCGTACCTGCTCCCGCGACCACGATCACCACCACGGCCACGGCGGCCGCCCTGACCGCTCTAGCCCGCCGGAACAGCGGGATCCGCTCCACCGTGAAGCCTTCTGCCGCCGGCGGTCTGCCGGACGGCCACAGCGCCGCCAGCAGCAACGCTGCTTCGCCTAGGTGCGACCGGCCGCGCTTCTCCCAGTCCGGGCCGTAGGCCCCTGCGGCCGCCGCCTGGAGGGCGGCGACCAGGGTGGTACCGTCAGTCGGCCGCTGTTCGGGTTCCTTGGCCATCCCGGCGGCCACGAGCGGTCGCAGCGGTTCGGGTACCGGGTCCAGCGGGACCGGCGCGACCAGATGCTGGTGAAGCAGTGCCTCGGCGGTGTCGCCACGGAACGGCGGACTGCCGGTGAGGCACTCGTAGAACGTGGCCGTGGCCGCGTAGACGTCGCTGGCCGGGCTGGCCGGGGTCCCGCCGAACTGTTCGGGCGGCGCGTAGACCAGGGTGCCGGCGGGAATCGCCTGGTCCCCGACTCGCGCCGCGATGCCGAAATCGGTCAGCTTGCTCGCTCCGTCGCCGTTGACGAGCACGTTCTCCGGCTTGTAGTCCCGGTGTACGACGCCGCGCTGGTGCGCCGCCGCCAGGCCGAGCAGCGAGCCCTGCAAGACTACCAGCGCCGCCTCCGGCGTGGTCTTGCCCTGATGAACCAGGATCTCACGTACCGAGACGCCGTCGATGAGCTCCATAACGATCGCGGCGCCCGCCGGCGATTCGACGTACTCGTACAGGCGGACGACGTTCGGATCGTCGAGGGAGGCCAGGACGGCCGCCTCGCTGCGGAACATCTCGACCCATTCCGGGTCGTCCAGCAGGTTACGACGCAGGTACTTGATCGCCACCAGCGTGCCTGACTCGTCGTGCCTGGCCAGCACCACGTCGCCGAACCCGCCGGAGCCGAGCGCTTTCAGCTCGGTAAACCCCGGAACATCCCAGTCCGCCATGCGGATCTGCTCCCTAATGCGGCCTCATCCCGGCCGGTAAGACCGGACGTCACCGGGTAACAAGGCGGCTGCCCGTCGGCGACCGTCAGCAACTGACGCTCACGCGGGTGGTTGCGGTCCCCGTGCCGGGGCCCAGAACTTGCAAGGTGACGGTCTGCGAAGCGCTGCCGCGGCCCTCACCCTCGACGGCGACGGTCACGTACGCCGCATGCTGCCCGGCGGTGACCGACTGATTGAGTGGTTGCGGCGCCTGCACCTGAGGCCGGAACACCCATTGGTAGGAGACTGTTCCGGCCGAGCCGTTGGTGGTGATCCGCCCGGTCAGGTCGACCCCGCACGCGGTTTTCGTCTGCTGGGTGATAGCGACGCCGGTCACACCGAACGGCGCGTGGTGGAAACGCAGGAATAGCACCACGCCCGCAGCCGCCAGCAAGATCACCGTGAGCGCGACGCCGGCCACTCGGCGCAGCCGTCCCGGGCGCCGTCCCGGCTCGGGCAGGCGGCCAGTCCGCCACACCTGCTCGGCCGTGACGCCAGCCTGGCTCACTGGTACCCCGGGGCCGTACCGCACGACCTCCGACGACGGGTTCGCCGTCTCGGCGTCCCGTGGCGGACCATAGGCGGGCGCGTACGGCGCGGCCGTGTCCGCCGGGGGCTGGCGCGGCGGGACGGAGGTGGGCGTGTACGACGGCGCGGCCGTGTCCGCCGGGGGCTGGCGCGGCGGGACGGAGGTGGGCGTGTACGACGGCGCGGCTGCGGTCGGCGGGACGCTGGCTAGCTCCCACGGCGGCTCGTCCGGTGGCGGGACGCTGGCTGGCTCCCACGGCGGCTCGTCCCGTGGCGGCACGTAGGTGGGTACATAGGATGCGGCGGTGTCCGCCGGGGGCTGGCGCGGCCGGGAGTGAGCCGGCCTGTACGGCGACCCGGCCTCCGTCGGCGGGACGTATGTCGGCGCGTACGGCGACACGGCCTCCGTCGGCGGGACGTATGTCGGCGCGTACGGCGACACGGCGTCGGCCGCCGGCTGATGCGAAGGTCCGGCCAGGTCAGCCCGGCCTCCTGGATCGCGCCTCCACATGACACGCGTAGGCTCGTCGTCACCTGCATCGGCTGGCTGGGCGGGACCAGGCCCGGATGACCCGTCCGACATCTGGTCCTCTTCCGGCTCGGGGTCTGCGCGTCAGGCGCCTATCCTAACGGTCAGGGCCGGGGCGCAGATGGAACACCAGGAGTTTCGCACCAGAACCATCGTCAGGTCAATGTCCTCCCGGCCGGACGAACAACGGCTAAATCAGCACTATTTCGTACTAAATCACTACCGGCAGTTTTATCTGTCGCCGCCGCACGCCCGCGTCGAACAGCCTCAGGCAGGTCTTAGGCCAAGGTCTGGCCGACCGGATGCCGGGTCGACGTTGATCAGGCTGTGCGCGGCCATGACCAGGTAGTCCCAGAGCTGGGTCTCAAGCGTGCCGTCAAGGGCGAGCTCGTCGAGAGCCACTCGCATCTGGTGCAGCCAGGCGTCGCGCTCGGCCTCGCCGATGGCGAACCTGGCGTGGCGCATTCGCAACCGCGGATGCCCGCGCAGCTCGTCGTAGGTGCGCGGGCCGCCCCAGTACTGGATGAGGAACAGGGCCAGGTGCTCCTCGGCCGGGCCGAGGTCCTGAGCCGGGTACACCGGCCGCAGTACAGGATCTTCCGCGACGCCCTGGTAGAACCGGTGAACCAGTCGGCGGAAGGTCTCCTCCCCGCCCACTGCCTCGTAGAAGCTGGTCGGCTGGCTCATGGGGGAATCTTACGGGGTGGCGCGCTCCGCGCCTTCCCCCCGCGGCTCCGCGCCTTCCTCGTCCTGCGCGAGTTCCGCGGCGGAATCCTCCTGCGACCCAGCCAACTCGCCTCCCGCGCGCGCCTCTGCGGACGCGGCCGCCAGCACCCCTGGACCGGGCAGCGCACCCGCCTCGCCGCCCTGGACCCCCTGGCCCGACGGCGCCGTGATGACGATCGTGTCCGGGCCGGCCGGCGGCACGCCCGCCGCGTCCAGCACTGCCTTGACCCTGGCCCGCAGCTCGCGGGCTACCTCCACCTGCCGCATGGGTGCGGTCTTGGCCACGATCCGCATCGTCACTTCTTTGCTCGAGAGCTCCTGGGCGCCCCAGACCTCCGGCTTTTCCAGCATGACCTTGCGCCAGCCGCGCTCGCGATACAGGCTGCCCGCGGCCTGCTCCATCAGGTGCCTGATCCGGGCCAGATCCTCGCCGTATGGGACCGGGTAGTCGATGACCGCGCGGGACCAGCCCTGCGACTCGTTGCCCACGCTGTCGATGGTGCCGTTCCTGATGTGCCACACCACGCCGTTGACGTCTCGCACCTGGGTAGTGAGCAGCGTCATCGCCTCGACGGTTCCGGTCGCGACCCCCGCGTTGATCGTGTCACCGACCCCGTAGTGATCCTCGACCAGCATCAGGATGCCCGCCAGGTAGTCACGCACCAGGTTCTGCGCGCCGAAGCCGAGCGCCACGCCCAGCACGGTGGTGCTGGCCAGCAGCGGCGCCAGGTCGAAGCCGAGAATTCCGAGGATGGTCAGCGCCGCGATGCCGAACACGACGGCCGAGATGGCGCTGCGCAGGATCGAGCCGAGGGCCCGGGCCCGCTGCGCCCGGCGCTCCGAGCCGGCCGCGTGCACCGCCAGGGCCGCCTTGTGCACCCGGCCGTTAGGAGCCACCGGCAGCGTCGCCGTGGCGGCGCGCTCGGCCATCCGGTTGAGCAGTCGGCACAGGGCCGTCCGTACCAGCAGCGCCAGGGCGATGATGAACAAGATCCGGCCCACCCGGCTCGCCGGGCCGGCCAGGTAGACGTTAACCAGCTGCGCGGCGTTGGTGCTGTGGCTGAGGTCCCAGGCCAGCCGGCAGGCGATTCCCGGATCGCTTCCGCAACTGCCAGTCAGCGTGCCCGATAGATCGACGAGGCCAAAGCTGGTGGCATGAAACACAGAACTCCCTCCGACGGCCGACAGGGCGACAACGACAACGACAACGACAACCGACAACCGACAACCGACAACCGACAACCGACAGCGGCAAGCCCGGCCTCACGCGAGGCCGACAGCTGCCACCCGAGGCCAGCGAGCGCCACACGCGAGGCTACTGCGCAGCCGCGTCCCGTGTGCCCGCCCCGGCGGAAAGCTCTCTAAACGGTCAGCCTTCCTTCCGGGCGGTGAAGATCAGGTTGTACGCCACATGCAGGGTGATCGCGGCGAAGCCGGCCGTCTGCAGCCGGGTGAGAAACGCGGCTGGCTCGACCGGGTTGTAGGTGTCACCCTCGTGGAATTGGTGCAGTCCGTCGCTGGGCAGGCTGTCCGAGCCGAGGAACACCCCGCCCGGCCGCAGGACCCGGAACGCCTCGGCCAGCACCCGGTCCTGCTGGGCGCGGGTGGGCACGTGGTGCAGCATCGTAAAGGTGGCCACCGTGTCGAATGAGGCGTCCGGGTACTCCAGCGCGGCCGCGTCGCCGAACACGACCGAGACGTTGCTGCCCGCGTACTTCTCCGCCAGCCGGGTGACCGATTCCTGCTCGTGCTCCACCGCGACCAACCGGGCGACCCGGGTCCGCAGCCATTCGGTGGCCGCCCCCCAGCCCGGCCCGAGCTCGAGCAGATCGGGACCGAGTGAGACGCCCGCGATCGCCTGCGGCAGGACCTCATCCTGGATGTGCGCGAACCATTCCGGGCTCGGCATCAGCTCTGCGTGATTGGAGTTCATGGGCTCGACGCTAGGCCATTTCCCATCCGCGCGGCGAGAGACCGGCCGGGCCCCCGCCGCCTACCCCATCCGCAGCCCGGTGTACCTGGCCGCGAACGCCAGGGTATCCCCCGACAGCGAAGCCGAGCGGCTCACCGCGCGTGCCCCGTGCCCCACCTGCCCCTCGGCCCGCAGCAGCACCGGCCGCCCAGGGCCGGACGAGGTCGCGTACTGCAGCGCCGCGCACATCTTGTAGGCGTGCACCGGGTCTACCCGTGTGTCGTTGGTGAATACGGTGAACAGCACGGCCGGATACGCCGTCCCAGGTACCACGTGATGGTAAGGCGAGTACGACAGCAGCCAGCCGAGCTGCTCGGCGTCGGATGCGCTGCCGTACTCGACGTTCCAGGTCTGCCCGAGCCCGAACCGCTCGTAGCGCACCATGTCGAGCAGCGGCGCGGAGCAGATCACCGCCGCGTAAAGCGACGGCCGCTGGGTCAGGGCTGCCCCGACCAGCAGCCCGCCGTTCGACCCGCCCGAGATGGCGAGCTGCTCCGGCGTGGTCCACCCGTCCCTGATCAGCGTCTCCGCGGCGGCATGGAAGTCGTCGAACACGTTCTGCTTGCGGTCGAGCATCCCGGCCCGGTGCCATTCCTCGCCTTCCTCGCTGCCGCCGCGCAGGTTGGCGATCGCGTACACGCCGCCCGCGGCCACCCAGGCCAGCACGTTCGGCGAGTACGCGGGCGTGAGGCTGATATCGAACCCGCCGTACCCGTACAAGATCGTCGGACGCGGGTTCCGGGAACCCGAAGTCCCCGAAGACTCCGAGGGGCCGCTGATCACGAGCATCCGCACCAGGGTCCCGTCCGCCGACGAGTACGACACCTGCTGCGCCGTCACCGCCGGGACCTGCACCTGGCCCGGCGCCGTGGCCCAGGTGCTCACCGACCAGTCTCGCGCGTCGAACCGCAGCACCACCGAAGACGTCGTGTAGTCGGTGTACACGAACCAGGCCTCGTGCCCGCCCTCGGGCCGCTCGCTTGTCCCGCCCGCGGTGCCCAGGCCAGGCAGCGGGACCGTCCCCAGCGCCTCACCCGTCGCCAGGTCGTGCACGGTGATCTCGCTGAGCGCGTGCCTGGTCCAGTTGGCCAGCAGCACCGGCCGGCCGACCTCGGCACCGTCCAGGATCGCGTATCCGCGCAGGACCGCCTCCGGGTCTTCGACGATCAGGTCCCGCCAGGTCGCCGGCCCGCCGACGTCAACGGGGTCGGCCACCGCGATCCGGCCGCGCGGCGCGCCGGCGTCGGTGAAGATGTACAGGCGTCCGTCGCGGCCCACCCGGATCCCGGTCTGCGTATCGAGCCCCTCCTGCACCACGCGCAGCTCGGGCGACGCCGGGTCAGATTCGGACAGGTCGGCCAGCCACAGGTCGTTGCGCGGCGCGGTGCCCCGCGACGCGGAGAGGGTCAGCCACCGCCCGTCCCGGCTGACCGAGACGGAGTAGTAGTCCGTCTTGTCCCGGCCGGTGCCGAAGATGAGCACGTCGGAGTCGGCGGGCGTGCCCAGCTGGTGCAGGTAGACCCGCCGGTGGTACTGGCTTTCCCCGTCAGGCACGGCCGAGGGCGGCAGCCTGCGGGTGTAGTAGAAGGCCTTGCCGCCCGGCAGCCAGGCGACGTTGGAGTAGCGGCAGCGGTCGATGGGCCCGTCGGCCAGGATCCCGGTGGCCACGTCCATCACCCGCAGCAGGGATTCCTCGTCGCCGCCCTCCGACAGCTGGTAGGCGACCAGCCGTCCCTCCTTGTCCGGCTGCCAGGCGTCCAGCGTGGTCAGCCCGGACGGGTCGATCGCCATCGGGTCGACGAGGATCTCGACCGGGCCGTCGCCCAGCTGGGTGCACAGCACGCCGTGTTCGGCACCCGGGTCGCGCCTGGTGAAGAAGCGCCGGTCGCCCCGCCAGACCGGCGCGCCCTCGTAGCCGACGCTGAGCAGTTCCCGCACCTTCGCGGCCACCTCTTCCCGCCCGGCCAGTTCCGGGGACTGGGAGTCGAACAGGCTCGCCTCCGCGGCCAGCCAGTCGGCCCGCTCGGCACTGGCGGTGTCCTCCAGCCAGCGGTACGGATCGCTGACCTGATGCCCGAGCAGATCCTCGGTCAGGCCGAGCCTGCGTGCCTGGGGATAACTGAACTCCATGCAGGAACTCTATGGTCTCGCTGGAGCTTGTACGCTTAGGTAGTGGCGGATGGGCGTACCAGGGGACACACTAGAACTATGGAGTCCAGATAGAGGTTCGGCGCCAGCGGGAGGTGCGGTGCGGCGAGTTTTGCTGCTCAACGTGACGTTTGAACCGCTGACCACAGTCGGCCTTCGCCGAGCCGTGTGCCTCGTCCTCGGCGGCAAGGCCGAAGTCGTCCACCACGACGCGGCGGGCGCGGTCCTGCACGCGGCGTCGGTCGCCCTGCAAACGCCGTCGGTGATCAGGCTGAGCCGCTACGTCAGGATCCCGTACCGCAACCGCGTGCCGTTGACCCGGGCCGCCCTGATGCGCCGGGACAACTACAAGTGCGCCTACTGCGGCGGCCGCGCGGAGACCATCGATCACGTGATCCCGAGAAGCCGCAGCGGCCAGCACATCTGGGAAAACTGCGTCGCATCCTGCACCATCTGCAACCATCGCAAGGCGGACCGGCTGCTCGAGGAACTCGGCTGGACCCTGGCGGTGCCCCCGGTGGTACCACGCGGCGCCCACTGGCGACTAGTGGGCGCACAATACGACGGCGACCCCCAGTGGGCCGCCTATTTGCGTGAGTCCAGTGCTGCCTTAAAACCACAGTGCTGCCCTAAAACCCGGTGCTGCCTTAAAACCAGGTGCCGCCTTAAATCAACTGCCGCATTAAAACCCAGGGCCACCTTAAGGTCCCCGCCTTTCCGCCGCCCCCAGCGGTGCGCCTTGTCTTTCTTCTGAACGGGCCGGGTATCACTCCTCGCCCAGCCTCTTCCGCCACCGCGCCAGTCCTTCCCGTGCCATCCGGCCCTCGGCGCTGGCCGAAAAGTCCACGGCGCGTGCGGTTGCCGATACCGGCGCGGTGTCTAGGCTGGTGAGCATGTCCGACCAGAGGAAGACCTTCAAGATCGCGAAGATCCCGGCCGACGGCGTGGGTAAGGAGGTGGTCGAGGCCGGCCAGCGGGTACTCGACGTCGTCGCCGGGCAGTCGGACGGCAAGTTCGCGTTCGCCTGGGAAGAGTTCCCGTGGGGATGCGGGTACTACGACAAGACCGGCCGCATGATGGCGGAAGACGGACTCGAGATCCTGAAGGACTTCGACGCGATCTTCTTCGGCGCCGTCGGCTGGCCGAACGTCCCTGACCACATCAGCCTCTGGGGCCTGCGGCTCAACATCACCCAGAACTTCGACCAGTGGGCCAACGTCCGGCCCGTCAGGTTCCTGCCCGGCATCGTCAGCCCGCTGCGCAAGGCCGGCGAGACCGAACTGGACTGGGTCGTCGTCCGGGAGAACAGCGAGGGGGAGTACGCCGGGCTCGGCGGCCGTAACCTGTCCGCCCGCGGTCCTGGCAACGAGGTCGCGCTGCAGTCGGCGCTGTTCACCGAGAAGGGCTGCGAGCGGATCATGCGGTTCTCCTTCGACCTGGCCCGGACCCGCGCGAACAGGAAGGTGTCCAGCGTCACCAAGTCAAACGCGCAGCAGTACGGCATGGTCTTGTGGGACGAGACGTTCCGGCGGGTGGCCCTCGACTACCCCGGCGTGGCCACCGAGAGCGTCCTGGTCGATGCGATGAGCGCCAAGTTCGTCCTGCATCCCGAGGACCTGTCGGTGGTGGTGGCCTCGAACCTGCACGCCGACATCCTGTCCGACCTGGGCTCGGCCATCGCGGGCAGCCTCGGCCTGGCCGCGAGCGCCAACCTCAACCCGGAGCGTCGCTTCCCCAGCATGTTCGAGCCCGTGCACGGTTCTGCTCCGGACATCGCCGGCCGCGGTATCAGTAACCCGATCGGCGCCATCGGCAGCGGCGCGCTGATGCTGGATCACCTCGGCCTGCACACCGAGGCCCGGCGGATCGAGGCGGCGATCGAGGTGACGACCGCGGCGGGGCACCTCACCCGCGATGTTGGCGGCACCGCGGCCACCGCGGAGGTCACCGACGCCATCATCGAGGCGCTGCGGGCGAGCGCGGGCGAGTGACGCGGTCCGTGCGACATCAATGCGACATTTCGGCGCGCCGCGCCGCATTACCCCCGGGCCGCGCCGCGTCTGGCGGCCGGTCGACGGTCCTCCGGACGACCTCGCCTTTGTTACCGCAGGTGGGCCAGATCGAGCTGGCCATGGCGGCGTGTTACCCGCGGCCGGTTTGCCGTCCGGCGAGTGCGAGGATCTCCCCGGCGACCAGGTCCGGCTGCTCGGCCGGGATGAGGTGGCCGCTGTCCGCGGCGACGCGGACGACCGAGCCCGGGAATTGCGCCGCCAGGTCACGTTGCATCTCTTGCCACGCCTGCTCGCACCGGTTCCGGTCCCTCGGGCCGAAGCCGAACTCCTCGGGTATCCAGTCCGCCCGGCCGTGCGTTATCACCGTCACCGGCACGCGCTCCGAACCAGGCAGTCTCCTGACGAAGTCGTCAGCCTGCAGGGCCTGCTCGGTGTCGTAGGGACTGAGTTCCCGCAGCCGCGCATGGAAAGTGTCAGGTAGCAGTTCCCGCCAGCGCTCGTGCCGGGCGTCAACCAGCACCATCCCGGTTACCTCACCCGGATGGGCGGCCGCGAACGCCCGGATGATGTGGCCGCCGAACGAATGGCCGGCCAGCACGTACGGCGGCGGTACCCGCAGCTCGGCCACCCAGCTTTCCAGGTCCGCCGCCCAGGCCTCGAACGACCAGGGCCCGGCGGGGTCGCTGGAACCGTGGCCCGCCCGGTCGTAGCTATAGCTGGTGGTCACCCGGGCGACCAGCCCCTGGACCTCCCGCCACAGCCCGCTATCGCAACCGGATCCCGCCTCGAGCACCACGGCCGGCGCCCCGGCGCCACCTTCGACCACGTGCAGGCCTCGCCCGCGCACCTCTACCCTGCGGTCACTCAGAGCTCTCACGTCACCCTTTGTACCCGAGCGGCCCGGGCCGGACCGCCAGCGGCACCAGCTGCCGACCTCGCTGAAGCAACCCGCACTAGGTCGCGCTCCGCTGCCGCCCGCCCGCAAAGAACCCGCATTTCCGCTCAGATGCCCCGCTCAGATGCCCCGCTCAGATGCCCCGCTCAGATGCCCCGCTCAGATGCCCCGCTCAGATGCCCCGCTCAGATGGTGACCCAGCCCGTCACCACGGAGGGCTGGCCGGCTACCGGACCCAGTCGGCTCCGGAGGCTGACCTGGCCCGCCGGCACGGCCTCCGCGCTGAACCGCCCGAGTTCGTCCGCCTCGACGGTGATTACCCCGCCGGCATGCCTGACGTCCACCACGGCTGGCTGCCGCGGTATCAGCTGCCCGTTTAGCCGCCGGTCGTCCTCGCTGCCGGTGATCTCGAGCTCGATGGTCAGCCCGCTGGCGCGGAACGACAGCTGGCGCCATGCGGGCGAGCCGCGCACCGCCGATGTTCCGGCCTCGGACAGGGTGCCGACCACCTCCGCGTGGGACAGGGTGCCGGGTGCCATCTCGGCCGGACGGGTGTTTTGGGAGTTCACAAGGCCATCCTTCCCGATGTCGGCCGATGCCGAACGGAAGTCTTTTGTTATCCTTGAGGATACTCTACATGACACGACTACTGACGACTATCACCTTCTATCCGCCCCGCCGAGACCGTCCGTAACACCTAGGCGCGCTCCGGGCGATGACCTAGTGAAAGCGGCTGACGCGGGTACCCCCGAGCCCGGGTCGGTCGCCGCGTCCGCCGGATGCCCGCCAGGGCGGCGGATGCCCGCCAGGGCGGCGGATGCCCGCCAGGGCGGGAACGGACGGCCGGGAAGGGAGATCACCGCTTCCCGCGCGCCAGCCGGCGCCGGAACGGGTAAGCGAGCGCAGGTCGGCAGCCACGAAATGCTCTGCCAGTACCGATGCTTGATGGCCAGCGGCAGGCTGACGGCCAGCGGGACTCTAAGTTCTGGTGACGACGCCATGAAACGCCGTGAGTCCCCCATGACCCCGGCGGGATTTCCGGCGGAGGTGACGGTAAGCCGACTACTCTGCGCACCGGGATGCGGGTAGCGTTCACGTATGACGACGATCCAAGCGCCGTTCGGCCCGATGATCACGGCGATGATTACCCCCATGAACCCCGACGGGACCGTCGACTACGACGGGGCCGGCCGCCTCGCCGAGTACCTCGTCACCGACATGCGCAATGACGGGCTCGTGCTGAACGGGACCACGGGTGAGGCGCCGACCACGACCGACACGGAGAAAGAGCAACTGCTCCGGGTGGTGCTCGATGCCGTGGGTGCGCGCGCGAAGGTGATCGCCGGGGTCGGCACCAACGTCACCGCGCACACCATCGAGCTGGCCAGAGCCGCCGAACGGGCCGGGGCGGATGGCCTGCTGGTCGTCACTCCTTACTACAACAAGCCGCCCCAGGCCGCGCTCGAGGCCCACTTCACCTCGGTCGCCGACGCGACCGGGCTGCCCATGCTCATCTACGACATCCCCGGTCGTACCGGCGCGGCCGTCGACACGCCGACCCTGGTCCGGCTGGCCGCCCACCCGCGGATCATCGGCGTCAAGGACGCCAAGGACGCCCCGGGTGCCACCTCGCACGTCCTGGCCGAGACCGACCTGGTCTACTACTGCGGCACGGACATGCTGAACCTCCCGTGGCTTGCCCTCGGCGCCGTCGGCTTCATCAGCGTGGTCGGCCATGTGGTGGGGGACCGACTGCACGAGATGATCGACGCGTTCGAGGCGGGCGACGTAACCCGGGCCAGGCAGATTCACTACGAGCTCATCCCGGTGTACGACGGGACGTTCCGTAACCAGGGAGCGGTCATGACCAAGGCAGCACTTGACCTGCTCGGTCAGCCGGGAGGTGCGGTCCGCGCCCCGCTGCTTGCGGCCACCGACTCCGAACGCCACCAGTTGACGCTGGACCTGACCGCGGGCGGCGTGAAGCTGCCAGGGACCAACCTGCCGGGGACCAGCGCGTGAGCCACCCGCACCCGGACCTCGCCCCGCCCGCCGCGCTTCGCCGGGGCGGGCTGCGCATCGTCCCGCTCGGCGGTCTCGGTGAGATCGGCCGGAACATGACCGTCTTCGAGTACCGCGGCCGGCTGCTCATCGTCGACTGCGGCGTGCTGTTCCCCGATCCTGACCAGCCCGGCGTCGACCTGATCCTGCCGGACTTCGGCTACCTGGAGGGCAGGCTCGACCAGGTCGAGGCGGTCGTCATCACGCACGCCCATGAGGACCACATCGGCGCCATCCCGTACCTGCTCAGGCAGCGCGCAGACATTCCGCTCGCGGGCTCGAAGCTGACCCTGGCCCTGGTCAAGAGCAAGCTGACCGAACACCGTCTGGATCCGGCCACGGTCGAGGTGGTGGAAGGGAGCCACAGCTCGTTCGGGCCGTTCGACTGTGAGTTCTTCGCGGTCAACCACTCGATCCCCGACGCGCTGGCCGTCGCCATCCGCACGCCGGCCGGCCTGGTCCTGCATACCGGTGACTTCAAGATGGACCAGCTGCCGCTGGACGGCAGGCTCACCGACCTGGCCGGCTTCGCGCGGCTCGGCAGCGAGGGCGTCGACCTGCTGATGGCCGACTCGACCAACGCCGAAGTGCCTGGCGTGGTCACCTCGGAGCGCGAGATCGCCCCGGTCCTCGACGAGATCTTCACCAACACCAAGCAGCGCATCATCGTCGCCTGCTTCGCGTCCCACGTGCACCGGGTGCAGCAGGTGCTCAACGCCGCGGTCAAGCACCGGCGCAAGGTGGCCTTCGTCGGGCGGTCCATGGTGCGGAACATGGGCGTCGCGCGCGAGCTCGGCTACCTGCGGGTCCCGGGCGGGCTGCTGGTCGACCTGCGCGAGGCCGAGGAGATGCCGCCAGGCGAGGTGGTGCTGATCTCCACCGGCTCGCAGGGCGAGCCGATGTCGGCGCTGTCCCGGATGGCGGGCCGCAACCATCCGATCAGGATCGCCGCGGGCGACACCGTGATCCTCGCCTCGTCGCTGATCCCGGGCAACGAGACCGCGGTCTACCGCGTGATCAACGGGCTCACCCGGCTCGGTGCGCGCGTCGTGCACCGCAGCTCCGCCCTGGTGCACGTATCCGGGCACGCGCCGGCCGGCGAACTGCTCTACGTGCTGAACCTGGTGAAGCCGCGGAACTTCATGCCGATACACGGGGAGTGGCGGCACCTGCGGGCGCACGCGCACCTCGCCTCGCTGTCCGGTGTCCCAGATAACAACATCGTGATCGCCGAGGACGGCGTCGTCGTGGACCTGATCGCCGGGCAGGCCTCGGTCGCCGGGGCGGTGCCGTGCGGGTACGTCTACGTCGACGGGCTCACGGTCGGCGAGGTCACCGAGTCGCAGCTGAAGGATCGCCGCATCCTCGGCGAGGAAGGCTTCGTCTCGATCGTGATCGTGGTCGACGCCAACTCGGGCAAGATGGTGGCCGGCCCGGAGATCCATGCCCGCGGCTCCGGCATCGATGACGCCTCCTTCGCCGAGGTGCTGCCGAAGATCGAGGAGGCCCTGGCCCTGGCCGCCGCCGACGGAATCGTCGACACCCACCAGATCAGCCAGCTCGCCCGCCGCATCGTCGGCAAGTGGGTCAGCGACAACTACCGCCGCCGCCCCATGATCATCCCCGTAGTAGTAGAGGCCTAGCCCCCGCCCCATGCCACCCACCGCCCCCAAGCCACTCAGTAGCCCCGCCCCTGGCGGGCTTACGCGCGACGCGATGTGACATCGGTGCGGTTGGGACCGCACCGATGTCACATCGCGTCGCCATGATGTGGGCGTGCCAGTGGGAGTTATGCCCGGATTATGGGCTTTCGAGAAACTTTGTACACGCTCCGGAATGGCTCGCGTGCACCTGGTTTGTCATACCTCATCGCCATCATGGCGACATGGCACCATCGACGCGATCCCAGCGAGATGCCCTCGGGCGGATTCTGGAACAGCAGATTGACGTGATCACCCGAAAGCAGGCGCTCGCCGCTGGCCTGACTGCTCATGCGTTGCGGCACCGTCTCCGTCCGGGAGGTCCGTGGCGCGCGCTGCTTCCCGGCGTCTACGTCGCCGTGACCGGCACCCCGACAACAATTCAGCAGCAGCTGGCCGCCATGCTCTACGCCGGCCGGGGCAGCGTGCTCACCGGCCCGGCCGCATTGTGCCTCCACCACATCCGAGCAGATTCATCGGACCTCGTTGACATCCTGGTTCCGGCGACTCGACAGCGGCGCGACGCGGCCTTCGTCCGGCTGCACCGGACCACTCGCATGCCAGAGCGCAGCTGGCAGCTCGGCCCGCTTCGTTATGCTCCACCCGCCCGGGCTGTTGGCGACACCGTCCGCGGCCTGAGTAACCTCCGCGACGTGCGGGCTATCGTGGCTGATGCCGTGCAGCGCAAACACTGCACAGTGCAGGACCTCGTTGCCGAACTCGCGGCCGGTCCTGGCACCGGGTCGGGGCTGTTTCGCGAGGCGCTGGCTGACGTGGCCGACGGGATCAGGTCGGCGGCGGAGGGGGACCTGAAGGACTTGCTGGCCCGATCCGGACTGCCTATGCCGCTGTTCAACGCGAAGGTCTTCGCCGGTAAGGAGTTCATCGCCATGCCCGATGGGTGGTGGCCGGAGTTTGGCCTGGCGGTGGAGGTGGACTCGACCGAATGGCATCTGTCGCCCGAGGACCACGCGAATACGCTCGCCCGCGGTCGGCGCATGGCCGTGCACCAGATCAACGTGCTCCGGGTCACTCCCAGGCAGATCCGCACCGAGCCCGCTCAGCTCGTCGCGGAGATCCGGGCCGCCCTCAAAGGCGCCCGTGGCCGTCGGCCTCTGAACCTGCGGACCGTCCCCAGCCGTGAAGCCGCTCAGCTTGCCGGGCGCGCCCGCCCCAGCGGCTCCGCCCGCCCCAGCGGCTCCGTCCGCCCCAGCGGCTCTGACGGTGCGGCGTAATGCGTCGGCGGTATTCCTATCGTCGCGGTGAAGTCGCGGGTCAGGTGCGCCTGGTCGGAGTAGCCCAGGTCGGCCGCGAGCTCGGCCCAGTCGACCAGCTCGCCGCCGTCGGCCCGTTCCGCGGCCTCGTGCAGCCGGGCGCGGCGCATTACCCACTTCGGGCTGACGCCCACGTAGTCGGCGAACAGCCGCTGCAGACTGCG
>Ga0302184_10000612_pt1 | contig 23085 bp, 18 predicted proteins | sample I_Palsa_N3_3_FD_200233 | JGI IMG/M metagenome (GOLD analysis project Ga0302184, IMG submission 200233) | Peat permafrost microbial communities from Stordalen Mire near Abisko, Sweden - I_Palsa_N3_3 | ecosystem: Environmental > Terrestrial > Soil > Palsa > Peat permafrost | place: Sweden...
GTGATGGATTCGGGGCGGCTGGCGCCGGGGATCGGGATCACGACCGGGGCCTTGGCCAGCATCCAGGCCAGGGTGACCTGCTGCGGCGAAACTCCGTGCACGTCGGCGACCTGCTGGAACGCGGCGTGCCTGGAGCCGAGCTGGCCGGCCCGGGCGATGCCGCCGAGCGGGCTGAACGGCAGGAAGGAAACGCCGAGCTCGGCGCAGTGGGCGAGCTCGTCCTCGCTGGACCGGAACGCGGGCGAGAACTGGTTCTGCACGCTGGCCAGGTTCTGCTCGCCGAGGACCCTGCGGGCGATATCGATCTGGTCGATGGTCGCGTTGGAGATTCCGGCCAGGCGGATCTTGCCCTCGTCAAGCAGTTCCTTCAGGACGCCGACCGACTCCGCGTACGGAATCTTCGGGTCGGGCCGGTGGAACTGGTACAGGCCGATGGCGTCCACGCCGAGCGCCTTCAGCGAGGCCTCCGCGGCCTGCCGCAGATGGGCGGGCGAGCCGTCGACCTGCCAGGAGCCGTCGCCGGGGCGGACGTGGCCGCCCTTGGTCGCGACCAGTACCTTGCTGGTGTCGCCCGGGTAAGTGGCCAGGGCCTTGGCGATCAGCCGTTCGTTGTGACCGGTCTCGCCGGCGTTCATGTGATACGCATCCGCGGTGTCGATGAGCGTGACGCCTGCGTCAAGGGCCGCGTGGATGGTCCTGATGGAGCGGTCCTCCTCGGGCCGGCCCTCGATCGACATAGGCATCCCGCCCAGGCCGATCGCGCCGACCGTCACGCCGCCAATCGTCCGGTTACGCATAAATCAGCTCTCCTTCAACTTCTCTACGTTGCTTCCAGTAATGGCAACAGCACGACAGACTAGGTCGTACCGGGTTGGTGATAGCAGACGCAGCTAACGGCTATCGACCACGGCGATGAGCAAGCCGGCCGGGACTACGATCTGCCCGTTCGGCTGACGGGTGGGATTCGGGTAGTTCGGCCAGGATGGCGCGAGCCGCGGCGGAGATCCTGCGGCCGGCCGGGGTCGCGACGGAAATGATCCAGGTGAAGGTGTAATCGCTGATCTCGATGACGTCCAGGTCCGCGCCCAGGTCGGCGGCCACCGTGGTCGGCAGGAAGGCGATGCCAAGGCCGCCCCGGACCAGGTTGATCACCGCGGTGAAGTCCGCGGCCTCGAACGGGACCTCCCGGTCGAGGCCGGCCGTGGCGAACGCCCGGTCGACGACCGCGCGATTACCCCAGCCCAGCGGGAAGTCGATGAACGGCTCACCGGCGATCTGAGCGAGCGTGGCCGGGCTGGCGGCCAGCGGGTGCCCGGGCTGGCCGACGACGATCAGCGGCTCCTCGGTCACCGGTCGCAGACTCAGCCCGGCGGGCGGCGGGCCAGGCAGCGACACCAGCGCCAGGTCAAGACGGCCTTCCAGCATCTCGCTGGCGAGCCCGGCGGAGCCGCTGGCGGAAAGGCGCAGCCGCACGGCCACACCCGGATGCGCACGGTGGAACCGTCCGAGCAGGCCGGGCAGGTCGAGCGGGCCGGTCGACAGCATCGTGCCCACGGTGACCGTTCCGCGCAGGCCGCCCTGGGCTTCGCTGACCGCATCCCTGGCCGCCTGCGCGGCCGCCAGCGTCGCGCGCGCCTCGGGTAGCAGCACCTGACCCGTGTCGGTCAGCATGACCCGGTGGCGGTCCCGGTCGAACAGGTTCGCCCCGAGGTCCCGTTCCAGCGCCTTGATCGCGCTGGAGACACCCGATTGCACCAGGTGCAGCCGATTCGACGCGCGGGTGAAGGACAGTTCCTCCGCGACGGCGACGAAAACTTCCAGGTGCCGCAGCTCCATGCCGGGATTATCTCATATTCAGATGCTGGTAAGCGTAAATCTTCGTTGGCATAGATGACCGAGACGGCCGATGCTGGGTAAAGGCAGATCTTCTGAGCATCTGCGTGTCTTTAGGAGGTTGATGTGGCTACGGCGCTGAAACCGGATGCGCCGCCGTCGGGGCTGGCTAGCCGCCGGCACGGCATCGGGTTCTGGCTGGCCGGCTACGTGTTCGCGATCACGATCGCGTTCTCGGCCGTGCCCGCGCCGCTGTACGTCCTGTACCAGGCGCGGGATCACTTCGGCCCGCTGCTGGTCACGATCATCTTCGCGGTGTACGCCCTGGGCGTGGCCGCGAGCTTGTTCGGTGTCGGCCACGTGTCCGACTGGCTGGGACGGCGGCGGATCCTGCTCCTCGCGGTCGCCGTCAACATGGCGTCGGGCCTGCTGTTCCTGCTCTGGCCCGCGGTCCCCGGCCTGATCATCGGCCGGATCATCTCCGGGGTCAGCATCGGCATGCTGACCGCCACCGCCACCGCTTACCTGAGCGAACTGCACGCCACGGCGAGGCCCGGCGCACCGCGGACGCGAGCCGAAATCATGGCCGCGGCGGCCAGCCTCGGTGGCCTCGGCCTCGGTCCGCTCATCGCCGGTTTCCTGGCCCAGTACGCGGGCGCTCCGCTGGTCGTGCCGTACCTCGTCTTCGAGGTGCTCATGCTGGTGGGCTGCGCCTTCTTGCTGGTCACGCCGGAAACCGTGCGGCCGCCGGAACAACGGCATCCCTATCGCCCGCAGCGGGTCGCCGTCCCGGCCGCTAGCCGCGGCACTTTCTTCGCCGCCGGGGCGGCGACGGCGGTCGCGTTCGCCCTGTTCGGCCTGTTCACCTCGCTGGCCCCGAGTTTCCTGGCCGGCCCGCTGAACGACCGCTCGCACGCCCTGGCCGGGGTGGCCACCTGCATCGTGTTCGGCGCCGCGGCGCTCGCCCAGATCGGCACCAGCCGGATCAGCTTGCGGCGCCAGCTCGGCCTCGGGCTGAGCGTGCTGACGGCCGGATTGATCGTGGTCACGGTGGCCATCTGGAACCCGAGCCTGCCGCTGCTGCTGGCCGGCGGGGCGCTGGGCGGGGCCGGAGCGGGCGCCGTATTCAAGGGCGGCATCTCCACGGTCCTTCAGATCGCGCCCGAGCACGCCCGGGGCGAAGCGCTGGCCGGGCTGTTCCTGGCCGCTTACCTCGGCCTGGCCGTACCGGTGATCGCGCTCGGCTTCGCGACTCAGGCGCTCAGCCCGAGGACCGCACTGCTCGGGTTCTCTGCGCTGCTGGCGGTGGTCATCGCCGTGGTGGCCAGGAAGCTGCTGGCGCGGCGCCCGGCTTAGCGCTGGCCGGGCCGCCATCCGGTGGCGAGCCGTTCATACCCCACGGCCAGCGGTGGCGAGGTCAGGTGGAGGAACCAGGGCCCGTTCGGTCCAAAAATGCATTGATGATGTCGTTGAATTTAGCTGGTTGTTCGGCGAAACACAGGTGGGAGGCGTCCTCGATGATCGCCAGCTGCGAACCGGGGATGCGGCCGTGCATGTCCGCCAGATGGCCGGGCGTGCATTCGTCATAACGGCCACCCACCAGCAGCGTCGGAACGGTGATCTCGCCCAGGCGAGCCATGATGTCCCAGGTCTTCAGGGTGCCGGTAACGGTGAACTCGCTCGGGCCGTTCATCGTGTTGTAGACCACGTAGCCTGCTTCGGCGAAGGAGCGTTCCAGCCCGGCCGGCCATGGTCGCAGGCGGCACACGTGCTTGCGGTAGAAGCCGAGGATGGCGGACTGGTACTCCGGGCAGGCGGTGAACCCGGCCGCCTCGTGCTCGCGGATGACCTGGCGGACCTCGACCGGCTCCTCCGCGAGCAGTTCGTCGCAGTCGCTGACCCAGCGGAGCATGCTGGCCGGGCTGCCGCACAGGGTCAGGCTCTCCAGGTCAGGCTTACGGTCCAGGGTGTACTGCATGGCGAGCATGCCGCCCCAGGAACTGCCGAACAGGTGCAGCCGGTCGAGGCCGAGCGCTTTTCGCACCTGGACAAGTTCGGAGACAAAACGGTCCACGGTCCACAGCGAGATGTCGTCGGGTGAGTCGGAACGACCGCAGCCCAGCTGGTCGTAGAAGATGACGCGGCGGTGTTCGGCGAGGGTTTCCAGCGGCTCCAGGTAGTAGTGGGTGAAGCCGGGGCCGCCGTGCAGGCAGAGCAGCGGGATCGCCTCTGTCTGCTCGCCTACGGCTCGGTACCAGACCCGACCGCCGGGGACCTCAATGTAGCCCTCGTCGACCTTCATACGGCTCCCCCGCTGGTCACGGGCTCGTCCGCGGCGGGCAGGACGTCGTCGGCGAAGACCCGCTTCATCTCCGGCAACCGTTCCGGGTGCCGGGTGTAGAGATAACCGAGGACGATGAGGCCGATGATGAACCAGATTCCGATGATCAGGCCGGCTTCGCTGGACGGGTAGCTGAGCGGCGTGACGAACTTCAGGAAACTCGACCCGATGCCCAGGGCGGTGAGCCAGGCCGGGATGAACGCCAGGATGCCCAGCACCGGGATCACCGCGTGCAGCGCTAGGTTGAACTCCTGGCGGCGGCGGCGGAGGTAGAACATGATGCAGGACAGGTTGAACACCATGTAGATGGCGATCATGATGCCGGTCAGGATGGTGGCGAGGAAGACGAAAGCAGTGGTCGGCCCGTATTTCAGGCCGACCGGCAGGCCGACGGCGAGCGTCAGCACCAGCTGGACCAGGACGCCGACGTACGGGGAATTCCACCGGGGGTGGAGCCTGGCCAGTGGGGAAGGCAGCAGGCCGATCCTGGACATCGCGTACCAGGTGCGGGTGGTGGCGAGCGTGCCGGCGTTCCCGTTGGCGAAGGTGGAGTTCAAGATGGCGATGAACGCCACCACCCAGCCCAGCCCCCACGCGTCGCGGCCCAGCTGGATCCACGGGCTCCCGCCGCCCAGCGCACCGAAGCTCACGAACTTGTCCGGGCCGGTGAACACGTCGCCCGCGTAGGTCGTGAGCACGTAGAACAGCCCGATAACCAGGCACGATGCCACCACGGCGATCTGGATGGTGCGTCGCGGATTGCGGGCTTCCTCGGCCAGCGGCGCCGAGGCCTCGAAGCCGATGAACGCCAGGATGGTGTACACCGAGCCGGCCGCGATGCCGGAGAACCCCTTGTAGCCCTTGATCGTGGCGTCATGCAGGGTGAAGACGCTGAAGGTGTTGTGCGAGCCGGCCTTGACGACGAGCCAGACGGCGAGGACGAGGAAGACGAGGATCTCGAAAGCGCCCAGGACCGTGCCCGCCTTCGCGCTCACCTGGATTCCCCGGTAATTGAGCGCGGCGACCAGGATCGACCCGACGATCATGAAGATGACCCAGGTGGTGGTGAACGGCCAGCCGAACTCGCTATGGGTGATCGAGCCCACCAGGTAGCCGACGAGGATCATGGTGATCGGCCCGAGCAGCGCCTCGACGAGCGCGTATCCCCAGCCGACAAGGAACCCGAGCGCCGGGTGGATCGCCTCGGCCGGATAGGTGTAGATGCTTCCGGCGCTTGGCAGGTGCTTGGCCAGCTGCCCGATCGACGTCGCCACCAGCAGGCACGCGATCAGGGCGAGCAGGACGGCCAGCGGCAGCGCGCCGCCGGCATAGGTGGCACCGGCCGCGATCGACAGCGCGACCGCGCCTGCCGGGGCCATGGAGGTGACCGACTGGAACAGGACCTCTCGCAGTCCGATGGCTCCGTGGGATAGACCGGATCCGGTGGTGGCCATGGCGCCCTCCTACCTAAGGCTTCGTCTCCTACCTAAGGTAAATAAATCGACCATAAAGGTCTAGAAGGGACTGACGGGCCTCAAGGTTGCGTGACAGGGCGGGCAGATGCACGTCGGCGTTCAGCTGACGGCTAGATTTGCTACATAGGTTTGGTCCGCCAGAACCGTCTTCGGAATTCGCCGCCGCGGGCTCGCGTGTTGGAGCTCGCCGGTTGGAGCCGTCCGGTCAACGTCGACAAGGAGTAGATCGACATGTCTCTCTTCCAAAGGGCCCACGACATACTCGCGGCCAAAACCAACAAGGCGCTCGACGCCGCCGAGAAGCCCGATGAAATGCTCGATCTGTCCTACGAGCAGATGCTCGACCAGATCACCAAGGTCCGGCAGGCGCTGGTCACGATCGCCGCGTCACGCAAGCGGATCGAGCTGCAGGAGCAGCAGCTCCAGCATTCGGTGGATCACCTCCAGGATCAGGCCCAGGCGGCGCTGGCCCAGGGCCGGGAAGACCTGGCCAGGGAAGCGCTCACCCGCAAGGCCGCGGCCCAGGCCCAGATCGACGGGATGGAACCGCAGCACCAGCAGCTGACCGAGGAAGAGCAGAAGATGGAGCACACGCTCCAGGTCCTGCAGGACAGGGTCAACAAGTTCCGGACCCAGAAGGAAACGCTCAAGGCCCAGTACACCGCGGCGAGCGCGATGACCTCGGTGAACGAGAGCGTCGCGGGCATCTCGACCACGCTGGGCGATTCAGGCGCGGCGCTGCAGCGGGCTCAGGACAAGATCGCCACCATGCAGTCGCGGGCCGGCGCCCTGGACGAGCTGCTGCAGTCCGGAGTGCTGGAAGACGTCGGCGGCGATACCGACGACATCCAGAAGGAACTCGACGAAGCCGGAGCGTCCGCGGACGTGGACCGCCAGCTCGCGGCGATGAAGGCTCAGCTCGGGCCGGGCAGCGCACCACACGAGCTGACGTCCGGCAGCTGACGTCTGACTCGGCTGGGAGGGACAGCGTGCACGCCGATGAAATCCGCCGCGTGCTCGTGATCGGCTGCGGCACGATGGGTCTGCAGATCGGGCTGCAGGCGGCGGCTCATGGTTTCGATGTGGTCCTGCACGATGCGGATCCAGCTGCCCTGGAGGGCGTCGAGCAGCGCCTGCGTAGCTATGCTGAGGCACCCGTGGCGGCGGGAAGCATCGACGCCGACGCCCTGGACCAGGCGCTGGCGAAGATCGAGCGCATCACCGACCCGGCGGCCGCCGCGGCCGACGCCGACATCGTGAGTGAGTCGGTGCCCGAGGATCCCGTGCTCAAGGGGCGTGTCCTTGGCCAGTTCAACGAGCTGTGCCCGGAGCGGGCCGTTTTCACCACAAATTCCTCGACGCTGCTTCCGTCGATGTTCGCGGCGGCTACCGGCCGACCTGACCGGTTCGCGGCCCTGCACTTCCACACCCCGGTGTGGTCGTCCAACGTGGTGGACGTGATGCCGCACCCGGGCACGTCGACGGAGACGACGGAATGCCTCCTCGCCTTCGCCCGGCGGATCGGCCAGATCCCGATCCGCGTGCGCCGGGAGAACTTCGGCTACGTCTTCAACGCGCTTTACACCGCGATCAACCGGGAGGCACTCACGCTCGTGGCGAATGGGATCACATCGGTGACCGATGTCGATCGGGCCTGGATGGGGATCATGAAGATGCCCGTCGGGCCGTTCGGGATGCTCGACGGCGTTGGCCTGGATACCGTCTGGGACATCACCGACTACTGGGCCCGTCAGACGGGCGATCCGCAGACGCGCGCCAACGCCGACTTCGTCCGCGGCTACCTCGACCGGGGCCGCCTTGGCGTCAAGAGCGGGCACGGGTTCTACCAGTACCCAGATCCCGCCTACCAGGCGCCTGGCTTCCTGGAGTCTGGCTTCCTGGAGTCTGAACCGGGCAGCTCAGGATGACGGCGTGGGTACGCAGCCACCGGGCGAGGTTCAGTCCCCAACGCGCAATTTCGCGATGATACCGGCATCAATCTACGCCGGCTGGCGAGGGTGCATCCCAGTTGATCCGCGGAGATGTCCGGTGGGACACGACGGACCATGGGGGGTATCTGCGAGAGATGTGCGGAACCGCGCGCAATTGCGTGACAGCCGAGTCACAAAAGGTTGCTTTGGGATCTTTTCTTGATCGACCTGTTGCGCTACTCTCACCGAGAGTCGACCCGCCGCAACCCCTAGCTAGCCCGACATAACGAACAAAGCTCTCTTAACGGGCATGACCTGCCTCACCGGGCCTAGCGACCGAGAAGCTAAGGAGTTTGAATGCTACGACGATGGTGCATCCTCCTGGCCATGCTGGCCCTGGCGGCCGGCACGGCCCTCACGGCGAGCAGCGCGTCGGCTGCGACTACCGCGGGAAGATTCAGTCCTGGCGGAACGATTCACCTGGTGGGCGCCGCCAGGTCACATGCGCGCGGGATCGCCAACCAGGCCGAGAGCACGAACTGGTCCGGCTACGCGGCCACGACCGGTACCTACACAAGCGTCTCGGCAAGCTGGACGCAGCCAGCCGGAAAATGCTCATCCGGCGACCAGTACGCCGCCTTCTGGGTCGGCCTTGACGGTTACTCAAGCAGCACGGTCGAGCAGACCGGCAGCGAGGTCGACTGCGTCGGGCGGACCGCCGAGTACTACGCCTGGTACGAGGCGTACCCGGCTGCCTCCGAGAGCTACAGCAACACCGTCAAGTCTGGTGACCACTTCAACGCCACGGTGACCTACGAAGGCAGCAACAAGTTCGCCCTGTACATCGCCGACGCCACCCAGGGCTGGAGCCACACCACCACCGTAACCGTGCGCGGAGCGGCCCGCTCCTCCGCCGAGGTCATCGTCGAGGCGCCGTGCTGCACCAGTAGCGGCGGCATCCTGCCGCTGACCGACTTCGGCACGGTAGGCCTCGCAAGCTCCGAGGCCAACGGCGCCGCCCTCGGCAGCGCCGGCGGCGTGACCGGGATCACCATGATTGATAACGAGGGACGCGACAAGGATACTGTCTCTGCGCTCAGTGGCGGAGAGAGCTTCACTGCCACCTGGGTTCGCAGCAACTAGATCACGCTGGGACCTCTTCTGACCCCTCGCTCATCATCCGCATCCATCACGCTGGCCCGGCCGCTCTTCTGGCGGCCGGGCCAGCGCACGATCAGGCGGCCGCCTTCGGCGGGGTCCTGAGCATGGCCTGAACCGGCCGGATCCGGCCGGTTCAGGCCGGTTCTTGCTGGCCACCGGGATACCGGCCGAGAGGATCCTTTCATCACCGATCGTCCCTTAACCTCACTTTGAACGTAATCACCAGTATTGTGGGCGTCAGCTGTCGGCACACGGGGAATGTCGGCTATCCGCGGGGCCTGACCGTCGCGCGGATTTGTGGTATGTGTAATTCTTGCGATTGGGTCGAGCTGGCACGTTGTGTGACAGTGGGTGGGGGTGACCAGTTGGCTGCGCTGCAAGCGGGCGATCCTCAGCGCGTAGGACCCTACGTGTTGCTCGGCAGGCTTGGCAGCGGCGGAATGGGCCGGGTCTACCTCGCCCGGTCGCCGGGCGGCCGCATGGTGGCGGTGAAGGTGATCCGGGCGAACCTGGCCGAGGACGCCGGCTTCCGAGCCAGGTTCGCCCGAGAGGTGGCCGCGGCGCGCAAGGTCGGTGGCCTGTTCACAGCCCAGGTCGTCGACGCTGACCTGGACGGGCCGGTGCCCTGGCTGGTCACCGCCTACGTACCCGGCACGTCGCTGTCGGACGCGGTCGAGGCGCAGGGACCGCTGCCGCCCCAGTCGGTGCTGGCGCTGGCCGCGGGGCTGGCCGAAGGGGTGAGCGCGATCCACGCGGCGGGCGTCATCCATCGTGACCTCAAGCCGTCGAACGTGCTGCTGGCCCAGGACGGGCCGCGGATCATCGATTTCGGCATTTCCTCCGCCGCCGAGGCCACGTCGCTGACCGGCGCCGGCTACATGATCGGCTCACCCGGCTTCATGTCACCTGAGCAAGCCGAAGGGCTCACCGTCGGCCCGGCCAGCGACATCTTCAGCCTGGCCAGCGTGCTCACCTACGCCGCCCGGGGTGAAGGTCCCTTCGGCCTCGGCGACACCACCGCGTTGCTCTACCGCGTCGTGCACGGCACGCCCAACATCGATCAGATCCCGGAAAACATCCACCCGCTGATCAGGCGAAGCCTGTCCCGGGACGCCAAACAGCGACCCACGGCGGCCGAGTTTCTCGCCGAGCTGACCGCCGCGTACCCGTCGGCTGCCAACCTGTCCGACTGGCTGCCGCCCCGGCTCCTGGGCCTGGCCGGGCAGCGGGCCGCGCCGGGGGACGCCGACTCTTATCAGCCGGGCATGGCGGGCACCTTCGGCCCGGCGGTCAAGGCCGTGACGGCAGAGCCCGCTGAGGTGGCCAGGGTCGCCGAGGTGGCTGGCTCCGTGGCGTCCGTCGCGTCCGCGGCGGACACCGCAGAACCCGGGACCAGCAGCAACGCCGCGACTGGGCCGCCTACGCAGACATCGCTGTGGCAGGAGACACCCCCGCCGCCTACCCAGGCGACGGGACTCCCCGGCGCCGACAGTTATTCCGCGGCGCCGGGGTATTCCGGTCAGCAGGGGCACTCGGGGCAGCAGGGGCACTCGGACGCTCAGCAGTACCCTGCGCCGCAGGGTTATTTCACCGGTCAGGGCGATCCGGTGGCGCCCGGGGGTTCCGGGGTTCAAGGAGGCGCCGGTAACCAGTGGTGGGCAGCTCAGCAGCCGGGCGGGGCGAATGCGGGCATGCCGCAGACCCCTGTCCCCGGTGGCCGGGCCGGATCTGGGGTACCAGGGGCCGATCAGCGGTATACCCCGCCCACGCGGTCCGGCAAGCGGCCGCGGTGGCTGCTGCCCGCGGGTGTCGGCGCGGCCATTCTGGTCGTGGTCGTCGCACTGGTCCTCGCGTTTGGCGGTAAGTCTCCTAAGCCGGTCGCGGCACGGCAGAGCGCCACCCCGACCTCGAGCCCGAGCCAGAGCACGTCCCCCGCCGCTAACGCGACGCCCACGGTGGGCAACCTGCAACTCACCCAATTCCAGGTCGGAGACTGCCTGACCGGTTCGAACATGGACCTCAACAGCAATACCCCGTGGCCGAAGATAACCCTGGCCGTACCATGCGGCGAGTCCCACACCGCCGAGGTGTTCTACGCGAATAGCGCGTTCTGGACCACGGGCGGCGCGTATCCAGGCAATAGCACCATTAGCAAAGATGCCAACGCGGAGTGCGACACCGCGTTTTCTTCGTACGTCGGAATCTCATATGCGAAATCGATGTACACCTGGACCAACATTGTGCCGGACGCGTCAACCTGGCCGACCGGCGATCGCGCGCTGCATTGTGTCGCCTATTACGCGACGCCGAGCCAGCCGGCCGGCGCGCCTATCACCGGATCCATCAAGGGCACTCGCAAGTAATCGCCGGCCGAGCCGGCGGGACGGGACGCGCGTTCCACCGGGCTGCTGATAACGGCCAGCGCTGAGTCATCCCGCGGTACGGGCGCTCACGGTGGGCCGCAGCCGGGCCGGGCTGATGTCGGGCAGTTCGCGGATGCCGAACATGTCCCGCAGGGCGGTCAGTGCGGCGAGTTCCCCGCACCGGCCGTGCACGCCCGGGACCGGCGGGGTCGCCGACGAGCACAGGTAAAGCCCCCGGATCGGCGTGCGGTACGGATTCCACCTGGCCACCGGGCGCAGCACGGTCTGCCGAAGGGTCTGCAGGCCGACCCCGATGTCGCCGCCTACGTAGTTCGGGTTGCGCGCCTCCTCATCGGCGGCCGTCCGCACCGCCCGGGCCAGGATGAGGTCGCGGAAACCAGGCGCGAACCGCTCGATCTGCGCCTCGATCCGGCCGGTCATGTCCACCTCGGAGCCGGACGGAACATGACAATAGGTCCACAGCGTCTGCCCGCCAGCCGGGGCCCGGGACGGATCGGCGACGCCGGGCTGGACCACGAGCACGTACGGGTCCTGCGGGTGCTTGCCCGCCGCCACCTCGGCCTCAGCCGCGGCCACCTGCTCGAACGGGCCGCCCAGGTGCAGGGTCCCGGCCCGGCGGCAGTCCTGATTGGTCCAGGGCACCGGGCCGGAAAGGGCGAAGTCCACCTTGCACACCCCGGGTCCGTACCGGAACCGGCCCAGCGCGGCGCGGTACCTGACCGGAAGCCGGTCGCCGGCCAGCAGGGCGAGCGTCCGCGGGGAGACGTCGAGCAGGACGGTGCTCGCGGACGGCAGTTCGGACAGGGAACGCACCCACCGGCCGGTCTCGATGCTGCCGCCCGCGGCGATCAGCGCATCGGCCACCGCATCGGTGATCCGGGCGCTGCCGCCCGCCACGACCGGCCAGCCCACCGCGTGCGCCAGCCCGGTCAGCATCAGCCCGATCCCCGCCGTCGGGACGGCGGTGAGCGGCATCATGCCGTGGGCCGCGGCCCCGGCCATAATGGCCCGGGCCTCCTGGGTGCGCCAGCGCCTGGCCACGGCGGCGGCCGGGAGCACGGCGCGCCGGCCGTAGCCCGCGAGCACGAGCGGGTGCGCGGGCGGGCGGCGCAGCGGCGCGAGGATCGCCTGGCAGATCTCGTCCATGTGATCGGTCATCGGACCCAGCAGACGCTCGTAGGCGCGGGCGTCTGCACCGAGGCGGCCAGCCGTCTCGGCCACCGAGCGGGACACGATCGCGGCCCGGCCCCCGTCCAGCGGATGGGCGAACTCCACCTCGGGCCGCGCGAGCGCGACCCCGCGTGCGGCCAGGTCGAAACGCCGGAAGAACGGCGAAGCGACCGCCAGCGGGTGCGCCGTCGAGCAGACGTCATGCCAGAAGCCGGGAAGGGTCAGTTCCTCGGTGCGGCAGCCGCCGCCGATCGTCGGCGCGCCCTCGATCACCTGGACCCGCAACCCGGCGGCGGCCATCGTGACCGCGGCAGCCAGGCCGTTCGGCCCGCTGCCGACGACTACCGCGTCAAGTTCTGCCCGCATGAACAGCCCGCTACCCGTTAGTCGTGCTGTTCATGCCGCGGCCGAGACGGCTCAGGCCGACAAGCGGAGCCGAGATCGTCTGCAGCACGCTGCGCACCATGGAGTTGTGCCATATGTTGCGGGAGTGACGCCACTGCCGTTTGGAGTCCACGCAGGTGCTGCGGGTCTTAACGCTCGGGTCAGGCAGCCCGAGCCGGCGCCCGAGCGCGGTCAGCGTCGCGGCCCAGAACTTGTCTTCCTTACGATGGCCGCCCAAGGTCATCGCGATCTCATACAGCGGGTCGTTCGCGCGCATCAGCACCTGCGCCTGCACGGCGGTCGTGTCACCCTCACGCTCAGCGGAGAACGTGATCCAGCCGGCGAACATGTGACCCTGCGGCGTCATCAGCGTGAACGACTCGGCGTCGGCGTACAGGACGAAAACGCCGGTCGACAGCTTGACCCCGCCCCCGATGGACAGGTCAAGCAGGGCGACGTCGCCTGGATTGATCCCGGTCAGCGCGCCGGCGAAGCGGTTGCCTTTCGGCCAGAACTCGGGGAAATGCTCGCGCCAGGTGGCAATCGCCTGTTCCGGGGTGATCTCGGGGCCGGCGTCCATCCGGTAGGTCTTCTGCCACATCTTGCCGAAGCCCTGGACCGGACCGGTGAGCCGGCGGCCCGCGACGTTGGTCCCGCGAACCCCGGACCGGTGGTCGACCTCCAGGCGGTCCACCTTTCGGGCCCAGCTGGCCGAATCCCGCGGCGGTACGGCCTGGGCCGCGGAATGCGGCGGTACTGCCTGCGGCGGTACTGCCTGCGGCGGTACTGCGTGGGCCGCGGAATGCGGCGGGATCGTGCCCGGGGGCGGGGCGGCGGCCTCGCGGGCACTGAGGCCGATCTGGTCGGCCGTGGCTACCTTGTCCGGGCCTGCTGTCTCTGTCATGGCATGTCCTCTACCTCACGACGCCGTGCAGCGCCGATTCCTCGCTGTCATAGATGGTGATGGCCTCGTCGAGCCTGGTCAGCTCGAAGATCTCCCGGTAATGCTCGCTCAGCCCGTAGGCCGCGAGCTGCTGCCGCTGACGGTTCGCCCGGACCAGCAAGGTGACGAGCATGCCGATGCCGCCGCTGTTCATGTACTCAAGGCCGCCGAAGTTCAGCACGAGCCTGCTCGTCGCAGGGCCGCCGGCGGCCTCGTAGGCCGACATCAGCACGGGCTCGCAGGCCGCGGTGACCTCGCCCCTGATATCGACGATGGCGGTGGTTTCGCCGACCCGCCGGACGTCCATGGCGATCGCTGGTGCGTTCATCTGGTCGCTCCCTTACGCTTCGTTTACGCTGTGCCGAGCTGGCTGACGGCGCCGTCGAGATCGGGGAAGAGCTCGATGAAGTCGGACAGCCTGGTGATATCGAAGATCTCGCGGTAGTGCGCGGACAGGCCGCTGGCGACGACCTTCCGGCGTTCGGCCCGCGCGCGGGCCAGCACGCTGACGATCAGCGCGATGCCGGTGGAGTTGATGTAGTCGACCGCGGCGAAGTCGAGGACGACCGTGCCCAGGTCAGCCGGGTCGGCGCTGGCCGTGACAGCGCGCTCATAGGCGGCGGTCAGAACCGCGGCGGCGGACCCGTCGACCTCGCCCGCCAGCTCGATGACGGCGGCTCCGGGCAGGGCCCGGGTCGTGGCCTCACACATGCTCGTCATGTGCCGCTCCTGTCGTTCGCATGGTCAGCCAGATGGTGTGCCGCTGGCCGTCGGTCGTTACGTCCATCGCGTCGACCATGTTGCGGATGAGGAACAACCCCCAGCCGCGAGGGCTCTGGTCGCCGTCCAGCTTCTTGAGGAGATCAGGTTCCTCCTGGTCGCCGTGGCCGGGGTGCGTCTCGCCGCCCTGGTCGCTGATGGCGACGGTGATGTCATGGCCACTGCGGGTTACCTCGACCTCGACCGGGATTTCCGGCCGGTTCCCGTTGCCGTGCTCGATGGCGTTCATGGTGGCCTCGGCGACCGCGGTCTTGAGCCGCTCGAGCCTGGCGTCGGACAGTCCGCGGCCTTGCACGGTCCCGGCCACCCGGGCCAGCGCGAGGCGTTCGTTGCCTGGTTGGCTGGGCACCGTGAAGGCATCGAGCCTTTCCGGTGTGGGCCGGGTTACCTGTGTCATCACACGCCTCCCTGATCCCCCTGAAGCTCCGGGTCCCCTTGATGCCAGGCCGACGCAGAGCGCTGCAGTGATACCAGCGTGATGTCGTCTTCCTGCTCGTGATTGGGTCCGGTGAAGCTGCCGAGCTCGGTCAGGCACAGGTCGATGAGGGCCTCTCCCGACGGGCCCTTGCCGACCAGGGCCGAGACTCGCGGGAAACCGAACATCTCCCGGTCAGGCGCGTGCGCCTCGGCGAGGCCGTCGCTGTGCAGCAGGGCGCAGTCGCCCGGCTCGAACTGGAAGTGCCTCTCCTCGTAGTCCATACCCGGCATCAGCCCGAGCGGCATGCCGCGGGCCCGCAGTTCGGCCACGCCGCCCTGGGTCCGCACGTAGGGGACGTCGTGGCCCGCGTTGGCGAAGACCACCTTGCCGCTGACCGGGTCCAGTACCAGCGCCAGGCAGGTGACGAACATGTGCGCCGGGATGTCGACGCAGAGCATGTCGTTGACGTGGCCGAGGACCTTGCCCGGCGAGACTAGCCGGGGCCCGGCGTCCCGCAGCAGCGCGTGCGTGCTGGCCATGACCAGCGCGGCCGGGATGCCCTTGTCGGTGACATCGCCGACCACGAACATGACCCGGCCGTCCGGCAGCGGGATGAAGTCGTAGAAGTCGCCACCGACCGTCCGGGCCGGGCGGTAGAACGCCGCCACATGCCAGGTGGGCAGGTCGGGCAGCTGCTTAGGCAGGAACTGCTGCTGGATGATCTGGGCGATCTTGAGTTCCTGCTCGATCCGTTCCCGCTGGCGGGCTTCGGCCTGCTGTTGCCTGACCAGCTGGCCGACCCGCATGGCCGGGGCCGCGTAGCCGGCCAGCGAGTTGAGCAGCCGCAGATCATCGGTCGAGTAACCGCGTTCGGACCGCCTCGGGCCGAGACTGAGCAGGCCCACCAGGCTGCCCGACGAGATCAGCGGGACCACCAGGACCACGCCAGCGGCCTGCAGGGCCTTCAGCGCTGCGGACTGCAGCTGCAACCCGGTGATGTCCACCGCGCTGGCCGCGCTGAGCAGGTAGCCGACCAGCGGATCGTTGGAGGCCAGGTCCAGGTCCGGTCCGGCTGCCACCACGCTCGGCGCCGCCGGGACGGCGACGGCGGTGACCGGCGGGGTCCGACGCAGCCAGCCGCGCATGCGGCCGGCCTTGCCGACGCTTGAACTCGCGGTGGTCTCGCTGGTCGTAACGCTTATGGTGATGGCGGTGCCGGGCTGGCCGCCGCCCGCGCTGACGGGTTCGGGCCAGCCGGCCCCTGCGACCTCGGATGTCCCTGCAGCCGCAACCTCTGCCTCTCGGGTCGCCGGAGTCGCCGGGACGGACCCGCTGGTACTCCCCACCTGTTGCGCCATCTCACACTCCGGGTTTCGCGGCATCATTTGCGACGCACCATCAGCCTAAAGAGAAGGCGATACGAGATCGTTACGGCAGTCAAGGTCTCCCCCACTTTTTTTTACGAAGCTGCGTTACGGTGGCCTGGATGGCAACGACGGAGCTCAGCCTGGCCCTGCTCGGGCCGCCAGTAGTCACGCGCGACGGCACGCCGGTCACCTTCGATACCAGGAAGGCCACGGCGCTGCTCGCGCTGCTCGCGGTCACCGGCCGCGAACACAGCCGGGAGCAGCTAGCCGACCTGCTCTGGCCCGAGGCCGACAGCGCCAAGGGGCGGGCCTCGCTGCGGCGTACCTTGTCGGTGACCGCCGCCGCCATGGGCAACGGACTGGCCATCAGCCGCACGGCGGTCGCCCTCGATCCGGCCATGGTCCGGGTCGACGTGCGCGACTTCGAGACCCTGATCACCCAGCCGGAGGCAGCGTCCCTCGAGCGGGCCGTAGAGCTCTACCGCGATGACTTCCTGACCGGCTTCACCCTGCGCGGCTGCCCCGAGTTCGAGGAATGGCAGGCCTCGGTCAGCGAGGAGCTCAGGCAGTCGCTGGCTCGCGGGCTGCAGCGGCTGGTCGCCGCGTGCATCGCGGACGGCGAGCTTGACCGCGCGGCCGGGCACGCCCGTCGCTGGCTGCAGCTCGACCCGCTGCACGAGCCCGCCCACCAGGTCATCATCAAGCTGCACGGCTGGGCCGGCCAGCGGTCGGCCGCCATGCGGCAGTACCGGATCCTGGTGCGGGTGCTCGACCGGGACCTCGCCGTGCGGCCGCTGCCCGAGACGACACAGCTCTACGACGACGTGCGCGCGGGCCGGCTCGAACCGCCGCCGTCGCGGGCCGGCGGTGTAGCCGATGAAAGCGGTCTCCCGGCCCCGGTGAGCTGGCCGCTGGTGGGCCGGGAGGCGGAGTTGGCCGCCCTGCGTGCCGCCTGGCAGGCCGCCGGCCGGCACGGGCGGGCGGTGGCGATCGCCGGCCAGGCCGGCAGCGGGAAGACCCGCCTTATCACCGAACTCCGGGAGCAGGCGGCGAAGGCTGGTGCCACCGTGCTGGCGACCCGGTGTCACGACGGCGAGGCCGCGCTTCCGTTCGTACTGGCCGCCGACTTGCTGCGGACCGCGCTCGCGATCCGCCCCGACCTGCCGGACGCGCTCCCGGCGCAGACGGCCGCGATGGCCGGGCGCCTGGTCCCGGCGCTGGCCGCGGCCCAGCCCGACTCGGCCGCGCCGGCCCTCGACAGCCCGGTCGCCGTCACCCGGCTGTACGGCGCCATCGCCGACACCTTGCTCGCCGCGGCGGGCGGCGCCGACGCCGGAGCCGGAGCGGGCGGGCGCGCCGGAGCGGGCGGCGGGCGGGTCGGCGTCGTCGTGGTCGAGGACGTGCACTGGGCGGACGATTCGTCGCTCGGCCTGCTCGCCTACCTGGTGCGGCGGCTGGCAGACTGGCCGCTGCTGCTCGTCCTGAGCTGGCAGCCCGAACAAGGAGGACGGCTGCGAGGCCTGCGGACCGCGCTCGGCGAGGCCGAAGGCCAGCTGGCCGGCCAGACCATCGAGCCAGGCCCGCTCGGCGCCGAGGCCATCGGCGCGCTGCTTGACCTGGACGGGATGCCACAAGTCGACGTGGCCAGGCTACTGGAGCAGACGCGCGGGCTGCCGATGCTGGTCCGGGAGTACGTGGAGGCACTGCGTTCGGCCGGGCCCGCCCCTGAATCCTCCGAACCCGGTGCGCCTGTTTCGGCGGAGGCCGACTGGTGGCCGCCGGCCAGCGTCAGGGACCTGCTGCGGACCCGGCTGCAGGCCGTCAGCGAGTCGACGCTGCAGATGCTGACCGCGGCCGCGGTGCTCGGCAGCGACAACGACGCCGACCTGCTCCGGGCGGTCAGCGGGCGGGGTGAAGACGAGATCGTCGAGGCCATCGAGGAGGCCCTGGCCCGGTCATTGCTGACCGAGATCCCCCCGCCCACTTCTCCCTCCCTCCTCACGGCCGCCTACGAGGCGCCGTCCTACGGCTTCCCCTACGAGGCGCTGCGCCGGACCGCCTACGAATCGGCGACTTTGGCCAGGCGGCGCCTGCTGCACGGCCGGGCCGCCGACATCCTCATCCGCAGGTACGAGCGCGATCCGGCCAGCACCCGGGCCGCCACCGTGGCCGGCCATCTGCAGCTGGCCGGGCGGGACGCCGAGGCGGCCCAGTGGTGGTGGCGGGCCGGTGAGCTGGCCCGTGAGCTTTATGCGCACGAGCAGGCGCACGCGCACCTGGTCCGCGCCCTGGCGCTGGGCTTCGCGCAGCTCCCGGGGCGGATCGCCCTAGGCGACGTGCTAGTCGTGCTCGGCCGCTACCGCGAGGCGCTCGCCGAGTTCGAAACCGCCGCGGCCATCGCCAGCGGCGGCGAAGGGGACCGCGCCACGCAGGCAGGAATCGAGCACAAACTGGCCGACGTGCACCACCGGCTGGGTGACTGGGAGCTGGCCGAAGCACACCTCGCCATCGTGACCGAACTGGTCGAGGGCGCCGAGCCCGGCCGCCTGGCCCGGGCCGAAGCCGACCGCGCCGTCGTCGCGTACCGGCGCGGTGACACAAGTCAGGCCGCTATCCTCGGCCAGGCCGCGCTCACCTGCGCCCGGGCCGCGCGTGATCCCGACGCCACGGCTCAGGCGCTCAACGTGCTCGGCATGCTCGCCGCCCGGGCCGGGGACGCCAGCGCGGCAGAGACCTACCTGCGGGACAGCCTGGCCGAAGCGCGACGGCGGCCAGAAGCCGGTGCTGGCCCGGCACCCTCAGCCGGGCACCCGACGCCGTCCGCGCCGCTGGGCGCGGCCGTGGCGGCCCTTAACAACCTGGCCCGGCTGCTGGCCGAAACCGGCCGCGGCGCCGAAGCGCTGGCGCTCGCGGCCGAAGCGCTCGAGCTGGGCAGCGAACTGGGCGACCAGCACCGGGTCGCGGCGCTGCACACGAACATGGCCGACCTGCTGCACGCGGACGGCCAGCGCGATGCCGCGATCACGCACCTGAAGGAAGCGGCCAGGCGATTCGCTTCGGTCGACGTGGGCGACGGACCCCGGCCGGAGATCTGGACTCTCGTGGAATGGTGAGCGATACCTAGACTCCGATACTGAGCACTACCGTGACGGTCCGGTCACCCGGGTTCACGGTTAGCTGCCCGTCCAGCGCGATCAGGCTCCTCGACGTCACCGTCACGGTCACACTGGCCCCGGCGCCCAGCGACCCGGAGGAGGGCGACACGGTCAGCTTGCCCGCCAGGGCGGACCCGACCGTGATCGAGTAGTCGCTGACCGGTCCGCCCTTGGCCGTGATCGTGAGCTTCCCGCTCGCCGTGCCGTTGACGGTAACCAGATCCAGTGTCCCGGTCGAGGTCGTCACGGTCCCCTGGCTTACGACCGGTGTCGCCGACGAGCCCGCTGACGTCGAGGTGGGCGCGGACGTCGAGGCGGCCGCAGACGGAGAGGACCCCGTCGCGGATGTCGCGGAGCCCGATGTGGCCGACGCTCTGGGCGGAACGGGCGCGGTCGCGCCAGCTGACCCCGAGGTCCAGGGCACGAGCCCGGCCCCGTTCCGGCCAGACGGGCCGCCATGCGCCGGCCACGGGCCACCGGTGCTCGAGGCCGCGCTATGGGTCCTTCCGGCCCTGGCCCCGGCCACCGACGACGGGCCGTGCGGCGGGCCGCCGATGACCACGACCGCGATGGCCCCGGCCGCCATGACCGACGTGGCCGCGCTCGCCACCACGGCATTCGAATGGTGCATCGGGACATGCCGATGCTGCGTCGCCCGGTGCCACGCCGATGCCCCCGGCACCCGGAGGGGCCTCGGGAAACCTGAGGGCCCGAACCGCCCCGCGTGATCCGCCGCGGTCAACCGCGCCGCGAACCCGGCCGGCGTCCGGTCGACCATGCTCCTCAGCAGCTGATCACGGAACCCGGGCAGCACCGCGACCAGTGGCGCCACCCCGGCGAACAACGCCGGAGTCAGCTCACGCCGCTTGCGGTCACCGCAGGTCTCGCACTGTTCTATGTGGCGGCTGATTCGCTTGCGCATCAGCACGGTCATCTGCCCGTCCCAGCCCGCCAGCATCGAGTCGAGTGCGGGACACGTCTGCCGGCCGGTCCGCGCCACGATCAGCGCCCCGAGGCATCTTTCCAGCTGACTTCGGGCCCGCGACAGCAGCGCGTGCGCATGGTTTCGCGACACGCCGAGCACGTCGGCCAGATCCTCGCCCTCGAGCTCATGGCGCAGGCTCAGCTCGATGACATCCCGCTCGCCCGGGTTTAGCCCGTCAATCGCGCCCCGGACCAGTTCCTGCAGCTCCGCTCGTTCCGCCTCGCTGCCGACGCCGGCCGACTCGGCGGGCACGTCTGCCGCCTCCTCGAGCCTGGCGGTGGCGTGCCCGGCCCGAAGCCGCCGCAGGCATTCGTTGCGCGCGACCGCGTAGAGCCAGGGCCGGAGCTTGGATGGGTCACGGAGAGCGCGAAGCTTGGCGGCGGCGATAAGGAACGTATCCTGCACCGCGTCGGCAGCATCGGCAGGCTCGCGCAGCATGGAACAGCAGTAGGCGTAGAGCGGCACGGCGTACCGGTCGTATGCCTCGGCGAGCCCATCTGGGTCACCGAACACGATGGCCGCGACGATCTCAGCGTCTTCCATGCCGAACACGGTAGTTCGCCTTCCGCATTCGGGTCAGTCGGAATGCGGTAACCGGCTAACGGGATATGGTCTACAACCTGGTATCGCCCCTTAGTCACGCTGATTGCTCCACACCGAGACGTGGGTCGGCTCCAGGGCACGATCCGCGACCGCGGCCAGCCAGGTCCGACGTGACCGGCCGACCGGTGGCGCCGGTCCTGGCTGCGCGCTCCCCACGAGGCTCAACGCTACGGCGGGACCGTTCCGGGAACGTTACGGTCGGGTGGCAGGTGAACAGATCAGCTGGCCAGCACCTTGTCCGGGTCGTACAAGACCACGGTGCCCGCGATCATGTCATGCAGCGCCTGATGCTTCTGGCCCGCCACGAACAGGACGAACGACGTGATCGCGGTGATGAAGCTGAGGATGCCGTCCACGATCCGGCCTACGATTTCACGCAGGGCCATGAACCAGAAGCCGGCTACCTTATTGGTCTCGGGCCGCCATACGCGCATCCCGAGCACCTGCAAGGCCGGGGTCTGGCCGTTGCCCCAGACGATGAGGCCCCAGACGACGTAGCCGATTCCCAGCGTGACGATGGCGAGCGGAATGGCCAGGAAATAGGCACCGATACGGCGGCCGACGCTGGCGAGCTGCGTGCCATCCGGCAGGTTAAGGCCGGAGAGCTGGTCAAAGTACATCCCCTGCGGCACGGCGGTCGGGTACTGACCGTAGCCGTAGTCGGCGGGCACCGGAGGCGCCGGGGTATACGCGGGCCCGGACGGCTGGCTGTAGCCCCCGCCGGGCTGCTGACCGTAAGGCTGTCCGTAGGCCTCGCCGGGCTGCTGACCGTAAGGCTGTCCGTAGGCCTGGCCCGGCTGCTGACCGTAGCCCGGCTGCTGACCGTAGCCCTGGTCGGCAGGCGGCTCGCTGGCCTGCTGCCCAGGTCCTGGGGCGTACGGATCCGGGAGCTGGGTCACGGAAATCTCACTTCCTGTAGGCGTTAGCTGCAAAGCGGACTCTATGGCAGAGAAGTGACTAAATAGTAGCCCGGCCGACGATCGTGCGCGAACCGTTACCGGGTTTTCCGCAGCCGGGAAAAGAGCAAAGCTCCTGGCACGCGGGCATAGGCTAGCCAAAGGGGACAATTAACTTGAAAACTTATATGTCTTTTTCGCGGCCCAGGTGCCTGAAAAACACAGGAAACTAATCAGCAGGCCAATGACATATTTACTGCGATCGGGATCAGCGAAGCAGCGCTGCGGCCGTGGAGGCGCCAGGCGGGCCTCCTACTTCAGGCCAGTGCCGGCCACGCCCCGGGCCGCCGGCGAGAGCGCGAGTCAGCCGGCCAGGGTCAGCCGGTAAGCGCCCGGTAGGGCCGGGGCTCGCGGCGCAGCCACTGCAGGAAGGTCCGCCGCGGGAGCCGTGCCACGATGTCGCCGGCCCGGATCCGGCCGGCCAGCTCCACCCGCAGGATGACCGGAACGTCCGGATGGGCGCCCACGCCGAGCTTGACGTCGCCGAGGGTCACCGCCACGTCATCGGCATCGACCACGATGCCGGGCTTGATCACCAAGGTCAGGTCGCCGGGCCCCAGATCGAGGTCAATGTGCAAGGTGTCGTGGGTGATGACCGCCCGGGTGAAGTCGAGCTTCACGTCGGCCGCCCGGGCGCGTATCTCCATCCGCCGCGGCACCACCCAGCTGCCGCTCCGGTTGACGTCGGCGAAGCGCTGGTCGATCCGGATCACGTCTTTGGTTCGCGGCTGGCTGGCCAGCAGGTCAGCGGTGAGCGCGGCCAGTTCGCTGCCGGTCCGCGCCGAGAGGGCGGCTTCCAGCCGCTCGTCGAGCTCGGCCGGGGTCAGCCGGCCGTCACCGGCGGCGACCCGGAGGATGTCGACGGTCTTGTCCCGGTCGGCGTGCGACGCTCTCTGCTCGGGCGCGCCGCCGCCGCCGGGACGATCGCTAGCCGGCAGCCGGTCACCTGTCATACCCGCAATCCTGGCCGCCCGCGCTGCGGCTCCGCAACCTGCGCCCGGCGCTCGCCCGCAAAACTGAGACGGAAGTACCGATCTTTCCCGAGCGTGGACGCGCCGGCGGCCGGGCCATTAATGGCCCGGCCGCGGCACCCCCCCGGTCGTTACGCCTGGCTGAGCAGCTCGGTCAGCTCGGCGTCGAAGTCCAGGTACGACGACTCCTGCCCGGTCGCCACCAGCTGGTAGGTCCGCTGCAGGAAG
>Ga0302184_10000615_pt1 | contig 23025 bp, 17 predicted proteins | sample I_Palsa_N3_3_FD_200233 | JGI IMG/M metagenome (GOLD analysis project Ga0302184, IMG submission 200233) | Peat permafrost microbial communities from Stordalen Mire near Abisko, Sweden - I_Palsa_N3_3 | ecosystem: Environmental > Terrestrial > Soil > Palsa > Peat permafrost | place: Sweden...
TCAGGGAGATCGGCGGGCACGGACGCCCGGCCCGGGCCAGTCTTTCGCGGTACGCGCCGGCCGTCAACCGCGGCGGTCTGCCGAAAGCCCGCGCCTATTCCCCGGCTACCGATCACCGGGACCGATCACCGGGACCGATCACCGGGACCGATCACCGGGACCGATCACCGGGACCGATTACCGGGACCGATTACCGGGACCGATTACCGGGACCGATTACCGGGACCGAGTTTCTAAGGTGATCCTCGACGGTACGCATTATGGCCGGAAGAATGTATGGCCGGAAGGACCTGTTACCTGCCGTACTGTTGTAGCCTTCAATGCCGTGATAGTTAGTGGTTACGATTTGCCCGGTAAAGAACGGCAAAATCGTAACCACTAACAGCCCAGCCCCAGTGCTGGTTGAGAATCCTGCGGTCATGATTCCTTCCGGCAGTGCCCAAACTCGATGGCAGTCGCCAGGCTGCGGCCACGGCCCAATCGGCCCAATCGGTCGTGGCCGCACTGCTGGCTTGTGACGAGCCGTCGATCCGGCGGAAACCCGCATGAGGTCCTGGGTGGTTACCTGGATTCCGCGACGGTTCGCGACGGTTCGCGGCCGCTGGAGGAACCCGGCGGCCAGCCACGGTCCATCGGCGACCCGGTCGCGCGCCAAGGCGCCGGCCGCCCGGCCGGCACCGGCACGTTCTGGGTCCGGCGCGTTCTGGGTCCGGCGACTATGTCGACTGGGGCGACGTGCAGGCCGGCCGCATGAACCAGCGGATCACCGCCGACGCCGCGCTTGCCTCAGACCGGCCGTGACACGACGGTAACCGTGCCATAACCGGATAACTCTATTGCCATAAGGGAGCGATTTATTGTCTCTCGGCAGATCATATCATGTCAGCTGATTGCAGGAATCTATGACAGCGTATAGCTATTCTTATCCGGCCTGCCAGCAAGATTAGCCCAGTTCGGCGAGTCGTGACAGTGCGTCCCATCGGCGATAACTAGCGTAGAGTTGGGGAAGAAGAAAGCAGCATCACTTCCGCTAGCACTTGCGTCAGGTCTGGGGAGATCTGCGATTGGCCGGGCAGAAGCCCGGAAGGCGGTGGGGGAGAGGCGCTTTAACGGGGGAGGGTACTGCTCATCATGTCACTCCGGAAATTAATCATGCGCTCATGGCGCCCGCGCATATGCGATCGCGCCATCTGACGCCATCACTGGCTAGCCGACCGCATAACAGCAGCCACCAGTCCCGCGTCAGCGTGGTCCTGGCTGCCATTGCCGTTCGCCTCACACCGGACGCGGCATTGCCGGCGGCACGCCCGGCGGCCTGGCCGCAGCAAGGCAGGCGGCACGGGGGGTTGCAGCGCCCGGCCACAGCGCCCGGCCGCATAGACCGGCCGCACCGGCCGGCCGCACCGGCGGGCAGAAGCAGCGCCTCGCTTGCGAGCCAGACAAGAAGGCGGTATTCGAGCATGCACGCAGATCAGCTGCCGTGGGTTAGGCGGCATGGGCGCGCGCTCGCCATCGGCGCATCCATCGGGGCACTCGTCATTCCGGCGATAAGCATGCACGCGGCAGTGAGAGCAAGCGCGGCGGCGAGAGCAGGCGCAGGTGCCGGGCCAGGGCTTAAGCGGGTGTCGTACAAGGGATACAAGTTCGAAGTTCCGCGCGCCTGGCCGGTGATCAACCTCGCGCGTCAGCCGCGTACGTGTGTGCGGTTCGATAGGCATGTCGTCTACATCGGCTCATCAGGCGCCAACGAGAATTGCCCGAGCTTGCTGATCGGCACAACGGAGGCACTGCTGCTGGCGCCAGCCGGCCGGAAGACCGCCCGTTCGTCCGTGGAGGACCCGGTCGCCCAGGAAATCACCGTAAGCGCGGCGCGGATCGGGATAACCGCGACGTTTGACACCGATCCGACCCTGATTTACCGGATCCTGGCCAGCGCCGGGCTGCCGGCCCCGATCATCGTGTTCCCGAATCCGGCCCGGAAGTCACCCGACCGCGACGCTAATCCGCACTTCCTGCAGGCAGCGGACGGGCCGCGCTTCCCGCGGGTGAACCCGCCCGAACTGCCAGCCAACGTGGCGAACTTCAGGGGACGCGGCTTTGACGCGTGCACGGCGCCGAGCAGGTCGTATATGCGCGCGTGGCACAGACACTCCAGGTACCGCGCGATCGGCGTCTACATCGGCGGCTCCAACCGGGCCTGCGGCCAGCGGAACCTGTCCCCCCGCTGGATCAGGACCGAAGCCCGCGCCGGATGGCATTTCTTTCCCATTTATGTCGGTCCGCAGGCCATTTTCAATCAGCTGCACAGGGCGGCACATGATGCCAGGCGGGCGGCGGATGATGCCGTAGTCCAGGCCCGGAGGCTTGGTTTCGGCCCGCGAACTCCTATCTACTACGACATGGAGGCCTACCCGCCGCGCCGGACCCGAGAAGTGCTCCGCTTCTTGTCGGCCTGGACGAGGCGACTGCACAGGCTGCGCTACAAGTCGGGCGCATATAGCAGCTCCAACTCAGGGATCCTGGATCTAGCGCGGGTGTACAGGAATCACCGGTACAAGATGCCGGACGTGATCTACGACGCTCTGTGGAACGGATCAAGGAACACGAGGGACCGCGAGCTGCGCAGGGGAGAGTGGGGCGGGCACCGGCGGATGCACCAGTACGCGGGCAATGTCACGCAGACATTCGGCGGGGACACGATCAACATCGATAAGGACTATCTCAACGTGCGGCTGCCCACACCCGGCGGCACGCACCAGGCGTCGCGTGCGGTAGCCCGGCCGGGCGGGACGGTTGACGTCTTCTACCGCGGAACCAATCACCGGCTGTGGCACGTGGGCCCGGTCGCTGGCCCGGTGGCTGGCGCGACCGCTGACGGGATTGCGTCGGCGGACCTGGGCGGCATGGTCATCGCGCAGCCGACCGCGGTCTCGACGGTCCCCGGCGCGCTTGACATCCTCTATAAAGGGCCGGGCCGATTGCTCTGGGAGGTATCGCGCAGGTCAGGCGGCGGATGGTCGGCGCCAAGGAAGATCGGCCGGATGGGCGAGCTCGGCAGTCCCCCGGTGGCGGTCGCGCAGCCCAATGGCGTGATCGACGTGTTCTGGAAAGGAGCCGATGACGACCATCTCTGGCACGGCCAGTTCAGCCCGGGCAAGGGCTGGAAGGGCCCGCAGGATCTGCGCGGCAGCCTCGCGTCGGGCCCGTCGCCGGCCGAATCGTCACCCGGCACGGTGCAGGTGTTCTGGAAGGGCAAAGACGGCGCACTCTGGCATGTGATCCGCCGCCCCGGACGGAGCTGGACCAGGCCGCGCTGGCTTGGCATGGGGCCGCTCGGCGGCGCTCCGCAAGCCAGTGCGCTTCCCGGCGGTGCGATCGATGTCTTCTGGCGCGGATTGGGCAACGACGGGCTGTGGGCAGCCACATTCGCGCCTGGCCACCGGTGGGCCGGCCCGCGCAACCTGCGCGGGCATCTCGCCTCGCCTCCGCTCCCGCTCATGTCAGCTGGCGGCCGGGTGCACGTGTTCTGGAAGGGCACTGACCACCAGCTATGGCAGGTCTCGCGCGGGCGCAGGACGGGCTGGGGGCGCCCGTACAGCCTGCGCATGGGGCCGCTTCGCGCCGGGCCTTTCGGCGCCGTGGGCCGCGGCGGGAAGAGCGTGGTGTTCTGGCGGGGCAAGGCCGGCCGCCTGTGGTACGCCGTCCAGGCGGCAGGGCACACCTGGACCGGGCCGCACGACCTCGGCGACCGCGTGGGCTGAGCCACGGCTAGCCTCCGCCGGAGACACCTCCGCGCCGCAGCTGCGAGGTGCACACGTTCGCGGCCCGGGCTGCTGACTCGCCTGCCGGGTGAGCGCCAAGCCCGGCCGTCACCCGCTCTCTGGGTCACGGCCGGGGCTGTGGGGTGGTTACCGCTGCGGAGGCAAGGGATCGCTGGCGGTGCTCACGCGTCGATCGTGATGCTGAATGATTGGCTCGCCGTGTCGCCGAGGCTGTCAGTCACCTCCCGGCCGGCAGCCAGCCGGGACTGTCGCGTCTGGGATAGCTGAAGGATCCGGCTGGCTGGATCTGGGCTAGTTGGAGATGACGCTGGCGGGCTTGCGCCACTGGATCGTGGGCATCATGGCCTCCGGGCGCACCCGGTGGGCGAACCTCTTGGTGATCTCGAACAGCGAGTCGATCAGGGTGTCCGACAGCAGGTGCGGCTCTAGCCCGAGTTCGGTCAGGCCCTTGTGCACCACGTTGTAGTGATGGTTCTCCAGCTCGACGCGCGGGTTCTCCAGGTGCTCGATGGTGACCGCGTCCGGGCTGGCGCTGGCGATCGTCTCGGCGATCTGGGTGATGGACATGGACTCGGTCAGCTGGTTGAAAACCCGGAACTCGCCACGGTCGGCCGGGTTCTCGCAGGCGAGCTGGAGGCAGCGGACCGTATCCCTGAGCTCGATCAGGCCGCGGGTCTGAGTGCCGTTGCCGTACACGGTCAGCGGCTTGCCGAGCACCGACTGGATGACGAACCGGTTCAGCACCGTGCCGAACACCGCGTCGTAGTCGAACCTGGTCGCCAGCCTGTCGTCCCTGGCGGTCTCCGGAGTCTGCTGGCCGTAGACGACCCCCTGGTTGAGGTCGGTCGCGCGCAGTCCCCAGATCCGGCAGGCGAACTCGATGTTGTGGCTGTCATGCACCTTGGACAGGTGGTAGAAGGAGCCGGGCCGCTTGGGGAACAGCACCCTGTCCCGGCGGCCCTTGTGCTCGACTTCCAGCCAGCCTTCCTCGATGTCGATGTTGGGCGTGCCGTACTCGCCCATCGTGCCGAGTTTCACCAGGTGGATCTCCGGATTGAGCTCGGCTATCGCGTACAGCAGGTTCAGGTTGCCGACCACATTGTTGACCTGCGTGTAGACGGCGTGCTTCCGATCCACCATCGAGTAGGGCGCGGCACGCTGCTCGGCGAAGTGGACGATGGCGTCCGGGGCGAAGTCCCGCACGATGTGGTAGGTGAACTCCGCGTCGCACAGATCGCCGACGTAGCAGCCGATGTCCTGGCCGGTTAGCTCACGCCAGACGCGCACGCGGGCTTGCAGCGACTCGATCGGCACGAGGCTGTCCACGCCCATCTCGAAGTCGTAGCCCCGGCGCGCGAAGTTATCCGCCACGGCAACCTGGTGGCCGACCTCGGAGAGGTGCAGCGCCGTCGGCCAGCCGAGATAGCCGTCCCCGCCCAAAACCAGGATCCTCATGACTGTGCTCCTGCCCTATTCGTGCGAAGCTCTCGGTGGTTTATACCTACAATGGGGGCAGCGACACTTGAGCCTGCGCAATCCACTGGGCGGCGCAGGCCCTCCGGACACGGTGCTGGCAGCTGATTGCAGCGCCTTGGCGGGGTGCCGACCTGGCAGATTCTGTCATCGGTGCCGACGCAAGTCCGTACTGTATACCTGTCTCGCTTATTCAGCCCGCATCAACCTAGGACATCTATGAGTCTGGTACGGCCCAAGATCGCGACAGCCGCGTGGCGCCTCCTTCCCGCACCGCTGCGGCGCAAGCTCCGTGGCAATACCGGTAACCGATTCATGCGTTTCGTGCCGGTTTCGCTGGCTGCCGTGGCTGCCAGCCAGATCACGCTGGGCGTCCTGGTCGGCGTCACCCACCTGAGTGCGGGGGCATCGGCGATCATCGCGTCGATAGTCGGCGCGGCCGTGAGCTACGTGCTAAGCCGCTGGGCATGGGAGCGCAAGGGCAAGCCGAACTTGCTCAAGGAGACCTTGCCGTTCTGGCTGGTCTCTATCGGCGCGTGGATTGTCCTGGCCGTGGCAAGTCACTACGCGAGCGTCTGGGCGATATCGATGCACGACAGCCACTTGAAGCGGGTGGCTATCGTGAACGGGGCGTACTTCCTCGCCAACTGCGTGACGTTCGTCACCAGATTCGTGATCTTCCACTACGTGCTCTTCGCGGACCGCGGGGCGAAGCGCGCGCCTGCGGGGCTAGCTGGCGGCCCGGGGCTCGCGGCCGCGCCTGATCTCGCCGCGGAGCAGGGCGCCGGGGAGCAGGGCGCCGGGGAGGGGCAGGCCGTGGCTGCGCCTGATCTCGCCGGAGCCCATGATCTGGCTGGCGGCCAGGATACGGCTGTCGGTCAGGGGACCGCCGGAGTCGGGTCTGGCCGGCCCGCCGCCACCCGCTGATCCAGCAGTCAACCGCTGATCAGGATGGCTCCCGCGCTGATCAGGACGGGCCAGTCTCGTTGGGGCTCGCCGCCGGCCGGCCGACGGATCCCCGCGTCCGGCGCTGGCGCTCGCGCATCCAGGTTCCGCCGACCACGCCGGCGAAACGCAGGCCGTAGAACATGTTGTTGCCTTTTTTGCTCTTGCCGACCTGGCGCTTGTGAATCGTGGCCGGCCGCTCGACGACCCGGTAACCGTGCGTGATGACGCCGATCAGCAGCTCTGCGGCCTGGTACTGCGGCTGCTCAAGCAGGACCGCCCCGGTCACCTCGGCGCGCATCGCCCTGAGCCCGAAGGTGGTGTCACTAATCCGCTGTCCGGTCAGCGCGCTGATGGTGACCGCGAAGACACGGACCCCCAGCCGGCGCACCGGATCCCTGCTCTCCTCGCTGCCAAGCCTGCGCGACCCGGTGACGAAGTCTGCCTCGCCGGCCAGGATCGGCTCGAGTAGCCGCTCGATCTCGGCGGGGTTGTACTGCCCGTCGGCGTCGGTCGTGACGATGTACTGGGCGCCGCCCTCGCGGGCAAGCCGGTAGCCGAGCCGGAGCGCGGCCCCCTGACCGCGGTTCACCGGCACGTCACAGACCAGCGCTCCGGCCGCCTCGGCATCCTTGACCGTGCCGTCGACCGCGCCGTCCGAAACGACGATCTTCGCGACCGCCAGCCCGCACACGGACGCGGGCAGCGCCTCGATGACGGGGCCGATCGCGCCCTCTTCGTTGTAGGCGGCGATCACGACGGCCACCGGGGGCAGCTGCGTCGCCCTGGATCCGTACTGATCCGTGAAGGCGCGGATGGCAGCGCTGTCAATGACCGCGTCGCTGTTGTGCATGGTCGTCACTTCGCTGCCTCCGAGAATTCCGGCCAGACCGTGGCCATGCCGGACTTGAGGTCGTGCGCGGGGGAGTACCCGAGCGCCTTTGCGGCAGAGATGTCGACAATGACGGCGGGCATCTCACCGGGCTTGGCCGCGATGTTCTCCACCGGTATGTCCGCGCCGGTCACGCTGCGGGCGGCAGTGACGATCTCGTTCACCGTGACTGATTCGCCCGCGCCGAGAATGAGCGGCCCGCTGAATCCTGACCGCAATGCCGTGAAGATGCCGGCCACGATGTCGTCGACATGCACGAGATCGCGGACCTGGGTTCCGTCACCGAAGACCTGCACTCCCCTGCCGTCCCTGGCGGCCCGCATGAGCCGCGGGACGAAGCTGTCCTTCTCCGCCATCCCCGGGCCGTAGACATTGGAGAACCGGAGCGCGCAGCCGGTCATGCCGTAGCAGGCCGCGTAGCTGCCGAGCAGCATCTCGCCCGCGGCCTTGGTCGCCCCGTACGGGGTCAGCGGCCGGAGCGCGATCTGCTCGTTGATGGTCGCGCTACCCACATCGCCGGTGACCGCATTGGTCGAGGCGAGCACGAAGCTGCCGATCTCCTTCAGGCGCGCCTGCTCCAGCAGGCCGGCCGTCGCGGTCACGTTGAGCGCATGCGTGCCGGCCGGATCCTCGATGGACAGCAGCACTCGGGTCACCGCCGCCAGGTGGATGATGACCTGCGTTCCAGGGCGCACCGCGCTGGCGACAACCGACGGATCGCACAGGTCGCCCACGACTGACCGCACGGCATCATCGGGAAACGCCCGCAAGTCCGCCACCGTGACGTCTGCGCCGGTCTCGAGCAGAGCGCGGACAAGCCGCCGCCCGATGAATCCGGATCCGCCGGTCACGAGTACCTGGGAACGATTGCCATCCCCCATCGATGCTCCATTCACATCAGTCGCCATATCTCGATCGGTTCTCACCTGTTTAGCCATATTCCGCCCACCGGTCACGCCGAAGGACGGTTATGGAGTTACCGAGCTTTTTTGAGGCGGCGCCAGCCTGCCGCCCCTGCCTGCCGCCGCCGGCCGGCGGCGAGACCGCCAGATGAGCCTGCGGCGCGGGCGCCTGGCTCCGCTGCGTCGCGCGCAACCGGCAGGGGACGGGGTCCCTATTCTGGTTGCGCGTCGCCAGTGTATCGGCGGACCGGCATGCACCAGCCCGAAAGCCGGCGGTTGTGCCATGCTGTTAGGCCGATGGCATCGCGGAGGAACCCGGTGGGAATCCGGGGCTGTCCCGCAACTGTGACCGGGGAGCTGCTCTCAGCCACCACTGCCGCCGAGCCGACCACGCCGGGCGCGGGGCCGGATCGCGGTCGGCGAGGCGAGCATCGACCCGGGAGCCAGGAGACTCCGGCCGTCGGCTGAACCAACTGCGGGCGCGGAAACCCGGGAAGGACGAGGCTGGATGATGTCCGGGCGCGGTATCGGGGACGGGGACGGAGCCGGGCAGGCGCGCTCCGGCAGCGGCCACCGGCCAACAGCCACGCTGGCCCCTGCCGGTCACCTGAATGGTTCTGCCGAGCGCGGGCCGGCTGCTTCCCGGCCCGCGGCCCAGCCTGCCTACCCCTTCACCGCCATCGTCGGCATGGCTGACCTGAAGCTGGCCCTGCTGCTCAATGCCGTGTCACCGGCGATCGGCGGCGTGCTCGTGCGGGGCGAGAAAGGCACCGCGAAGTCGACGGTGGTGCGCGGGATCGCCGCGCTGTTGCCGGCCGTGGACGTCGTCGCGGACTGCAGGTTCGCCTGCGACCCGGCCGCGCCTGACCCCGGCTGCCCGGACGGCCCGCATCCGGGCCAGCCCGCGCCGCTGACCAGGCCGGCCCGGCTGGCCGAGCTGCCCGTCGGCGCCACCGAGGACAGGCTGGCCGGCTCGCTGGACATCGAGCGGGCGCTGACCGACGGGGTCGCAGCGTTCGAGCCGGGCCTGCTCGCCGCGGCGCACCGCGGTCTGCTCTACGTGGACGAGGTGAACCTCCTTCATGATCATCTTGTCGACCTGCTGCTGGACGCCGCCGCCCTCGGCGTGAACTACGTCGAGCGGGAAGGGCTGTCCGTGCGGCACGCGGCCAGGTTCCTGCTGGTGGGCACCATGAACCCGGAGGAAGGCGAGCTCAGGCCCCAGCTGCTCGACCGGTTCGGGCTGACCGTCGAGGTGGCCGCGACCAGGAATCCGGCGGAGCGCGCCGAGGTGGTCCGGCGCCGGCTGGCTTACGAAGCGGACCCGGTCACCTTCGCCGCCCGCTGGGACCTTGATTCCGAACGGATCGCTGGGCGAGTAATCGCGGCGCGTGAGCGGCTGCCGATGGTGCGGCTGCCCGATGCCGTCCTGCAGCAGATCTGCGCTGTCTGCGGCGCGTTCGAGGTAGACGGGCTGCGCGCGGACCTGGTCATGGCTCGGACGGCGATCGCGCTGGCCGCCTGGCATGACCGCGATGAGGTCGGCGCGGAGGATGTCCGCCAGGCCGCGCGGCTTGCGCTGCCGCACCGCCGCCGCCGGGATCCTTTCGACGTGCCCGGCCTGGACGACAGCGCGCTCGACCAGGCGCTGGCCGATGCGCTGGGGGCGGGCCAGCCGGGAGCGGAAACCGACGGCGAGCCGGCCAGCAGCCAGCACCCGGCAGACGGCGGATCCGGCGCGGGACCAGAGTCGCCGGACGGCAGCGACCCCGACGGCAGTCACCCGGACGGCAGCGACACCAACCAGGACGACACCGACCCGGACGGGGGCGGCGCAGGCAGCCCGCCGCCAGGGCCAGGCGGTCGGCTGCCGTCGCCTGACCGGGGCAGTGCCCGGCATGAGGCATCCCCCGACTCGGCCGAACGCCAGCCCGCCGCGCCAGCCCCCGGTGCGCCGGGGGCCGCTCGCAGCGACACCGCGAAGGGCGCCACGGCGCCGTTCCGGCCCAGGCTGCTGACCGTCACCGGCATCGGGCATGGCGCACCGGGCAGGCGCTCCGCCGCCCGCACCCCCTACGGCCGGGTGACCGGGGCCAGGCTCCCGGCCGGCCGGGTGCACTCAGTGCACCTGCCAGCCACGCTTCGCGCCGCTGCCCCCCGGGCCGGCCGCGCGGCCCAGCAAGCGATGCAGCAACAGGCGCAGCCGCAGTCCGCAGATCCCCGGCGGCCCGTGCCGCCCCCGGCCGGTCTCCGGCCGCGGCTGCGGATCCGGCCTTCTGACCTGCGGGAGACGGTGCGGGTCGGCCGGGAGGGCAACCTGGTGCTCTTCGCCGTCGACGCCAGCGGCTCGATGGCGGCCGGGCAGCGCATGCGCGCCGTCAAGGGCGCGGTGCTCTCCCTGCTGCTCGATGCCTACCAGCGCAGGGACAAGGTCGGCCTGGTCACGTTCCGCGGCGCCGCGGCCGAGATTGCGCTGCCCCCGACGTCCTCGGTGGAGGCAGGGGCCCGGCGGCTTGCCGTGCTGCCGACCGGGGGCCGGACCCCGCTGGCCGCTGGCCTCGCGCTGTCCGCCAGGGTGCTGCGGGCCGAACGCCTCAGGGACCCCGACCGCCGCCCCCTGCTGGTGATCGTCACCGACGGACGGGCCACCAGCGGCTCCGGCGCCGATCTCGCCCGCGCCATCGCCGGCCTGGCCGGCGTGGCCGCCATCGTGATCGACTGCGAGTCCGGCTTCGTCCGGCTTGGCCTGGCTGCGAGCCTGGCAGCGCAGCTTGGCGGCAGCGCCATCCGGCTAGAGGAGCTTGCCGCCGGCACCCTGACCGGCGTGGTGCGCGCCCACGCGCCGGCCCGCCGGGCGGGCGCCGGGACGGCCGGGCGTCCCGGCGGGACGGCGGGCTTGGCGCCCGGCGGGCCGGTGGGGGCGCCGGCGCACCGCAGGGGGGCCGCCTGATGCCTCAGGGTAAGCCGGACAGCGTCCCCGACGACGGACTCACTACCCGGCAGCGGCGCGGCCGCCCGCTGGTGATCGTGCATACCGGGCCGGGCAAGGGCAAGTCGACCGCGGCCTTCGGCCTGGCCCTGCGGGCCTGGAACCAGGGCTGGCCAGTCGCGGTTTTCCAGTTCGTGAAGTCGGCGAAGTGGCGAGTGGGCGAGGAACGCGCGCTGACGACGCTCGGCGGCAGCGGCGCGGGCGGTGTCGTCGCGTGGCACAAGATGGGCGAGGGGTGGTCCTGGATCCAGCGGGACACCGACGACCACGCCGAGCGCGCCGCCGAGGGCTGGGCCCAGATAAGCAGGGACCTCGCCGCGCAGGCCTACCGGCTGTACGTCCTTGACGAGTTCACCTACCCGATCAAGTGGGGCTGGGTGGACGTCGACGAGGTCATCTCGGTGCTAGCGGCTCGCCAGGGGAACCAGCACGTGGTGATCACCGGCCGGGACGCCGACCCTAAGCTGGTCGCCTTCGCCGACCTGGTCACCGAGATGACTAAGGTCAAGCACCCGATGGACACCGGGCAGAAAGGCCAGAAGGGCATCGAATGGTAGCCATGCCGCGGCTCGTCATCGCCGCCCCGGCGTCCGGTAGCGGCAAGACGACGGTAGCCACCGGGCTGATGGCGGCGCTGGCCGCCCGTGGGCTCCGCGTGTCCGGGCACAAGGTGGGCCCGGACTACATCGATCCTGGCTATCACGCCCTGGCCACTGGCAGGCCGGGCCGTAACCTCGATCCCGTGCTCTGCGGCGAGGAACTGATGGCCCCGCTGTTCCTGCACGGCGCGGCCGGCGCCGATGTCGCGGTCATCGAGGGCGTGATGGGGCTGTTCGACGGCGTGGCGCCGGACGGGCCGTGGGGCGATGACCCCGGCTTCGGCTCCTCCGCGCACCTGGCCGGGCTGCTGGACGCGCCGGTTGTGCTGGTGGTCGACGCCGCGGCGGCCGGGCGCTCGGTGGCCGCGCTGGTGGCCGGCTTCCGCGGCTTTGATCCCAGGACACCGCTGGCCGGGGTCATCCTCAACCGGGTCGGCTCCGACCGGCACGAACGGCTGCTGCGGGACGCGCTGGAGGGTATCGGGATGCCGGTGCTCGGTGCTATCAGGCGCATCGAGGCCGTGGCGACGCCATCCAGGCACCTCGGGCTGGTCCCGGCCATGGAGCGACTGGCCAGCGCGGAGCGCTCAGTTGCCCAGCTGGGCGGCCTGATCAGCGGCTCCTGCGACATCGGCGCGCTGATGTCGCTCGCGAGCAGCGCACCACCCCTGATGGCAGCCCCGTGGGACCCCGCAGTCGCGCTGTTCGATGATTCCGCCGCCCTGCTCCGTGATGGCGGCGCCCTGCTCCGTGATCCCGAAGGATTTGGGGTGCTGAGTGACGCGAATCCTTCGGGATCACGGAATGACACCTGGCCCGGGCCAGCAGCCGCGGACGCTGCTCGTACGTGGGGGTCCGCCGGCGGCGGCCCGGTGGTCGCCATGGCCCAGGGCCCGGCATTCACGTTCGGCTACGCCGAGCAGGCCGAGCTGCTGACAGCAGCCGGTGCCCAGGTTGCCCCTTTCGACCCGCTGACCGACGAGTCGCTGCCCGACGGCACCGCAGGCCTGCTCATCGGCGGCGGGTTCCCGCAGGTCCACGCCAGTGAACTGGCCGCCAACGAGCCGATGCGCCGCGAGGTCGCAGCGCTGGCAGCGGCAGGCACCCCGGTCGCCGCCGAATGCGCCGGGCTGCTCTATCTCGCCAGGACACTGGACGGTCAGCCGATGTGCGGCGTGATCGACGCAGATGCCGCGATGACGCCCAGGCTCACGCTCGGCTACCGCTCCGCGGTTGCCGCCGCCGACTCTGTGATTGCCCGCGCTGGCGACCGGGTAAGCGGGCATGAGTTCCACCGGACCTCCGTTACCAATGGATCCGGGCACCGTCCTGCGTGGCAGCTCTCTTCCGGCGCCTGCGAGGGGTTCGTCCGCGGCGCCATGGTGGCGTCCTACCTGCACCTGCACTGGGCAGGCCAGCCGTCGTTCGCGGCCAGGTTCGCTGCCGCCGCCGGGGAAGCCGCGCGATGCGGCGGCTGATCGGGGTCGGCGTCGGGCCGGGCGATCCCGAGCTGATCACCATCAAGGCGATCCGGGTGCTGCGCGGCGCCGACCAGGTATTCGTCCCGGTGCTTGCCCGGCCTGGCGAGGAGGACGGCGCTGAGGAAGGCCGCGCGGAGGCCACCGTGCGGGCGCACGCCGGTGCCGCCAGGATCCGCCGCATCGCCTTCGCGCTGAACGATCCCGGTGGCGTCACTCCCGGCCGCGCCGCCGCCTGGGATGCCGCCGCCGCCGCCGTGGCCGCCGCCTTCACGGCCGGCGCGCGGACCGTGGCCTTCGCGACCATCGGCGATCCCGCGATCTACTCGACCTTCAGCTACCTCGCGCGGACGGTGACCGCCCTGGCGGGCGACGTCACGATCGAGACTGTCCCCGGCATCACGGCCCTGCAAGACCTGGCCGCCCGGAGCGGAACCATACTGACGGAGGGGACGGAGTCCTTGGTGCTGCTGCCGCTTACTGCGGGCGCTGACGCGCTGGCCGAGGCGCTGGCCAGGCACGACACTGTCGTCGGTTACAAACTGGGATCGACTGCGGGGCCCGGCGTGGACGCGGTGCTCGGCTTGCTCGGCGAGGCGGGACGGCTGGACGATGCGGTGTTCGGCGCGCGGCTGGGGCTGCCGGGCGAGGACATCCGGCCCGCCAAGGAACTGGCCGGCGGCGCGCCGGTACCCTACTTGTCCACGCTGATCACGGTTGGTGCCCGCGCCGGTCGCGGCAGCAGGCTGCGCGGTGCTGGCGGCAGCAGGCTGCGCGGTGCGGGCGAGGGTGATGCGGGCGACGGTGGTGCGGGCGAGAGCCGTGCTGGGCGGGGCGCTAGCGGCAGCCGTGCTGACCGCGGCGCTAGCGGGGGAGGTGACGGCTCGCGATGACGGTCGGCAAGGTGACGTTCGTCGGCGCCGGCCCCGGCGCGCCCGACCTGCTCACGCTGCGCGCGGTGGCCGCGATCAGCGCCGCGGACGTGGTGATCTGGGCGTCCAGCCTGGTCGATCCCGGGGTCCTCATGCACGCTCGGGCCGTCGCCGAGATCGTTGATTCCGCGTTGCTGCCGCTGGAGGGGGTGCTGGCGTATTACCAGCGGGCCAGCGCGGCGGGCCTGCGGATCGCCCGGGTGCACTCCGGTGACCCTGCCCTGTGGGGGGCGGTGCAGGAGCAGCTGGACCGGTGCCTTGAGCTTGGCCTGGCGACGGAGATCGTGCCCGGCGTGTCCAGCTTCACGGCCGTGGCGGCAAGCATCGGGCGGGAGCTGACCATCCCCGAGGTCGCGCAGTCGGTCATCCTCACCAGGCTGGGCGGCGGCAAGACGCCGATGCCGCCCGGTGAGGAGCTCGCCGGGCTGGCCCGGCATGGCACCACGATGGCGGTTTTCCTGTCCGCGGCTAGGTCTGGCCAGCTGCAGCAGGAACTGCTGGCGGGCGGCTATCCGCCCGGCACGCCGTGCGTGATCGCTTACCGGGTCACCTGGCCGGACGAGCTGGTCCTGCGCTGCGAGCTCGCCGACCTGGCGGCCACGGTAAAGGCGCACCGGCTCTGGAAGCACACGCTGGTGCTGGCCGGGCCCGCGCTCTCGGCCGGCGGCACCCGGTCGCACCTGTATCACCCTGGTCACTTTCACGAGTACCGCAAGGCCGACCACGCGGCCCGCCAAGTGCTACGCGGCGGGCAGGGACCATGACCGACCCGGCTCAGCTGCGCGAGCCCGACCTGCCCCGGACGGCGAAGGTGCGCCGGAGCGGGCTGCGGACCGGCTGGACAACCGGGACCTGCGCGGCAGCTGCCGCCAAGGCGGCGGCGACCGCGCTGGTGACCCTGGAGGTGCAGGATGCCGTCGAGATCGGGCTGCCGTCCGGCCGCCGGGTGACGTTCCCGGTGGCGTCGTGCCGCCTCTCGCCGGGCGCTGCTGCGGTGGCCGGTGCCGTGCGAGCCGGCGGAGACAGTGCCGGCGGAGACAGTGCCGGCGGAGACAGTGCCGGCGGAGACAGTGCCGGCGGAGACAGTGCCGGCGGAGACAGTGCCGGCGGAGACAGTGCCGGCGGCGTGCGCGCCGGTGCCATGCGCGCCGAGGCAGTGGTCGTCAAGGACGCCGGAGACGACCCGGACGTCACCCACGGCGCTCGCCTCACGGCGTCGGTGAGCTGGCGCGGCGAGGCGGGCCTGGAGCTGGACGGCGGCGTGGGCGTGGGCGTCGTTACCAAGCCTGGTCTTGGGCTTGAGCTTGGCGGCCCGGCGATCAACCCGGTACCCAGGAAGATGATCACCGAGGCTGTCGGCGAGGCTGTCGATCTTGCCGAACGCGGCCTGCGAGTGATCATCTCGGTACCGGACGGCGAGCGGATGGCGCGTAAGACCACCAACGGGAGACTCGGCATCATCGGCGGCATCTCGATCCTGGGGACGACCGGCATCGTGCGGCCGTTCTCGACCGCGTCCTGGCGAGCGAGCGTCGAGCAGGCCGTCGCGGTCCTCGCCGCGCAGGGCGAGCAGCCACTCGTGCTCTGCACCGGCGGCCGGACCGAGAAGGGCGCGATGGCGCTGCTGCCGGGGCTGCCCCAGGTGTGCTTCGTGGAGGTGGGCGATTTCACCGGCGCCGCCCTGCGCAGGGCCATGGAATACGGGGTTCCGCGGGTGGTTTTCGTCGGCATGGCGGGAAAGCTGACCAAGCTGGCGGCCGGCGTGCTGATGACGCACTACACGCGCTCCAAGGTCTCCACCGGCCTGCTTGGCCAGATCACCCGCGCGGCCGGCGGCGACGACGAGCTGGCGGCCAGGGTAACGGAGGCGAACACGGCCAGGCATGCGGTCGAGCTGTGGACTGAGGCCGGGCTGCTCGGTCCGGCTGGCACCGAGTTGTGCCGCCGGGTCGGCGACGTGCTGGCCAGGTTCTGCGCGGAACTGACCGCCGCGGCCGGCACCTCGGCTGGGGTAAACCCGCCAGCGGTCCAGCCTGCCGGAACTCCCTCAGTACCGCCAGCAGTACCGCCAGCAGTCCCGCCAGCGCCGCCGGCCCGGACGCCCCCAGTCATCGAGGTCGTCATGGTCGGCTTCAGCGGCCGGGACATCATCGCCGCGTTCCCCGAGCGGGTGGCATGACGCCGCCCGTCACGGTGATCGGCTGCGACGGCAGTCCGCTGCCGGCCGAGGCTAGTGCCGTCATTGCCGCGGCGTCGCTGGTGGCTGGCGCCCGGCGGCTGCTGGCCGCGGTCACGATTCCCGTCGGCGCTCAGCAGACGGAGATCACCCGGCTGGACGACGCGCTGGCGGAGATCTGCCAGGCGACGGGTCAGGTGGCGGTGCTGGCGTCCGGCGATCCCGGCTTCTTCGGGATCGTCCGGTCGCTGCGAGCGCGCGGCATCGTGCCACGGGTGATCCCGGCCGTCTCCTCGGTGGCGATCGCCTTTGCCCGGCTCGGGCTGGACTGGGACGATGCCCTCGTGCTGTCGGCGCACGGCCGTGATCCGCTGCCGGTGAGCGCGGCGGCGCTGACTCATCCCAAGGTCGCGATCCTCACGGCACCGGGGGAGTGCGGCAGGCAGCTAGCCCGCGTGCTGCTCGAGGCCGGCCGGCGAGTCTACGCTGCCGAGCGACTCGGCGGCCCGGACGAGCGGGTAGCCGAACTGACCGCGGACACGGTGGGCGGACTTGCCGACCCGAATGTGCTGGTGGCAGTGGATCCGGCGGCAGACCCGGCGGCCGGGCCTGGCTGGGTCGCCGGTCACCACGGTGCCCCGGCCGGCTGGGCGCTGCCGGATGAGACGTTCGCGCACCGGGACTCGATGATCACCAAGGCAGAGGTGCGCGCCGTCGTGCTGGCCAGGCTCGGCCCCGGGCTCGGGCGGACGGTGTGGGATCTGGGCTCGGGCTCCGGGTCAGTAGCGGTCGAATGCGCCAGGTTCGGCGCCAGCGTGATCGCGATCGAGTCCGATCCGCGGCAGTGCGCCAGGATCGAGCGGAACGCCGCCGCGCACGGCGTCGCTGTCCGCCTTGCCAGGGGCCGTGCGCCCGGGATCCTGGCCGGCCTGCCCGGGCCGGATGCGCTCTTCGCAGGTGGCGGCGGCGACGCGGTGCTCGCCGCGGCGCTGCGGCTCGGCCGGCCGGCCAGGGCCGTGGTCACTCTCGCCTCCGTCGACCGCGTGCGGACCGTCAGCGAGCTGCTCGCTGAGCGCGGTTACCGGGTCGGCGGCCTGCAGCTGCAGGCATCGCGGCTGACGAGCCTGCCCGGCGGGTCGGTGCGGCTGGCTGCGGAAAATCCCGTGTTCGTCCTCTCCGGGGAGCGGGGAGCCTGATGATCGGACTGATCACGGTCACCGCAGGAGGGCGCCTGGCAGCTGAGCGGCTGGCAGCCGTGCTGCCCTACGCGCATCTTTACGACGGACCCGCCGCTAGCGCCATCCCGCTGGCATTTACCGAGTGCGACGCGATCATCTCCTTTCTCGCGGTGGGCGCGACCGTCCGGATCGCCGCGCCGCTGATCACCGGGAAATACGAGGACCCTGGCATCGTCTGCGTGGACGAGGCGCTGTCTTACGCGATCCCGGTCCTCGGCGGCCACGCCGGCGGCGCAAATGTCCTGGCCCGGCGCGTCGCGGGCATCCTCGGGGCGACCGCCGTGATCACCACGGCCGCGGAGGCAGCGGGCTCGGTGGGACTCGATGAGTTCGGGGCAGACCTCGGATTCGTGCTGGAGCCGGGCAGCGATATGGCCCCGGTCGGCGCCGCGATCCTCTCCGGCGAGCGGGTCACGCTGACGATGGAACACCAGTGGCCCGTCCCGCCGCTGCCACCGAATGTGGTGCGGACGGCACAGCCAGAGCCAGGCGTCCCGGCCATCGTGGTCAGTGACGAAGTACGGCCGGTGGCTGCGGGGCCGCCGGTGGCTGCGGGGCCGCTGGAGGCTGCGGGGCCGCTGGAGGCAGCAGGCGCCGCGGAGCCGCCAGGCCCGCGCGTCACCTACCGGCCGCCTTCCCTGGTCGTCGGCGCCGGCGGGAGCACCGGCGTGACCGCCGGCGAGGCAGGTCTGCTGATCGACGAGGCGCTGGCGGCCGCGGGCCTGTCGCCGAAGTCAGTCCGATGGCTCGCCACCGCGGACATCAAGGCCAACGAGCCCGGGCTGCTCGATGCCGCCAGCAAGCGCGGCTGGCGGGTCGTCACGGTATCCGCCGCGGAACTGGCCAGCGTGCCGGTGCCGACGCCCAGCGAGATCGTGCGCGCCGCGGTAGGCACGCCCAGTGTCGCCGAGGCCGCCGCGCTGGTCGTCGCGGAAGGCGGCCAGCAGCTGAGCCGCCCGCAGCCAGGGGGCGCGGGCGGCGCGCGGCTGATCGTCACCAAGCGGGCCAGCGCCCATGCCACCGTGGCAGTCGCCCGCCGCCGGCCGCGCGGCAGGCTCGCGCTCATCGGCATCGGCCCCGGCGCACGCGACCTGATGGCCCCCCGCGCCATTGCCGAGCTGCGCCGGGCCAGCGTCGTCGTCGGGATGGACCAGTACGTCGGCCAGATCGCCGACCTGATCCCGCCGGGCGCGCGAGTCATGGCCAGCGGCCTGGGCCAGGAGGAGCAGCGGGCCGCCACCGCCATCAGCGAGGCACTGGCAGGCCGGGCGGTCGCGCTGATCGGTTCCGGTGACGTAGGGATCTACGCGATGGCCAGCCCGGCGCTTGAGCTCGCCGACGAGCGGATCGATGTGATCGGCGTTCCCGGCGTGACGGCGGCGCTCGCCGCCAGCTCGGTGCTCGGCGCGCCGCTCGGGCACGACCACGCATTCATCTCCCTGTCGGACCTGCATACGCAGTGGGAAGTGATCGAGCGCCGGGTGCGCGCCGTTGCCGAAGCTGACCTCGTTACGTGCTTCTACAACCCGGCGAGCCGGGCGCGGAGCTGGCAGCTCGGCCGGGCGCTTGCCATCCTCGCCGAGCACCGGCCGCCGGGAACGCCGGTCGGCTGGGTGCGGGACGCCTCGCGACCCGGCCAGAGCTCCGGGATTGCCACCCTGGCCCGGTTCGATCCGGCGGAGGCAGACATGCACACGCTGGTCGTGGTCGGCTCTTCAAGGACCACGGTCGTGGCCGGGCGGATGGTCACGCCGCGGGAGTACCGGTGGGCGGCGCCGTGAGTGGGCCGGCCGCCGTGAGCGTGACCGGGCTGGCGGCCCTGACCGGGCTGGCGGCCCTGACCGGACACGAGCCCGTGACCAGCCTGGCTGCCGCTGTCGTCACCGGAGCCTGCCAGGGCTGCGGTGCGTGCCTGCTAACGTGCCCCGAGCACGCGATAAGGCCCGCCGGTAACCGCGGCACGATGGCCCCGCTGACAGTCCTGGCCGGCCGCTGCACCGGCTGCGGCGAATGCGTGGAGATCTGCCCGGCCGACGCGATCCTGCTTGCCGAGGAGGTGCTGACGTGGTGACGTGGCCCGCGGCAACGCCGGATGGCGTGCATCCCATCGAGGCAGAGTCGTACCGGATCCTGCGTTCTCGTATTGATCTTTCCCGGCTGCCGCGGTTCAGTCGTGACGTGACCGAGCGGATCATCCATGCCAGCGCGGACTTCGACTACGCCACGGACCTGGTCTGCGATGAGGAAGCGCTGGCCGCCGCCGTGGACGCGCTGGCCGGCGGCGCCCCCGTGGTCGCCGATGTGGAGATGGTCGCGGCCGGGATCACCGGCTGCCCGGTCGTCTGCAAGATCCGCGAGTCGCTGACCCAGCGGCTTGCCCGCACGGCGAACATCACCAGATCGGCCGCCGCAGTGCGGCTGGCGTTCGGTGAGGTGGGCGCTGGCGCCGTCTGGGTAGTGGGCTGCGCGCCGACGGCGCTGCAGGAGATCCTGGCCAGGGGGGTCGAGCCAGCCTTTGTCATCGGCCTGCCGGTCGGGTTCGTCGGCGCGGCCGAGGCGAAGGACGCGCTGCGGGCCAGCGGGCTGCGGGCGCTGACCAACGTCTCGGAGAAGGGCGGCTCGGCCGTGGCAGCGGCGGCCCTCAATGCGCTGCTCAGGGCGGCAACGGACCGGGGCGTGCCAGCGCCAGCCAATGATGACGAGGTAATGCCATGAACCGACCCCCGCTGCTGCTGGCCGGCCACGGGACCCGTGATCCGGCCGGGGTGGCCGCGTTCTCCGCGTTCACCGCGCGGCTGCAGGCGAGTTTCGCGCCGCAGGGGATAGCCGTGGCAGGCGGGTTCATCGAGCTGTCGGCCCCGCCGCTGCGGGACGCGGTCACCGAGCTCACCGGGCAGGGCCACCGGCGGGTGGTAGCCGTGCCGCTCGTGCTGTCCGCTGCCAGCCACGCCAAGAGCGACATCCCAGCCGCCCTGGCCAGGGAACGTGCCCGCCATCCCGGCCTGGAATGGAGCTACGGGCGCCCGCTTGGCCCGCACCCGGTGCTGCTCGACCTGCTGGCCGCGCGGATAGCCGAGCAGGCTGAGGCTGCCGCGGGCGGTCCGCCGCCGGCTGTGCTGCTGGTCGCGCGCGGGTCCACCGATCCCGACGCCAACGCCGAGGTGTGCAAGACAGCGCGGCTGCTCTGGGAGGGCAGGGGCTACGCGTTCGCCGAGACTGCCTTCGTTTCGCTGGCCAGCCCGGACGTGCCCGCCGGGCTGGAGCGCTGCCGGCTGCTGGGGGCCAGCCGGGTCATCGTGGCCAGCTACTTCCTGTTCCCCGGCATCCTGCCGGACCGGATAGCGGCGCAAGCCCGCAGCTACGGCGAGGCCCATCCGGACGTTGACGTGCGCTGCACGCAGATCCTCGGAGATTCGAACGAGCTAGCCGCGCTAGTCGCCGAGCGCTACCACGAGGCACTGGCCGGTGACATCAGGATGAACTGCGACGTCTGCGCGTACCGCACGGCGCTGCCCGGCTTCGAGCACCGGGTCGGCGCGGCGCAGCGGCCGCACGCGCATCCGCACGACGACGGGCACGTCCATGTCCACTGAGCCCGGCCGCCCGGCCGACGGCATCGGCCCCACGGCGGCGGCGGACGGCAACGGCGCGGCAGACGGCAACGGCCCCGCGGCGGACGGCATCGGCCTCGCGGCGGACGGCAACGGCCTCGCGGCGGCCGGCGGGCCGGCCGCGGACGAGAACGCCTATCCGGCGGCCGAGCGCGCCGCGGTTTACCGGGTCATCGAGGAACGCAGGGACGTCCGGCAGGGGTTCCTCCCCGGCCCGGTCCCGCCGGAGGTACTGCGCCGCGTCCTGGCGGCGGCGCACCGCTCGCCGTCGGTTGGCCTCTCCCAGCCCTGGGATTTCATCGTGATCAGTGATCGGGCCAGGCGGGAGCGGATCAAGGCACTGGCGCAGCAGGCAGCCAGCGATTACGCAGCCAGTCTGCCGGCTGCCCGCGGCGCCGCATTCGACCGGCTGAAAATCGAGGCGATCCTGGAAGCCCCCGTCAGCATCGTGGTGACCTGCGACCCGACCCGCGGTGGCCGGCACACGCTCGGACGCCAGTCCCAGCCGCAGACCGCCGCCTACTCGAGCGTCCTCGCGGTGGCGAACCTGTGGCTCGCGGCACGGGCCGAGGGACTCGGAGTCGGCTGGGTCAGCTTCTTCAGGGAACGGGACCTCGCCGCCGAGCTCGGCCTCCCCGCGCACCTGGAGGTCGTTGCCTACCTGTGCGTCGGATACGTGACGGGCTTCGCCCCGGAGCCTGAGCTTGCGATGACGGGCTGGGCGCGCAGGCGGCCGCTGGCCTGGGCCGTGCACGCGGAAGAGTACGGCCTGCGCGGGCTGCCAGGAGAGGACGCCGTGGATCTGCTCGACGAGGTGCGCGCCGCGATCCGCCCGCTGGACCAGGCCGCGATGAGCGCGGCCCGCGCGCGCCAGGACCTGATGACCAAGCCGCGCGGCTCACTCGGCGTGCTCGAGGAGGTCTCGGTCCGGCTGGCTGGGCTGGCCGGGGCCTGCCCGCCGCCGATGCCCGAGCCCGCCGCGGTCGCCGTCTTCGCCGCCGACCATGGCGTGCACGCCCAGCGGGTCACCCCGTGGCCGCAGGAGGTGACCGCGCAGATGGTGGCCAACTTCCTGGCCGGCGGCGCGGTGGTCAACGCGTTCGCTGCCCAGGCAGGCGCCGAGGTAGTGGTGGTCGACGTGGGCGTCTGCGCCGATCTTGGCCCGGTGCCCGGATTGCTCCCGCGCAAGGTCGCGCACGGCACCGCTGACTTCACCGCCGGGCCGGCGCTTACCCGCGTGCAGGCCCGGGCAGCGATCATGGTCGGCGTGGAGATTGCGCGCGATCTGGTCGCGGCCGGCAACCGGTGCCTGCTCACTGGTGACATGGGCATCGCCAACACCACCGCGTCAGCGGCGCTGATCTGCGCGTTCACCGGGCGGGAACCAGCTGAGGTGACCGGCCGCGGCACCGGCATCGATTCGGTTACGCACGCGAGGAAGGTGGACGTGGTGCGCCGGGGGCTGGCCAGGCACCGGCCCGACCCGGCCGATCCGGTCGGCGTTCTTGCCGCGTTCGGCGGCCTGGAGCATGCCGCACTGGCCGGCTTCATCCTGGGCGCGGCAGCGCTGCGGGTTCCGGTGATCCTGGACGGCGTCATCGCCGGCGCGAGTGCCCTGGCAGCCGTGGCCATAGCGCCCGATTCGGTGGAATGCTGCGTCGCCGGGCACCGTTCGGTCGAGCCCGGGCATGCCGCTACGCTCGATCACCTGGGCCTGCGACCGCTTGTCGATCTCGAATTGAGGCTTGGCGAGGGAACGGGGGCACTACTTGCTCTGCCGATCGTGCAGAGCGCGGTCCGCGCACTGCGGGACGTCGCGACGTTCGATTCGGCCGGAGTGACGGACAAAAGCTGACAGCCGGGCTGCCGCCCGGCCGGGCAGCCGGCGGGTCCGGCAGCGGGCTGGCCCGGCCGAGCTTGGTCCCCGCAGTGGTCGGACCGGGATGAATCCCGGGATCGACCACCTTAGATGGTGGTCGATCCCGGGATCGACCACCCTCGGGTAGGG
>Ga0302184_10000618_pt1 | contig 22956 bp, 22 predicted proteins | sample I_Palsa_N3_3_FD_200233 | JGI IMG/M metagenome (GOLD analysis project Ga0302184, IMG submission 200233) | Peat permafrost microbial communities from Stordalen Mire near Abisko, Sweden - I_Palsa_N3_3 | ecosystem: Environmental > Terrestrial > Soil > Palsa > Peat permafrost | place: Sweden...
GCTCGGTCTCGACCACGTGCGTGAACAACCCGACGACGTCGCGGTACTCGCGATAGAGCTGAAGCTCCATCTCCGCCTCGTATTTCTCAAGGTCCTCCGCACTCATGAGTCCATTCTCCTCTCGTTCCGCCCCGACGCACTCGCCGGGCTCAGCCCCGAGGCCACCAGCGCCTCAGACGGGCCCGCCGCCGCGACCACGTTCACGAACGAGTACCGGTGCACCGGGCAGGGCCCGTGCTGGTCCAGGGCGCGCACATGTTCGTCGGTCACATATCCCTTGTGCCGGTCGAAGCCATACAGGGGATAACGTTCGTGCAGGTCCCGCATCATCCTGTCTCGGCTGACCTTGGCCAGAACCGAGGCCGCCGCCACCGACGCGGTGACCCGGTCGCCCTTCCAGACCGCCAGCGCGGGGGCGCCCAGGCCGCGGACTTCAAAGCCGTCGGTGAGCACGTAACCCGGCTTGGTGCGCAGGCCCGCGACCGCGCGGCGCATGCCCGAGACGTTGCAGACGTGCAATCCCGTCGCGTCGATCTGGTCCGAACCGATGACGACCACGTGCCAGTCGACGGCCCGGCGCAGCACCTCGGCGTACGCATCCTCTCTGGCCTGGGGGGACAGCAGCTTGGAGTCGGCCAGGCCGGGCATTCGCCGGATGCTGGCGGGTTCGAGTACCACGGCCGCGACCACCAGCGGACCGGCGCACGCCCCGCGGCCCGCCTCATCGATGCCGGCCACGGGAGTGAACCCGGCCCGGGCGAGCACGGTTTCGTACGCGGCCAGGCCCCCGTCCCGCCTGGGCGTGTAACCCGGGTACCTCGGATAAAGCTGGCCGGGGGCCGGAGGGGCTGAAGGGGCTGAAGGGGCCAGGGCGTTGGCCGCCGGCGCATCACAATCGCGGGTCATGACACTCCGCAGGGTACGCCAGTTCACGCCGTGGCGCGGCTAAGGCCATCAGGCCTCGCGCAGGATGTTCCGCGATGCGTCCCATGGGCGGTGTGACAACGCCACGGCGGCCACCGATCACTAGGTGGCTTGACTGTATGAGCGGACCTGTGCCCCTGACGCTGGCGTGCTGGGACTACGACCGGACCTCGGCCCTCGCGGACGGGGACGTCAGGCCCGACGGCGTCGATCTCACACCTACCTGAGCATTCCGGTCGAGGAGACGTTCTTCCGCATGCTCAGGTACCGCGAGTTCGACGCGGCGGACACACTCCGCCTGTTCGCCGCCTGGCCATCGAGCTCAAGGGCGCGACCATCCCCGCCACCGCGGAGCATCTGCACCCGACGGTGCGGGAGCCGTTCGGCGTGGTGGCCCGGATAGGGAGTCGCGGGCGTGAACGGGCCGCGCTGCGCGCTAATCCCGTGCGTCGCGCCTGGCCGCGTGATGCCGGGCGGCCCGTCGCCTGACCCTGCGCTGCAGCCAGCTGACCGGGATGGCCAGGGCGAAGCCGAGGGACAGCGGGAGGCCCGGGCCCGACGGCTCGAGCCGCGCCGAAAGCAGCGCGGCCGCGGCCGCGCTGCCGGCCGTGGTGGCGGAAGTGGTGGCGGAAGTGGTGCCGGCCGGTGCCGCCGCGCTCGAGGAGTTCAGTGTCGGCTGCTCGAAGGTGGCCGGGATGGGCAGGATCCGCCACCGGCTCGGCGGCCAGATGATTACGAAGGCCCGGCCGATCACCGCGTTCTCCGGAATCGTGCCGCCGCCTGGATCGCCTTCGTGAAGCCTGGAGTCATCGGAAATACTCCGGTGGTCTCCCATCACCCACAGTCGGCCCGGCTGCACGACGATGTTGAACCTTTCCTCAGAGGGGGCATCGCCGGGGTAAAGGAATGACTGCTCGGTGAGCGGAATCCCGTTGACCGTGACCCGGCCCTGGGCGTCACAGCAGGCCACCTGATCGCCGGGCAGTCCGATGACGCGTTTGATGAGGATATCGCCCGGATGCCCGAAACCGAACATGCTGGCAAAGCCGCTAAAGAACTTCTGGACGAAATTCGAGTTCGTCGGCGGCGGCACTCCCGGGTCCCACGAGCCATCGCCGTTGAAGACCACGATATCGCCGCGGTGAATGCTGCGGGTATCGTAAACAATCTTGTTAACCAAGACCCGGTCATTGAGCTCGAGAGTATTTTCCATCGACCCGGAAGGTATCCAGAACGCCTGGATCGCATAGGTCTTGATCACGACCGCGATGACCAGCGCGATCACGACCAGGATCACCAGCTCGCGCAGGAACCGGGCGCCGCGGCTGCGCCGGGCCGCGGGCTTGCGCCCGGTGGTCCCCGAACCAGCCGACCCGGCAGAACCAGCCGCCCCGGAGGCCGCTTTCTCGCCCGCCCGCCCCTTGGCGTCGTCCGGGCTGGCCGCCGGCCCCGCTTCTGGAGGCACGCCGTCTGCGGCCTGCCCGGCCGTCTCAGCACCAGTGGTGGCGGGACCCGCGGCTGAACTTGCCGCCTGGTCCAGGTCCCGTGGCGGGGACTCGGCGTCGTCGTCCGAGCCCGCGTCCGGCTCGGCACCGGGCGTCACGCCCCTCATCCGTGCCCCTTCCGCTTACCCTCAGCGCGTATCAGGACCGCCACGCCTCCGACCGGCGGGCCGAACGTCGCACGTACGCAGGCCTGGACGGCCCATGTGACCCGCGCCGTCGCCGTCACCGGTCTGAGTTTAGCGCCATTGCCGCGTCACCCGAGCGGCAACCCGCCCAGTCCCGCCCATCAGATAGCCCGCAATTGCCGACGGAAATCTTATCTCACCCGATAACGACAGGAATCACGATCAGTCAGCAAACGATTAACCGGCAACTGGGCCTGGCCGCAACCCGGCGACAATTTAGCCCGGCGCAGACAAATCACGGCGGAGATAAACCCCGGATAACCTATCGCGAGCCGGCGGCCGCGCGAGCCGGCGGCCGCGCGAGCCGGCCCAGCGCAGCGGCCCGGTCCGGCGGCGCCTGCCCTTACCGCCGGCCTCAGGGCTCCGGATCGGACAGGTGGCCGTCCCGACGGCGCCTGCGGCGACGCAGGATGAGCAAGGGGGTGGTGATGACCCCGGCGGCGCCCGCGATTCCTGCCGCCGGGACAGCCACCACCGCGCTCAGCGCGGCCGAGCCGGCCGTGACCGCCGCCCCGCCGACCTGCAGCACCGCGCCGCCCGCGGCGCCCGCGTGCAGGGCGGCCTGGGAGAAGGTGGATGGAATAGGCAGGTCGCGGACCTGGGAAGGCGGCCAGATGATCAGGAACGCCCGGCCGACCACCTCGTTTTCAGGTATCGCGCCGCCGCCTGGCTCACCCGTGTGGTAGCGGGAATCCTCCGAGTCTCCGCGGTGATCTCCCATCACCCAGACGTAGCCGGCCGGCACGGTCGTGGAGAAAGCGAAGGCCGACGGGGCGTTGCCCGGGTAGATGTAGGAGCTCTCGTTCAGCGGAACCCCGTTGACCGTGACTTTCCCGTCGGTGCAGCACGCCACCCGGTCGCCGGGAAGGCCGATCACCCGCTTGATGTAATAGGTCTGGCTGCTGTGCAGCCCGATATCCGAGAGCACGTCATCGGTGAACCGCAGCACCGGATCGCCTGACGGCGGCGGGGCATCGGGTCCCCATGAGTCCTGCCCGCTGAACACCACGATGTCGCCGCGGGCGATGCCGCGGAAATGATAGGTGAGCTTGTTCACCAGGACCCGGTCATTGATCTGGAGCGTGTTCTCCATCGACGCCGACGGGATCTTGTACACCTGAACGACGAACGCCTTCACCACCAGGGTGAGGACCGCGGCGGCCACCACGATGGTGAGCAGCTCGCGCCAGAAGCTCTTCTTCTTAGCCGCCGGAGCGCTCGTGCTGGCGCGCGGAGCGCTCTTATCTCCCGATGCCTCAGCTGACGCAGACTCCGAGGTGCGAGCCGGCGCGAGCGTGCCAGGATCATCCTGATCGTCCATCGCCGGCCCGCGAGGCACGGTTAGCTGCCAGTCTGGTCGCGACGCTCCTTGATGCGTGCCGCCTTGCCGCGCAGGTCCCTGAGGTAGTACAGCTTGGCCCGGCGGACCTTACCCCGGGTGACCGGCTCGATCTTGTCCAGTGACGGACTGTGCACGGGGAAGGTGCGCTCGACGCCCACGCCGTAGCTGACCTTGCGGACGGTGAAGGTCTCACGCGCCCCGCTGCCCTGACGCCGGATGACCACGCCCTGGAACACCTGGATCCGCGAGCGGTTCCCCTCGGTCACCCGGACGTGGACCTTCAGCGTGTCCCCGGGCCTGAAGTCCGGGATGTCAGACCGGGTCTGGGCCTGCTCGATTTCGGCAATCGCGGTATGCATGACAGGGTTCCTCGGTGGTGGTCGTGTGCGGGGACCGGGCAGCAGCCGGCTCGTGCCAGGGGGGCGTCCTGGGTGCCCCCGGTCGCATGCCTATAAAGACAGCGGACTTCAGTGTGCCATATCTTGGCCGCTAACCGGAAAGCCAGCCGCAGAAGGGCCGCCTTCGCTGGCCGGAAAGTTACCCCCGGAAGCTGCCGGACCGGCCCTTCGACTCCCCAGAGCTCCAGGAGAGTCGTTGCTGCCCTCCGTACTGTACCCGGACTCCGCGAGCACCCGCCGGTCATGCCGATCTAGGTCCCGCAGCCTCGCGACCAGATCCGCCCGGTGGGCGGCGGTCCGGCGCAGAGCCATATCGCGCCGCCACCGCGCGATCGCGGCATGGTTGCCCGACAGCAGCACCTCAGGCACCTCCCGCTCACGCCAGGTTCGCGGCCTGGTGTACACGGGCCCCTCGAGCAGCCCGCGCATGCTGCCGGCCGACCCCGCGTCGCCGCCGAAGGAGTCATCTCCGGCCGAGTACGCGTTACCCAGGACGCCGGGCCGCAGCCGTCCCACGGCCTCGACCATGACGAGCGCGGCCACCTCACCGCCGGACAGCACGTAATCACCGATGCTCACCTCATCGACCGGCATGCGCGTCCGCATCTCGTCGACCACCCGGCCGTCGATGCCCTCATACCGGCCGCAGGCGAAGATGAGCCGCGGTTCGGCCGCGTAGCGGGCCGCCATGTCCTGGCTGAACGGCACTCCGCTCGGCGTCGGCACGACCAGCCTGGCGGGCAGCTCACCACCCGGCTGCCCACCGTCCCGCCCAGCAATCTCGTCCAGGGCGCTACCCCAGACATCCGGCTTCATCACCATGCCAGGACCGCCGCCGAACGGCACGTCATCCACGGTCCGGTGGACGTCCGTCGCCCAGCGCCGCAGGTCGTGCACGCGGAACTCGATGTCGCCCCGAGCCACCGCCTTCCCGATCAGCGAGACCCCGAGCGGGCTCTCGAAATACTCGGGAAAGATCGTCACGATATCGATGCGAAGCCCCACGCCCGCTCCCTTTTTTCCAGAACGGGGCGTGGTCCCACCGCCCAGGCCACTATTCCGCCTGCGCCGGGTTGAGCAGGCCGGGCGGCGGGTCGATGACGAGAACGCCGGCGCTGATATCGATCTCGGGCACGATGGCCTTCACGAACGGCACCAGGTACTCGCCGGCCTTATCCCCGTCTTGATCCCCGTCTTGGCGCACGACGAGCAGGTCCTGGCCGTAGTGCAGCACGTCGGCGACCACCCCCACCGCGTCGCCGGCCGATGTCCGCACCGACAGGCCGATCAGCTCGTGGTCACGGAACTCGTCCGGGTCGCAGGATTCGGGCAGCTGGCTCGAATCCACGCTCAACCAGCTGCCGGTCAGCTCCCCGGCCGCGGTCCGGTCCGTGATCCCGGCGAACGCGACCAGGAGCTGTCCCGAATGCCAGCGCGCCGAAGCGACCGTCAGCTGGCCGTCGCCGACGGCCCCCTCCCCGGTCCGGCCGGGACCGGGGAGGTGGCGCTCGACGTTAAGCACCGCGCCCACGGCGAAACGGAGGTCAGGCTCGTCGGTCCTGACTCCGACGATCACCTCGCCGCGGATCCCGTGCGGGCGGCCGATACGGCCGACGGTCAGCCGCATCGCGGTCAGCGGACCTCGTTGGCGTCCAGCAGGTCGATGCGAACGTACCGGCCGGCCGCGAGCGCGTTGATCACGGTACGCAGCGCCCTGGCGGTACGCCCGCCCCGGCCGATGACCTTGCCGAGGTCATCGGGATGCACGCGCACCTCAAGGACGTTACCCCGGCGCAGCGTCCTGCTGGCCACCTGGACGTCATCCGGGTACTGGACAATGCCCCGGACCAGGTGCTCGAGGGCTTCCTCAAGCACGTCAGGCTCCGCTCCCCGACTCGGCCGAAGCCTTCGCGTCAGCAGCGGTTTCGCCCGCAGTCTCCGCATGGGCATCGCTTGCTTCCGCGTCCGCCTCGGCCGCCGGGGTCGCCGGGGTCGTCTCCGCGCCGGACGGGGTGTTCGCGGCCTTGGCCTGTCCGCCCGTACCCTCGTCAGCTGCCGACGGGCTGGCGGAGGCTTCCTCCTTGGCGGAGGCTTCCTCCTTGGCGGAGGCTTCCTCCTTGGCGGAGGCTTCCTCCTTGGCGGAGGCTTCCTCCTTGGCGGTGGCTTCCTCCTTGGCGGTGGCTTCCTCCTTGGCGGTGGCTTCCTTGGCCGAGGGGCCCTTAGCCGGGGCGTCCTTGGCGGTGGCTTCCTTGGCGGTGGCTTCCTTGGCGGTGGCTTCCTTGGCGGTGGCGCCCTTAGCCGGTGCGTCCTTGGCGGTGGCTTCCTTGGCGGTGGCGCCCTTAGCCGGTGCGTCCTTAGCGGTGCTTTCCTTGGCCGGGGCGTCCTTAGCGGGCTTGGTGGCCCGGGACTGGGTCCCGGCCCTGCTGCCCTTGTCTTCCTTGGCTTCCTTGGTGGCCTGGCTCTCCTTGGCGGCGGTTTCGAAGCGCTCCTTCTTATCCGCGCGCGGCTTGGCCGTCCTGAGGGTGCCTTCGCTCCCCGGCTCGCCGGTGAACTTCTGCCAGTCCCCGGTGATCTTGAGCAGGACGCGAACCGGATCCGTGGGCTGTGCGCCCACCGAGAGCCAGTGCTGTACCCGCTCGGAATTCACTTCGATGAATGAGGGCTCGGCCTTCGGGTGATACTTGCCGATCTCCTCGATGGCGCGCCCATCGCGCTTAGTGCGCGCGTCCGCGACGACGATCCGGTAATAAGGCTCCCGGATTTTGCCCAGGCGCTTCAGCTTGATCTTGACAGCCACGACTGTGGTCTTCTCCCAGCGATAGATGCGAAACGGCGGACCCGCGCCGACCGGGGAACAGCCGACAGGACCGCACAGATGAGCCAGGCCGCGCGAACGAGGAGAGGGCGCCGCATGGCCTAGCGGTCAGCATCACATTGTGCCAGACAACCGACCCCGAGTAGTAATCGTCACCCAAACCCGCCGCTCTTGACGATCCGTCCATTAATATGATATCACTTTGATAGATGCCGGACAGTCGGCACCGCAGGTGGCAGGAGACATCCCGATGCACGCACCAGATGACAAAACCACTCCCTTGCAGACCCTCATGAGACGCACCATGTTGCCATGGGAGTACCGCCATCTCCGTGCCGTTGCGAGCGCGCGCTTTGCTGCCGGCGGCTTTACTCTCGCCATCGGCCTCGTTCTGCTCTCTCTCGGTCGTCAGGCGGAAACCAGCCAAGATCGGCGTAAATGCTACAGGTGGGCAGGGTGGTTCCTGGTGGATGCGCCGTTGCAATTCTTTGGCGGCTATATGGAGATGAAGATGGCCCGCTCCGCACCTCCCAAACCTGAGCCTGCGCTACTCGCACGGACCTGACGGGCTGGCTGTGGGGGGTTTCCCGGGTGTCCCCCGCCAACCTGATCCGCGACGACGCGGGGTCGGGCGGGCAGAGCCATGGTGACGGCGGGGGCCGGGGATGGCCTGCGAAGCGTAGGTGTCCGCGCCCCTCCAGCATCAAGCGCCACTGCCACCGCAAGGCAACGAGCACAGGTAAAAGTGCCCAGTCAACGTGGGGCGAAGTGACGCTTGACGCCGGAGCCGACCCCGTAGGCCGACAGCGGACGTCTGGGGGCGCGGCTCGTTGACACGGCGTGCGCGGCGGCGGTGTACTGCCCTGCATGACGGATACGACGAGTAGGGCAGGCACCCCGGAGTCCACGGCTGCTGCTTTTCCTGTCACCACTGCGTTCGAGCTGCCTGGCATGGTGGTGGAACGGAATCTCGGCATCACGTTTGGTCTGGTGGTGCGGGCGATGGGCTTCAGCAAGACCGTCGCCGGCGGGATTTCGTCGCTGCGCCAGGGCGAGGTTTCGCAGTTCACGGTGGTTCTCGAAGACGCCCGCAGGCATGCGATCGACCGAATGATCGAGAACGCGAAGCTGCTCGGCGCCAACGCGGTGATCGCGATGCGCTTCGACTCCGCCGAGATCGGCAAGGCACGCGCCGAAGTTGTCGCCTACGGCAGCGCGGTGGTCGTCACGCCGTCGGCATGAGCGAGCCCGGGGGCGGTGCGCCGGCCGGACGGCGCTCGCTGCTCGGGGACGCCGACCGCGAGCGCCTGGTCGCGCTGCTGAGCGAGCACTACGCCGCGGGTCGGCTGGAGCTGGACGACCTGCGCTACCGGGTCGGTGTGGTGCTGGCCGCCGCCTATGCCGAGGAGGCCGCGGTGGCCCTGGCCGACCTCCCGGCCGCCGGTGTCCCCGATACGCCGGGCGCCGGGCGCGGCGGCGGTTCTCGCGGGCGGCATGCCCAGGCGCGCAAACCCGAGCCGGGCTGGGTGCCGACGGCTGAGCGGTTCCGCGATCCGTCCAGCGGCGTGATCATGCGGGTCTGGATCGACCCGTCAGACGAGAGCCGCCACTACGTACCGGACGACGCCACTACACCTTGGTGAGCCGCCCGGCGGTTCCACATCGGGTGCTGCTAGACCCGCCGGCAGGAATTTCGTCCCGCATCTTCGCTCGTGACGGCTCGCCGCTGCATTCGAACCGAAACGGCACCGCACTACTCGCCCGCTGGGAGCGATCAGTTCGAGATGATCACCGAGGCCGCTGGCTTCTGGTAGCCGTGGGTCGCATGCGTTCGTCCGGGTAGATTGTTGACAATTTTGTCGGGCATTTCTAGGATCGTCCCGTGCGAGGGCGTGAAGAAGCAGCGTCGGGCCAGGCGGCCGGGACACCGCTGGGCGGGACGCCGGCGGGCGAGGCGAACCTGGGCGGGACGCCGACGGGCAAGAAGCCGACGACTGGAGCGGCGGGCAGGCAGCGGGCGAGCGAGCGGCTGCGGCAGGCCATCCTGGCTGGGGACATGTCTCCCGGGCAGCGCCTGGTCGAGGCGGAGCTGGCCGCAATGATTGGCGTGACACGGGCGAGTCTGCGCGCGGCTCTTTTCGACCTGACGGCCGAGGGGCTGGTCGAGCGGATACCGAACCGCGGCGCGCGGGTGCGGAGCGTCACCCTCGACGAGGCGGTTGCTATCACCGAGTGCCGGATGGTGCTGGAAGGACTGTGCGCGGCTAAGGCGGCCGAGCGGGTGACCAGTTCCCAGGCGACCCGGTTGGATCAGCTGGGTGAGCAGATGCAGCGCAGCGTCGCCGATGGCGAGCCGCTGAAGTACTCCGCGGTCAATCACGAGCTGCACCGGCTTGTCCGCGAAATCTCCGGCCATAGCGCGGCGTCCGGACTGATTGAGCGGCTGAACGGGCAGTTGGTCCGGCACCAGTTTCAGCTGTCGCTGCGCCCCGGCCGCCCGCAGGCGTCGCTGGGTGAACACATGGCGATCATCACCGCTATCACCGGACGACAGCCCGCCGAGGCCGAGCAAGCCACGCGCCGCCATCTGCGCAGCGTCATGAGAGCCCTACTCGATCAACATCAGCCCAGAAGCACCGCGCCGCAGACAGAAGGGCCGGTGATCATGAATGAGGACCGGTAGACGGGCCGGCGAGGCCGCGACCTCGGCAGTCTCACCCTATGAAACAGTTCCATAACTTACGTTGACTATCCGCGAACAGGCATCCTAGCGTTGCCATACTGTTCTATATCTGTACGTTCGTTCGCAGAGCGCACGATTTGTGCGCGCCGCGACCGGACGCACTTCTCATTGGGTGGTGATAGGAGCCCGCATATTAGGCAATCCGCACGAGGTTCCATGCACCAATGAGGGCTGAATGCTCGTTGCTTTGACCTATAGCGTTCCCGCATTGGGGATTAGGTGATGTTAGCCTCATGACGCCACAGCATCTCCTCTCCAGTCCCACAGGGATCAAGAAGGTGTCACCTCAGACGCGGTCCCGCGCCTCGGCGCGACCTAAAGGAGATCGATTGCACATGAGTGACCAGACTGCGCAGACCGACAGCACAACCGTGCGGGGGGTTCCGGGGGGTCGCCCACCTGGGCTAGCAGAGTCGGCCGACGGCTTCAGCCGTCGCGGCCTGCTGCGCGCGGCCGGCGCCAGTGCGGCCGTCGTGGGGGGCGGCGGACTGCTTGAGGCATGTAGTTCCAGCATCAAGGGCGCCAGCTCGGGATCCAGCACCGGCGCCAGCACCAAGGACATCACTATCGGCTGGATCCATCCGCTCACCGGCTCGTTGGCCGGATTCGGCGCGCCGGACAACTGGGTGCTGAGCAAGATCGCAGCCACCACCCCCTACAAGAGCGGGTTCAAGGTCGGCGGCAAGACCTACCAGGTCACCGTCAAGTCCTACGACACCCAGTCGAGCGTGACCCGGGCCGGCCAGCTGGCCCAGCAGGCCATCAACTCCGACAACGTGGACATGCTGCTGGCCTCGTCCACGCCGGAGACGGTGAACGCAGTGGCCAGCACCGCCGAAACCCTGGGCACCCCGCTGATCTGCGCGAACATCCCGTGGGAGTCCTGGTACATCAACCTTCACGGCAATCCCGCCAAGCCCACAGTGACGCCGAAGTACGTCGTGATGTACTTCTTCGGCGTCGAGCACCTGTGCAAGGCCTTCATCCCGATGTGGAACAGGATTCATGCCCAGCTGCACACCGACAAGGTAGCCGGAGCCGCGTTCCCGAACGACTCGGACGGCAACGCCTTCCGTAGCGTGTGGCCGATCTTCGCCAAGGCAGCCGGCTACACGCTCGACATGTCCGCCGCCTACACCGACGGGACCACGAACTACTCCTCGATGATCTCGGCGTTCAAGTCGGAGAAGTGTGACTTCTTTACCAACGTGCCGCTGCCGCCCGACTTCGCCACGATGTGGAAGCAGGCGGTGCAGCAGGGCTTCAAGCCCAAGCTGGCGACCGTGGCCAAGGTGCTGCTCTTCCCGTCCGACGCCTACGCGCTTGGGTCGCTGGTGGACAACGTGGCCACCGACACCTGGTGGGTGCCGACGATGCCGTGGACCTCCTCGTTCACCGGCGAGACCTGCCAGCAGATGGCCAACGAGTACACGGCGGCCGGAAACGGGCAGTTCAACGCGAACATCAGCAACTACAGCCTCTTCGAGATCGCCCACGCGGCGCTTACCTCGGTGAATGACCCGCACGACAAGACCGAGGTCGCCGCCGCCATTCATAAGGTGAACATCAACGGCCTGGCCGGACCGCTGGACTTCACTTCCAGCAGCGCCCCGGCACCCGGTGTGGTGATTACCCCGCCGGTCGGCGTGCAGTGGCAAAAGGGGACGACGTATCCCCTGGAGATGAAGGTGGTCGACAACACGCTCCAGCCGCAGGTAAAGATCACCAGCGATCTCTTGCCGACGAACACCTGACCGAATGTCGGGTTTTCTGCTTGAGCTAGAGCACGTGACGAAACGGTTCGGCCGGGTCGTCATCTGCGAGGACCTGTCGTTCGCCGTCGGGCCTGGGGACACCGTCGGGATCGTGGGGCCGAACGGAGCGGGCAAGACCAGCCTGTTCGGCCTCATCTCCGGCGACCTGTCCCCGGGCTCCGGGGAGATCTCCTTCGGCGGCCGGCCGGTCACCAAGCTGGACGCCGCGGCCCGGTGCCGGCTGGGCATCGGCCGCACCTACCAAGTGCCCCGGCCGTTCACCGACATGACCGTGTTCGAGAACGTGCTCGTCGCCGCGCAGCAAGGCGGCGGCTTGCGGCGCCGGGCCAGCTACGCCTCCGCCACGCAGGCCCTCGAGCGGGCCGACATGACCGGCGAGGCCAACCTGCCCGCCGCCCGGCTCGGCCTGCTGCAGCGCAAGCGGCTGGAACTCGCCCGCGCCCTCGCCTCGCAGCCCAAGCTGCTGCTGCTGGACGAGGTAGCGGGCGGTCTGACCGACCCCGAGGTAGCCGAGCTCGTCGAGATCGTCCGCGGCGTCAACGCCGAAGGTGTCGCGGTGATCTGGATCGAGCACGTAGTGCGGGCGCTGACCGCCGTCGTGAGCAGGCTGATCTGCCTGGCTGGAGGCTCCTTCGTCGGCGACGGCGACCCGGAGACGGTGCTGGCCAACCCGGCGGTCCGTGAGGTCTTCCTCGGCTCCGCCGTCACCGCCTCCCTCAGCGGCGGAGCTTTGAGCGAAGATGCGAGCCTGGGAGACCACCCGTGAGCGAGCCGCAGGGTCGAGGGGGAGACACGCCTCTGCTCGAAGTCCGGAATCTCACCGTGCACCATGGGCAGCTGCGGGCCCTGGACCAGATTTCGCTGCAAGTGTTTGCCGGCGAGGTCTACGCGATCATCGGCGCGAACGGGGCGGGCAAGTCGACGCTGCTGCGCACGATCGCCGGGCTGCACCATCCCACCGAAGGGTCGATCCGGTTCGACGGCAAGGACATCAACAAGCTCCGGCCAGAGCGCCGGGCCACCGGCGGGATCGTTATGGTCCCGGAGGGCCGGCGGTTGTTTGGATCGCTCACCGTCGAGGAAAACCTGCAGGTCGGCGCGACATACGCGCGCAAGGGGCCGTGGACGATCGAGCGGGTTTACGAGATCTTCGACTGGATGGCGCAGCGCCGGTCCCAGCGCACCGCCCAGCTGTCAGGCGGCGAGCAGCAATCGGTGGCCATCGGCCGGGCGCTGGTCGCCAACCCGCGGGTGCTGCTGCTCGACGAGCTGTCCCTCGGGCTGGCCCCGGTCATCGTGCAGCGCATTTACGCCATGCTGCCGCAGATCCTGGCCACCGGGCTCACCGTGCTGCTGGTTGAGCAGGACGTGAGCCAGGCGCTGCGGGTGGCGTCCCACATCCAGTGCCTCCTCGAGGGCCGCACCACCCTAGAAGGCCGCCCCTCAGACGTAACCCCAGAACAAGTAGAAGCCGCCTACTTCGGCCTAGGCCCCCAGGCTGGACCCGGGACGACGGAGGGGTCCGGGACGACGGCGGCACACGGGACGACGGAGGGGTCCGGGACGACGGAAGGGCCCGGGACCACGGAAGGGCCCGGGAAAGGGACGACGGCAGAGTACGGGACACCCGGCAGTCCCCCCGCCGGGGGGCCCGGGGGGTACGGGGGGGCGGGTAGCCCCCCCGTAAGCGGGGTGGGTCTGGGAGGGGTCGCCCCCTCCGGGGAGGAACAGCTCTTATGGTCTGGGTCAACGACATCATCCAGGGGATCCTGACTGGGGGCCTGTACGCGCTGTTCGCCTGCGGGCTTTCGCTCATGTTCGGGGTCATGAAGGTGGTCAACCTGGCGCACGGCGACCTCGCGGTGGTCGGCGGCTACGTCGCGCTCGGCGTCATCACCGTGACGCATGTACCGGTGCTCTGGTCATTCCTGATCGTGGTGCCGATCATGGCCGCGGGAGGTTACGTGCTTCAGCGCACGCTCATCCAGGCGGCCCTGGACCGCGGCGTGCTCACCACGCTGATCGTGACGTTCGGCCTGTCTGTGGTGATCGAGAACGCGCTGCTGCAGTTCGTCAACGCCAACAGCCACTCGCTCGGGGTCGGCAACGCGATCATCACCGGCTCGTTCTCGCTCGGCTCGCAGATCCAGATCGCCTACCTGCTGGTGCTGATCTTCGCGGTGGCCGTGGTGGTGCTGCTCGGCCTGCAGTACTTCCTGTCCGCCTCGAGATACGGCCGGATGATCCGGGCGGTGGCCGACGACAAGGAGGCGGCCCAGCTCTCGGGCATCGACTACCGGCACGTGTTCGGCATCGCGGCGGCGATCGCGTTCGGCACGGTGGCGCTGGCCGGCATCGGGTACGGCATGTACTCGCAGTTCGCGCCGACCACAGGCACCGACACGATCCTGCTGTTCGCGTTCGCCGCGGTGGTGATCGGCGGGCTCGGCTCGCTGTGGGGCACCCTGCTCGGCGGGGTGGTGCTCGGCGTGGCCCAGCAGATCGGCAGCCAGATCAACGTCTCGGACCAGGTCCTGGCGGGATACCTCGTCTTCCTGCTGGTCCTGGTGCTGCGGCCGCAGGGTCTCACCACCCGGAGGGCGCAATCATGAGCGTGGCTACTGAGACCACGGTCCGTTCCGGGGAAAGAATACGAGTAACCAGGTCGCGCCGGAATGTGGCCTGGACCGGGATCGGCGCGCTTGTCGTCGTCGTGGTGCTGGCGCTGTTCCCTTACATCGTGTACGCCGGCACAACCACCATCATGGTGCAAGCGTTCATCATCCTCACGCTGGCCAGCATGTGGAACCTGCTGGCCGGCTATGCGGGCCTGGTGTCGGTGGGGCAGCAGGCGTTCGTGGGGCTCGGGGCGTACTTCGTGCTCATCCTCGCCCTGCACGGCACATCGCCGTTCGCCGCGCTCCCGGTCGCGGCGGTCGGCTGCGGCGTCGCTGCGCTTCCGCTGTGGTGGCTGGTCTCCCGGCTGCGCAGCGGGTACTTCGCCATCGCCACCTGGGTGCTGGCCGCGACCGTCATGCTCTTCATCGAGAAGTTCTCCTCGATCGGCGGCGGGACCGGCATGCCGCTGCCCGGCCTGTCCGGGTACAGCCCGACGATCCTCACCGCCGACACCTACTGGGTCGGACTGGCCGTCACCGTGGTCGCGCTGGCCGCCGTCTACCTGCTGCTGCGCGGCCGGCTGGGTCTGGTCCTCACCGCCATCCGGGACGACGAGGTGGCCGCCCGTAGCTCCGGAGCGCGGGTCGGCCTGGCCCGGCTCCTGGTCTTCGTGGTGGCCGGGATCGGGTGCGGAGCGGCCGGCGGGGTACTCGCGATCAGCCAGTTGCAGGTGCAGCCGGACGCGGTGTTCAGCGTGCAGTGGACGGCCGAGATGGCCTTCGCGGTGATCATCGGAGGGCTCGGCACGATCGAGGGGCCGATCCTCGGCACCGCCGTGTACATCGTCCTGCAGCAGACGCTAGCCTCCTACAATGCCTGGTACCTGATCATCCTCGGGCTGGTGGCGATCGTCATCGCGTTGTTCGCGCGGCGCGGGCTGTGGGGGCTCATCGACGATCACCTGCACGTCCGGCTGTTCCCGGTTGGCTACTGGCTCTGGGCGCCCGACAGCGGCGGCCGACACGGGCGGGGGGGCCTTGGGGGTCTGGGACGACGACGGGGCGGGCGGCACAGCTGAGCCTAGGCAGGCCTGCCGAGGGCAGTGAGCTGAGGGAGGACCCGATGACACCAGCGCGTTTGCAGGGGACGGGGACACGGGCGGGCGGCAGCGTGCTGCGGCCGATCTTGTGGGCCTCGGTGCCGATCGGCTTCCTGTCCTTCGTTCCGTTCCTGGCCTATGCAGTGATCCAGCGCCGGGCCCGGGACTGGGTGGTGTTCGCGGTGTACCTCGCGGCGACGGTGGCGATGATCATCGCGGTCGGCACGGTCGGCTCCCACTCCAACAGCGGCGCCGGAGCCGGGGTCGGCGGCTTCATCGTCGCGCTGGCCGGCTGTGCCGCGGTGCACGCCGCGATCGTGTTCCGCCCGTCGCGGAGCTTGTCACCGCTGGCCGCGTCGATGCCGCTGAGCCCGCGACAGCGCAACCGGGAGGCCGTGGCGCAAGCCGAGGGCCGGATCGAGCGCAGGAAGGACGCCCGGCACCTGTTCAAAACTAACCCCGGCCTGGCCAGAGACCTGCGAATCGGCCGCCCCGACCTGCCGCGGGAGTATGACGACGGCGGTCTGGTGGACGTCAACCACGTGCCCGGTGCCGTGCTGGCCACGCAGCTGGGGCTGTCCGCCGCCGAAGTCAGCGACGTGCTGGCCGCGCGCGACAAGCTTGGCCGGTTCGGCAGCTCCGACGAGCTGGGCGCCTACACCTCGCTGGCGCCGGACCGGGTGGACGAGCTCCGCGACCTCATGATCTTCGGCTGACCTCCGGCTGATCTCCGGCCGAGCGAGAATGGTCGCGTGCTCCTAGCTGAGATCGCCGGGGTGTCGCGGGCCGTGGCCACGACGAGCGCCCGGCTCGCCAAGATCGATGCGCTTGCGGCCGCGCTGCGCCAGGCCGGGCCGCTCGAGGTACCGATCGCCGTCGCGTACCTGTCCGGGGAACTACCGCAACGGCAGATCGGCGTGGGCTGGGCCACGCTGCGGGGCGGCTTCGCACCGGCGGCCGCCGCCACGCTGACGCTGAGCGAGGTGGACGCCGGGTTCTCCGCGATCGGCGCGATTTCCGGCAAGGGGTCGACGGCCGCGCGGAAGGCGCTGGTCAGCGAGTTGTTCGGCCGGGCCACCGAGACCGAGCAGCAGTTTCTGTACGGCCTGCTCTCCGGTGAGCTGCGGCAGGGCGCGCTGGAAGGCATGATGACCGAGGCCGTCGCCCGCGCGGCTTCGGTACCGGTGGCCGAGGTTCGCCGGGCGATGATGATGCGCGGCTCGCTCGGAGCGGTGGCCGCCGCCGCGCTGGCGGGCGGCCGGGACGCCCTGCACGCCTTCGGCCTGGAGGTCGGCCGGCCGGTCCGGCCGATGCTCGCCGCCAGCGCTTCGAGCATCGCCGACGCCCTGGCCAAGATCGGCGGGGCCGCCCCGGCGGAGGGCACGGCGGAGGGCACGGCGGAGGGCACGGCGGAGGCGGCGGTGGAGGGCACGGCGGAGGCGGCGGTGGAGGGCACGGCGGAGGCGGCGGTGGAGTGGAAGCTCGACGGCATCAGGATCCAGGCTCATCTGGCCGAAGGCGCCGTGCGGCTTTTCACCAGGACCTTGGATGAGATCACCGGTCGGCTCCCCGAGGTCGTTGCGGCGCTGGCCAAGCTGCCGGTGCGCGCGGCGGTCTTCGACGGCGAGCTGATCGCGCTGCGGGCAGACGGCAGGCCGCTGCCCTTCCAGGACACCGCGGCCCGCACCGCCAGCCAGGAAGCGGCCCCCGCCGTCCAGCTTTCTGTGTTCCTGTTCGACGTGCTGCATGCCGACGGGGCGGATCTGATCGACCTGCCCGACTGGCGGCGGCACGCCGAACTGGCCCGGACCGTGCCACCCGAGCTGCTCATGCCCCGCCTGGTCACTCGCTCGGTCACCGAAGCGAGCGAGTTCTTCCGCGACGCGCTCGCCCACGGGCACGAAGGCGTCGTGGTCAAGTCGCTGGACGCCCCCTACGCGGCAGGCCGCCGGGGCTCCGGGTGGATCAAGGTCAAGCCCCGGCACACCCTGGACCTGGTGGTGCTGGCCGTCGAGTGGGGCCACGGGCGGCGCCGCGGCTGGCTGTCCAACCTGCACCTGGGCGCCCGTGACCCGGACACGGGCGGCTTCGTCATGCTGGGCAAGACGTTCAAGGGCCTGACCGACGAGCTGCTTACGTGGCAGACCGAACGGCTGCTCGCGCTGGAAGACCACCGCGACGACTGGACGGTCTACGTCCGGCCCGAACTCGTCGTGGAGATCGCCTTCGACGGCGTCCAGCGCAGCCCCCGGTACCCCGGCGGCCTCGCGTTGCGCTTCGCCCGCGTGCTCCGCTACCGCGAGGACAAGACCGCCGACGAGGCCGACACCGTCGAGACCGTCCGCGCCCTCAGCCCTGAGTAGGAGCCGTTACTTCCTCTTGTCGCGGCGCTTGCCGCCGCGGAACGCGGCGGGCACGTTGCCCTGCGGCGGGGACGGGAAGTTCAGGCCGGGCGGCAGGTTGGCGAGCCCGTCGGCCAGGCTCTCGGGGAAACCCTCCGGCAGGCCGCCGGGGAGACCATCCCGAATACCCAGGCCTCCCGCGCCCAGGCCGGGGACCGCCGGGGCGCCCGGGTCCTGGGCGCCCGCGCCGCGCGCGATCTCGGCGGCACGCCGCGGGTCGCCGCTGCGCGGAGCGGCCTTCTTCTTGCCGCCCTTCTTGCGGGTCGACTTGGTCGCCGCCCGCCGGGCCGCGCCCATGCCGGGCATCGCGGGCATGCCCGGCATGCCCCCGCTGAACATCGCCTTCATCTGCTTCTGGCCCTCGAAGAAGTTCGTGACCAGCTGCGAGACCTCGCCGACGGCGACGCCGGACCCGTTGGCGATACGCGCCCGCCGGGAGCCGTTGATGATCTTCGGATTGCGGCGTTCCTCCGGCGTCATGGACCGGACGATCGCCTCCGCCCGGTCCAGGTCGCGGTCGTTGACCTGGGCGAGCAGTTCCCTGTTCTTCGCGGCGCCCGGCAGCATGCCGAGCAGGTTCCCGATCGGGCCCAGCTTGCGCACCATCGACAGCTGCTCGACGAAATCCTCGAGCGTGAAGCCCTCGCCGGAGGCGAGCCGTCCCGCCAGCGACGCGGTCTGATCGGCGTCGAAGGTCTTCTCGGCCTGCTCGATCAGGGTGAGGATGTCACCCATGTCCAGGATCCGCGACGCCATCCGGTCCGGATGGAACATGTCGAAGTCCTCGAGCTTCTCCCCCGAGGACGCGAACATGATCGGACGGCCGGTCAGCTCCACGATGGACAGCGCGGCCCCGCCGCGCGCGTCGCCGTCGAGCTTGGTCAGCACCACGCCGTCGTAGCCGACCCCATCCTGGAACGCCTGCGCGGTCGCCACCGCGTCCTGGCCGATCATCGCGTCGACCACGAACAAGATCTCGTCCGGCTGGGTAGCGTCCCTGATCGCGACGGCCTGCGCCATCATGTCCTGATCGACGCCCAGCCGGCCGGCGGTGTCGATGATGACCATGTTCTGCTGGCGGCGCCTCGCCTCCTCCAGCGAGTCCCGCGCCACGGCCACCGGGTCGCCGACGCCGTTGCCGGGGAACGGCGCGTAGACCGGGACGCCCGCCCGCTCACCCAGCACCTGAAGCTGCTGCACCGCGTTGGGCCGCTGCAGGTCGGCGGCGACCAGCATCGGGGTGTTGCCCTGCCCCTTGAGCCACAACGCGAGCTTGGCCGCCAGCGTGGTCTTACCCGAACCCTGCAGGCCGGCCAGCATGATCACGGTCGGCGGCACCTTGGCGAACCGCAGCCGCCGCGTCTCGCCGCCCAGGATGCCGACGAGCTCCTCGTGGACGATCTTGATGACCTGCTGGGCCGGGTTCAGCGCGGCGGAGACTTCCTCCCCGCCGGCCCGTTCCTTGACCCGGGCGATGAACTGCCTGACGACCGGCAGCGCGACGTCCGCCTCAAGCAGGGCGATCCGGATTTCCCTGGCGGTCGCGTCAATGTCGGCAGGGGACAGGCGTCCCCGGCCGCGCAGAGAGGAAAAAACCTGCGTCAGCCGGTCAGATAGGGTGTCAAACACAGCACTAGATTACCGAACGGTCCGTGGTACCCGGGTCCGGTCGGCTCCAAGCGGCCCGCCTATCCCGCCCTGATCACCGGTTCCGGAGTTAAGTCTCCCAGCGCGGCCAGGACCGAGTGCGTGGTCGCGCGGCGCAGGTCTTCTCCTGCCAGCGGCTTGCCGTCGCCGTCGGTCACGTAGAACACGTCGACGACCTCGGCCCCGAGCGTCTCCACCCGGGCCGCGCGCACGTCCAGACCGCATTCGCCCAGGGCCCGCCCGACCCGCCACAGCAGCCCCGGCGCGTCGTGCGCGCGCACCTCCACCACCGTCGCGGTGTCCGACGCGTCGTCGACCAGGGTCACCTTGGGCGCGGGGACGGTGGCACCGCGGGGCCGGACGGCGCGCGCGCGGCGATCCAGGCGGTCTTCGACGTCCAGCCGTCCCATCAGCATCCGGCGCAGGTCCGCAGCTACCAGCGTGGCGTCAGGCGGGTCGCCGTATTCAGGCTCCACGTCGAACACGGTGACGGCGATGTTCCCGATCGAGGTCGCGTTCGCGCTGCGGACCGCCAGCCGGTGCGAGGCCAGCACTCCCGCGGCGCGCCAGAGCAGGCCCGGCCGGTCGGGAGCGACCACGGTCACCTCGGATCCGCGCACGGTCGCCGCCGGGTCGCCGCCGGTGGCCAGCGCCAGCTGGTCTTCGCGCAGCGGCGCGGGCCCGGGCATCGGGTCGCCGTCGAGCACCGCCGCCACCCGCCGCACTAGGTCGGCGACCAGGGTGGCCTTCCAGTCGTTCCACGCGGCGGGCCCGGTGGCCAGCCCGTCGGCGATGGCCAGGGCGTGCAGCAGCTCGAGCAGGGCGCGGCTGTGCACGGCCGTCGCCACCTGCTTCACCGTGACCGGGTCGTCCAGGTCGCGCCGGGTGGCGACCATCGGCAGCAGCAGATGCAGCCGGACGGCGGAGGCGACCAGGTCCACGTCGGCGGCGGGCAGGCCCATCCGCCGGCCGACGTCCCGCGCCACCACCTCGCCGGTGACACTGTGATCACCCGGCCAGCCCTTGCCGATGTCGTGCAGCAGCGCCGCCAGCAGCAGCAGGTCGGGCCGGGCTACCTCGCGGGTCAGCGCGGCGGCGTGCGCGGCCGCCTCGGCTAGGTGCCGGTCCACGGTGAAAGTGTGCAGCGGGTTGCGCTGCGGCCGGTTCCTGACCCGCTCCCAGTCCGGGATCAGCGCGGTCACCAGGCCCTCGGTGTCCAGGGCCTCCCACACGCTGACCGCGGCCTGGCCGGCGCCGAGCAGCGAGAGCAGGGAATCACGGGCGGCGGTCGGCCAGGGGACGGGCAGCGGCGGGCATTCGGTCAGCCGGTCCAGCGTCCGCGGCGCCAGCGGCAGCCCGGCCTGCGCGGCGGCGGCGCCCGCACGTAGCACGAGCGCCGGATCGTGGGCCGGATCGGCCACCCGGGCCAGCACCACCTCGCCGTCCTGTTCCACTACCCCGTCCGCCAGCGGGCGGCGCTCGACGCGGCGGCGGCGCAGCCGTCGCCCGCGGAGCCGGTCCGCCTGGCGGAAAGCATGATCGACCGCGTACGCGACGGTACGCGCGGCGCCCGCCAGCATTCGCAGCAGCACATCCCCGTCGAGCAGCCCGAGCGCGCGGGCCACTTCGTCCTGCTCCTCGAGGACGAGCCGGTCCAGGCGACGCCCGGTGACCTCGTGCAGCGCGTGCCGGGCGTCAAGGATTTGCTCATAAGCCGTGCGGACCTTGGGTCCCGGCGCGGGCGCCACCCACGCGGCCGCCACCGCCTGGATCGCATGCACATCCCGCAGCCCGCCCCTGGCCTCCTTCAGGTCGGGCTCGAGCAGGAAGGCAAGCTCACCGAAGGTCCTGGTGCGCTCATCGTGGGCGGCGTGGAGTTCGGCCAGCCGCGCGGGCGCGGCTGACCGCCAGTCCTCGAGGGCGCCGGCCCGGAGCCGTTCGGTCAGATCCGGATCGCCGGCTACGTGCCGGGCGGACAGCAGCCCGAGCGCGACCTTCAGGTCGGCCCGCGCCACCCGTCGCGCCTGGGGCACGGTGCGCACCGCGTGGTCGAGTTCCGCGCCCGAATCCCAGACGGGGTACCAGATCCGGTCCGCGATGCCCGCGATGTCATCGCGGCCACCGTGCAGCAGCAGCACGTCGAGGTCACTGCGGGGAAGCAGTTCCTTCCGGCCGTACCCGCCGACCGCCACCAGGGCCACACCGGGCTCGGCACCGAGGAGCTCCGCCAGCCACCGGTCGACCTGTGTAGTCCGGCGAGCACGATCCGCAGCAAACGAAGTCATGGCTTGCACGCGTCCCCCGGACCGCTCATAAGATGCCGGTCAGATCGCGTCCGGCCCGCGTTCGCCGGTCCGGACCCGGACGATCGTCTCGACCGGAACCGACCAGACCTTCCCGTCTCCGATCCGTCCGGTCTGCGCCGCCTTGACCACCACTCCGATCAGGTCATCGGTGTCCTCGTCCTCGCACAGGACCTCAACGCGGACCTTGGGTACCAGGTCGACCTGGTATTCAGCTCCGCGATACACCTCCGTGTGGCCGCGCTGCCTGCCGTACCCGCTCGCTTCCGTGACCGTCAGGCCGTGGACGCCAAACGCCTGCAGGGCGGCCTTTACGTCATCGAGCTTGAACGGCTTGATGACAGCAGTGATGAGCTTCATCTGGTGTGTCCCTTCGGAGTCCTCTACCGACCATCCGCTGCTGACGTTTCACCGGATCTGCCGGCATGTGTCGGCGAAGTGAAACAGCGGGGGTATCTGTTACAAGCATATTTCCAAGCTGGGCACGATACGTCTCAAGCCGGGCGCGAGACGCGTCAGCGGGGCGGTGATCCGTATTTCAGCCGAGGATGGCGTCCACGAACGCGGCCGGGTCGAACGGCGCCAGGTCATCTGGTCCCTCACCGAGGCCGACCAGCTTGACCGGAACGCCGAGCTCGCGTTGCACCGCGATGACGATCCCGCCCTTGGCGGTGCCGTCGAGCTTGGTGAGTACGATGCCCGTGACGTCGACCACCTCGGCGAAGACCCGGGCCTGCCGGAGCCCGTTTTGCCCGGTGATCGCGTCCAGCACGAGCAGCACCTCATCCACCGTGGTCCGCTTCTCCACCACTCGCTTCACCTTGCCGAGCTCATCCATCAGCCCGACCTTGGTGTGCAGCCGGCCGGCGGTGTCCACCACCACCACGTCGACGCCTTTCTCGATGCCCTCGGTCACCGCCTCGAACGCCACGCTCGCCGGGTCGGCGCCCTCCCGGTCGGCCCGTACCGTCTGCGCCCCGACCCGCTCGCCCCACGTCTGCAGCTGGTCGGCCGCCGCCGCACGGAAGGTGTCGGCGGCCCCGAGCAGGACGGTGTGCCCGTCCCCGATCAGCGCCCGGGCGAGCTTCCCGCAGGTCGTGGTCTTGCCCGTGCCGTTCACGCCCACCATGAGCACCACCGCCGGCATCCCGCCATGCGGTGACGTGTGCAGCGACCGGTCGGTGTCCTCGCCGAGCTGG
>Ga0302184_10000623_pt1 | contig 22904 bp, 12 predicted proteins | sample I_Palsa_N3_3_FD_200233 | JGI IMG/M metagenome (GOLD analysis project Ga0302184, IMG submission 200233) | Peat permafrost microbial communities from Stordalen Mire near Abisko, Sweden - I_Palsa_N3_3 | ecosystem: Environmental > Terrestrial > Soil > Palsa > Peat permafrost | place: Sweden...
GCCCTCTTCCCGCAACCGCCCGGCGTGGAGCTCTGAGAAGCAGAACGCACGCTGGGGGACGCGCGCGCAGATGCGCTGTATGAGCGCCCCCATGCGTCCTCCGACGCCGCCGAGGTAGTCGAGCCAGTAGGCGCGGCTCCAGACCTCGAACCAGTCGACGACCAGCTCGAAGCGTCCGAGCGGCCGGATCAGGGCCGCGGCGAGCAGCGAGAAGTAGGGAAACGAGCAGGTATGGACGACGTCGTAGCGGCCGCGGTTTCGCAGCAGATGCAGCAACACCCCCAGTCCGAACGCCATCGGGGGCAGGATGCGCCGTCGCCCACCGGCGGTGTAGAGCGCCATGCGGGGACCGGCCGTAACGGCATGCAGGCGCCCGCCGAGCTCCACCCGCTCACCGCGATCCCATTGGCGCAACGTCAGGTAGGTGACCTCATGTCCCTCCTCTGCGAGGCGCTCGGCGAGGTTGCGATACCAGCGCTCGGCGCCGCCGACCGTATACGGGAAAAGGCAGTCATAGATGACGCAGATGCGCATAGCGGGTACCATCATGTCGCGAACGCGCGCCACTTTCCGCCCGCGCGCGCGTTATAACCGCATGACTCCCGCGCCGGTCCATGAGGCCCCGGCGGTGAGATAGCGCTATGAGCACAGCTGTCCAGACAAAGCTCTCCGTTCCCACGGATACCGACGATCGCCCGGTGCCGCTCGTTTCGGTTGTGATCCCCTGCCTGAACGAGGCGGAGAACATCGAGGAGTGCGTCACCGCGGCCCTGAAGGCGCTGGAGACCATGGGCGTGGCCGGCGAGGTGGTGGTCGCCGACAACGACTCCGAGGACGACTCTGCGCGGATCGCGGAGCTCGCGGGCGCTCGCGTGGTGGTCGAACGCAGGCGCGGTTACGGGAGCGCCTACCTCGCCGGGTTCGCGGCCTCGAGGGGTCGCTACATCGTTATGGCCGACGCTGATCTGACCTATGACTTCAAGGACATTCCCCGTTTCGTGGCGGCGCTCGAGGACGGCGCGGAGATGGTGATCGGCGACCGCATGGACAACATCCAGCCGGGCGCGATGCCGTGGCTCCACCGCTACATCGGCAACCCCATCCTCACGGGGATGCTCAACCTGTTCTTCCGCACGGGCGTGAAGGATGCCCACTGCGGCATGCGCGCCCTGCGCCGCGACGTGCTCGAGCGCCTGGCGCTGCGCACAACCGGGATGGAGTTCGCCTCCGAGATGGTGATCCGCGCCTCCAAGGAGAAACTCAAGATCGCCGAGTTCCCGATCGAATACCACCCACGTGGCGGGGAGAGCAAGCTCTCGAGCTTCCGCGACGGTTGGCGCCACCTGCGCTTCCTGCTCGTGCACAGCCCCAACCACCTGTTCATCGTGCCGGGCGCCGCGCTGGCCGGGGTCGGCACGCTGATCGTCGTGTTCGTGGCCTCGGGCCTCGACTTCTTCGGGCGCGCCTGGGGACAGCACGCGCTGATCGGGGGTGCGCTGCTGATGATCGTCGGCACCCAGGTGCTCACGATGGGCCTGTGCGCGCACGCCTACGGCACGTACTTCATGGGCGAGAAGGATCCATGGTTCGATCGCATGCGCGCGCGCTTTCGGCTCGAGCACGGCCTGCTGCTCGGCAGCATCTTCGTATTCATCGGCGTGGTGATGGGAGCGGTGATCGTGGCGAGCTGGATCTCACACGGATTCGGCACACTCTCCTACGAACACCTGGCCGTGGTCGCCGCCACGCTGGTGATCGTCGGGATCCAGATCTTCTTCTCCTCCTTCCTGCTCTCGATTCTCGGTCTGCGCCGCCGCTAGCGTGCGGCCGTTGCGCCGTATTCGCACGGCCGTGTTCGCGGGCGACGCGCGCGTGTGGCGGGCGGCGCTGCTGGTGGGACTGCCATTGATCCTGGTGATCTGCGTCTACGGCCTGCGCCCACGCGACTACTACACGGGCACGAACAACGTCGAGGCTGACGGCTACATCGTGCAAGCGCCCGCAGGCGTCCCCGTATGCGTGCCGGGACTTCGCATTCCCGGAGGCACCGGGCGGTTGCGCCTGCAGCTGCTCACGAGCACCCGCGTGCGCCCCGCGCTGAGCCTGGCGCTGACCCTGGGCGGGCCGAGTGCGCGCACGATCGACAGCCGGCTCGGCCCGGCGACCGTTGCGGCGGATCGGATCAGTGCCGCGGAATTCTCGATCCCGCCGCTGCCGTCGCACATCAAGACTCGGCCGGCATCGTTGTGCGTGACGGCAGCCGGTGTGGTCAATTGGGGTGGGACCCCGCTCGCGCAGGCGCCGTCCTCAACCTCCCCGACGCTCGGCGGCAAGCCGGTGAGTGGAGCGATCGCCGTGTGGTATGAACCACGCGCCGGGGCGCAGAGAAGCTATCTGTCGCAAGCCGGCGAGATCCTCCGCCGGGCGTCGCTGTTTCGGCCGGGCTTCGTCGGGCCCTGGCTGTACCTGCTCATCTTCCTGGTCCTGCTGCCCGCACTGGCGCTCGCCGCCGTGCGCTGTCTGGCGCTGGCGGCGGCCGGTCGCGCGCCGCGCGGGCTTGCGGGCTGGCTGTTTCTGATCGCCGCCCTCAACTTCGCCTGCTGGGCGCTGATCACTCCTGCCTTTCAGGCGCCGGACGAGGTCGATCACTTCGCCTACACCCAGTCGCTGGTCGAACGTGGCGAGGCGCCGTCGCGGAATCCGGGAGCGCCGCTGGCGCGTTGGTCGAGTTCTGAGAGCCTCGCGTTGCAGGACATGAGCTTCTCCACCGACCACCAGGTCGGCGACAGCAGAGTGCCATGGCTGCCTTCGCAGGAGGCCTTCTACGACTCCCAGGTGGCAAGCGTGCATCCGCCGGCCTCCGATGGGGGTGGCTATGAGACGGCGGCCACGCACGGGCCGATCTACTACGCAGCGCTGGCCCCGGCCTACATCCTCGCGAGCTCCTCACCCTTCTCGCAGCTGACCCTGATGCGCCTGACCTCGGCGCTGATCGGCGCGCTGACGGTCCTGTTCACGTTCCTGCTCGCGCGTGAGTTGGCGCCGGGGCGCCCGTGGCTGGCGGTGCTCGCCGCGCTGCTCGTCGCGTTCGAGCCGATGTACGGCTTCATCTCCGGCGCGGTCAACAACGACGTCGGCGTGAACGCGGGCGCGGCTGCGCTCGAGCTGCTGCTGATCCGGATGCTGCGTCGCGGCGTGACGTTCCGCTGGGGTGTGCTGACCGGGGGGTTGTTGATCCTGCTACCGATCGTGAAGGGAACGGCCTACTCGCTCTACCCGGTTGCGGGCATCGCGTTCCTGCTTGCGCTGTGGCGCCATCACCGGCGCGCGGACGCCGTCGGCTGGGGCGGGCTGGCCCTTGGGGCTGCCGCGGTAGCCGGGCTGTCGAGCAGCCTGAGCGGCGTGTTTGCGGCCCCCGACGGCAATGGGCTCGGCGCAGGCTCGGCCGCGGGCGCGACGGGCCTTGCCCTGAAACACCCATTCGGCTACCTCGGCTATGTGTGGGAGGTGTTCCTGCCGCGGCTGTCGTTCATGGCGCCGCACTTCGAGGGCGCCGGCTACCCGGCATTCGCCATCTTCGTCGAACGCGGATGGGGCACCTTCGGGTGGTATGACGTGCTCTTTCCGCGGTGGGTCTTTCTCGTGATCCTCGCGGCGATGATTCTGGTTCCGCTGCTGGGCATCCTGGCCGCTCGGCGCGAGTGGGCCTTCGTGCGTCCTCGCCTGCCCGAGGCGGCGATACTGCTGCTGATGCCGATCGCCGTCGTCGCGGGGTTCGAGGCCGCGTTCTACATCACCGGTTCGCGCCCCTTCATTCCGGAATTCGGACGCTATGCATTTCCGGCCATCGCTGCCGTGGCCGTGCTGGTGGTCGCCTCCCTGCACGCCTTCGGCCGCCGCTGGGCGCTGCTGTCGGGTGCGGGACTATTGGCGGCCATGCTCGCACTCAGTTACGCCGCACAACTGCTGACGATGACCAGGTTCTATGCCTGAGGCGACGCCGAGCCCGTCCCCGGTACCTCAGCCCGAGGTGACCGTCGCGATTCCCACCCGCGATGGGGGGGAGCTGCTGGTGCGCACTCTCGCAGCCCTTGCGGCCCAGACCATCAAGCACGAGCTGCTCGTATGCGACTCGGGCTCAACGGACGCGTCTGTCGAGATCGCACAGTCCCATGGGGCTCGCGTGCTTGAGATCGCGCCGCACAGCTTCAGCCACGGTGGGGCGCGCAACCTGTTGATGGGAGAGGCGCGGAGCGCCCGCGTGGCCCTGCTGACCCAGGATGCGGAGCCGGCTGATGAGCGCTGGCTCGAGCGACTGCTCGGAGGCTTCGAGCTGGCGGACGACGTGGCGGTCGTCTACGGGCCATATCGTCCCCGCGCGGACGCCGCCGCCCCGGTGCGCATGGAGCTCGAACAGTGGTTCACCTCGCTGTCTCCCGACGGCCGCCCCAGGGTGGAGCGCCTTCGCGAGGACGAACGTTCGCTGCCCGCCGTGGAACTCATCGGCAGGCGGGGGTTCCTCAGCGACGCAAACGCCTGCGTGGCGCGCGCAGCCTGGGAGCGGGTGCCGTTTCGCGACGTTCCCTACGCCGAGGATCGCGCGCTGGCCCTCGACATGCTGCGGGCCGGCTACGCGAAGGCATTCGTGCCGCAGGCCGCCGTCATCCACTCGCACACCTACACGGCGAGCCAGCAGCTGCGCCGCTCTTTTGATGAGTGGCGGGGTCTGAGCGAGGTCTACGGTTGGCGCGAGCCCGCTTCGCCGGCTCATCTCCTGCGCCGGATGCGGGGTGTGCTGGGCCGGACGCGCGCCGAGCTGATCCGCGAAGGAGTACCGGGCGGGCGCAGGCTGACGACGCTTGCAGCGGTGGGCGTCCATGAGCTGGTGTGCCTCAGTGGCGCGGTGCTCGGCTCGCGCGCCGCCCAGCTGCCACCGCAGGCGCGTCGCCGGCTCTCGCTCGAGGGCCGCGCGGGCTTTGCGCCGCTGGACCTGGACGGCGTGCGCTCCTCCACGGATGAGGAGGAGAGCCGATGAGCGACGACCCGCTTGAGGGGCGCCCGCAGGGCGCCTTCTCAAACCTCAGACGCCGGATCTACCTGACCTACAGCAACTTCGGGCTGCGCACGGTCCTGTTCCGCCTGCTCACCTTCCCGCTGCGCTTCACCCCCCTGCGGCGTCGTCTGCGCCTGCGCACGCACGTGCGAGACGGGGAATTGCAGCTCGCCGTCGCCTGGTATCGCGAGCACGGCCGCCCGGTGGACATCGTCATTCCCAGCTACCGCGATGTCGAGCGTGTGCGCGCGCTCGTGAAGAGCATCGCAAAGACGGTCCGGCCCGGGATGGCTCGGGTGATCGTCGCCGATGACTCAAGCGGCCCTGAGCACGTCGCGGCGCTGCGCGAGATCAACGGGATCGACGTGCTGATCACCGCGGAGGAGAATCGAGGCTTCGCCGCCAACGCCAACAGCGGCCTGCGGGTGACCGACGGCGACCGCGACGTGGTCCTTCTGAACTCCGACATCGAGGCGCTCCCGGGCTGGCTCGAGTGCCTGCAGTACGCGGCTCATCGCTATCAGGATGTGGGGATCGTCGGCGCTCAGCTGCAGTATCCCGACGGGCGCATTCAGTTCGGCGGGACGGTGCGAAACCGCGACGCGCCCGAGTGGTTTGACCACCGCTATCGCTTCAAGCCCTCAGACTGGGGTCCCGCCGGGAGAACCAGCTCCGCGCTCGCCGTGACCGGCGCGTGCATGTATGTGCGCCGCGAGGCGATCGCAAGCGTCGGCTTGCTGGACGAGCGCTACGCGATGGCCTACGAGGATGTCGACTGGTGCCTTCGCGTTTGGCAGGCCGGTCTGCGCGTGCTCTACTTCCCGCCCGCGAAGCTCGTCCACCACGAGTCGGTCACCCGTGGCAGCGACCCGGGAGAGCGCGAGCGTGACTCTCAACGGCTGTTCTGGGAGCGCTGGTCTGACTTCTTCGACGCGCGCTCGGTGATCGTCGGCGATCAGGCCACGCACGCGCACGATGGCCCGCTGCGCATCGTCTACGTGACCGAGGGCACCGGGGTCGGCGGTGGGCACCGCGACATCTTCGAGCACCTCAACCGCCTGTACGCGCGGGGCCACGACGTGTCGCTCTTCACCCTCGACGACCCGCCCGAGTGGTTTCCACTGCACGTTCCCGTCCACAGCTTCGCCGACTACGACGAGCTCGCTCGCTCGCTCGCTGACCTCGACGCGATCAAGGTGGCGACGTGGTGGATGACGGCCGAGCCGGTCTGGCGGGCGAGCATCCAACGCGGGCTGCCCGTGTACTTCGTGCAGGACATCGAGACCTCCTACTTCCCCGACAACGAGCGCGCCCGTCACGACGTGCTCGACTCCTACCGCCCCGAGTTCCGCTACATGACGATCTCCTCTTGGAACCGTGACCGACTGCGCGAACTCGGTCTCGCCGCCGAGCTGATACCCCCGGGGATCGACCTTGACAACTTCCGCCCGCTCGCGGATGTCGAGCGCCGCGAGGACACCGTGCTCGCCGTCGGGCGCTCGAACCCGTTGAAGAACCTCCCGCTCACGATCGCCGCCTGGAAGAAGCTGCGCCGGCCACGTCCCGAGTTGTTGCTGTTCGGGATCGAACCGGAGCTGGCTGACGGCGACGGCATGCGCTACATCGAGTCGCCCGACGACGAGCAGGTCAACGAGCTGTTCAACCGCTCGACCGTGTTCGTGCAGACCTCCACGCACGAGGGTTTCGCGCTGCCGCCACTGGAGGCGATGGCCACGGGCGCCGCTGTCGTATGCACCGACGCGCATGGCAACCGCGACTTCTGTCGTGACGAGGTCAACTGCCTTATGCCAGCGCCGAGCTCCACCGCCGTCAGCGCTTCGCTCGCGCGCCTGCTCGCCGATCCGCAGCTGCGCGAGCGGCTCGGGCATGCGGGGATCGAGACGGCGCAGCAGTATGCATGGGAGGACCGGATCGACGCGCTCGAGGCCTTCTTCCAGCGGGTGGCCGCATCTGAGCGGATGGCGCTCGCCGGCGAGCTGCCACCGGGCTCACACGATCAGAGCGCTCAGACGCCGGGCTAGAGGTCCTCGGCGATGTGCGGCGCCTGACGGTTGAAGTACCAGAAGCCGAGCACGAACAGCGCAGTCACGATTGCGATTGGCTCAAGCAGCGTCGCCCAGCCCGCGAGTGCGGCGCGGGCGCTCAAGGCGGCGTGGTTGATCATCGCATGGCGGAACTGCTGGAAGACCGTCACGAGCGGATTGAGCAGATAGATGCGGTACAGGATGTGGTCGACTTGGCCGTGGGCGAGCGCTTCTTTGACTTTTTCGACGGGGATGATCACCGGCGAGCAGTAGAACAGGATCTGGGCGAGGACTTCCCAGATCGGCTGGATGTCCCGGAAGCGCACGAACAGCGCCGACAGCAGCACCGCCACGCCGCATGTGAGCACGGCGAGCAGCGCCACGATCAGCGGCAGCTCGATCCAGCTGAGCATCGGGCGCACCCCGGAGATCACCGCGAAGATCATCACCACGATCAGGTTCAGGCCAAGATTGAAGCCGGCCAGCAGCACGACCGAGATCGGGATCGCCAGCCGCGGGAACTGGATCTTGCGCACGAGGTTCTCGCGGTCGACCACGCTGCGGACGGAGCCGGCGATGGCTTCGTTGAAGAACGTGAACAGCACGATCGACCCGAGCAGCTGTGCGCCGTAATAGAGGCCGGCGGCGCCCGTCGCCTTGTCCACGTGGAAGACTTCCACGAAGAACACGTACAGCACGCCGAACAGCAGCAGCGGCCGCATCACCTGCCATACGTAGCCGAGCACCGAGCCGAAGAACTTCAATTTGAATTCGCTGAGCGCGATGTTGTAGGTGAGATGCCAGAATCGCGGCCAGCTGCTGCCGAGCGCACCCGGCCCGTGGATCGGCTGCCCCAGCGGCTCAGTGATGCCCGATGCGCTCATCGAGCACCTCCCGCCGGCTGGGCCTCGCCCGCGGCCGCGATCCGCGCGACACCGGTCTCCACCGGTATCTCCACCATCCCGCCACTGGCGTCCAGGCCCGTCACGACGAATGAGAAGGCGTCCGCGTAGCGGTCGATCACGTCCACGCCCTCGCCGCGGTGGGTGACCGTGAGGATCGGGTGATAGCGCCCCGGGGCCAGCAGATTCTGGAACGAGAAGGCGAACACGGCCCGGTCTCCAGCGTGGAAGCTGCCCGTCTCTTCGTGCTCCTTCGCCGTGGTTGCCACCACCACCGGCTGGCGATGCTCGTTCATCAGCGTCATGCTGAGCGCGGGGTCGAGCACGTCCGCGTTGAACGTCAGCAGCACGTTCAACGTCAACGGCTCGGACTGCGGGGCGACCACGCGGCGCTCGGAGACGTTGTCGCCCAGCCACACATCGCTCACGCGTGCCGCGCCGTCGCCCATGCGCGAGCTGCTCTCATCGGCGCCTGCCTGCTCGACCTGGCGGCCCGCCTCTGCCTGTTCGACCTGGCGGCCGAAGGCGATCTCCAGGTAGCGATCGGCCACGTCGCGCGGCTCGCCCATGGACACGATCTCGCCTCGCTCGAGCAGCAACGCGCGATGGCAGAAGCGCGTGACGGCACCCATGTCATGGGTCACGAGCACGATCGTGCGCCCTTCCTCGCGCATCCGGTAGAACACGTCGAAGCACTTCTGCTGGAAGGCGGCGTCGCCCACGGCCAGCACCTCGTCGATCAAGAGGATGTCAGCGTCGACCTGAATCGCCACCGAGAAGGCCAGTCGCACGTGCATCCCCGAGGAGTAGTTCTTGAGCTTGAGGTCCTTGAACTCCTCGAGCTCGGCGAACTCGATCACGCGGTCGTATCGCGCCCGGGCCTCGCGGGGGGACAGGCCGAGCATGATCCCGTTCAGGACCACGTTGTCGAACGACGCCAGATCGGGATTGAAGCCGACGCCTAGCTCGATGAACGTGGACATCCGCCCGTTGCACCAGATCTTCCCCTCATCAGCGCGGTAGATGCCCGCGAGACACTTCAGCAGCGTGCTCTTGCCACTGCCGTTGCGCCCCACGATGCCGAAGAACTCTCCGGGCTCGATCGCGAAGGAGATGTCGTTCAGCGCATGCAGGACCTCGTGGCCCGAGCGGCGCAGCGGGTGAAGCGCCCGCTCCTTGAGCGTGTGGCTGCGTTCCTCGGGGATCTTGAAGCGCTTCTGAACTCCTTGGGCGGCCAGCGCGGGGCCTCCCTGAAGGGCTTTCTGCTCGGCGGGCACGATGATTGCAGGGTACAGCCAGGGAGCACCGGCACCCGGGGGAACCCTTACACGGCGGGGGGTAGGCGGCCACGAACGGCGCGGCTGACCGCCCGCGTCGCCGCGTATCCGCGGGACAGCAGGCGGAACAGCGGTTGGCCCACCGCCGGGTGTGAGCTGAGCGCGAGCAGCGCCCGCTGCAGGTCCTCTGGCAGTGTCCCGTTAGGGCCGATCAGGCTTCGCCCGAAACGGACCTCGGCGTGGAGCTCCTCGTACATTCGCTGGGCGACCTCGCGCTCGGCCACGAGCCGCTTCGCTTCGACCACGGAGTCACGGCTCAACGTCGCGGCGTCACGAACGGGCGCGACGGCCGCCTCGCGATAGATCTCGACAATCGCCGCTGCCGCTGAGGCCCAGGTCAACTCGCGACCCCTTGCGGCCAGCTTCTCGACCTGGCGCGCACGAGCGCTCGGGTCGGTCAGCAGGATCGCCGCCGCCGCCGCGCTCGCCTCGGGGTCCCAGGGAACGATCGTCGCCGTTCCCTCGGGCGCCGTCTCGGCGAGCGAGGATTGCAGTGCGAACAGGCAGGGGACGCCGTTGAGCGCCGACTCGAACGGGACCAGGCCGAAGCCCTCGTAGACCGATGGGTAGACGACGGCGCCCGCGTGAGCGATCAGCCACGCCTTCTCCTCCTCGCTGACCGGCCCCAGCGCCACCACCATCTCGCCCAGCTCGGGATGCTCCTGCAGGAACGCGCGCTCGAGCTCCAGCGACGATCCGTGCGGGATGTGCGTCCCGGCCAGCACGAGGCTCCCGTGCCAGCCGTGGTGCTCGCGAAGCGCGGCGAGCAGGCGCAGCGCGAAGATCCTGTTCTTGTGGCGGAAGTCGGTGCCGAGGCACAGCAGAAAGCCGTCCGCATGAGCCGGCCCGGCGTGATCGTCGAACGCCGCCGGGCGTCTCGGCTCGCCCGCTGTGCGATGGTCAAGGCCGGGGGGCACGATCCTGATGCGCTCCTCCTCGGCGAGCGCATCCGAGAGCAGCTCCGCGAGCGTGTGCTCGGAGAACACGATCACCCGCTCGGCGGCCGCGAGGCCCTGACGGCTCGCACGCCGGTACTCCGCCCAGGCGTCAGCGTCGGCGAAATAGCCCGGGTTGCGATAGGCGATCAGGTCGAGCTGGCTGAGCACGAACCGCTCACCGAGCGTTTGCGCGAGCGCAACATCGCCGATCGAGAAGGCCTGCTGGGGGCGGTGAAAGATGGTGCTCCTCGGCGTCGCGGGGCCGAGCTCCTCGAACGGCAGGATCTCCGTTGCCGGAAGGCTCGCCAGAAGCTCCAGAGTGTCCCGGTCGATGTCCTTCGCGGGCACGAGCAGGCGCAGGTTCAGCGCCTCGGTCCGAGCGAGCGCGATGATCAGCTCGAGGATGTGGACCCGCGTGCCGGTGATCGCTCCGTCGAGGGCACGCGCGTCGAGCGTCACCGACAGCCGCTCGCGAGGCCCGCGCGCCGCCTCCAGCGCACGGGCTAGGACGTCTGAGTCGGCGAGCGCCTGCGGCGGTGACAGGTAGGGATAGCGCTCAACCAGCGCGACGGGCAGCTCATCGGCGCTTCCGTATCGCGCGCGGGCGCCGGCTGGGTGGCTCGAGGCGAGCAGTCCGACGACGACATCGTCGGCGGCGACATGCGCCAGTCCGGAGAGCAGGCAGCGCTGGGCGAAATCGATCTCGAGCGCTGGGCGAAGGTCGAGCTGCTCATCCAGCGAGCCCGCCAGCTCGAGCGCGCCGCGGCGCACATACACGCACGGTCCCACCGCCCGGCTGAGGCGGGGCCGCAGCCTCAGCGTGTGCGCGGCAAGCGTGCCTGTCAGCTCCGCGAGGTCCTCCTCAGTGCGATCCCCCTCGCTCAGCGCGAGCTCGCTGCAGCCGTCGGCCAATCCGCTCGCGGTCGCCACGTTGGTGTCCGCGTGCGCCGCGTCGCGCATGCGCTCAAGCCAGCCGGAGCTGACGCGGCATGGCTCAATCAGCAGCAGGATATCCGCCGGGCCGAGCTGCTCGAGCGCGCGATTCACGGCGACAGCGGTCGGCGCAACCGCGATGGCGGGGACGCTCTGCGGCGTGTGCCGTCGCACCGATTGCAGGCACTCCTCGAGATGCTCGTCATCCTCGCGCGCAGCGATCACGACGCACACGTCGTCGCGCATCTCGGCTCGGGGCATCGGGGAAAACTCGTTCATGCTCGTCGCGATCCGGGCCGGGAGAGCACGGAGCGTTAGCCTAGAGCAGTCGCGCGGCCGCTCGCAACGTTTGGCGATAATGGCTTGCCACCCCCGATGAACGCCGCCCACCAGACCAGAGTGAGAGTCCGTCTTGCACAGCTGCCGCGGCGCTCTCGCCGGCGTCTGCGCTCCGTCCTACGTAGCGGCCTCTGGCGGGTGGCGCCGGCATACGCCGCTCGCCGCTCCGCGCGAGCCGAAGCGGTCTTCAGGTTGGCGCGCCTGGATAAGGAGATCGAGCACCAGGGCGAACAGCTCGAGCGCCTGGAGGACCTCGTCTCAGAGCTTGTCCAGACCGCCGAGTCGCTGCGGCGGGAGATCGCTGACACTGAGGACGCTGTCGCGCAGGGCAGTCGGGAGGCAGCGCGAGAGGGTCCGGTAGGGGACTGATGCAGGTCATCACACTGGCCACTCGCAGCAGCCTGTCGCGGGCGCGGACCTTCGCTCGTTCGCTGCAGCGACATCAGCCCGAGTGGCCCGTCGACGTGCTGCTCGTGGCAGGCGACGATGCGGCCGGCGCGGATGATCAGCGGGGCTTCCCGCGGGTTCGCTCAGTCGAGGAGGAGCTCGATCTCGACACCGAGGCGCTGCTCGCACAGCACGGCGAGGAGGATCTTGGCACGCTGCTCACGCCGCTGCTGCTGCAGCGCTACGCGGCGCGGACGCGCGAGCCGGTTCTGCACCTGCCGAGCAGCGTGTGGGTTCTCGCGAGCCTCGAGCCGATTGAATCGGCACTCTCATCGCGAAGCGTCCTGCTCGTTCCGCGGATGCGCTGCGACGTGCCGGACGACAGTCTGGAACCCTCGCGAGATCAGATGGAGCGAAAGGGGCGAATCGAGGACACGATCATGGGCGTCGACGGCACGGCCGCCGCGGATGGCTTTCTGGCGTGGTGGGCCGCACACGTCGAGCAGGCGCTCGGGTCGCTCGATGCCCGCAGGAGCGGCGCCCGGCCCGAGGATCGTGGCTGGCTGGCGCGTTTTCTCGAGCTCGCGCCGGCGCGCTTCTCGACTGCCGTGCTCGACGACCCTGGCTGCAACCTCAATATGTGGAATCTCCATCGCCACGCGCTGGCGGCGACCCCGGAGGGGGTGATTGTCGACGGGCGCTGGCCGCTTCGCTTTCTCAACCTGCCGGGCTTCGACCCGGATCGCCCATACCGCCTGAACGAGAGGGCGAGCCGGGCGCGCATCAGTCAGTCGCCCGTGCTTCACGAGCTGAGCGAGCGTTACGCCGCCGAGCTCAGGCAGGACGGTTGGCGCGATGCCGATCATCGCGCCGAGGTGGGACGTCGGCTGGACAGCGGGCTCATCTACGACGACGCTCTGCGGGCGCTCTACGCTTCGGCGATCGCGCTCGGCGAACCCTTCGAGGACCTGTTCGGGCAGGACGGTTCACGTGCGTTCGACGCTTGGCTTCAGGGGCCGGCTCCTCGGGGGGCTGCATATGGCATCAACCGGTACGTGTTTCATCGGGTGGCGCGCGAGCGCCCTGACGTGCTGTGGAGCTACCCCGACCTGGATGGTGCCGACGGCAGCGAGTACGTCACCTGGTGCTGGGCATTCGGGCGCACAGAGCTCGCGATCCCGGACCGCTTCATGCCTCCCCGATCCGCCAACGGCCGCGTGAGCGTGTCGTGGCGCAGAGGCCGGAAGCCACGTCGCGCAGTCGCCGCCGAGCCGGCCGCGAGTGCTCCCGCGCCGACGACCATCTCGGCCCCCGAGCCGCCCGCTCCAGCGCCGCCGCCGATGGCCGGCGAGGGTCTGACGGTCCGCGTGACCGGCTACCTCGGGCATACGCTGGGGCTCGGCGCCGCCGCTCGCGGATACGTGCAGGCCCTCACCGCGGCCGGCGTCCCGGTGCGGACTGTGAGCGTGCCGCTGCATCACCTGGCGCTGCCCGCGGAGCTTGCGGCCGAGTACGGCCGGCATGGCTTCGAGGACCTTGTGCACGACGGGCACCACAGCGCTGAGATCGTCGCCGTCAATGCCGCCGAGCTCCCCGACTTCGTCGAGCGCGTCGGTGCGGACTACTTCGAGGGGCCGCGGATCGGGATCTGGGGGTGGGAGACCAACAGCATCCCCCCGAGCTGGCAACGGGCATTCGCGCTCGTCGACGAGATCTGGGTCTACTCGCAGTTCATGGCCGAGAACATCGGCGCCGTCGCGCCGGTGCCGGTGCTCGCGCTGCCGCCGCCCGTGGAGCGACCGGCCGAGCCGGCGGCGCCGCTCCGTCTGGGGGTTCCCGCGGGTTTCCTGTTCCTGTTCGTGTTCGACTACCTGAGTACCGTGCAGCGCAAGAACCCGGTCGGGCTGATCGAGGCCTTCAAGCTCGCGTTCGCGCCCGGCGAGGGGCCCCAGCTGTTGATCAAGACGATCAACGGCCCCCTCCGCCCGCTTGCCGAGGAGCAGCTGCTGTGGGCTGCCCACGGGCGTCCGGATATCCACATCGTCGATCGCTCCCTCAGTGGCGAGCAGATGAGCGGGCTGATGGCGGCCTGCGACTGCTACGTGTCCCTGCACCGGGCCGAGGGCTTCGGCCTGACGATGGCCGAGGCGATGGCGATCGGCAAGCCCGTCATCGCCACCGGCTACTCGGGGAACGTCGACTTCATGAACGAGGAGAACAGCTATCTGGTCGACTACAGAATCGGTCGCGTCGGCCCGGAATGCGAGATCTATCCACCCGAGGGGGAGTGGGCCGATCCGAGCGTCGAGCACGCGGCTGACCTGATGCGCCGGGTGTCCACCGACACGGCGGAGGCCACCGCGAAGGGGGAACGAGCGAGGGCCGATGTGTCACGCCTGCTCTCAGCCGCCGTCACGGGACAGCGCATGCGCGACCGCCTGGAGCGGATCGCCGGTGTGACCCGCCCGGACGCCGAGTACGCGGTCGCGTCCAAGTGATCGGCGTCTTCCTGCTGGCCTGGGTCGTGTTCCCGGCCCTGATGCTGCTGCTGTCCGGAGGCGCGGGTATGGCCGTCCGCCGCGCCACCGGTCCGGCGGCGGTACCGGCGCTGCTGGTGGTGCCGGTCGGGTTCGCCCTGCTGGTCGTCGTCTGCGGGCTGCTCTGCTACTACGCCGCCCTCGCCCCGTTGGCCGGGCCGGCGTGTGTGCTCGTCGGCGTCGTGGGCCTGATCCTCGGGCGGGCTCCGCTGCGTCGCGTATTCGAGCGCCGCGGGAGGGGAACCGATCTGTGGGCGGTGGGTGCGGCGATCGGCGCCTGGGCGATCGTCGCAGCACCGGTCGTGCTCACGGGCAAGCCCGGCTTCACCGGCTACGGGCACATCGTCGACATCTCCTACCAGTTCGATCTCGCGGCCCACTTCGCGCACAGCGGCCGCAGCGTTCCCACCGTGTCGAACTCGGCCTACCAGAGCGACCTGATCAAGTACCTCAGCAGCGGATACCCGGGCGGAGGCCAATGGACGCTGGGCGCGCTTTCGAACCTGATGCCCGTGGATCTCTCCTGGCTGTATCAGCCGTTCCTGGCGTTTGTCTCGGCGATGAGTGCCCTGTCGCTCTATTCACTGCTGGGTGGCTTCGTGAAGCCACGGGGATGGCGGGCGCTCGGCGCGTTCGTTGCGGCTCAGCCCAACATCCTCATGGCTTATGGCCTCACGGGTGGCATCAAGGAGCTCAGCACCAGCTGCTTCCTGCTGCTGTCGGCCGCCCTGTTCGCGCGGGTGCTGCCCCGTCTCACCCCCGGGCGCAGCGTCCTTGCGGTGCCGATCGCGCTGTCCGCCACGGTTGCGTCGCTGTCGCTGACGACGCTGCCGTGGGTCGGCGTGCTCAGCGTCGGCGTGTGCCTGACCGTGCTGGTGGTTGAGCGCGACCGACTTTTGACACTGCTCGCGAGCGTTCAGATGGGCGTGCTCGTGTTCGTGCTCTCGCTGCCGACGCTCGCCGCCTCGCTGAAACTGCTCCCGGTCGCGAAGTCGGGCTTCGGCCCGGCGGAACTCGGCAACCTGACCGCGCCGATCCCGGGGATCGCGGCGGCCGGCGTTTGGATCACCCGCGACTTTCGCTTCCCCGAGTTCGCCGATCGCGGGCCAAGCGACGCGCTGGCGGTGCTCGTGCTGATCCTGGCCGCAATCGGCTTCATCTATGCCGTCCGGCGCAGAGCCTGGAGTGTGGCCTGGCTGGGCATCGCCGGAGCCGTCGCGCTCTACTACATCGCCCACCGCTACGGGCCATGGATTCAGCTGAAGGCCGATTGCGTGAGCTCACCGATCTCGCTGCTGCTCGCATTCGCCGGCATCGGGGCGCTGATGCGGATCAGCCGCCGGGTGGTCGCCGGGGCACTGCCCGCGGTCGTCGTCGCCGCGGGCGTGCTGGCGGGCAACGCGCTCCTGTATGTCGAGACGTCGCTGGCTCCCTACGAACGGCTTCACGACCTCGAATACATCGGCGAACGCTTCGCAGGCCAGGGCCCCACCCTCACCCCGGACTTCGAGGAGGACGCCGAGTACTACCTGCGCAACGACGACCAGGACAGCATGGTGAACGGTCCCGTGCTCGAGCTGCGGCCCGGCGTCAACCGCGCCGCCGAACCCGGCAGCATCTATTCATACGACCTGAACGAGTTCGTCCCCAGCTGGGTGGAGTCGTTCCGCACGATCGTCATTCGGCGAAATCCGCTGGCAAGCCGGCCGCCGAGCAACTACCGCCTGGCATACCTGTCGCGCTACTACGAGGTCTGGCAGCGCGTGCAGCCCGCCTCGACCGAGTACGCGTTCGTGCCGTTCGCGGACACGGCGGGCGTGCCCAACTCCGCCGCGGGCTGTGCGAGCGTGACAGCGTCTGCTCGCCGTGCGGGCGCGACCGTGCGGATCGCCTACATGCCCTCGCCCACGAACTACTACCAATTGGGCGTCAGCAACATGAAGCTCAGCCGCGCATTCGAGCCAACCGGCGGGGTGATCACCGCGACGGGCGCGGGCCACGCCACCCGCGGGCAGCCGATCCCGAAAGCGGGGCGCTACGACTTCTTCCTGAGCGGCTCCTTTGGACGGCCTGTCAACGTCAGCGTCGACGGGCACCATGTCGGCACCGCCGCCTACCAGGAGAGCTATCCCGCGGAGTGGCTGTTGGTCGGGTCTGATCAGCTGTCGGCCGGGGTGCACCAGGTCGAGATCACCCGCGGTGGGTTGAGCCTGCATCCGGGGAGCGGCGACGGACAGGACGGCTTCAACCGCACGATCGGCCCCCTCATCATCAGCCCCGCCGAACCGCCGGTGCCGGTGGTGCGCTACAGCAGCGTGCGCCAGTTTCAGGCGATCTGCCGGTCCTCACAATCGCTTCGCTGGGCAGAGGTCGTGCGCCCGGCCTGAGTCGCGCGGCGAGCTCACCAGTCATCGAGATGGACGACCAGCGATGGAGAGCCGAGCAGCAGAGCCTTCGTAGGCAGGTGCGCGCGCGAATGCGCACCGACGACGGACGCTCACCGCTCGCGGGCGCGCAGGGCCCCGCATCGCGCGAAGAGGAGCCGGCGGAGGCACCTCGTCCAGGCACGGCCCCCGAGCGCGGCGCCCTCGATGGGCCTGAGACGGTCCCGTTCGCGTCGGTGATCGTCGTCTGCTGGAACGTCGAGGACGTTCTCGGCCGGTGCCTTGATCAGCTGCTTGCTCAGGACTACGCCAGCTACGAGGTCATCGTCGTCGATGACGGCTCGAAGGACCGCACGGTCGAGGTGGCAGAGCGCGCGCTTTCAAGCGGCAGGCTGAAGATCGTGCGCAGTCCCCGCAACCGCGGCTGCCCGCACGCGCGCAATCTCGGCCTGCGCGAGGCCGGCGGGGAGATCATCGCCTTCATCGATGCCGACGGGTTCGCCGCTCCCGACTGGCTCCGCCGGATCGTGGACGCCTTTGCGTCTGAGGCGAGCGTCGGCGCAGTCGCCTCGACCGTCTTCTTTGCGGGCAATCCGCTCGTGATCAACGGCGCGGGCGGCATCGTCAACCGCCAGGGATGGGCTGCCGACATGTCGATGAACGAGTCATACGAGCGCGCGGAGATCGCCGCCGAGGCGCTCTACCCGATGGGCTGTGGGATGGCGGTGCGGCGCTCGGCTGCCGGGCGCGTCGGGGCGTTTGATGATCGCATGCTCAACTACTACGACGACGTCGATTACGGCATGCGTCTGTGGCGCGCGGGATATCGGGTGCTCGTGGCAGCCGACGCGTGGATCGATCACGGCTTCGGCGGCGCGGTCGATGACTCGGCCGGCGCGCGCGGTGACTCGGCCCGCAAGCAGCTGCTCTGCGAACGCCATCGCATCCGTGTCGTGCTCAAGCACATCGCGCCGGACACGCTCGCTCGCTGGGCGCGTCACGAGGCGCTGGCGCTGATCAGAGCTCCCTGGTCGGGCCGCACCCTGAAGCTGAAGGCGATCGCGTGGAACCTGCGCCATCTACCGAGCGTGCTCGCGGATCGCCGGCGCCTGCGGCGAGCTCCCCGCGTGCCCGATCGGCTGATCGATCCCTCCTGGGGAGATGGATTCCCGGCGGGCGTGCCGGCGCTGTTGACACCGCGTCCGCAGACGGCCGGCAGCAGCATCGAGATGGCGGATCCGGACAGCACGGGAGCGCTGTTGTACGGGTGGTTCCCGCTGGAGCGGGTCGGCGGGCGCAGCTACCGCTGGGCCGGCGCGCAGGCCGCGGTGCTGGTTCGGCTGGACGCGCCCGTGAGAAGGCTGTGGCTCGACTACGCCCACGCGCCCGTCGACACGGGCGGAGTGGACGTCTTCATCCGGCGGCAGGGCGCAGCGGATCCGCTCGCCCGGATCTGGTCCACGCACCTGTCGTGGCAGTACATCGAGCGCTGCGTTGAGAACCACCCGCTCGCCCTGCCCGCCGGCGACTACGAAGTGCTCTTCAGCGCTCGCCGGCCGTGGACCGACCCGCCGCTCGAGACGCGATCGCTCGGCTTCACGCTCACCGGAATGTCCTTCGAGCAGTCATACGAGATCGCCGCCGGTGGCCTTGACATGGCCTCGTCGGCGGTCGAGCAGCAGCTGGTGAGCGGTTGGTTCGAAGCCGAGCAGAGCCCAGCCCGCAGCTACCGGTGGGCCGGCGCGCACGCAGCGGCGGTCGTGCGCATCGCGGAGAACGTGACCAGCGCCCGCTTGAGCTACTGCTTTCCGCCCGGCCCACTCGGAGCGTTGAAGCTCACCGTCCGTCCCCTCGACCAAGAGGCGCCGGCATGGTCGACCCGCATCGTCTGGCTGGATACCGACTGGCATGAGGAGAACTTCCCGCTGGCGCTCGCGCCCGGCGACTATCTCCTGTCTTTCGACGCCGAGGCGACCTGGTCGAACCCGGGACAGCGCGATCCCGCGCTGTGGGCGGAGAACCGCGCGCTCGGCTTCGCTCTGTCTTCGATGTCGTTCCGCGCGACCTAAGCCCGGCCACCCGCTGATGTTCCGGCCCCCCGGCGGCCGTTGCCGCCTATATCCTGAGAGCCGATGAGCGATCAGGTGCTGAGCAGCTCCGCCGAGGTGCCGGAGGTGCCCGAGCGATTCGACCCCGCAACGATGCAGGGCGAGATCATCCAAGCCGAGCACCTGGCGAGGTATCGGTGGGCGTCGCCGATCGCGCTCGGCCGCCGCGTGCTCGACGCGGGCTGCGGCACGGCATACGGTTCGATGCTGCTCGCCGAGGCCGGGGCCTCGGAGGTCGTTGGCATGGACCGCGCGCCGGAGGTGCTTGACTCGGTTCGGGCTGAGATGCCCGACACGGTGGTACTCGAGGAGGGTGATGTCACATCGTTGCCCTACGAGGACGGCCGCTTCGACCTCGTCGTGTGCTTCGAGGTGATCGAGCATCTCGATGATCCAGGCCGTGCGCTGGATGAGTTTCGGCGAGTCCTCAGCCCCGAGGGCATACTCGCCGTGTCCTCTCCCAACCGCGACGTATATCCACCCGGGAACCCCCACCATGTCCATGAGTTCACTCCGCCGGAGCTCGAGGGGGAGCTGTCACGTCGCTTCGCGTTTGTGAAGCTGGACCGCCAGCACACCTGGATCACATCGGGTGTCCTCGATGATGCCCGCTACCGGATAGGCGACGACGGAGATCTTGGGCCCGGACTGAGCATCCACAAGCTCGAGGGCGATGAACCGGGTGCGGAGCTCTACACCGTCGCGCTGGCGGGGCAGAGCGAGCTTCCCGAAACGGCGCCCATGTTCGAGCTGGCGGCGCCGGTCGAACTACGCAAGTGGGATGACCTCTGGCACGAGCAGGCGAAACTGCTATTCGATCACGAGCAGGCGTTTGCCGACAACGCCACCTACCAGGCTCAACTCCAGAGCGAGATCCACGATCTACGGGTGCAGTTGACGAGGGCCGAGGCGGAATTGGCGCGGATGCCGGCGCTCGACGTTCAGCTGGGTGAACTCGTGCGGGTCAACGACGGGCTGCTGGCGCTCAACAACGAGTTGGCGCAGCGCCAGGTGGCATTCGAGGAGCTCGCGGATCGCTACACGGTCGTGATCGAGTCCACCAGCTGGAAGCTGACCCGCCCACTCCGCCGGGTTGTCGCGTTCGCGCGCAAGCTCACGAGCTGAGGGCGAGATGCCGGACGGGCCATCGCCTGAGCTCTCCTTCGCGCTCGCCCCTGGCCAGAATCAGTTCTTCGTTGAGCTTGCGGAGGCCCTGACGTACGAGCTGCGTTCGCTCGGAGCCTCGGCGAGCATCGCTGTGGGCGAGACCCCCGTGCCGAGAGAGGGATTGGTGCACGTGTTCCTCCCGCCCCACGAGTATGTGTCGCTTTCGAGGTACCGGCCGCCGGCCCCGCTGCTTGAGCGCAGCATCGTGATCTCCGCCGAGCAGCCGGACAGTCACTTCTTCGCGGCGAACCTGCCGCTCGCGCGCGAGGCCGGCGCAGTCTTCGATATCAATCCGCGCTCGGTGCGCGCCTACCGCGCGGAAGCGATCGAGGCCTCGCTGCTGGAGCTGGGTCATACGGCGCTGTGGGATCGGTTCGATCACGCCGAGCGCGACATAGACATCCTCTTCCTCGGCCGGCTCAGCCCCCGCCGAGAATGCGCGTTGGCCTCCTACGCCGACATCTTCGAGCGCTTTCACTGTCACCTCGGCCTGTCGGACAACTCTCGGCCCAATGTCTCAAGTGGAGCAGCATTCGTCGCAGGCGAGGACAAGCGGAATCTGCTCGCCCGTGCGAAGGTGCTTCTGAACGTCCACGGCGAGGACGAGCCGTTCTTCGAGTGGCTGCGGATTGCCGAGGCCATCTGCGCGGGATGCGCTGTCGTCAGCGAGCATTCCTCGGATATCGCACCTCTTGAGTGGGGTCGACACATCGTTACCGGCCAGCTTGGGAGTCTCGGGCTGTTCTGTGGGTGGCTGGCGGAGGACGGCCCGGTACGCGAGCAGATGCGTAGAGAGGCATATGAGCTGCTCCTGCGGGAGCGACCTCTGTCGAGCGCGGCGCGTCAACTCGTGGATGCCGCACGCACGATTGATACCGGCCCGCCCGGAGCGCATCTGACCCTCGCTTCGATGCAGGAGCGGGCCCGCGGACAATTCCGTGAAGCGCCACCTTCGTTCGAATACCAGCCACACGAGCGTCCTTCAGTTTCCGACGGCGAGGCACTGGTGCTCAGAGGCTTGAAGCATCAGATGCTCACCACGTCGGCCCTCCGGCGCGAGCTCGCTCACGTGGAGTACACGCTGAGGGGTGACCTCCCGGATGAGCCGCGCACGCGCGTCGTGGCAGTGTCCTCCGCATGGCGGTCCGGATCACCCCGGGCGCTCACCGTGATCGTGCCGCTCTACAACCATCGAGATGACGTGCTCTGCGCCCTGAGATCGCTCGAGCGATCCTCGCGCGCGGACTGGGAGGTCGTGATCGTGGACGATGCCTCCACCGATGGTGGCGGAGAGGTGGTTCGCGCATGGATCGAGTCTCGTCCGCAGTTCGCGAGTCTGCTGGTCCGTCACGCCCTCAATCGTGGGCTCGCCGGCGCCCGCAATACAGGCGTGGAGCGCGCTCGCGCCGATCGTCTGCTGATGCTCGACGCGGACAACGAAGTGCGCCGGACCGCCATGGCACGGCTGACGGACGCTCTTGACGCCGATCCCGAGGCCAGCTTCGCCTACGGGATCATGGAGCGGTTCTCGACGGACGGCTCGGAGGGGTTGCTGAGCTGCTTCGGCTGGGACCCGGAGCGCTTACGCGGCAGCAATTACATCGATGCCTTCGCCCTGATTCGGCGTGAGGCGATCGTGGCAATGGACGGCTACTCCTACGACCCGCGGCTGTATGGCTGGGAGGACTACGATCTGTGGGTCAGGATGGCGGAGGCGGGCCGTCACGGCGTGTTCGTACCGGAGATCATCGCGAGGTACAGGGTCGGCCACGGCTCGATGATCTCCCAGACCAACCTCTCGACGGCCGATGCCTATGCCGCGCTGGTCGATCACGCGCCAATCCTCTTGGCTGGGATCCGGATCCCCCGTTAGGTGACGCGAAACTCGAGCCGGATGACAAACCCCGCGGTGTCGGCGTTCGTCCTGGCGTTCGCGCTGACCCTGGCCGTTGCGCTGCTGCAGGGCCCGAAGGACTTCTACTACGACGCCGGCGAATATTGGACGCTGGGGAAGACTTTCACTCAGCACGGGCACTTCTCGCTGCTTAACTTCAACAGCCCGCTGCGCGGGTATCTGCTGCCATTGATCAACGAGGGGCTGCGGGACATCGGCAAAGCTCTGACGTGGAGCCAGTCGGTGATGGCGAAGCTCTCCAACGTGCTTGCCTTTGCCCTGATCGGCGCCGTACTGGCTCCGAGGCTCGCTGAAATGGGATGGCCGACGCGACCCTTCAGCGTCGCGCGCCGCCTCGCGCTCGTTGCGCTGCTGATCGTGTTCTGGAGTGGTTATCTCAACTTCCCGTTGAGTGACTTTCCCGCGCTGGCGACGGCCTTGCTGGCGCTGGTGGCGGTCGCCCGTCCCGAAACGCCCGGTTGGATGCTGCTCGCCGGCTTCGCGTGCGGCGCGGCGATCGACATGCGCCCCTCCTACCTGCTGCTGGCGCCGATCATCGTCGTCCTGGTTGCATGGGCGTGGTTTGACAACCGCGGGGTAGAGCACGCGTCCGGAGCGCGCCGGACGCTCTGCGCCTGCTTGCTCGTCCTCGGCTTTGTGGTGGTCTCGTTGCCGCAGTCGCTGTCGTCGCATCGGCACTACAACACCGCGAGCTTCATCCCTGGTGAAGCGTTCCATCTCACGGACGTGCAATTGACGGATGGCCTGCTCTTTCAGCGCTTCTCGGCGTACATCGGGCCTGGTCATCGCCCCCCGGAGATGCTCTACATCGATGAAGCCGGTCAACGGTTGCTGCGTGAAAAAAAGGACGGGAAGATCG
>Ga0302184_10000628_pt1 | contig 22811 bp, 16 predicted proteins | sample I_Palsa_N3_3_FD_200233 | JGI IMG/M metagenome (GOLD analysis project Ga0302184, IMG submission 200233) | Peat permafrost microbial communities from Stordalen Mire near Abisko, Sweden - I_Palsa_N3_3 | ecosystem: Environmental > Terrestrial > Soil > Palsa > Peat permafrost | place: Sweden...
GATGGCAGTGAAGGCCTCGGACTGGATATTGACGCCGAACTCGCGGAAGTGCCGCTTGACGCATTCCCACGCGCCGCGCGCGGTGATGGCCATCTTCTTGTGGTCGTAGCCCGCCGAGCCGCCCGAGGCGAAGGCGTCTCCCAGCCAGAAGCCGTAATCCTGCGAGATGGCATTGGCGATGTCGGAGAACGTGGCGGTGCCCTTGTCGGCCGCCACGACGAGATAGGTGTCGTCGGCGTCGCGCCGCACCACCTTCGGCGGCGGCACGATGCGGTTGGCGACGATGTTGTCGGTGAGATCGAGCATCCCGCGGATGAGGCATTGGTAGCAGGCGATGACTTCGGCCTGCAGCTCCTCGCGGGAGCCTGCGGGCGGGCGCTTCACGACGAAACCACCCTTGGCGCCGACCGGCACGATGATGGTGTTCTTGACGTTCTGCGCCTTCATGAGGCCGAGGATCTCGGTGCGGAAATCCTCGCGCCGGTCGGACCAGCGGATGCCGCCGCGGGCGACGTCGCCCATGCGCAGGTGCACCCCTTCCACGCGCGGGCTGTAGACGAAAATCTCGAACTTCGGCCGCGGCAGCGGCAGATCGGGAATCTTGTGCGGATCGAGCTTGAAGGACACGTAGCTCTTAGAGCGTCCGGTGCCGTCTTCCTGGTAGAAGTTCGTGCGCAGCGTCGCGCGCACGACATTCAGATAGCCGCGCAGGATGCGATCCTCATCGAGGCTCGTGACCGAATTGAGCGCGGTGCGGATCTCGGCGATGAATTTCTCGCCGCGGTCCTGGCCGCGCACCGCGGCGCGCGGCTTGAAGTATGCCTGGAACAAACGCACCAGGCTCTTTGCGATCCCGGGGTTCGCGGCGAGCGTGCGTTCCATGTAGGCCTGGCTGAACGGCACGCCGGTTTGCAGCAGATAGCGGCAGTACGCGCGCAGCACGACGATCTCGCGCGCGGCAAGTCCGGTTGCGAGCAGCAAGCGGTTGAAGCCGTCGTTCTCGATCTCGCCGCGCCACACCGCCGCGAACGCCTCCTTGAACATGGACTCGACGCGCGCGATGTCGATGCGCAGCGCGTCGCGGTGCTCAAGCTCAAAATCCTGGATCCAGGCCGCGCCGCCCTCGGGCCACGCAAGCTCATAGGGCCGTTCGGCGATGACGCGCAGGCCAAAATTCTCGAGCACCGGCAGAAGGTCGGATATCGGCACCGGATCGCCGAGCTTCACGATCTTCAGGTGCACCCGCTCGGGTCTCTGGCGCGCGGGGCGATGCAGGTTGAGGCGCGGAGCTTGCGGCTCGGAACGCAGCGCCTCCAGATCCTGCAGATCCTCGAGCGCATCCGCGGGCGCGACTTCCTCTTCATAGGCCAGCGGAAAGGCGTGCCGGTAGCGGTGTGCGAGCGCCAGCACCGCCGCCTCGTCGTGCTTGGAGACGAGAGCCGCGCGCAGCCGGTCGGTCCAGGTCGTGGCCGCGAGGGCGATGCGCTTCTCGATGCCCGCAAGATCAACCTTGCGCCGGTCGTGCGGATCGGTGCGCACCACCACATGCACGCGCGCGTGATTGGAGTCGGATATCTGCACCTGAGTTTCGGTGTGGGTGCCGCCGAAGCCCTCCAGCACGATCTGCTCGATGCGCTGGCGCACTTCGGTGCTGTAGCGGTCGCGCGGCACGTAGATGAGGAGGGAGTAGAAGCGTTGGAAGGGATCGCGCCGCGCGAGCAGGCGCACCGTGCGCCGCTCGTACAGGTTGACCACGCCGCGGGCGATGCGGATGAGGTCCTGCACCGGCGCCTGGAAAAGCTCGTCGCGCGGATAAGTCTCGAGCACGTGCACCACCGCCTTGGCGTCGTGACTCTGCGGGTCGAGGCCGAAGTGGTCGACGACGCGCTCGACCTTCTTGCGCAGCACCGGGATCTCGCGCGGGCTGAATTGATAGGCGGTCGAGGTCCACAGGCCGAGAAAGCGATGCTCGCCTGTCACTTCGCCGCGTGCACCGAAACTCTTCACGCCCACATAGTCGAGGTAGGTCGCGCGATGCACGCTCGCCATGGAATTGGCTTTGGTGAGGATCAGGAGCTCGCGCTCGCGCGCCCGCGCGCGCAGCTGCCCGCGCAGTACCACGGCAACCGCCCTGCCGCCGCGCAGGATCCCGAGACTCGTGCGCGGCTCGGGCACGAGGCGGTCGGCGCTGGCGCCGCGCTCGAGGCGGTAGTGGCGGTAGCCGATGAAGAGGAAGTGGCGGGCCCGCATCCACTCCAGGAGCGCGCGCGCCTCGGTGATCTCGGCGGCGGGCACGGGCGGCGGATTGCTTGCTAGGGACTCGATGAGCTTGGCGGCGCGCTGCCGCATGGGCAGCCAGTCGGCGACCGCGAACCGTACGTCGCGCAGCGCGGCCGTCAGTTTTTCCTGCAGCTCGGCAATGCGCGCAGCGTCGGTCTGGCGATCGATTTCATAGAGCTGCCACGATTCGGCATGCGCGCCCGGCTCGCGCTCGACGCGCACCCCGGTCAGCCGGCCGCGGCGGTCGCGCTCGACGGCCAGTACCGGATGCACGATGAGGTGCACGGCGCTTTCCGCGTGGCTGAAGACGATGCCCAGAGAATCCACGAGAAAGGGCATGTCGTCGGTGACGACCATGACGAGCGTATGAGCGCTTTGGAAGCCGTCGCGCACGGGATCCGGGTTGAATACCTTGACGAGCGCCTGCCCGGGCCGGCGCGTGCGGCTGCCGAATGCGAAATGCTCGAGCGCCGCGCCCGCGAGCTCATCAGGCGCGCGCTGCGCGAGGTCCTCTTCCGCGACGCCGCGAAAATAGGCGCGCAGAAATTTCCTGCGCACGGCGGCGCCCGCGCGCGCGCCTGCGCGCGGGACGCGTGCGGCCACGATCCGCTCGATCAATGTGCGCCGTGCGGCGGGGATGCTGCGCAGGGGAGAGCTGTCGCGATTCGGCTCGCGGCGCACGCTCACGTATCCCGCTCGAGATCGCGCATCAATGCGGCGAGGAAGCGCGCCGCCTCGCCGCCCGTCACGCAGCGATGGTCAAATGTCAGGGACAGGGGCATGCGCAGGTGCGCTTCAATGCCGCCCATGACGGCGATCACATCGTGGCTCAGGCGACCCGCGCCCAGGATGGCCACCACCGGCGGGACGACGACCGGCGTCGCATAGCGCCCCGCGATCATTCCATAGTTCGAGAGCATGAAGCTGAAGTCGCGCAGGTCCTCGGGCGCCACGGTGCGATCGCGCGCGGTGCGCTTCAGCCGGTCGACGTCGGCGCGCAGCGCCTCGGCTGCTCGCCCGCCCACGTCGCGGATCACGGGGACGAGAAGCCCGTCGGGCGTGTCGACCGCCATGGCGACATCCACCCGCGCCAGCAAGCGCCGGCTTTGTGCCTCGCCGTCGAACCAGGCATTGAGGCCGGGCTCGGCGCGGCAGGCGGCCCCGATGGCGCGCAGCAGGCGAATGGTGAAGTCCTGACCCTTCGCCCAGCGGTGCAGGTCCGCATCATCAAAGAGCGTGCAGTTCATGACGTTGTCGCGCGCGAGGCTCATGCTCTGGGCCATCGCGCGCCGCAGGCCGCGCAGCTTCTCCGGCTCGCCGCCGGCCACGGCTGCGCGCGGCGCGCTCGGCGCCGTTTTGAGTGCGGTGACGGTCGCGGCCGTATGCAGCGCGGTCGGACCGGAAGTCGTCATGACGTCATCGACGGTGATGAGCCCGCCGCGGCCGCTGCCTGCCACGCGCGCAAGGTCCACGCCCAGGCGCTTTGCGAGCGCGCGCACGGCGGGCGCCGCCCGCACCCGTTCGCGCGGCGCGCCGGAATTGCCGCCGGCAACGGCCGTTTCGATGAACTCCTCCTCATTCGTCGTCGGCATGCTGCCAACGACGGTGCCGGAGTCGTCCGCCGCGGGCCGCTCAGGGGCCTTGGCAGGCGCCGGGCGCGCAGTCTGCGATGCGGCCACGTCGAATTCCACGAGCGGCGCACCGGTTGCGATCACGTCGCCGGGTTCGCCGTGCAGGGCGCGGATGACGCCCGAGTACGGCGAGGGCACCTCGACCACCGCCTTCGCGGTCTCAAGCGCCACCATGGGCTGATCGACTTTCACCTGATCGCCGGTCTTGACGTGCCAGCGCACAATCTCAGCCTCAGCCAGCCCCTCGCCCAGATCCGGAAGATTGAATGTGGTCATGCGCCCTCCGTGCAAGGCTTGCGGAAGCTATTCGGTGAGCGTATCGCGCACGGCATCAATAATGCGCGCGACGCTGGGAATGTAATCGTATTCAAGGCGAAAGAGCGGCATCGGCGTGTCGTAGCCGGTGACGCGCTTGATGGGCGCCTGCAGGTCGTAGAGTCCGTGCTCGGCCACCGTCGCGGCAATCTCCGCGCCGATGCCGCAGTTGCGCGCCGCCTCGTGCACGATGATGAGCCGGCCGGTCTTCGCCACCGATTCGAGGATGGTGTCATGGTCGATGGGCGAGAGGGTCGCCAGATCAATGACCTCGCAGGACACGCCGTCTTTTTGCAGCTGGTCCGCGGCACGCAGGGTTTCGAAGGTCATCGCTCCCCAGGTGACGATGGTCGCATCACTGCCTTCGCGCAGGCGATAGCACACATCGAGCGGCAGCGCCTGGCCGTCGTCCGCGATCTCCTGGCGCACGAGCCGGTAGAGGCGGACGGGCTCCAAGAACATGACCGGATCGGGATCGCGGATCGAGGCGAGGAGGAGGCCGTAGGCGCGCGCGGGAGAGGAGGGGCACACCACGCGCAGACCCGGGTGATGCGCGAGCATCGCCTCCAGGCTTTCGGAGTGATGCTCCGGCGCATGAATGCCGCCGCCGTGCGGCATGCGCATGACGAGCGGCAGGGTGATGCGGCCACGCGTCCTGTGCCGCATGCGCGCCATGTGATTGGCGATCTGATCCATCGCCGGATAGATGAAACCCATGAACTGAATCTCGGCGATGGGGCGCAGCCCCTGGGCCGCAAGGCCGATCGACATGCCGGCGATCATTCCTTCCGCAAGCGGCGTGTCCTGCACGCGCTCCTTGCCGAATTTCTCCTGCAGCCCGGCGGTGGCGCGAAATACTCCGCCGTTGATGCCGATATCCTCGCCCAGCACGACGACGGTGGAGTCGTGCGCCATCTCCCACGCGTGCGCGCGGTTGATGGCTTCGATCATGGTGACTTTTGCCATGGGAGATGCGCGCCGGATCAGTGTGCGCTGGAGGAGGCGTAGCGGCGCGCGGCGTCGCGCTGCTCGCGCGTGCTCTTGGGCAGCCGTGCAAACAAAAAGTCGAACATGGCATCGGTCGACTGCTTCGGCGTGTGCAGATATTCCTCCACCGCCGCATCCACCAGCGTCGCGCACTCGGCCTTTAAAGCCTCCTCGCGCGCATCATCCCAGGCGCGCGTCTTTTTGAGATAGGCGCGAAAGCGCAGGAGCGGCTCGCTCTTCCAGGCATCCTTCACCTCATGCTCCTTTCGATAGCGAGTCGCATCGTCTGCCGTCGTGTGATCGCTCAGACGATAGGTCACCGCCTCGATGACCGTGGGTCCCTTGCCGTCGCGCGCGGCGGCGATCGCTTCCGCCACCGTATGGCGCACGGCGAAGATGTCATTGCCGTCGACCTGCACGCCCGGAATGCCGGCGGCGATTGCCTTCTGTGCAAGGGTCGCGGTTGCGGTCTGCTCCTCGATCGGGACCGAGATCGCCCATTTGTTGTTGACGATGACGAAGATGGCGGGCAGCGCGCGTGCGCCGGCAAGATTCATCGCCTCGTAGAACGCGCCCTGGGAGGTGCCGCCGTCGCCGATGAACGCCAGCGCGCAGCGCTTTTCGCCGCGGATCTTCATGGCCATGGCGGCGCCCGCCGCGTGCAGCATCTGCGAGCCGATCGGCACGCTCCACGCGAAATCCTGGCGCGATGCCTTGAAGTCGTTGCCGCGCTCATCCCCGCCCCAGTAGAGCAGGACGTCCGTCATCGTGACCCCGCGCCAGAATTGGGCGCCGTACTCGCGGTAGACGGGCACGAGCACATCGTCGGCGCGCATCGCGGCCGCAGCGCCCACGTGGGTCGCCTCGTGGCCGAGGCAGGAGGCATAGGTGCCCAGCTTGCCGGTGCGCTGCAGGTTGATCGCCTTGGTGTCGAAGGTGCGAACCAGCGTCATCAGGCGGTACATCTTCACAAGCTCCGCCGCATCCTGCGTGAAAGCGGGCAGCGTCGCCGCGGAGTTGCCTTCCGCATCCAGAAACTGGCAATACTTAACCTCGAATTCGGCAATCGTCTTCAAAGTGACCCCCCGCCAGCGGCGGCGAATTATACATGAGCGACAGCGACTTACCTTTTAGCGAGGGGGCCGATCTGCACGGTGCGCCCCAGGAGGATGTCGAGCGAGCGATCAAGCGCCGCGCGCTCCGCGCGCGACAGCGGCTTCACCAGAGCGCGTTCGTAGGCAAGCGCGAAGGGCGCGACCGCCGCATGGACCTGCCTTCCGGCTGCCGTGAGGCGCAGCACGGAGCGGCGCCGGTCGGTATGCGCCATGCGCCGCTCGAGGCGTGCTGCCTTGAGGAGCGCCCGCACGGCGCGGCTCACCGCGACCTTGTCCATGGCGGTGCGCTGCGCCACCTCCGCGGCGGAGAGGTCCGGGCAGTTCGCGAGCACCGCGAGCACACGCCATTCGGGAATGGACAGGCCGAAACGCTCGCGATAAGCGCCGGCGATGGCGCTGCTGACGAGGTTCGTCAGCACCGAGAGGCGATACGGCAGAAAATTCTCGAGCAGGAGCACCGGCTTTGGCATGGCGCGCGTTCGTTGCAGGCGGGGCCAGGAGGTATAATAGTTGCAATTGTAACTATTGGCGCGCCCGCGGGAGATCCGCCATGACCGAGCTCTTCGACAACCCGATGGGAACCGACGGCTTTGAGTTCGTCGAGTACGCGGCTCCCGATCCGCAGGCGCTGCGCGCGCTCTTCGAGCGCTTGGGGTTTCCAGTGGTCGCACGGCACCGCTCGAAGAACGTCACGCGCCATGCGCAGGGCGACATCAATTTCATCATCAATGCGGAGAAGGACTCCTTCGCGCAGGGCTTTGCCCGCGCGCACGGTCCGTGCGCCTGCGCCATGGCCTTCCGGGTGCGCGATGCGGCGTTCGCCTATAAGCGCGCGCTGGAGCTCGGGGCGCGGCCGGGCCCGCAGAGCGCAGGCCCCATGGAGCTCAACATCCCGTGCATCGAGGGCATCGGCGGCTCGCTCATCTACCTCGTGGACCGCTACGGCGGGCAGTCGATCTATGACGTCGACTTTCGCGCCGTCGAGGCCAGCGCAGGCTCTGAGCCGACGGGCCTTGCCTGCATCGACCATCTGACGCACAACGTGATGCGCGGGCGCATGGATTATTGGACGGGCTTCTACGAGCGCCTCTTCAACTTTCGCGAGATCCGCTACTTCGACATCGAAGGCAAGAAGACGGGCCTCTTTTCGCGCGCGCTCACCAGTCCCTGCGGGCGCATCCGCATTCCCATCAACGAATCGCAGGACGACAAGAGCCAGATCGAGGAGTACCTGAAGGCCTATCACGGCGAGGGCATCCAGCATATTGCGCTCGCGAGCACCGACATCTACCGCACGGTCGACGTGCTCACGCGCCAGGGAGTGGAGTTCCAGGATACGCCGGACACCTACTACGAGAGCGTCGATGCGCGCGTCGGCAGGCACGGCGAGAGGATCGAGGAGCTCGCGCGGCGGCGGATCCTGATCGACGGCAATCCGGGCAAGGGCGAGGGCCTGCTGCTGCAGATCTTCACGCAGAACGTCATCGGCCCGATCTTCTTCGAAATCATCCAAAGAAAGGGCAACGAGGGCTTCGGCGAGGGCAACTTTCGTGCGCTCTTCGAATCCATCGAGCTCGATCAGATGCGCCGCGGCGTCGTCTAGGGGCGGTGCTCGCGCGCGAGATACTCCGCGCTTTGCATTTCGACGAGGCGGCTTGCGGCGCGCGCGAACTCGAGCTTTAGGCGCTCGCCGCGATAAAGTTCCGCGGGGCTTGCCGCTGCGCTTACGACGAGTTTGACGGCGTGGTCGTAGAGCTCGTCGAGGAGTGCGATGAAGCGGCGCGCCTCATCTTCATGATCCGCATCCAATAGCGGCACATCGGCGAGGAACACCGCCTGATAGGCGCGGGCGATCTCAATGTAGTCGTTCTGGCTCCTGGGACCTGCGCAGAGTGCGGCAAATTCAAACCACACCGCAGTGCCTGCCTCGCGCACGACATCAATGGGGCGGCCCTCGATGTGCACGCTGCCCGCATGTGCCTCGCCGCCCGCGGCGAGCTTCCTGAAGAGTGCGCGCAGCCGCGCTTCGGTGTCGGGCGCGCTGCTTGCAAAGTAGATGCCTGCGGAAGTGAGATCGCGCAGGCGGTAGTCCGTGCCGGCGTCGACTTCGAGCACGCGGGTATGGCGTTCGAGAAGCTCGATGGCGGGTAGAAAGCGCTCCCGCTGCAGCCCGTTCTCGTAGAGCCGGCGCGGCGGCAGGTTTGATGTCGCAACCAGCGCGACCCCGCGGCGCACGAGCGCGGCCAGGAGGCCGCCGACGATCATCGCATCCGCGATGTCGCTGACGAAGAGCTCATCCAGACACAGCACATGCGCCTCACGCGCGATGCCTTTGGCGACCTCCTCAAGGGGCGCGGACGTATGCGCAAGGCCCGCGAGCTGCGCGTGCACGTCGTACATGAAACGGTGAAAATGCCGGCGGCGGCGCGCGGCAAACGGCAGGCTCTCAAAGAAGAGGTCCATGAGGAAAGTCTTGCCGCGCCCGACTCCCCCCCAGAGATACAGCCCGCGCACGCATTCGTGGCCGCGCAGCCGCGCGAACCAGCGCCGCACGCTGTCCTCACGCTCGCGTGCGAGCAGACGCTCGCGCAGGTCCTCGAGCGCATCGACGGCTGCGCGCTGCGCAGGGTCGGCGCTAAATCCGCAGCGGGCGAGTTCTTGCGCATAGCGCGCATGGAAGCTATTCAACTACGAAGCTCGGCGAGGTCACGGAAATGCTCGAGCGCTTCGGGATTGGCGAGCGCGTCGCGGTTGTCTACGCGCCGTCCATGAATGACATTGCGTACGGCAAGTTCGGTGAGCTTCCCCGAGAGCGTGCGCGGCAGGTCGGGAACCGCGATGATCTTCGCGGGGACGTGCCGCGGCGTCGTGCGCTCGCGGATGGTCGTGCGGATTTTTTTATCGAGCGCCGCATCGAGCGCGTAGTCCTTCTGCAGGCGCACGAAGAGCACGATGCGCACATCGCCCTGCCAGTCCTGGCCGACCGCGAGCGCCTCGGCGATCTCCGCAAGCCCCTCCACCGCCGTGTAGATCTCGGCGGTGCCGATGCGCACGCCGCCCGGATTCAGCACCGCATCCGAGCGGCCGTAGATGATGAGACCATCGTGCGCGGTGAGCTCGGCGTAGTCGGCATGGTGCCAGACCCCGGGAAAGCGCTCGAAGTAGGCCGCGCGATAGCGGCTGCCGTCCGCATCCCCCCAGAAACCGAGCGGCATGGACGGAAATGGCGCCGTGCAGACGAGCTCGCCGCGCTCGCCGCGGATGCTGCGGCCTGCGCCGTCAAATACCTCGACCCGCATGCCGAGGCCGCGGCACTGGATTTCGCCGCGATATACCGGGCGCGTCGGGCAGCCGAGCGCGAAACAGGACACGATGTCGGTGCCTCCGGAAATGGAGGAGAGCTGTACGTCCGTCTTCACGTCGCGATACACGAAGTCGAAACCCTCGGGCAGGAGCGGCGAGCCGGTGGAGAGGATGGTGCGCAAGGCGGGGAGCTCGAGCGCGCGCGCCGGCACAAAGCCGCTCTTCTCAAGCGAAGCTAGGTACTTGGCGCTGGTGCCGAATATCGACAGGCGCTCCTCCTGCGCCATGCGCCAGAGAACGCCCGGATCAGGATGAAAGGGCGAGCCGTCGTATAGGACGAGCGTCGTGCCGGTGGCAAGAGCGCTCACCAGCCAGTTCCACATCATCCAGCCGCAGGTGGTGAAGTAGAAGAGCCGGTCCTCGCGGCGGACATCGGTGTGCAGCAGATGCTCCTTCTGATGCTGCAGCAGCGTGCCGCCGGCGCCGTGCACGATGCACTTGGGCTTCCCGGTGGTGCCCGAGGAGTAGAGGATGTAGAGCGGCTGATCGAAGGGATACTCTAGAAACTCCAATGCGCCGCAGGTGCTGCCGAAGGCTTGCCAGTGCGCGACTTTGGCCGCGCTGCCTGCGATGCGCTCGAGCGCCGCCTTTGGGCTTGCGTAGGACACGAGGACGAGCGCGCGCAAACTCGGCAGCCGCTGCGCGAGATCTGCAACCAGAGGGAGGGAGTAGAGCGTCTTGCCGCCGTAGAAATAGCCGTCGGCCGCGAACAGCACTTTGGGCGAGATCTGTCCGAAGCGATCCACGACGGCGCTCAGGCCAAAGTCCGGCGAGCAGGAGGACCAAATGGCGCCCAAGCTTGCGGCGGCGAGCATCGCAATCACGGTCTCGGGGATATTCGGCATGAAGGCCGCGACGCGATCGCCGGCGACGACGCCTGCATCTTGCAGGCCGGCGGCGATGCGAGCCACCTCGTCATTGAGCTCCTCATAGGAGAGCTCGCTGCGCGCGCCGCGTTCATTGCGAAACACCAGCGCTGGCTGCCCATCGCGGTAGCGCAGCAGATTCTCGGCAAAGTTCAGGCGCGCGCTCGGAAAGAAACGCGCCCCCGGCATGGCGCCGGCATTTTCAATGATCGGTCCATCTTTGGCGCAGCTCGCGCGCACATCGGCGAAGCGCGCGATCTCGGCCCAGAACTGCGCCGGAGTGTCGATGGACCAGCGGTACACATCGCCATAATCCGCGAGAGCCAGGCCCTGGCGGGCATTCACGCAGGCCATGAAGCGCGCAAGATTGGTAGCGGCTGCGCGCTTGGGCGATGGGCTCCAAATGGGCGACATGGCGAATCAGAGCATTTGGTAATTCGGTCCGGAGCCGCCCTCGGGCGTGGTCCAGGTGATGATTTCGTACGGATCCTTGATGTCGCAGGCCTTGCAATGCACGCAGTTGGCGGCGTTGATCTGCAAGCGCTTGCCGCCCTCGCCGTCCTCGACCATTTCATAGACGCCGGCGGGGCAGAAGTTCTGGCAGGGATTGCCAAACTCGCGCGTGCAGCGCTCGACGCAGATCGACGTGTCCGCCACGTGCAGGTGCACGGGCTGGTTTTCATCGTGCGTGTTGCCGGCAAAAAACACCGAGGACACGCGGTCGCGCGGCGGCAGCGTGCGCGTTCCCCAACCCCGCTCGGGGGAATGAAATTCCTCCAGCCGCGCAAGCTTCGACCAGTCGGCCTTGTTCTTTAGTGTCCACGGCGAAGCGCCGCCCGTCACATAGGTTTCCCAGGCGCCGTTCAGGAGACCAAACCAGAGCCCGCGTTTCATGCCGGGGGCGATGTTGCGCACCTTGCGCAGCTCTAGGCCACCGGCGGATGCGCGCCAGCGCGCATCAAAGCCCGTGCTCGCGTGAGTGTCCGCCAGGTGCTCCGCCGCGAGCACTCCGGAGCGGATGGCCTGGTGAATGCCCTTGATCTTCGGAAAGTTGAGTGTGCCGCCCGCATCGCCGATGAGGAGCGCGCCCGGCATCTCGAGCGTCGGCAGCGACTGCCAGCCGCCGGAGGCGATGGTGCGCGCGCCGGCTGCGAGGATCTCCCCGCCCTCGAGGAGCGGTCTCACCGTAGGATGGTTCTTGAACTGCTGGAAGGCCTCGAAGGGCTTGAAGCGCGGGTCTACGTAGTCGAGCCCGGCCACGTAGCCCACGTACACCCGATTGTTGTCGAGGTGATAGAGGAAGCTGCCGCCGTAGGTCCTGCGATCCACCGGCCAGCCGACAGAGTGCTGGATAAGCCCCGCCTGCACGCGCCCGGGCGGCAACTGCCACAGCTCCTTGAACCCGAGGCCGAAGGTCTGCGGATTGTGGCCCTGCGATAGATTGAAGCGCTGGATGAGCTCTTTGGCGATCGAGCCTCGGCAGCCCTCGGCCAGGAGCGTGACTCGCGCATGAACTTCTGCGCCCGGGGTGTAGTTGGGTCCGTGGGAGCCATCCTTCAGCACTCCCATGTCGCCGATGCGCACTCCCTTGACGGCGCCCGCCTCGTCAAAGACGGGAGCGGCGGCGGCAAATCCGGGAAACACATCCACGCCGAGACCTTCGGCCTGTTGGGCAAGCCAGGGGGTCAGCTGCCCCAGCGAGATGATGAAATTGCCTGCGTTGTGCATCTGCCGCGGCACGAGCGGAAAACGCAGGGCAGCGCTGCGCGTCATGAAAAAGAACTCATCGCGCAGCGCGGGCACTTTCATGCCGGGGTAGTCGCGCCGCCAATGGGGCAGCAGCGTCTCGAGCGGGCCGGGCTCAAGCACGGCGCCCGAGATGGAATGCGCGCCGACGCTTGCGCCTTTTTCCAGGACGCAGACATTTTTGTCGGGCGCGAGCTGCTTCAGGCGGATGGCCGCCGCGAGGCCCGCAGGTCCCGCGCCCACGATCACCACGTCGTATTCCATGATGTCAGTCATGGCTGCCTCATTTGGGCTGCATGCGGATCGCGCCGTCGAGACGAATGGTCTCGCCGTTCAGCATGGCGATCTCAAAGATGCTCGCGACGAGGCGCGCGAATTCCTCGGGTTTGCCGAGCCGCGCCGGAAAGGGGATCTGCCGCGCGAGCGATTCCTGGTTCTCCTTCGACATGGACTCGACCATCGGTGTCAGAAAGATGCCGGGCGCAATGGCCATGCAGCGGATGCCAAACGCCGCGAACTCGCGCGCGATGGGCAGCGTCATCCCCATCACCGCCGCCTTGGTCGCAGAGTAGGCGGCCTGTCCGATCTGGCCCTCGAAGGCGGCGACGGAGGAGGTGTGGATCAGGAGTCCACGCTCGCCATCCTCGTTCGGCGTGTTCTTCTGCATGAGCGCAGCGGCTGCCTTGTCGCAGAGAAAGGTGCCAATGAGGTTGATGTGAATCACCTTGGTGAAGAACTCGCCCGCCATGGGCCCGTTGCGGCCGAGCACGCGCGCCGCGCCGATGACGCCGGCGCAGTTGACGAGGAGATTGATGCCGCCCATGCGCTCGGCCGCGGCCTGCATGGCGGACACGACCTCCGCTTCGGAGGTGACATCGCATTTGACGAAGCTGGCGCGCGCGCCGATGGCATCGGCCGCGGCGCGCCCCGGCCCTTCCTGAACGTCGAGCAGCGTGACCTGGCCGCCGGCTGCCGCAAAGTGGCGCGCCACGGCGTTGCCCAGGCCCGATGCGCCGCCGGTGATGACGGCGCGTGCCTCAGCGATCTTCATGAGTCCCCCTACATCCGAAATATGCCGTAGCGCTCGGCCGCGGGCGCGGGCCCCTCAGCCGCGAGCTGCAATGCCAGGCCCAACACGCGCCGCGTGTCGAGCGGATCGATGACGCCATCGTCCCATAGGCGCGCCGTTGCGTAGTACGGGTTGCCCTGGGCTTCGTATTGCAGGCGGGTTTCGGCCATGAAGCGGCGCTCGTCCTCTTCCGGCCAGGGCTCGCCGCGCGCGAGCGCGCCATCGCGCCGCACCGTGGCCAGCACCTGTGCGGCCTGCTCGCCTCCCATGACGGAGATGCGCGCATTCGGCCACATCCACAGGAAGCGCCCGCCGTAGGCGCGGCCGCACATCGCGTAGTTGCCGGCGCCGAACGAGCCGCCGATGAGCACGGTGAGCTTCGGCACTGTGGCGCAGGCGACCGCGGTCACCATCTTTGCGCCGTCCTTCGCAATGCCGGCGTTTTCATACTTGCGCCCCACCATGAAGCCGGTGATGTTCTGCAGGAAGAGGAGCGGCACGCGCCGCCGGTTGCTCAACTGCACGAAGTGCGCGCCCTTCAGCGCCGACTCCGAGAAGAGGATGCCATTGTTGGCGACGATGCCCACGGGACAGCCCCAGATGTGCGCGAAGCCGCAAACGAGGGTTGCGCCATAATTTGACTTGAACTCGTGAAACTCGGATGCGTCCACCAGGCGTCCGATGATTTCGCGCACGTCGTAGGGCTGGCGGTTGTCCTGCGGCAGAACTCCGTAGATCTCCTGCGGATCAAGTGCGGGCTCCCTCGCTTCAGCGCAGGCGAGCCAGGGCGCGCCCGGCGCGGGCAGGCTGCCGATGATCGAGCGCGCAATCGCGAGCGCATGCGCGTCATTGTCGGCCAGATGATCAACGACGCCCGAGGTGCGCGCATGCACATCGCCGCCGCCCAAGGACTCCGCATCCACCTCTTCGCCGGTCGCCGCCTTAACGAGCGGCGGCCCGGCGAGGAATATCGTGCCCTGATTCCTCACGATGACGGTCTCATCGCACATGGCCGGCACGTAGGCGCCGCCCGCGGTGCAGCTGCCCATGACGAGGGCGACCTGCGGGATGCCGCGCGCGGACAGCTGCGCCTGGTTGAAGAAGATGCGCCCGAAATGATCGCGGTCGGGAAAGACCTCATCCTGCAGGGGCAGGAAGGCGCCGCCCGAGTCGACGAGGTAGACGCAGGGCAGCGCATGCTCGAGCGCGATGGTCTGCGCGCGCAGATGCTTCTTCACCGTAAGCGGAAAATAAGTTCCGCCCTTGACGGTTGCATCATTGGCCACGATGACGCAGGCGCGGCCATGAATGCGGCCGATGCCGCTGATGAGTCCCGCCGCCGGCGCATCGCTGCCGTACATGCCGTGGGCGGCGAGCGCGGAGAGCTCGAGAAACGCACTTCCCGGATCCAGCAGCGTCTGTACGCGCTCGCGCGGCAGGAGCTTGCCGCGCGCCGTGTGTTTGCGGCGTGCTTCCTCGGAGCCGCCCAGGCTTGCGCGTTCCACTTCCGTGCGCAGCGCGCTTGCAAGCTCTGCCATGCGCGCATGATTGGCGCGGAAGCGCTCGCTGCCGGGCTCGATCTGCGATGACAGGCAGGGCATAGGAGCTGCTAAGCGACGCTCTCGAGAGCGATGGCCACCGCCTCACCCCCGCCTATGCACAGCGATGCAACCCCGCGCTTGGCGCCGCGGCGCACGAGCGCGTGCGCCAGCGTCGTGACGATGCGCGCGCCGGTTGCGCCGATGGGATGGCCGAGCGCGCAGGCGCCGCCGTGCACGTTGACGCGCGCGTGCTCGATGCCGACGTCGCGCATGGCCGCCATGGTCACCACGGCAAAGGCCTCGTTGATCTCATAGAGATCGACGTCCTGCGACTTCCAGCTCAAATGGCCGAGAGTCTTGTTGATGGCGCCGATGGGCGCGGTCGTGAACCACTCAGGTTCAGCCGCGTGGCTTGCGTAGGCGAGAATGCGCGCAAGAGGCTTGATGCCGCGCGCGCGTGCGGTGGATTCGCGCATCAGCACGAGGGCGGCGGCGCCGTCGGCAATGGATGAGGAGCTCGCGGCGGTCACCGTGCCGTCCTTGGCGAACGCAGCCTTCAGTGTCGGGATCTTGGAGATATCGCAGTTGAATGGCGTCTCGTCGCGCGCCACCACGGTCTCGCCCTTGCGGCCTTTGACGGTGACGGGCGTAATCTCGGCGACAAAATGCTGCGCCTCGATGGCGGCCAATGAGCGGCGTACGGATTCGGCGGCGAAGGCGTCCTGGTCTGCGCGCGTAAACTGATAGCGGCTTGCAGTGCGATCGCCGAAGGAGCCCATGAGCTGGCCGTCAAAGGGGCTCTGCAGTCCGTCATAGAACATATGATCGAGGACTTCGCCGTGTCCCATCCGATAGCCGGCGCGCGCCTTGGGCAGGAGATAGGGCGAGTTCGTCATGGACTCGAGGCCTCCGGCCACCACGACTTCCACATCGCCGGTGCGAATTTGATCCGCGCCCTGCATGATCGCCTTTAGACCCGAGCCGCACATTTTGTTAACCGTGGTGGCGGGCGTCCCGACCGGGATGCCTGCGCCTATGGCTGCTTGCCGGGCAGGGGCCTGGCCTAAGCCTGCGGGCAGTACGCAGCCCATAATGACTTCCTGAATCTCAGCCGCCCCGATCCCGGCCGCATCGAGCGCGCCGCGAATGGCCGCGGAGCCCAGCTGCGTCGCGGTCACTGGCGTGAATACGCCCTGGAAGGCTCCAATCGGCGTGCGCTTCGCCGCAACAATGACGACACCGTGCTCCGACATGATCCACCGTGTGAGGAGTTAAGAGGCTGGAAGGCCGCCCCATGCGCTAATATACCATCCGGGTTTCCCAGCGCTCGACCGCTTACCCCATGAGCATTCCGGCGATAGAGATTGCGCGCGAGCCCGGTGCTCGCACCGCACCGCTGCGCTTCGTTTCCGCTGCATCTTTGTTCGATGGCCACGATGCCGCCATCAACATGATCCGGCGCCTGCTGCAGGCGCAGGGCGCCGAAGTGGTGCATCTCGGGCACAACCGCAGCGTCGCCGACATCGTGCGGGCGGCCATCGAGGAGGACGCCGACGGGATTGCGGTGAGCTCCTATCAGGGCGGCCACGATGAGTACTTCCGCTACATGGTGGACATGCTGCGCGAGCGTGGCTACGAGCACATTCGGGTCGTGGTCGGCGGCGGCGGCACGATCGCGCCGCAGGAGATCGAGGCGCTCGAGCGCTATGGCGTAGAGAAGATCTACACGCCCGAGGATGGCCGGCGCATGGGCCTCGTCGGCATGATCGAGGATGTGATCCGGCGCGTGCGCGCCGTGGAGCGTCCGGCCTACGCCTTTCATCCGCTGAACGCCCGCGACCACGGCCACTTGGCCCGAACCATATCGGTGCTCGAGGGAGCGGGTGGCGATGAGCAGCCGCGCGAGGCGATTCGCCGCGCGCTTGCGCGGGTGAAGCCCAAGGCTCCCGTCATTGGCATCACGGGCACGGGCGGCGCCGGAAAATCAAGTTTGACGGATGAGCTCCTCGCCCGCCTGGTGCGGCACTTTCCCGGGCGGCAGATAGCCGTCGTTGCCATGGACCCCACGCGCCGGCGCACGGGAGGCGCGCTCCTCGGGGATCGGATCCGCATGAATAGCCTCGCCGCCGAGTCGATTTTCATGCGCTCGCTTGCCACTCGCCGGCAGCACCTCGCGACGAGCGCCGTTCTGAAGGACGTCATCGATCTTTACCAGCTGGCGGGATTTGATCTCATCATCATCGAAACGGCGGGTATTGGTCAGTCCGACACGGAGATCGTGGAGCTTGCGGATCTGTCGATCTACGTCATGACGGCGGAGTACGGGGCGGCAAGCCAGCTGGAGAAGATCGACATGCTCGACTTCGCCGATCTCATCGTCTTGAACAAGAGCGAGAAGCGCGGCACTGAGGACGCTCTGCGCGATGTGCGCAAACAGTGGCGCCGCAATCATCCGCAGCATCTGGGCCTTGCGGATGATGAAGTGCCGGTGTATCCGACGATCGCGAGTCGCTTCAATGATCCGGGCGTCAATCGGCTCTTTGCGGCACTCGCTCATGCCATCCGCTCGCGCAAGATCGGCACCGTATCCTGGCAGCTCCCCGATAGCCCCATAGCGGACGCCGCAGCGCCCCCGGCGCTCATCCCGGGCGCGCGCATCCGCTATCTGGCCGAGATCGCGCAGGCGGGACGGGGCGAGAAAGCGCACATCGAAAAAACGGCGCTGGCGGCAAGCCGCGCCTGTGGGCTGTATCAGGCGCTCGTGAGTCTCAACGATGGCGCACTTCCCGCGCCTTTCGAGCGCGTGGCCGCGGCGGCCCTGCAAGACAATGGCGCAGATCAAACGCGGCGGCAGCTCTATGCAGCCTATAACGCAGCGCTCGATGAAGTCGGTGCGGAGGCACTGGCGGAGCTTGCGGCGTGGCCTGCCCGTGTCGCGGCCGCCACCGCCGAGACCTATACCTATCCGGTTCGCGGCCGCGCCGTGACGGGCGAGAACTACTCGGAAAGTTTGAGCCGTCTGCCGCTGCCGAAGATCGCCGTGCCCGCCTTTCGCGACTGGGGCGAGATCCTGCGCTTCATCGGCAATGAGAATCTGCCGGGAGCCTATCCGTATACCGAAGGTGTGTATCCCTACCGCCGCGAGGAGGAGGATCCGACGCGGATGTTCGCAGGCGAGGGCGCGCCCGAGCGCACCAACCGCCGCTTCCACTATCTCGCCGGCAGCCACGAGGCCGCGCGCCTGTCGACCGCATTTGACTCGACGACGCTCTATGGCGAGGACCCGGATACGCGTCCGGATATCTACGGGCGCACGGGCAACTCCGGAGTCTCCATCGCAACGCTCGATGATCTGAAGAAGCTCTATTCCGGATTTGATCTGTGCTCCCCGACGACTTCGGTGTCGATGACCATCAATGGCCCTGCGCCGATGCTGCTCGCCATGTTCATGAATGCCGCCATCGATCAGCGCATCGAGCGCTATCTGAAGGCGGAGGGCAAGTGGGCCGAGGCGGAAAAAAAGATCAAGGCCGCGCATGCGCGCGCCGCCGAGCGCGGGCTTGCCGCACCGCAGTACAAGGGGGCGCTGCCGGCGCAGCACGACGGCACCGGGCTTGCGCTCTTGGGCGTGAGCGGCGATCTTTTGGTCGAGCGCGCCGTGTACGAGCGCATCAAGTCCGAGGCGCTTGCCTTAGTGCGCGGCACGGTGCAGGCGGACATCCTGAAGGAGGATCAGGCGCAGAACACCTGCATCTTCTCCACCGAGTTTGCGCTGCGCATGATGGGCGATGTGCAGTCGTACTTCATTGAAGAGCGGGTGCGCAACTTCTATTCCGTGTCGATCTCGGGCTACCACATCGCCGAGGCCGGCGCGAATCCGATCTCGCAGCTCGCGTTTACGCTCGCGAACGGCTTCACCATCGTCGAGTACTACCTCGCCCGCGGCATGCAGATCGATGAGTTTGCGCCGAACCTGTCGTTCTTTTTCTCTAACGGCATGGATCCCGAATACGCCGTGATCGGACGCGTGGCGCGGCGCATCTGGGCGCGCGCCATGCGCGCGCGCTATGGCGCGGCAGCGCGCAGCCAGATGCTGAAGTACCACATTCAAACATCGGGCCGCAGCCTGCACGCGCGCGAGATCGACTTCAACGACATCCGCACCACGCTGCAGGCGCTGTATGCGCTCTTTGACAACTGCAACAGCCTGCACACCAATGCCTACGATGAGGCGCTCACTACTCCGACGGAAGAGAGCGTACGCCGGGCGGTTGCAATCCAGCTCATCATCAATCGCGAACTCGGTCTCAACAAAAATCAGAATCCCTGGGCGGGCTCCTTCGCCATCGAATATCTGACCGACCAGGTCGAGGAGGCGGTGTACAAGGAGTTTGACGCGCTTTCGGAGCGCGGCGGCGTGCTCGGCGCCATGGAGACCATGTACCAGCGCGCGAAGATCCAGGAGGAATCACTCTATTACGAGACGCGCAAGCATGACGGCAGCCTGCCCATCATCGGCGTGAACACCTATCTTGCTGAAGAAGGTGCTGCGGGCGGTGCGCATGCCGCTCCGCTCATCCGCTCTACCGAGGAGGAGAAGCAGGATCAGGTGGCCGCAGTGCGCGCATTTCAGGCGAGAAACGCCGCCGCTGCGCCTGCGGCGCTCAAGGAGTTGCAGCAGGCCGCGGCTTCCGGGGGCAATGTTTTCGCAGCCCTCATGGAGACGGTGAAGGTGTGCTCGCTGGGGCAGATCTCACACGCGCTCTACGAAGTCGGCGGCCAGTACCGGCGCAACATGTGAGGGGCTAGGCGGCCTCGAGATCCGGTTCCTGCAGTCTTGCGAGGATCGCGGAGCGCGCACGGTCGCGCAGTTCGATGGCGGCGCGCTCGCCACTCGCGGCGGATGCCACGAGGGGTGCGAGAAACTCGACTTCGATGTGCGCACGCCGCGGGAGGAAAGCGCCCATCGGAAAAACCGCGCGCGTGCCGCGAATGACGGCGGGAATTATCGGGCAGCCGACACGCGCGGCAGTGGTGAAGGCGCCCACGTGAAACTTTAAGAGGCCCGGCGCGGGTGAGAATGTGCCCTCCGGAAAAAACACCAGCGAGCTGCCATTGAGCGCCGTGCGCAGCACGCGGCGCGCATCGTTCGCGCCGCGCTGACGGTTGGCGCGCTCGACGAAGAGCGAGCCCAAGCGCCGCAGCAAAAGGCCGGCGAGCGGCACGCGGTCCATTTCGCGCTTGATGACAAAGCCAAAGCGTGGCGGCAGCACCGCCGTAAACACCACCCCGTCCAAATAACTGGCGTGATTCGCGACGATGACGCACTGGCCCGGCGGGACTTTTTCCTCGGATTTCACGGTGAGGCGCAGTCCCGCAAGTCTGAGCAGCATGCGGGAGGCTTTGCGCGCGGCATGGCGGCGGCGTTGCACCCCTGGCAAGACGGCAGTGCAAACCGCGCTCAGCGCTAGAACCAAAAATAGGGTCCAAACGTATACACCATAGAGGATGCGCCCGATAAATATTGCGGCCGCAGGTGCTCCGGCGGCGGGAGCCTCATTTTTGGGGGGCGTGCTCATGGTTCTATTTGCGGGAACGGCGCTTGCGCGCGGTGTGAACTGGTTCTCTTTATGTTAATGCCGAGCCGCTATTGTGAAGATCGTCACGCCGAGTTTCCTCACGCTATCACCATACTGCGCTTGGGCCATCTTCGGAGTTTTAGGCCTTGTCCAAGTTCGCTGCCGCAGTTGCCCCCAATGCCACGTCTGCCGAGTCGGCCGACCCGGCCGTATCCCGCTTTCTTGACGCAGTGTGGATGGAGCGGGGGCTTTCCGCCAACACGCTCGCCGCTTATCGCGCGGATCTGACTTCGCTTGCGCGCTGGCTCTCTGAGCGCGACGTGTCGATCATGAAAACCTCGCGGGCGGACCTGCTGGGCTTCATTGCCTGGCGCGTTCACACCGGCGCACGGCCGCGCTCCACGGCGCGCCAGCTGTCCAGTTTCAGACGCTTCTTTCGCTACTACATGCGCGAAGGCGTGGTCCGCGAGGACCCGACCGCGCAAATCGCCATGCCGAAGATCGGCCGCTCGCTGCCGAAGTCGGTGACCGAAGAGGAAGTCGAGGCGCTGCTTGCGGCTCCCACGGTCTCCGATCCCCTCGGCAACCGCGACCGCACCATGCTCGAAGTGCTGTACGCCACGGGCCTGCGGGTTTCGGAACTCGTGAACCTGCGCATGGGCCAGGTCAACCTGAACCAGGGCGTCCTGCGGATCCTCGGCAAGGGCAACCGCGAACGCCTGATTCCCCTGGGCGGCGAGTCAGTCAAGTGGCTGACGGATTTCGCGCGCGGCCCGCGCGGCGAGATCCTGCTCGAGCGACAGACGGATTACCTCTTCCCCACGCGCCGCGGCGATCGCATGACGCGCCAGGCCTTCTGGCACATCATCAAGCGCTATGCCCGCAAGGCGGCGATCGGCAAAGATCTCTCGCCCCACAGCCTGCGGCATGCCTTCGCCACGCACCTCCTGAATCACGGCGCCGACCTGCGCGTGGTGCAGATGCTGCTCGGTCACAGTGATCTGTCGACCACGCAGATCTACACGCATGTCGCCCGCGAGCGCATGAAGGAACTGCACGCGCTGCATCACCCGCGCGGCTGAGGCCTTCCAAGGCCCGCGCCCGAGTTCTGCTAGACTTAATGCTCAAGTCCGGCAGGAAACCTTCGTAATTCCCGCCGGTCCAATCCGCACGATGAGTGCGACCTGGAAGACCCCATGACAATGCGTACGCGTATCCTTTGGCTGGGTATCCTCGGCGCCTGCGCCTCGGTTGCCTCCTCGGCCGATCAGCCTGCGGCGGCGGTCGACCCGCGCATCGAGCTTGCCAAGAAAATCCCGGGGACGACCCCGGATGAGCTGCACGCCTCGCCCATCCCGGGTATGTGGCAAGTGGTGCGCGGCACGGACATCGCCTATGTGACCGCCGACGGCAAGTACGCCATCTCCGGCGATCTGTACGATCTTGCCAAGAACGCCAATCTGACCGAGGCGCTGCGCAAGGATGTCCGCATGAAGCTCCTCGCGACCGTCCCCGAGTCCGACATGCTGATCTTCAGCCCGCGCGACCCGAAATACACGGTGACGGTATTTACGGACGTCGATTGCGCGTATTGCCGCAAGCTTCACAGCCAGATCGCCGAATACAACCGCTTAGGCGTGCGCGTGCGCTACATGTTCTATCCGCGCACCGGCCCCAATACCGAGTCCTGGACCAAGGCAGAACAGGTTTGGTGCTCGACCAACCGCAACGATGCGCTCACCCGCGCGAAGCTCGGCGAGGAGCTGAAGAGCCCCAAGTCCTGCGGCAACTCGCCCGTGGGGCGCGATTACGCGATGGGCCAGCAATTCGACATCCGCGGCACGCCGGCCATCGTCATGAACAACGGCGAGATGCTGGGCGGCTATGTATCCCCGATGCAGCTGGTGCAGCACCTGCAGGAAAAATAGGGCGGGTAGCTACCGTTCCAGAAGCTTGAGCTTGTCAGGCTTGCCTTCCCACTCCTTGGCATCCGCCGGAGCGGCTTTCTTCTCCGTGATGACTGGCCACTTTTTCGCAAGCTCGGCATTCAACGGGGTGAAATGATCCTGCCCCGCGGGCAGCTCCTCCTCGGAAAAGATCGCCTCCACCGGACACTCCGGCTCGCACAGGGTGCAGTCGATGCACTCGTCCGGGTCGATCACGAGGAAGTTCGGCCCCTCGTGGAAACAATCCACCGGGCACACCTCCACGCAGTCCATGTACTTGCACTTGATACAGTTTTCGGTGACGACGAAGGTCATGCAGGTTCCGTGGGCATGCGAGCCCGCTCGAAGAAAAAAATGGGCCTGCCATTCTGCC
>Ga0302184_10000632_pt1 | contig 22722 bp, 20 predicted proteins | sample I_Palsa_N3_3_FD_200233 | JGI IMG/M metagenome (GOLD analysis project Ga0302184, IMG submission 200233) | Peat permafrost microbial communities from Stordalen Mire near Abisko, Sweden - I_Palsa_N3_3 | ecosystem: Environmental > Terrestrial > Soil > Palsa > Peat permafrost | place: Sweden...
CCGCCGCTGCGGCCACCCCGACGGCGTCGCTTCGCTCGGCGAGCGCCGCCAGTGCCGCCGACTTGACGAGCAGGTCGAGCGCCAGCGCGGCGGCGCCGAACGAGCCCAGGCGCGGGTCGCGCATCACCTCGAGCGCACGCTCGCGCCCGTGGGCGCCGAGCGCGTCGGCGCTGTCGGCGAGCGCGTCGAGGTGCAGAGCGCCGGTCACGGCGGTGCCGGCGGCCAGCGACAGCGCGACCGCGAGCGGCGTCGGGAGCCGCGCCGCCAGACGGACTGCGAGCGCGCCGACCCCGCCGCCGACCGCCGCTCCGACGGCGGGGAAGTACGCGGCCGCTCGACGCAGGTCCTCCACTTCGAACGCCCTGTCGCGCCCCACGGGCACCCGGGTCAGGAAGCTCGCCGCGGCCAGCGCCGCGCGCGCCTCCTGCCTCATGGCCAGAGCCGGTTGAGCAGCTCGTCGGTGCCGTGCAGCGGGAGCATCCGGCCCGCGACCAGCAGGTAGGACTCATCGGCGGCCTGTGCCCAGCTCGCGTTGACCCGCCCGAGCAGGTCGCGGTAGCGGCGCCCGAGCGCGTTGTCCGGCACGAGCCCGAGGCCGACCTCGTTGGAGACCGTGATCGTCATGCCGTCGCGGGCGGCGGCCGCCCACGCGGCCTGGCTCCCGAGCGCCTCGATCTCCTCCTCGCCGTGCTCGCCGAGCAAGTTCGCGACCCACAGCGTCAGGTCGTCGATGATCAGGCAGTACTCAGGTGGGGCATCGTCGATCGCCTGCTCGAGCTCGATCGGTGCCTCGACCGTCTCCCACGCCGGTGGCCGCTCGGCCTGGTGGCGTTCGATCCGCCGCGCCATCTCGTCGTCGTAGGCTTCGGCGGTCGCGATCATCACGACCGGCGCCGGCTGCACGGCCGCGAGGCGGACGGCGAGGTCGGACTTGCCGCTGCGTGCGCCGCCGAGCAGCAGGATCAGAGGCATCTATCCGAACTCCACGTGTCGATCTCCGACCATCGCATCGAGATTATTGATCGCGCGGCGCGCGCCATCAGAAGTCGAGCCCGCGGCGAGCCTTGATCCCGCGGTCGTAGGCGTGCTTGAGCTTCGTCATCTCGGTGACCGTATCTGCGATCTCGATCAGCTCGGCGGGTGCGTTGCGGCCCGTGGCGACGATGTTGACCCGCTCGGGCCGGCCGGCGATCGCGGCGATCACCTCGGCGGTGGCGATCCAGCCCCAGTTCATCGGGTAGGTGATCTCGTCGAGCACGACCAGCTGATGCTCGCCGGCGGCGATCATCGCCGCGGCCAGCTGCCACGCCGCCCGCGCGCGGCCCTCGCTCTGGTCGAGGTCCGGCGATTCCCACGTGAAGCCATCGCCGCCCTTCAGCCACTGCACCCCGAGCCGGCGGGCGACCTTCTCCTCGCCGACGACCCACTTGTCGGACTTGATGAACTGGATCACGCACACGTGCCAGCCGCGCGCGACCCCGCGCATGACGACGCCGAACGCGGCGGTCGACTTGCCCTTGCCATCGCCGGTGTTGACGAGCACGAGCGAGGCCTGTCGCCGCGCCGGGGGTGGCGGCGCTTCCGGCCTGACGCCGGGGGGCCGGACCTCGCTGGTCATCTGGCCACCGCCGCGGGCGCCCTCGCCAGCAGCGCGTCGACATCGAGGTGGCGCTCGGCGGCGTCGGCGAGCTCGACGAGCGCCTGCTCGAGCGAGCGCTGGGGCGCCTCGCCAAGCAGCGCCAGGACGAGCCCCGGCGACTCGAACAGCCCGTGCAGGTAGATACCGAGCACCGGCCCGGCGACGTATCCGAGCCCGTCCGGCAGCGCCGGCGCGACGGCTCCGATCGGGCGGCTCACGCCGTGACGGATCTCGTAGCCGGCGATCGGGAGGCCGCTCAACCCCGCCCACGGCTCGGCGAGCGTCGCGAACACGGCCTCGGTCCGCTCGGTGCGCTTGACGGCGTCGAACGCCGTCTCGATCGCCAGCAAGCCGAGCCCGGGCGCGGAGCCGTCGACGCCGGCCTCGTCGCGGACGTGCCCGCCGAGCATCTGCAGGCCGCCGCAGATGCCCAACACCGGCAGCCCGCTCGCGGCGCGTTCGCGCAGCGCGCTCGCCAAGCCGGAGCGCAGGAGCCACGCGAGGTCGGCGGCGACATGCTTGGAGCCCGGCAGGACGACGAGGCGGGCGCCGGCGACCTGCGACGGCTCGGTCGCCCAGCGCAGCACGCCGAGCTGCTCGAGCGGCTTGAACTCGTCGAGGTTGGACGCGGTCGGGTAGCGGATCACCGCGACGGCGCGCTCACCGCCGTCGGAGCCGCCCGCCTCAGCGGCGCCGTCCTCATCCGGCAGCGCGTGCTCGAGCCACGGCAGCACGCCCAGCGTCGGCACGCCGGTCAACTCGCGCAGCCGCTCCGGCGCCGGCGGCAGCAGCGCCGGGTCACCGCGGAACTTGTTCAGCACGAACCAGCGGATCCGCGCTCGCTCGTCCTCGGCCAGCAGCGCCCACGTCCCGTACAGGTGGGCGAAGGCGCCGCCGCGATCGATGTCGGCGACTAGCAGGACATCGGCGCCGGCGAACGCCGCGGTTCGCATATTCGCGAGGTCGGTGTCGCGCAGGTTGATCTCGGCGGGGCTCCCGGCGCCCTCGATCAGGACGAGCTCGTGGCTGGCGAGCAGCTCGCTCAGCGCCCGCTCGATCACCGGCCACAGCTCGGCCGGGCGCTCCCGCCAGGGCCGGCGCGAGAGCTCCAGGTCGGGCCGCCCGAGCACGACCACCTGGCTGCGGCGCTCGCCCTCGGGCTTGACAAGCACCGGGTTCATCCGCACGTTCGGCGCCACCCCGGCGGCGAGCGCCTGGAGGTACTGGGCGGTGCCGATCTCGCCGCCGTCGACGACGCGGGCGTTGTTGGACATGTTGACCGCCTTGAACGGCACCACGTCGATGCCGCGGCGGCGCAGCGCGCCTGCCAGCGCGGTCGTGATCAGGCTCTTGCCCGACCAGCTCGAGACGCCCTGGACCATCAGCGCGGTCATGCGCGGCCCCGCCGGCTCGGGAGCACGAACACGCGCCCGTCCTCGCTGAGCACGCGGACCTCTGCGCCGTAACAGCCGGCGATCGTGTCGGCCGTCAGTACCTCCTGCGCGGTGCCGAGCGCGATCACCCGCCCGAGATGGAGCAGCGCGAGCCGGTCGGCGTACTGGCCGGCGAGGCTGAGGTCGTGCATCGCGCTGATCACGGTCAGCCCATCCTGGCGGCGGAGCTCGTCGACCAGCTCGAGCGCGTCCTGCTGGCGTCCGAGGTCGAGTGCCGAGGTCGGCTCGTCGAGGAGCAGGATCGGCGCCGCCTGCGCGAGCGCGCGGGCAAGGACGACGCGCTGGCGCTCGCCACCGCTCAGCGACCCGAGCCGGCGCTCGACGAACGCGCGCAATCCGAGCCGATCGATCGCGGCGCCCGCGGCCAGCCGGTCGGCGCGACCTTCCCTGCCGAGGTAGCCGATGTGCGGGGTCCGCCCGAGCAGGACGTACTCGGCGACGGTCAGCGCCGGCGGCGTCTCCGGCAACTGCGGCACGAGCGCGACCGTGCGCGCCAGCCGGCGCCGCCGCCGGGGGCTGTGCAGCTCACCGTTCAAGCGGATCGTCCCGGCCGCGGACACGAGCCCCGCCAGCGCGCGCAGCAGCGTCGTCTTGCCGGCGCCATTGGGCCCGATCAGCGCCAGCCATTCGCCCGGCTCGACGCTCAGCTGCACTCCATCGACCGCCCGCGTGCCGCCGAGCGTGACGCCGACCGCCAGGGCCTCGATCGCCGGCCTCACAACCCCACCCAGCGCGTCCGGCGGAGCACGATCGCGAAGAACGGAGCGCCGAAGAAGGCGGTGACGACGCCGATCGGCAGCGTCTCCGGTGACAGCACGGTCTCCGCGAGCACGTTGGTCAGGATCAGGAACCCGGCTCCGACGAGCAGCGACAGGGGCACGATCGCGCGGTAGCTCGAGGACACGAGGAGACGGATCGTATGCGGGACGATGATCCCGACGAACCCGATCAGGCCGCTGACCGCGACCGCCGCCGAGGTCCCGACGGTCGCCGCGACCACGATCAGCACCCGGGCCCGCCTGACGTCGACCCCGAGCGAGCCCGCCTCCTCCTCGCCGACGCTCAGAACGTCGAGGATCCGCCGGTGCGCGATCAGCACCGTCGCGCTGATGGCGATCCACGGGAGGACCAGCAGCACCGCATGCCAGGTTGCGCCCGACAGGCCACCGAGGATCCACGCGTACACCTGCTGGAGCGTGTCCGATTGGCGTTGCTGCAGGAACGTCTGAATCGCGGTCATGAACGCGGCGATCGTGACCCCCGCGAGGATCAGCGCCCCGGCGCCGCCGGTGCGCGCGACCGAGTTGCCCAGCAGGTAGGCCAGGGCGACCGCGACCAGACCACCGATGAACGCGGCGAGCGGCAGCAGCTCGGTGCCCGCCGCGGCCGGGAAGAAGGCGATCACGATCGTCGCACCGGCGCCGGCGCCCTCGGACACGCCGAGCAGGTACGGGTCGGCGAGCGGGTTGCGGAACGTGCCCTGGTAGGAGGCGCCGGCGACCGCGAGCATCATCCCGACGAGTCCGCCGAGTGCGACGGCGGGGGCGCGGATCTGCCAGACGATCGCGTCGTCCTGCTGGGACAGCGGCGAGCGCAGGCCGAACAGGTGGGCGAAGGCGCTGCGCGCGATCATCCATGGGCTGATGTGCGTCGGCCCGACCGTCAGCCCGACGAGCACCGCCGCGATCAGGAAGCAGAGGGCTCCGAGCGCCCACAGCGGCGGCAGCCCGCGCGAGCGGACCTCCTCCGGGCCGGGCGGGATCGCGGCCTGCATGGCCGCGATCGAGCCGGCACGTAGATCTGCCGGCCCAGTTTGCTCGCCGCTGGCGCTCACCGGTGCTCGATCTTCCGGACAGCCCCCGCCACCTGCTTGAAGAAGTCGACGAACAGCGGCCCCCACTGTGAGGCGATCGTGTCGTTGACCGTGAGCACGTCGTGGTTCTTGACGGCGGCGATCGTCGACCATCCCGGGCGGGCGGCAACGGTCTTGTACGACTGGCCGCAGCAGAGCGTGTCTGACAGCACGATCAGGTCAGGGTTCGACGCGACGATGTACTCCGAGGAGAGCTGCGGGTAGGTGGTCCCCTTCGCGGCGGCATCGGCGATGTTCTTCAGGCCGAGCATCGTGAACACCTGGCCGATGAACGTCTCCGAGCTGACCGAGTAGTACGTCTGGTCGAGCTCGTCGTAGACCGTCAGCGGCGGCTTCTCCTGCTTGACCGAGGCGACCAGCGAGGCGACCTCGCGCTTCATCCCCGTTACGGCCGCCGCCGCCTGCGCGGCGTGACCGGTCGCCTGGCCGAGCGCGAGCAGCTGCGGGTAGATCCCGTTGAAGGTGGGCGGGGCGGGCTCGACCAGGACCGCGATGTGGAGCGCCGCCAGGTGCTGCTCGAGGTTGTCGACGTTGTCGGAGATCACGACCAGGTCGGGCTTGTACTTGGCGATCGCCTCGACGTTCGGATCGAAGCCCGAGAGCTTCGTGCGCGGCGCGTTCTTCGGGTAGGTCGAGTACTCGTCGACCGCGACGACCTGCTTGCCGGCGCCGTCGGCGAACAGGTCCTGCGTCGAGGAGCCCGACAGCGACACGATGCGCGTCGGGTCGGCGGGTAGTGGCACTCCGTTGCTGGACGCGCGCGCCGGTCGCCGGGCGGTGCGAGGCGCGCCCGCCGCGACGTGGACGCCCGCGAGGGTCGTGAGCAGCGCCACCGCGGCGGCGAGCAGCGCTTGCGCTCGGCGCTTGTGCCGGGCGTGAATCGTGATCATCGGGTACCTCCGCTGTAGGCGAAGGGAGGTGGCTCGCCGGCGTCGCCGGACGATCCGCCCTTCCTCCGAGGGCTTGTCGTCATCGGTGCAGCGCAGGCGACCTGGCTCGCCCCGCCGGCGGGCGGGGCATCACAGTTGCGGGACAGCTCCGGGATCTCACCGGATTCGCTGCTGCGGCACCGTCCGGGGATATCGGCCCGGGGCCGGGAGTCTACGCGCGACGCTGGCGAACCGCGATCGTGACGTCGACGAGCGCGCACAGCCGGCCGCCGTCGTCGCGGAACTCGTGACCCCACAGCCACTCGCGCTGATCGCGGGCGCGGCAATGGGCGCTGACGTGGACGTGCCCGGCCGTCACCGGCCTCAGGAAGCTCGCTGAGTTGCTGAGCCCCTGGGCGAGCAGGCCGTCGCGCCACACGACCCGAACCGTCGCGAGCGAGGCGACCGACTCGGCGACAGCCGAGTAGATGCCGCCGTGCACCAGGCCGAACGCCTGCTTGAGCTGATCGCGAACCTCGAACCGGACAGCGGCCGAGTGATCGGTCACCTCGAGCCATTCGAGGCCGAGGAACCCGTCGAGCGTGCACTCGGGGTCGATCGCGGTCGGCGGCAGCGTCGCCGGGTCCCAGACCGGCTCGCTCACGCCTCCACGACCATCGCGTTCTCGATCCGCCCGATTCCATCGATCTCGACCGTGACCACGTCGTCGTCTCCAAGCAGCAGCGGCGGCTCGCGGCGGAAGCCGACGCCGCTCGGAGTGCCGGTCAGGATCACGTCACCCGGCTCGAGCGTCGCGAACTCGGAGATCGTGGAGACGAGCGTCGGGATGTCGAAGATCAGCAGCGCGATCGAGGCCTCCTGCACGGTCTCGCCGTTGAGGGTGGTGCGCAGCGTCAGCGCGGACACGTCGGGGATCTCGTCGACGGTCACGAGCGCCGGGCCGACCGGCGTGCTGGCGTCCCATGCCTTGCCCTGCAGCCATTGGTGGGTCTTGGTCTGGTAGTCGCGTACGGTCACGTCGTTGGCCACCGCATAGCCGGCGACCGCGCGCATTGCGTCCTGCGTCGAGATCCGCCGGACGCGCTCGCCGATCACGACGGCCAGCTCCCCCTCGTAGTCGACCTGGTCGGACTCGGGCGGCAACGGGATCGGGTCGAAGGCACCGGTTAGCGAGGTCGCGAACTTCGTGAACAGAACCGGGTAGTCGGACTCTTCGCGCCCCGTCTCTTCGATGTGGGCGCGGTAGTTGAGCCCGACGCAGATGACCTTGCCGGGCCGCGGGACGACCGGCCGGAAGTGGACCTCGTCGAGGGGACGGGAGGCGCCGCGATCGAGCTCCGCCCTGCGCAGCATCGACAGCGGCGTGTTGGCACCGATCTCGGCGATCCCGCGCAGTGGGATCGCCCGATCGTCTTCGATCGCGACCGCGACCTGCTCTCCCTCGTATTCAACAGATGCAATCCGCACGTCCCGAGCACCTCTCCCTCATGATCTGGTTCTCCACAGCGTGGGATGGTGCCTGAGGCGAGGGCGCGGCGTCGCGTGGCCACGGGCTGAGACCCGGCCGTGGCCGCTCGGCGTGGCGCACACGCAGATTCAGAACTTGCATACAGTTTATGGATCTGTCTATAGTTATGCCCGCCTGACGCATCCAAAGGGAGAGAACATGAAACTGGTGACCTTCGACGACGATCGCGTGGGACGGGTGGTGGACGACCGAGTGGTCGAATTGGACGTCCCGACGATGCGTCGGTACTTCGAGCTCGGCGGCGCTGTGGCCGAGACCGGCCGCTCGTTCGCCCTTGCCGACGTCCGGCTCCGCGCGCCGATCGTCCCCAAGAAGTTCTTCCACACCGCCGGCAACTTCCGCGAGCACCACGAGGAGTCCAAGCGCGTCAATTGGTCGCACCCCGTCAACCCGTGGATCGTGTTCTTCCAGAACGTCGACGCGATCATCGGGCCGGACGACCCGATCATCTATCCGGAGACGATGACGAGCGAGCTCGACTACGAGCTCGAGCTGGCGGTGATCATCGGCAAGGCGGGGAAGTTCTTCGACCCCGAGGCGGCCGAGGAGTACATCGCCGGATACCTCGTCTTCAACGACATCAGCGCGCGGGACATCCAGCGCGAGGAGATGAAGGCGGGCGTCTTCAGCCTCTCGAAGGGGATCGACACGTTCTGCCCGATCGGGCCGTGGATCGTGACCGCCGACGAGATCCCCGACCCGCACAACCTCGCGATGGAGCTGCGCGTCAACGGCCAGCGTCGTCAGGAGTCGCACACGAGCCGCATGTCTGTGACGGTCCCCGAGATCATCAGCCACTACTCGGCGATGGGCTACAGCCCCGGGGACATCCTCTCGACCGGGACGGTGTCGGGCGTCGCCGGCTTCAGCGAGGATGCGGCCTCGCTGTACCTACGCCCGGGCGATGTCGTCGAGGCCCAGATCGAGGGAATCGGCGTTCTTCGCAACCCGGTGATCTCCTGGGCCGAAGGGCACCCAGAGCTGACCCCGGGAGTACGCCCGGGCCACGAGCAGGCGGCCCGGCAGCCCGCCGGCGCCTGACGCGCGCCGCACGATCGGGCGATGAGCGAGGAGGTGGTCGTCGAGGTCGGCGGCGGACGCTTGCGCGGCCGCCGCGGCGAGGGCTATCACGAGTTCCTCGGCATCCCCTACGCGTGCGCGCCCCGGTTCGCGCCGCCGGGCCCGGTGCCGCGGTGGCCGGGCCTGCGCGACGCGACCGCGCCCGGCCCGGCGGCGCCGCAGCCGGAGCGCGAGGTCGCCACCTTCACGCACGGTGCGCGCCCGCCGACCGACGAGTCCGGTTGCCTGAACCTGAACGTGTTCACCCCTGAGCCAGGGGGCTCGCGGCCGGTGCTCGTCTGGGTCCACGGCGGCGGCTTCGCGATCGGGCACGGGGGGGCGAGCATCTACCACGGCGGATACCTGGCGCGGACGGCGGACCTGGTGGTCGTCACGCTCAACTACCGGCTCGGGAGCCTCGGCTGGCTGTGGCACCCGGAGCTGGCCGCCGAGCCCGGCGCCCCGGCCGGAAACTGGGGCCTGCTCGACCAGATCGCGGCGCTCGAGTGGGTGCGGCGCTCGATCGCCGCGTTCGGCGGCGATCCTGCGCGGGTCACGCTCGCCGGCCAGTCAGCCGGCGCGCTCAGCGCGATGGACATGCTCGTCTCGCCGCCGGCGCAAGGGCTGTTCGGGCGGCTGATCCTGCAGTCGCCGCCGCTCGTCGACGTCGCACATCCGCCCGAGCTCGCCGTCCGTTGGGCGGCCGCGCTGCACGGTGCCGCCGGCGGGCGGGGTGCGTTTCACCGCCAGCGCCTCGCCTCGGTGGCGGCGGACGATCTGGTGGCGCTGTCGGAGGCGCTGCTCGACACCGACGAGTGGCGCGGTACGCGAGGCGGCGCGCTGCCGACGCTCGATCCGATCGTGCTGCCGATCTCACCGGTGCAGGCCGCCGCTGCCTCGGGCGGGGTCGAGGTGCTGGTCGGCTCCACCGCCGATGAGGGCACCTTCTTCTTCGGATCGCCCTGGCGGCCGGCGCCGCCGCCCGACCGGATCCGGGCGATCGTCGCGCACCTTTGTCACACCGACGATCCCGACGCCGTGCTGGCGGAGTACGGAGAGCGAAACCGAATCGGCGCTCGGGTGGCCGACGCGGCCGGCCTGCTGGCTCAGATCGCGACGGACGCGATGTTCACCGCGCCGATCGATCGCTGGGCAACGGCTCGCGCCGCAGCAGCGGGCCGCGTGTTCAGGTATCGATTCGACCATCCCGGTGCCGGCGCGCAGCTGCGCGCGACGCACACGGCCGAGGTCCCGCTGCTGTTCGGGACCTGGCGTGACGGCGGCCCGGGCGAGCGGCTGGGCGGCCAGGCGGTGGATGCCGAGGCGGTGTCCGCCGAGCTCGTCGGCGCGTGGGCGGGCTTCATCCACCGGGGCGAACCCGGGTGGCACCCGCTCGATCCCGGTGGCGACGGTGAGCCGCGCGTCTTCGGCGCTGCGCAGACCCGGGCGGCGGCCTCCCGGGAGCACGCCGACTGACAGCCAGAACATGCGTGCAGCCTGATCTCTGGACACAAAAGCAAAAACTGTGTACAGTTACTGCCGAGGCTGACGGGTCGCACCGTCGCGATCGAGGAGAGATGTCAGAAGCCAACCACCCGCTGCTCGACGTTCGCGCGCTCCGCGTCACCTACGGCGGCGTGGTCGCGGTCAACGACGTCGACGCGAGCATCGGTGAGGGCGAGGTGTTCGGCCTGATCGGGCCGAACGGGGCGGGCAAGACCTCGATGATCGACGCGCTGACCGGCTATCAGCGACCGGCGGCGGGAAGCGTCGTCTTCGCCGGTCGCGACATCACGCGCTGGCGCCCGCACCGGCGCGCCCGCCTCGGGCTCGCGCGCACCTTCCAGTCGGTCGAGCTGTTCGACGACCTGACCGTCGACGAGAACCTGCTCGTCGCGAGCGAGCGCGCGGGGTTCACGCAGGCGATGCGCGACGTGTTCCTGCCGGCCCGGCCGCCCGACCGCGGCGCGGTCGACTGGGCGATCGGCGTCTGCGACCTCGGCGAGGTGGTCGAGCGTTACCCGACCGAGATCTCCCACGGTCAGCGCAAGCTCGTCGGCGTCGGCCGCGCGCTCGCCCAGCGTCCGCGCCTGGTGCTGCTCGATGAGCCCGCGGCTGGGCTCGACAGCGACGAGAGCACCGAGCTCGGCCGGCGCCTGCGCGCGCTGCCCGACGAGCACGGCGTGACGGTGCTGCTCGTCGACCACGACATGGGGCTCGTGCTGAGCGTCTGCGACCGGCTGATGGTGCTCGATTTCGGGTGCAAGATCGCCGAGGGCGAGCCGGCGGAGATCCGGGAGGATCCGAAGGTCCTCGAGGCCTATCTGGGCAGCCACGGCGTGGCAGCAGAGCACGGGGGGGGCGCGGCGTGAGCGCGACGGCGGCCCCGGCGCTGTCCGTCGAGGGCCTGTCCGCGGGCTACTTCGGAACGCCCGTCGTACGCGACGTGAGCGTCACCGTCGCCCCGGGCGAGGTCGTCGCGATGCTCGGCCCCAATGGCGCCGGCAAGACGACCACGCTCGAGACGATCGCCGGCTTCAACAAGCCGATGGCGGGTACGATCGAGCTGCACGGCTCGGCGGTCGCGGGCCGCGCGACCCACCAGCTCGCCCGCGAGGGCCTCGCGCTCGTGCCAGAGGGGCGAGCGCTGTTCTTTGGCCTGACCGTCCGCGAGCATCTGCGCCTCGCCCGCTCCAAGGTCGGCGTCGGGCAGCGGGAGCTGCTGTCGATGCTCCCCGAGCTCGAGAAGTGCCTGGACCGCAAGGCGGGCCTGCTGTCGGGCGGGGAGCAGCAGATGCTGGCGGTGGGGCGCGCGCTCGTCAGCCGCCCGCGGATCCTCCTCGTCGACGAGATGAGCCTCGGGCTCGCGCCGGTGATCGTCGAGCGGCTGCTGCCGGTCCTGCGGCGCGTCGCGGATGAGCTCGGCACGGCGGTCCTGTTCGTCGAGCAGCACGTCGCGCTTGCGCTCGAGCTCGCCGACCGCGCATACGTGCTCGCACACGGCCGGATCGTGCTCGAAGGCGAGGCGCGGAAGCTCGCGGCCGACCGCCAGCTGATCGCCGCCAGCTACCTGGGGGAGAGCGCCGATCCCGAGCTTTCGATCGCATCACATCAACGACAGGAGGGAACGTCGCAATGAAGTCCATTCGAAGGCAGGTAGCCGTCGCGGCTGTGGCCGGCACGGCGGCACTGGCTGGCGCCTCGTATCTCGGCGTCAGCCTGCTCAGCGCGTCCGCGAATGCGGCGCCGATGCCGCTCAGCGCCGGCGCCAGCGTGTTCGGCACCGTCCACAAGGCGACCGGGTCGCCGTACGTGTTCGGGCTGATCAACGATGAGACCGGGGCCGTCACGTTCCCCGAGGCGCGCCAGGCGGAGATCGCCGCGGCCGACTACGTCAACACCTACCTTGACGGCATCAACGGCCACCCGATCGTGCTCAAGGACTGCATCTCCGACGGCACCGCGCCCACCAGCGCGCGCTGCGCGAGCGAACTGGTCGCCGATCATCCGCTCGCGATCCTCGGCGCTGCCGATTCAGGCACGCCGGGCTCCGAACCGGTCTACGAGCGCGCCGGGCTCGCCTACCTGGGCGGAGTTCCGTTCACGCCGGTCGAGCAGAACGCGTCGAACTCGATCCAGTTCTGGTCGGTCAGCCTCGGCGACAACGCCGCGGCCGCGGTGTACGCGGCGAAGGAGCTGCACGCCAAGAGCGCTGTCGTCCTGTACTTCAACAACTCGCAGGGCAAGATCGCGGGCCTCGACATCCTGCCGCCGGTGATGAAGGCGGCCGGGATCAAGACCGTCAAGGCGATCGGGATCCCGCCGACCACCCCAGACCCCTCACCCGAGGTGGCCGAGGCGGTCAGCGATCACCCGAGCGTCGTCTACGTCGACATCCCGAACAACTGCGGCGTCGTCATCAAGGACCTCAAGAGCCTCGGCTACAGCGGCGCGTTGATGGGCATCGACCCCTGCACCTCGCCGCCGTCGATCGAGTCCGCCGCGGGCGCAGCCGAGGGCATGTACGTCGCCACGGCGTTCGACACGACAGGCTCCCCGTGGGCCCTGTTCCTCGCCGCGATGAAGCAGTGGGCGGCGCCGAGCACCGCGCTTGACGGCCTCGCCGAGGCCGGCTTTGCGACAGTCATCAACGTGCGGGCCGCGCTCGACACGATCAAGGGCACGCCGACGGAGAAGTCGATCGTGGCGGCGTTCAAGTCCGGGTCAAACCACCCGAACTTCATGTCGCACCCGTATACCTGCAACGGGCAGGCGGTCGCCAAGGCGGTCTCGATCTGCAACGACTACTACCTGATGGAGCGGATCCACGGCGACTCGGTCGTGATCTCCAACCCGTCGGCCTGGATTACGTCGAAGGGGTACTTCAAGGGCCTGTAGCCACGCGATGAGGAATCGGCCCGTCCGCCGCGAGCGCCGGCGGGCGGGCCACCGTCCACCCATCAACTCATGTCCAGCTATCTCCTGTTCCTGATCCTCGGCCTCGGCTCGGGCGCGACGTTCGCGATCCTCGGACTCGGGCTCGTGCTCAAGTTCCGCAGCGCGGGCGTCGTCGACTTCGCCCACGGCGCGATCGCGATGTGGATCGCGTACGTGTTCGTGAGCCTGCGCACCAGCGGCGCGCTGCCGCTGCCGCTGATCGTGCTGCCCGACCAGATCACGATCAGCCACACGGGGATCGACACGACGCTCGCGATCGTGATCGCGCTCGTCTACGCATCGCTGCTGGGCGCGCTCATCTACCTCGTCGTCTATCGCCCGCTCCGTGCCGCTGCACCGCTCACCAGGATCTGCGCGTCCGTGGGCGTGATGCTCGCCTTCGAGGCGGTGGCGGTCCTCAACTTCGGGACGACCGCGAAGACGACGCCCGCGATCCTGCCGACCACCTCGGTCACGATCAGCGGCCTGACCTTTCCGAGCGACCGGATCTTCTTCACGGGCATCGTGCTCGTCATCGCGATCGCGCTGTCGCTCGTCTACCGCTACACGCGCTTCGGTCTGGCGACGCGAGCCGGCGCCGAGAACGACCGCGGCGCCGCGCTGATCGGGATCTCGGCAAACCGCGTGGCGCTGGCCAACTACGTGCTCGCGAGCGTGCTGGCGGGCGTCGCGGGGATCCTGATCGCGCCGATTGCAAACCTCGATCCGACCTCGTACACGCTGTTCATCGTCCCCGCGCTCGGCGTCGCGCTGGTCGGCAGGTTCGAGTCGTTCTGGATCGTCGCGCTGTCCGGCGTGCTGCTGGGCATGCTCCAGTCGGAGATCATCAAGTTCCAGGGACAGTGGACGTGGTTCCCGCAGGGCGACGTCCCCGACGCGCTGCCGTTCATCCTGATCATCGTCACGATGGCGCTCCGCGCGCGCAGCCTGCTCGGGCGCGGCGAGACCGGAGTGCAGCGCAACCCCACCGTCGCCAGACCGCAGAGCCCGTGGTTCGGTGCCGCGTTCTGCCTGGTCGCGGGGACGATCATCCTCGTCCTCCTCCAGGGATCGTTGCGCAACGCGTTCATCGCGTCGATGACGTTCACGTGCGTCGGGCTGTCGCTCGTGCTGCTGACCGGCTACGTCGGTCAGGTGTCGCTCGCGCAGATGACGTTCGCCGGCGTGGGGGGTTTCATGCTCGGGCACATCTCGCACGGCTGGGGACTCGGCTTCCCGTTCTCGCTCATCGTGGCGGGTCTGTGCGCGGTCCCGGTCGGCCTGATCATCGGCCTGCCGGCCCTGCGATTGCGCGGCGTCAACCTCGCAGTCGTCACGCTTGGCGCTGCGTTCACCGCCGACGCGCTGCTGTTCAACAGCCAGGGGTTCGCGGGCGGGCTGACCGGCCTGCCGATCAAGCCGCCGCATCTGCTCGGCCTCAACCTGTCGATCGCCCAGGGACACGACTACCCGACCGTGATCTTCGGAGTGATGGTGCTCGTGATCGTGACCCTCATGGGCCTCGTCGTCGCGCGCGTGCGGCGCGGCGCCTCAGGACGGATGCTGCTGGCCGTGCGCTCCAACGAGCGCGCCGCCGCCTCGATCGGGATCGATGTCGCCAGGGCGAAGCTGATGGCCTTCGGCATCGCCGCGTTCATCGCCGGGATCGGCGGCGCGCTCACCGGCTACCAGCAGGGCACACTGACCTCCGACGGCTTCTCGACATTCGTCTCGCTTGGGCTGCTCGCGGTGATCTACGTCGCCGGCATCGGGCGGATCTCGGGTGCCGTGTTCGCCGGCATCATGATGTCCTCCACCGGGTTCTTCGTCACTTTCCTGGATGAGAGGTTCGGCGTCGGCAAGTACCAGACGATCGTCGCCGGCCTCGCGCTCGTGATCACGGCGATCGCCAATCCGGACGGTGTGATGAGCACGAGCACCGGCAAGGGGCCGGCCGTCGCCTTCTTCAAGGCGCGCGAGGCCCTGCTCGCACGACTGCATTTGACACAACCGCAGGAGTTGGAGCCGCCGCAGCCCGACCGGCCCGCGGCGATCGATCCGGTCGGACGAGCGACCAACGGAGGCGTATGAGGGTGCACCGGACATCGTGACCGGGGGCCGCGCCCGGGGCGCGGCAGCCATGGCGATTACGGCACGGTACCGCGCGGTGGGTGGCGTCAGTGGTGGCGCCTGGCGACCGGCGAGCGCGGCGAGCGTTTGGCGACCGGCGAGCGTTTGGCGACCGGCGAGCGTTTGGCGACCGGCGAGCGGTTGGCGACCGGCGAGGGCGGCGTGGGTGACCGGCGTTGGATTGCGGCGCGGCGTCCAGTGCGAGAGCGCGCCGCTCACCGTTCCGCCCACGACCACCGCCGAGGTGGCAAGCACAGTGGCGCTCTTGATCATCACGGCCGCACCGCCCGCCGAACCGCCGCCGATCGCCTGAGGAAGCCATTGGCCCAGGGCCGACCGCCGTCCCTGACCCGCCGCCCACAGGACGAGCGGGCTGGGGGCGAGGGCGGCCATCCCCGCTCGCAGTCTCGCGCGCGCCCGGTAGACGAGCCCGCGGACTGAGTCGTCGGACAGCCCCAGGGCGGCGGCGACGTCCTCGTAGGACCGCCCCTCCACGGCCGTGCGCAGGATCGCCTCGCGCTGGAGCTCTGGTAGGGCGGCGACCGCCGCCAGCGCCTCCCGTACCAGCATGCTTTGCTCGAGCTCCGACTCCGGTGCGGAGGCGACGGGCATCGACTCGCCCAGCTCGGCGAAATCAGACTCGGCGCGGCGCAGGGTGCTGATCGCCTCGTTGTAGGTGATCCGATGTAGCCAAGCCTTCAGGTCGGAGACCTCGGTCCCGCCCCGGAGCGAGCTCCAGGCCTTGATGAACGCCTGCTGCACGACGTCCTCGCTGCGCGCGTTGGAGGGGAGCATCCGGCGGGAGTACGAGACGAGCACCTGGCGGTAGCGGCGAACGATCACCTCAAACGCCGCGTCCGAGCCGTCGGCTGCCAGCTCCGCGAGCTTGGCGTCCGACTGGGTTCGCAGTACGACTGCCGAGATCATCGTCGTCGAAGCATCGGTTGGGCGCGTCGGACGGACCTAAGAGACCGTCGGGGGCGGACCTCCCGGACCTGTGCCGGGAGCCGCGCCACCGGACCCCGCACCACCTCCGGAGCCCGCACCAACTCCGGACCCTGCACCACCGGCAGGTGTCGTCGGAGCGCCGCCGCCAGCCGCACGCGAGTACTTGACCGTGAACCCGGATCCGGCGCTGGTCAGGGCGGACGGCGTGGCGTGCCCGGTGCCGGCGACGAGCGCCCCCGCTCGCGCGGCGTGCCCCAGGACGATTCTGGTGGTGTCCCACAACGAGCTTCCGATCGCTCCTGTCCCGTCCGCGCTCGTCGTCGCCCACGCGTCCGAGAAGGCCACCTCGCTGAAGTCGGCGAGTGTCAAGGCGGTGCAACGGCTCGCGCTCGAGCAATCCGATGGAGCCTCCGCGATCCACTCCGCCGAGCTGGTGTCGACGATCTTCACGGTCACCGTCCTGGCAAACGCTTCGTGCCTGGTCGCGTCGGCGAGCGTCAGGGTGACGCGCTTGCCGGCGACCCCGACGCCGGCGGTCAGGAGGTCACCCGCGTCGACCGTCATCCGGATCTTCCTGCTCGTTGAGGGCACGAGCTCGTACCAGGCGTAAATCGACTCGGTGCCATCGTTTTCGCAGTCGAGTTCGGTGCCGATCTGCTCCAGCGCACGCGCGGTCAGGCTGTAGCCGCCGATGCCGACCCAGAAGGCCGAGTAGCTCCGGTTTCCGGGCGTGCAGCTGCCCGCGGGCTGGCGCCACGACGCGACGACTGTCCTGAACTCCACGCCGGACCGATGCACCGCGTAGCCCGACCAGTTGTGACTGGTGATCGTGTTGGCTGCGGCTGTGGACGGCGGTACTAGGGCGAACAGCGCCACAGCCAGTCCCGCAAACGTGCCGATGCGGCGAACTCGCCTGCGTTGCGAAAGGCTCATCGCTTCGCCCTACCGCAGCGTGACTTGGAGGATCTCGCCGCCATCTCCGACGTCTGCGGAGGAGACCCCGTAGTCGGACACGTACACCGTGTTCCCGCGCACGGCGATCCCGGTCGGATAGATGAGCCCAGTCGAGATGAGGGTCTGCCGGACGCCGTTGCGGGCGATCCGCAGCAGCACTCCCGAGGTCGGACGGCCGGTGTCGAAGCCGGGGTCGTTCAGTCCCTTGCGGTCGATCTCGAGCACCAGCAGGCGGCCCCGCGAGTCAAAGGCGATGTCGGCGATCGCCGTCAGGCCGCTGGCGTAGACGGTCGGCCGGTGCCCGGGCAGTATCCGGTAGACGACGGACCTGCCGACTGCGTACGGGATTCCTCCGAGTTCTCCGACGTACAGCGCTCCGTCGGGACCGACGACGACTGCGGTGGGGACGGCCTGCGCCTGGGCCTCGATTGCGTGCTTCTGCCCCGAGCCGAACGAGCCGGCGGGAGCCCATTCCCTGATCGTCGGAAAGGCCGCCAGCACGCTGATCTTTCCGCGAGGCGAGACGAACAGGAGATCATTCGCGCCGGCATCGGCGATCGCGTAACCACCGCGATAGGCGACGATCGAGTACGGGTCGCTGTCGATCGGGCTCTGGCCGTATTTCACCTCGGTGCCGGCGTCCTGCACGGAGTCGTGGCGCGCCTCGAAGCGCCCGAGGTCGGCCTCGACCTTGAAGGCGCCACCGGCGGAGAAGCGGATGAGCTTCTCGAGCTGGCTACCCGCCGAGCCATACACCTGCCGGCCGGTCTTGGGGTCGATCACGCTGCCCTGGAACAGGACCTGAAGGGAGTTGCCGGCGGCGAGCGCTTGCGCGGGCCCGGTCGCCTGGCCGTCGCTGCCGCCCGAGGACACGGAGGAGAGGCCGCGCAGAAGCGTCGACACGTGCCCGTTGGGGCTCAACTCGTCGATCGCGCCGGACCGATCCGTGCATGACACCTGGTCTCCGTCGGTGCACGTCCGCGGTGCCGCGCCGTCGCCCGACAGGGCTACGAGCAGGTCGCCATCGGCGGTCAAGCTGACCTTCTTCGGCTGGTCGAGTCCTGAGGCGATCACCTTGACCGCGGCGACCGGCGACGCGGTCGCCCCGGTCGCGGCGGGAAGGCAGCAGAGCAGCGCGACGCCGCCGGCGACCAGGGCGCCGGCAAGGAGCTTCGTGAGGGTCAGGAGCTTGTCGTGAGGGCGGGACATCGAGATGGCAAGAACGGGTTGGGAGGGGCGGGAGGAGCCCCTCCCAACCGGTCGATCGCTAGCTGCGCGTAGTGTGCCGCGTGGCGTGGCGGGTGATGTGACGTGTGGTCCCAGACGTGGTGCCGGTCGTCGTCGTGCCGGTCGTGGACGTGCCGGTCGTGGACGTGCCGGTCGTGGACGTCGGCGCGGTAGACGGCGCCGTGCTCCCGGAACCACTCATCCCGGGGCACGTCGCCGCGTACGCGACTCCGCCTCCGCCGGCCATCACGGCCACCGTCGCCGCCGCTGCAAGTGCCTGTCGGTTGAGCCTCATCATGAGGTCCTCCTTTGATCGGTTACAAGTGAGACGCGGTGGCTCGCCTCGACTCACGGGCGGCGTCTAAGAGCCGTGTAGGAATGGCGGGGAACGGACTAGGCTTCGAAGGCCGATGAGCGAGCGCACCAGCCCGGACGACATCACCGGCGCCGTGATCGACAGCTTTACGCGCTGCCCGGACGAACGGCTCCAAACGATCATGGAGTCGCTGGCGTCGCACCTGCACGCGTTCGTCAAGGAGGTGGGGCTCACCGAGCAGGAGTGGCGGACGGCGATCGACGCGCTCACCGCGACGGGCCACATCACCGACGAGCGGCGTCAGGAGTGGATCCTCTGGAGCGACGCGCTCGGGATCTCGATGCTCGTCGACGCGCTCGGGCATCAGACGCCAGTACCGGCGACCGAGTCGACCGTGCTCGGTCCGTTCTACGTCCCGCACTCGCCGCTCCGCGAGTATCGCGAGCGCCTTGACGAGATCCCCGCGGGCGAGGCGGCGTGGGTGTTCGGCCGCGTGCGGTCGCTTGACGGGGCGCCACTCGAGGACGCCGAGCTCGACGTCTGGCAGAACGGCGACAACGAGCTGTACGCGGTGCAGGATCCAGAAGCGCCCGAGGGGCACCTGCGCGGGCGCTTCCGGACGCGCGCGGACGGAAGCTATGGGTTCGTCGCGGTCCGGCCGACGCCGTATCCGATCCCACACGATGGGCCGGTGGGGCGGATGCTGGCGTCGACCGGGCGCCACCCGTGGCGCCCCGCGCACATCCACGTGATCGTCCGCGCGCCAGGCCACCGGTCGCTGACGACGCACCTGTTCGACGCGCGCAGCAGCTATATCGAGTCAGACGCGGTGTTCGCGGTCAAGCCGTCGTTGCTCCGCGAGTTCGTGGCACGCGCCGCCGAGGACCCGGAGAAGCCGGCCGGCATCGACGGGGTCTGGTGGTCGCTCGAGAGCGACTTCGTGCTGGTGCCCTCGGACGATCCGCACGAACCCGTCGACCCGGGTCGCACGGCCTAAGTCCCCCGACTCCTCAGCGGTCAGTGGCGGCCGCGGCATGCGCGCCGGCGATCCGCCCGAACACGATCGCATCGGTCAATCCGCCACCGTGCTCGGTCAGATGTCCCCAGATCGACCCGGCAGCGCCGGCAGCGTACAGCCCGGCGATCGGCTCGCCGCCCGTCGCCAGCACACGAGCGTGCGCGTCCCGTCGCGGTCCGCCCGACGCGGTCGCGACACCGGGGGTGAAGCGGATCGCATACAGGGGCGCCGTCAGCGGCGCGAGCGTCTCAGGCGCGCGCCCGAACAGGTCGTCGCGGCCGGCGCTGACCGCACCCGCGTACTCGGCGAGCGTCGCCTCCAGCACGCTCTCCTGCACACCGATCGCGGTCGCGAGCTCGCCACCCGACTCGCCCCGCACGATCCACCCGGCCGTGAGCTCGGCCGAGTTGTCGGTGCTCCACGCGTAGTCGTTCGGGGTCCCGACGATCCCGTGCAGCGGCCCCGCGCGCCGCGCCGCCTCGTCGAACACGATGAACCCCGGCATCCGCGGCCGGTTTCGCCGCCGTGGCAGGTAGGCGGTCAGCGACCGCACCTTGTCGTGGACCTCCCAGCCGGTCTCGTCGGCGAACCGCCTGCCGTCGCCGTCGATGCAGACGAAGCTCGGCGCGTGCACGTCGAGCGTGAACCCAGCCGGGTGCTCCGCGGCGACGAACGCGAGCCATCCGAAGAACGCGCCCATGTGCCAGAGCGACGCGCCGGCGCCGCACGCGAGGCGGATCGTGTCGCCCGTGTTACCCGGATGCCCGACGCCGACCAGCGGCAACGGCAGGTAGGTGTCGACGAGCTCGGCGTCGAACTCGAATCCGCCGCTCGCGAGGACGACGCCGCGCCGCGCTCGGATCGGGCCGCGCTCGGCTACGTGTTCCACGACGGCGCCCGTGGTGGCGCCGTCTTCGGTGATCAGCTCGACGACCCGGGTCTCGAGCGCGACCGGAACGCCGCGCTCGCGAACCGCTGCCTCGAGCGTCCGCCACAGGCCGACCCCGGGGCGCTCGCCGTCGGGCGGGACGAATTGCCGGTAGGAGACGTGCCCGGCGCCCGGGAAGTGCGGCCACGACGGCAGCATCCCCGCGAACGCGCCGGGGTCGCACGCCGCCGTCTCGCCGCCGAGCGCGGCGATCCAACCAGGAACCTCGGGCAGGCGCGCGGCGAATGCCTCGAGCACAGCGAGGTCGGTCTTTCCGAAGCAGAGCGCGTCGAGGTGGTCGACGGCCCGCGGGCCGTCGACCGTGAAGATGAAGCCGCCTGAGTGCACGCAGTTGCCGCCGCCGGCGTGCCACTTCTCGACGACGGCGACCGATGCGCCGGCGTCGTGCGCGGTGATCGCGGCCGCGGCACCCGCCGCACCGAATCCGACCACGAGCACGTCGACCTCGTCCGGGAGCGCGTTCATTCGGGCGGCCCCGTCATGATCCGCAGCGGCTCGGAGCCATCCCAAAGGTCGGCGGCCCGCCGGACCATCGCGTAGAAGCCGAGCAGCTCGTCGCGGCGCTGGAGCACCTCGACCGGGTGGCCGAAGGTGGCGCCGCCGTCGAACCAGACGGCGGACGCCGGGCCCGCCCGCCCGGTGTGGAACGGCGTCAGCCCGAGCTGCTGGAGGCGCTCGGTCTCCTCCGCGAGCGAGTCGGTGAGCCACGCGACGTGGCCGACGCCGTCGCCGGGCGCGACCAGCGCCTCGCGCAGGCCGTCGGGTTGGGCGTCGTGCACCTGGGTCAGCTCGACGATCAGCTCGCCCCAGGCGCCGAATGCCGAGGAGTGGTCGTAGATCGCGGGCGCACCGCGGAACGTGACCTCGTCGAACTCGAGGTGCTCCATCGCGAAGAACGGCCCCGCGCCGAACGATGCGGCGAATCGCTCGACCCCGGAACGCAGATCCTCGACGCCGTAGCCGATGTGATGGATCCCGGGGTGTGCGGGCACTTTCTATTACTGTACACTAGAGGTCGTTCTGTATGCAGCTTTGAGAGGAGAGTCGGTGTTCGACGGAGAGGTGCTCGAGCGCGGCGAGAGCGGCTACGAGGAGTCACGGCGCGAGGCTTCGTGGAACGCCCGCAAGCCAGCGCGCTACCCCGACGTGATCGTCCGGGCCACGAGCGAGGATGACGTCGTCCGGGCCGTGAAGCTGGCCCGTGAGCGCGGGCTCAAGGTCAAGGCTCGTGCCGGCGGGCACAGCTGGACGGCGTCGGCGATCCGCTCGGGCGTCCTCGTCGACCTCTCGCGGCTGACCGGGATCTCGTTCGACGCCACGCGCGGGATCGCGGCGGTGCAACCGGGCGTCAAGGGACGCGACCTCAACCAGATGCTCGCCGAGCACGAGTTGTTCTTCCCCTCGGGCCACTGCCCGACCGTCGGCCTCGGCGGCTTCCTGCTACAGGGCGGCTGGGGCTGGAACAGTCGTGCGCTCGGGCCGGCATGCTTGAGCATCGTCGGCGTCGATGTGGTCACCGCCGAGGGCGAGCTGATCCACGCCGACGCCGAGCAGAACGCCGACTATCTGTGGGCGGCGCGCGGCGCCGGCGCCGGTTACTTCGGGATCGTCACGCGCTTCTACGTCCGCTGCCATCCTCGCCCGACCGCGACATACACGCGCACCGACGTCTACTCGCTCGACGACATCGACGAGGTGCTCCGGTGGGCGCTCGAGTTCGAGCCGACGGTCGAGCCGGAGTTCGAGTTCGCGATCATGGGAACGACGCCGACGCTGCCCGATGGGCGCACGGTCCACGACGGGACCGCGTTGATGATCATGTGCCAGGCGCTGATGTTCGATGATGCGCAGGCGCGTGCCGCGCTCGCGCGCCTCGATGAGTGCCCGGTCCGAGGCAAGGCGCTGTACGCCGAGGAGCCGCGGCAGGTGTCGTTCGTCGAGCTCTACGACGGTCCCGACGCGGTCGAGCCCGAGGGCGTGCGCTGGTCCGCCGACGGCATGTGGACCAATGCGAGCGCCGATGCGCTGATCGAGCCGGCGAAGCAGCTGTTCCTCGACGTGCCGACCCCCGAATCGCATGTCTTCTGGTACCCGTGGCGCCGTCAGGAGTTCGCCGACGCCGCCATCTCGGTTCAGGGCGACCTCTACCTCGCGGCCTTCGCCGGCTGGCACGATCCGGCGCAGGACCGGCGCTTCATCGACTGGCCGACCGGCCATATGCGGCGGATGGAGCCCCTGTCAGAGGGGATCCAGCTCGCCGACGAGAACCTGCACGAGCGCCTGGCGCGCTTCCTCTCGCC
>Ga0302184_10000635_pt1 | contig 22680 bp, 22 predicted proteins | sample I_Palsa_N3_3_FD_200233 | JGI IMG/M metagenome (GOLD analysis project Ga0302184, IMG submission 200233) | Peat permafrost microbial communities from Stordalen Mire near Abisko, Sweden - I_Palsa_N3_3 | ecosystem: Environmental > Terrestrial > Soil > Palsa > Peat permafrost | place: Sweden...
ACCAGCGGTGGGTCTGTCGAGCCCATTTGTTCCAGGTGTTCCAGTTCATTGGGCTCTCTCCTTAGAATGAAGCAAGGACTCTTGGCGGGTTCTTTCGTGCGACCTCGCGCGCGCGGCAGCATCATGATCGCATCAGCAGTACTGTTCACGATTCAACATCTCGGACGGCTACGATCGTCCGTACGTCCGCCGTGACGGAGGACACGGCTGAGGGCGGGACGCGCGGGGCGCCGGGAGATCGACCGCGAAAGTATCTGAAACCTGGAGCGACCGCCTACGGGAGTCGACGCGCGCTTCGGTCTTCGTTACACGCACGTTACAAAAGCGACGCTTCTATGCATGTCGATGTCAAACTTCATGAGCCGGGTACTCTACGCGTTTCGGAAGGCCGAGGCCCGAACTGGCCCGACAAACTCGTCCCCACACCGGGGATGATCGTGACCTTCCGTAATTCGCACGGCACTCCGCAGAGCGGTGAACTCGCCTATGTCGAAGTGAACGTCTTCGACGGGACGACGACGCTGCATCTGAACCCGGTCAAGGTGATCCCTGGGATCGGGGTCACGCCGCCGACCAGCGGCCAACCGTTGTCCCGCGCGACTCCTTAGAGCGGCAGCTTTAGCGCTGCCGGCTGCGCGGGCAGCGGCGGCGGCCGGGTGACGGTGCCGCGCGGAAAGCGCTCCTCGAGCATCGCTTCGAACGCTTCCGCGTTGCGCACCGCTTGGCCGCGCCGGTGGTTGTTGAAGAACGCGAAGACCTCTTTGACGTCGGGAACGGACGCGAGGTCGACGATGCGATCGGCCCACGGCCCAAGCTCGTCGGGAGTGTAGAGGTAGTCGTAGCGCGTTTCGTTCGTCCCTTTCCACCACTGCTGGTAGTTGCGGCCGTGGAAGCGGACGTAGGCGATGCTGCTCGTGGTATCGGTGCTCGGGCGCGGCAGCGTTTTGTAGAGCGGCTCGTCGACGTTGACGATGCCGACCTCGAGCTCGCGCAGGAAGTCCAGCGTCTCGTTCGTTTGCCACGCCCGATTGCGAAACTCGACCACCAGCGGCACGCCGGCGAGCACGTCGCGCAGGGCAGCAATGTGCCCGCGGGAGGCATCCGACGGCCGGAAAGCATTCGGAAACTGCGCCAGCGCACAGGCGAACTTTTTCGCCTCGACGAGCGGCTGGAGGTTCTCGCGGAAGAGCCGTACGTCGTCGTGAACGGAAGCGGCGGCGTCGCTCGGCACGTGCGTTCCGGTGCCCGGAAGCTTGGCGCTGAAACGGAAATGTGCAGGCGTGCGGCGTGCCATCGATGCGAACGTCGTCTGCGACGGCACGCGGTAGTAGCTCGAATCGACCTCTACCGCGGTGAAAATGCGCGCGTACTCCTCGAGCATCTGGCCGGACTTCGTCCCGTGCGGATACACGGGCCCGACCCAGTCCTTATAGGAGTAGCCGCACGTCCCCACCGACACCATGCTGAGGGCATGACCGTTGGAGGGGTGCGAAAAGTTCGGACCGGGCCGCCGTCTGTTGTGGACGACGCCCGGCCCACGCCTTTGAGCCGTTAGCGGCGATTAGCCGTGCAGCACAACGCGATTGGCGATGAACGTACCGTTGCTCCAGTAGCCGAAGATCGCGACGTGTTCGCCGGCCTGCGGTTTGGCGCCGTCGGGACGCATGATGGTGCCGTTCTTGAGATCGATCGTCAGGCTATCGCCTGCAGCCGTGAGCATGGTCAAGCGAAACGGGGCGAAGGAGCCGACGGTGCCAACGAGGATGTGGTTACGGTCGTAGTTTCCCTTATCCCACGCGGTTTGCCACGAGTCGATCGAATTGTATGCCGGATCGACGGCGTTCCAACTCGTCGGACCCGTGCAGGGGTTGTTCGCTACTTGGGCAGAGCCGATCGCGCCGGCGGCGCCGAAGATGCCGATGCCCACGGCGAGCGGTCGGATGATGTCGAGTACGTGTGTTTTGTTCATAGGCCGCAGCTGTACCCGGGAGCGCACGGCCCAGACCAATACCGCTTTCGGCAATGTTAAGTCTTGCGCACAAATGCTCGATGTGCGAACAGGGCGCCGTCCGGTTGGACGACGCCCTGGCCGCGGGTCACGTCAGGAGTCGGTGAAGTCTAGCCGCGCAGGACGACGCGGTTGGCGATGAACGTACCGTTACTCCAGTAGCCGAACACGGCGACGTGTTCGCCCGGCTGCGGCGTGCTGCCGTCGGGACGCATGACGGTGCCGTTCTTGAGATCGATCGTCATGCTGTCGCCTGCGGGCGTAAGGACGGTAAGGCGATAGGGCGCGAACGCCCCGACGGTGCCGATCAAGATGTGATTGCGGTCGTAATTACCGGTATCCCACGCGGTTTGCCACGCGCTGACGGTGTTGTATTCTGGATCGAACGCGTTGTACGCAGGCATTTGCGCGCAAGGGGTCGTCATCTGCGCCGAACCGATCGCGCCGGCGGCTCCGAAGATCCCGATGCCGAGTGCAAGCGGGCGGACGATGTCCAGTGCATTTGTCTTGCTCATGACCCGAAAAGTACCCGAATTCCGGGGTCAGGCAAACGCATTTACGCAAACGTCACATTCGCACACTTCAGCGTGCAAGCGCTCGACCTCGCGAACTTAGCCCGGAATCGTAAACGTCAGCGTCTTCGAACCGGGGTTGTTCAGCGATTTGTTCGTCGACACACTGGCGTTATATTCGACGATGTTCTTGAAGTTGTTGCGCGTCGGAGCGTAGGCAACTTTGACGTGAATCTGCTGGACCGGACCGTTCCAGGCGATGACCATCGTGTTCTGGCCCGGGTGCACGGTCGTCGTGATGTCGTCGTACGTCGCCATCGTGAGGTGGTCGATGTGCTTGCCGTTGATGGTGACCACCATCGGCGCCGTCTCGACGACGTAGTTCTTGAAGATCGTGATCGGACCGTTGGCATTCGTTCCGTCGGGACCAGGCGTCTGCTGGGCGAGCGCAGGCGCGCTCAGACCCAACCCGAGCATTGCTGCGGCTGCGACCGCTCGTTGAAACTGTCTCATGCCGCACGTTGTACCCGCGAAAGCCGAAAACCCGACCTTTTTTGTTACTCGCCCGGCGGCGGCAGGACGGGATGGTGTTTCGGATACGGCGGCAGGCGATAGGTCGGTACCGGATGCGCGCGCAGCATTTCCATCGCCTTGCGCACCGCGGCTTCGAGCTGAGGATCGTGCCCGCACGCACCGCTTTCGGATCTCGCAGCCGCAGCGGCGGCTGTGCCGAGAGGGCCGGGCGCAGAAAACCGCCGGCGGCGAGGCATACGAGCACCGCCGCGAGTCCGAACATCAGCCGCTCGATCATCACCGCCTGTACGCAGCGGAAGCGCGAGGCTCCCGCCGTCGAAGCCAGGCAACGTTTGCGCGCGAAGGGAAACGGCAGCGCGTGATCGTGCTGCGCGGGGGCCGGTGCAGCCTACGGCCGTGGCGCCTCCAGGACGCGCTGCTCTTGCCGGAGCTTGCCAACGACGCCGACGTCGCGCGATTCATGACGCCGCTCTTTCCGCACCCCTACCGATTGCACGACGCCCAGGCGTGGGTGCGGTTGAACCAAAACGCGGAGCCGACGCTGAACTTCGCCATCGAGCACGGCGGCACGCTGGCCGGCGGGGTCGGGCTGATGCCGGGCGACGTAGAGCGCGGTCGCGGCGGTTCGACCGCGATCGGCTATTGGCTTGGGAAGCGTTTTTGGGGCCAGGGCATCGCGACCGAGGCAGTCTCGCTGCTCAGCGAGCACGCCTTCGCAACGCTCGGCGTGCGCCGGCTCTGGGCCAACGTCTTCGCCCCCAATCGCGCCTCGGCGCGCGTCTTAGAGAAGGCCGGATTTTGTCACGAAGCGACGCTAAGCGGCGCACTGGTCGACCGCTCGGGAGCTGTCTACGACGAGTTGATCTACGCGCGCTTCCGTGGCACGGAGATCGAAAACGGGTAAGCGCATCGTCAAAAGGAGGGCCGCCCATGGCTACCCGTGCCGCGACGCGTAAGAAAAGCACCGGCCGCAAGAAGACGACCACCGCGAAGAAGGCAACGACCCGCAAGAAGTCAACGACCGCGAAGAAGAGCACGACCGGCCGCAAGAAGGCCGCCCGCAAAAAGACCGGCCGCAAGAAGGCGACCCGCAAGTACAGCCGCGCAACCTCGGAAAACGTCCGTGAAGAGCTGCACGAGCTGGAGGAAGGCACGTTGCGCAGCGGCCGTTCCGGCAAGAAGGTCACGAGCCGCAAGCAGGCGATCGCGATCGGCCTTTCCGAGGCGCGCCGCAGCGGCAAGAAAGTGCCGCCGAACCCCAACGGGTCGCGAAAGAAGAGCTAGAGGTCGTAGTCGATCGTCACCGGCGCGTGGTCCGAGAACCGTTCGTCACGGTAGATCGAGACCGCGCGCACGCGTGGCGCGAGATCGGGCGTGACCAGCTGGTAGTCGATCCGCCAGCCCAGGTTGTTTTCCCACGCGCCTTTCCAGCCCGACCACCAGGTGAACTGTTTGGTCTCATGGTTGACGACCCGAAACGCGTCGACCCAGCCGACGCGCTCGGTCACGTCGTCCATCCACGCACGTTCTTGCGGCAAGAAGCCCGTCACGCCGGTGCACGACTTGACGCTGAAAACGTCGATGTCGCGGTGGGCGATGTTGTAGTCGCCGCAGACCATGAACGGATGCCCCTCGTTCTTCATCTGCGCGAGGTTGGCGATGAAGCGGTCGAGGAAATGCTCTTTGACCGCCTGGCGTGCCGGACCGGTCGTCCCCGACGGGACGTACAGCGACGCGATCGACAGCCCGCCGCCAAAATCCATGCGCACGAAGCGTCCCTCGGCGTCCATGTCGTCCATCCCGAGGCCGCGCACGACGCGCACCGGCGCCTCTTTGGCATACAGGGCGACGCCGCTGTAGCCTTTCTTCTGTGCGTCCATGAAGCTCGAATGATAGCCCGTCAGCTCGAGCGCTTCGGGTGGGAGCTGATGTTCCTGCGCTTTGGTTTCCTGGAGGCACACCACGTCGGGGGCCTGCGCGTCCATCCAGCGGAAGAAGCCCTTGCGCGCGGCGGCGCGGATGCCGTTCAGGTTGCAGGTGATGACACGGAACACGACCACGAAGATTGAACCCGGCGCTGTCGCGATCCCTCGCGACCGCGACGCGGCCGTGCTCCGGCTCGGCGAGCGCGAGGTCGCCGTCACGAACCTGCGCAAGGTCTTCTTCCCCGCCACGGGCGCGACGAAGGGCGACCTGCTGCAGTACTATGCGGACATCGCGCCGTTCCTCATCCCCTACATGCTGGGCCGCGCGCAGGTCATGAAACGGTACCCGGGCGGCGCCGAAGGCGAGTTCTTCTACATGAAGCGCACGCCGTCGAATGCGCCGCCGTGGCTGAAGACGTGCTCGATCGAACACGGCTCGGGCAGCGTGATCGCCTTTCCGATGATCGACGACCTTGCATCGCTGCTGTGGCTGATCAACCTCGGCTGCATCGATCTCAACGAGTGGTACGCGCGCTGCGACGACATCGATCGTCCCGACTATCTTCACTTCGACCTCGATCCGGTCAAGGGGTCGACGCCGTTCGCGACCGTGCGGACCGTCGCGCTCCACGTTCACGAGGCCCTGGCCGAGTTGGGTATCCCTGCCTACGCGAAGACGTCGGGCTCCTCGGGGATTCACGTCTACGTGCCGATCGAGCGTGGGCCGCGCCAGAAGGAAGTGTGGACGTTCGCCAAAGCATTTGCTCAGACGATGGAGCGCATGCATCCCGACGTCGTCACGGCAGAATATCGCGTCGCCAAACGCCCAGCGGGCCGCGTGCTGGTCGATTACAATCAGAATGCGTGGGGAAAAACGCTGGCGTCGGTCTACTCCGTGCGCGCCAAGCCGCGCGGAACGGTGTCGACGCCGGTCGGCTGGGAGGAGATCGCGGCCGGGCTGGAGATCGAGGACTTCCGGCTCGACAACGTGCGCGATCGCTTCGTCGAGCGCGGTGACCTGTGGGCGCCGATGAAGCAGAAGACCGGGCGGCTCGACTTGACGCGCTTTCTGACGCCGGCGGTTCCGCGCGCGTCGCGCAAGCGGGGCGCATGATCCCCTTCGGGTATCCGCCGATGGAGATGAAGTCCGTCACCGAGATCCCGGACGGCGCGCACTGGCAGTACGAGCCGAAGTGGGATGGCTTTCGCTGTCTGGCCTTCCGCAGCGGCGACGACATCGCGCTCCAATCGAAATCGGGGCAGCCGCTGGGGCGCTACTTTCCCGAGATCATCGAAGCGCTGCGCGCGCTCCCGATGCGGCGGTTCGTGCTCGACGGCGAACTCGTCGTCGCGCTCGATGGCGCATTTTCGTTCGACGTGCTGCAGCAGCGCATCCATCCCGCGGCGTCGCGCGTTGCGATGCTGGCAAGCAAGACGCCGGCATGGTTCCTGATCTTCGATCTCTTGAGCGAGGGCGGCGAGGATCTCGTCGATCGCCCGCTGATCGAACGCCGCAAGCGCCTCGAGGCAATGGCGAACGCGTTCGATCGCGAAACGCTGCGGCTCTCTCCGGCGACGCGCCGGCGCAGGGTCGTCGACGAGTGGTTCGCGCGCGTCGGCGGCGCGCTCGACGGCGTGATAGCGAAACGCAACGACCTTCCGTATGCCAGCGGGCGGCGCGATGCCGCCGTCAAGGTGAAGCGTGCGCGCACGGCCGACTGCGTCATCGGCGGATTCCGGTACGCGACGGGCTCGACGTCGAAGATCGGCTCGCTGCTGCTGGGCCTGTTCGATGACGACGGACTGCTCGACTACATCGGGTTCTGCAGTGCGTTCCCGGCCGCCGAACGCGAGGCGCTGATGAAACGCCTCGAGCCGCACATCGGCGAACCGGGATTCACCGGCGGCGCGCCCGGCGATGCGCCGAGCCGCTGGAGTCACGACCCGGAGCGCGACCGCAGTTACGTCAAACTCAAACACGAGCTCGTGCTGGAGGTCGCGTTCGACCAAGTCACCGCCGGGCGCATCCGCCACGGCACGCGCCCCGTCCGCTGGCGCACCGACAAAGCGCCACGGCAGTGCACCGTCGAGCAGCTGCAAAGCCCGCAAGGGGCACTGGCGCTGTTGGAGTAGCTCGAAGCCGGGTTTCTCGCGCGTCGCTCCGAAGGCCGAGCATCGCATGCTCTCACCAAGCACCGCGCCGACATTTTCGTGCTGGCTCGCGGTCGCCGTGATGAGCGCGGTCTTTGCCGTCGCCGGCGCGGTGCCGGCAGGCGCGGCAAACCGGCCGCCGCCGACATCATCACCGAAGCCGACGCCCACGCCGACACCGGCACCGACTGCGACGCCGGCGCCGGAAGCCTCAGCGATGCCGTCACCGTCGGCGACGGCGACGCCGCGACGATTGGGTTTTCGCGCCGTCACCGACGCGTCGCTCACGTTCGTCGATACGACGACCGCGGGTCCGGGCCAAGTCCCGCCCGAGTCGGCCGGCTTCATCGCCGGAAGTCCGCTCGCGCCGAACACGCCGTACGATCTTTTTTCGAGCGCGCCCGAGGTCCCGGGCGTCGCGGGTATCACGCAGCTCGTCTCGCAGCTTTCCTACGGCACGCCGCGCTTCGACATCGGTGCCGGCATCGGATTCGGGTACGCGACGGGGAGCGTCACGAACGCCTCGTACTGGGGAGAGAACCTGCTGCCGCCGCTCAATCCGCATCTCGGATTCTCGGCGCTGCCGTATCGAATCGCGTTTCCGACGCACGCGGGACAAGACGACGGGAGCGCCGCCCGCCTCACGGTGTTGTCCGGGTCGGCGGCGACAGCCGACGGCAACGTGCGGCTCCGCGCCGGATGGCTCGACCTCGCGCAAACCGACCGGTTCGTCTTCGCGCCGCCCGCGCTGACCAGCGTCAACCCCGCCATCGCGTACGCGCCGGCCGAATCGCTCAGCAGCGGTCTCGCCGGCAGCGACCTGTGGACACCGTACGCGACGTCGCTGCCGCTGCACGGCGTCGACATCGAGGCAAAGGAAGGCCTCGCGTCGCTCGAGCTGACGAACGCGGCGTTGCCGTCGTTGGCCGGTGAGTCGGCGCGCCTGTCGATGGCGTCGCTCGTGATCGACCACGGCGAAGGGACGCAGGTCTCAGCGCAAATCCTCCACGCCGTGACCGGCGGCACCCCGTTTTCGACGACGGTGCCGTTCGGGATCGATCCGCAATTCACGTTCTATCCGCAAGGCCTGCTTCCGAGCAGCACCTTAAGTGGCCAGCGCGAGACGATCGCCGGCGTGCGCGCTGCCTTTCACCTCGCTCCGGCGCTCGGGATCGACGGCGTTGCCGAGATCGGCCGTTCGTGGTACGACGCGGCGCCGGTCGACCTGCCCGGCACCGAGGCCCCGGGCGGCTATTATCACGTCGGTGTGGCGCGCGCGCACGGGCGCACGACACTGTGGCTCGACGCGTATCGCATGGAGCCGCGCTACGCGACGATGATCTTGCCGTACGGCGTTCCGGAAAACCAATGGAGCGCAGCGTTCTCGTGGCCGGGACAATGGCTGAAATCGAACTACCAGCTAATCGACAACAGCGTCCTCGGCGTGAACCGGCAAGGGTACCGCGTGCGCTATTACGTCGACGGCGGACCGTTCGAAGTCCACGTCGAGTATACCGATCTCCATCAGATCGAGCCCGAGACGACGCTGACGTCGACGCTGGCCGGGTTCGTCGACGGATACTATCTGCCGCAGCTGCCGAACGCCGCGACGTTCGGTCAACAGAAGCGCTATGGCTTCTGGGCTGCCTGGCATCCGCCGTTCGGCGATCTTTCACTCGACGTCGTCGACGACACGCTCTTCCGGCCGTACGCGCCGGGGCATCTGTTCGATCAGGTCTCGTACGAGGTGCCGCAGGCGGTTGCCACCTACTCGCGCCGCCTCAGCCCGAACGTCGTCTTCGCGACCGGCCTGGGCCGCTATGCCCTGAAGGGCGCGTTCTCCGAGCCGCTCGATTTCGCTGAGCGACTGTACTTCGCGGGGTTCGAGGTGAAGGCGGGAGCGTATTCGACGCTGGTCAGTTTCCGGCGCTCGATCTTCGGCGGCATCACGACCTTCCCGGCCTCACCGCTCTCGCCGGACTTCACGGGGTCACAGCTCATCGTCGAGCAGCGGCTGCACCTCTAAGGTGTAAAGGTTACGCTGCGATCTGCGGGCGCGGCAGGTTCGCCAGCTCGAAGCTGAGGTCGATTTCGATCTGACACTCGAGACAGCGGATCCGGTGCCCGAGCGTGGCCTCGGCAGGTTCGGCGTGCGCGGCCCGGCAGTCGACGCAGAGAAAGATGGTGTCCATGCCGTCACTCTACGGCGGCTGAATGCCACCTGGGTGGCCGTCCGGCCGGAAGGGCGCCGGCGCCATTTCTGTGACCTGACCAATTCCTCACAGAGAGAAACTAGGGACCCGGGGACGGACCGCCGATATGTCCCTCATGTCCGTGGAGCGACGCTTTGAGCGCATCCTCGAGATTACGCGCGACATCCTGCGTCTGCGTGAACTTGATCTTGCCCTGGAATCGATTGCGCGGGGCGTCGTCGACCTGTTCGGCTTCCGCTACGTCACCATCGTCTTGGAAGACGATCAGCAATCCGGCGAGATGATCCGCCGCGTCCTCATCGGTTACTCCGACGAGGTCACGCGCGCGCGCAAGAACGAGCGCGTCCGCAAGAACGACATCCTCAGCGTGCTGGTCCCCGAGTACGAGGTCTTCGAGAACGCGTTTTACATCCCGGCGGAACGCGAGTTCGAATGGGGTCAAGCGATCTTCGCGAGCGAAGCGGACCGCGACTCGCCGCGCGCCGCGCCCAACACGTGGCACGAGCGCGACTCGATGTGCATCGTGCTGCGCGACCCCGACGGGCAGATGATCGGGTATCTCAGTCCCGACGGTCCGGCCGACGGCCAGATTCCGAGCCGCGAGACGATGCGCGGCCTGCAACTGTTCGTTAACCTGATGGGCTTGGCGCTCGCCAACGCGCAGGCGCATCGCGGCGAGGTCGAACGCCGCCGATTGCTCGAGGCCAATCAGGCGCGGCTCCGTCACGAAGCAACGCACGACGCGCTCACCGGGCTGCCGAACCGCGCCTACTTTCAAGAGCGCCTGGCCGCGACGCTCGAAACGGCGCGCGGGCGGCCCGACCGCACCTACGCGGCCTTGTTCGTCGACCTCGATGAGTTCAAGTCGATCAACGACTCGCTCGGCCACATCGCCGGCGACTCCTTACTGATGGCGATCGCCGATCGCATGCGTGCTACCGTCTCGCCCGAGGACTTTATCGCGCGCATCGGCGGCGACGAGTTCGCGCTCATCCTCGCGCACCGACACGACGTCGCGCACGTCGAGGACGCGGTCGAACAGCTTCAGGATTCCCTTGCCGCGCCGATGCACATCGAAGGCCGCGCCGTCTACAACACGGCCTCGATCGGGATCGCTGTGATCGATCCCGCCGAGACGCACATCGAAGAAGTGCTGCGCAACGCCGACACGGCCATGTACCACGCCAAGTCGATGGGGCGCGGCCGGCACGCGTTCTTCGATGAGGTCATGCATCACGAGGCCGCCCGGCGGTTGGCGCTCACCAGCGATTTACGCGAAGCGATCGAAGAAGAAGAGTTCGGTGTCGACTATCAGCCGATCGTCCGGCTCGACGACCAGCGCATCGTCGGCTTCGAGGCGCTGGTGCGGTGGCGCAACCCGCTGCGCGGCGAAGTGCTCCCCGGCGAGTTCATCCCGCTCGCCGAAGACGTTGGCCTGGTCGTGCCGATCGGGCGCTACGTTTTCGTCGACGCCTGCCGCCGGCTGGCCGAGTGGCGGCGCCGGGCACCGCGGCTCGACCTGCGCATGCACGTGAACTTGTCGGTCCAGGAAGTCCTCGAGCCCGACCTCGACGCGTTCGTCGCGCGCAACCTGCGACGCTTCGGGCTGTCGTCCGACGACGTCGTCCTGGAGATCACCGAGACGGCGGTCATCCGCTCGAACACGCTCTCGCTGGGTTCGCTCGCGCGTTTGCGCGCCACCGGCGTCCACCTGTGCATCGACGATTTCGGCACGGGCTACTCGTCGCTGCGCTACCTGCACCAGCTACCGTTCGACGCGATGAAGATCGACCGCTCGTTCGTCGAAAGCACCGACGGCGCGCTGGGCAGTTCCCCGATCGTGCGCATGCTCATCCAGCTCGCGCAGTCGTACGGGATCGACGTCGTGGCCGAAGGGATCGAGACGAAGCGGCAGGCCGAAGAACTGGCCGGCCTCGACTGCGAGTACGGGCAGGGCTTCTATTTCCATCGGCCGATGAACGCCGAGGCAATCTCGGCGCTGCTCGACACCAGCGCCGAGTTCGTCGCTTCCTAGCCGGCTGAGCCGTTGGCGTGGGTGCCGACGACCGCGCTGCCGACGTTGACGCGCCGCAGCGGGCGCAGCTCGTCCTCGCGGCGGCCGAGGTAGTAGCCGACTTGGTCTTCGGTCAGGAACGTGACTTCGCTGAAACCGACGACGTGCAGCAGCTTCGCGAGCGCGCCGGGTTCGAAGCGCGACAGCCACGCCCGCGCAGCCTCGACCTTCGGATCGTCGGTGTTGACGAAAGGTCGCGCGAAGCTGAACACGATCTCGGTGCCCCGAGGGCGCGTCGCGATGAGCCGCAGCGCGGCGACGATCGCCGCCTCACGCACGTACGGCATGAGCCCCAGCCAGGTGAAGAAGGCCGGCTCGTTCCAGACGAACGTGCTCGAGCGCAGCCCCTCGCTCAATGAGACCCGGTCCAGATCGATGCCGATGAATTCCACGTTGGCGGGGACGTGCACGTCGGCTGCTGCGAGACGTTCGCGCTTCGCGCGCTGCAGGCTGGGGTGGTCGAGTTCGATGATGCGGAGGTTGCGGGCGAAGCTCGGCTGGCGGTAGGCGAAACTGTCGAAGCCGGCGCCAAGGACGACCGCCTGGGTGACGCCGCGACGGTACGCTTCGGCCAGGCGGTCTTCGGCAAAGCGGCTGGCCGCGAGGACCCCGACCCGCATCGCGCACGCGATGGGGGTGAGGAAGACGTCGGGATCGAGCTGCAGTTCGCGCAGCTCCTCGGCATTGATGAAGAGGGGCGAAATCGGGTCGTCGACGATCTTCGGTACGCCGTCGACCACCTGGTGCACGGCGCGCATGATCGCCGAGCCCAATGCCGTCGCACTGGCGTCCCTCCGGGTCGTCGGCCGGCCCGCTATCATCCCGACATCACCGGCCTAATGCACCAGAAACCCGACCAAAAGCAAGGCCACGATGTTGAGGACCTTGATCATGGGGTTGATCGCCGGTCCGGCCGTGTCTTTGTACGGATCGCCGACCGTGTCGCCGGTAACGGCGGCTTGGTGCGCGAGCGAACCTTTGCCGCCGTAGTTACCGTCTTCAATATACTTCTTTGCATTGTCCCAGGCGCCGCCGCCGGAGGTCATGGAAATCGCTACGAAGATGCCCGTCACGATAGCGCCGACCAGGATGCCGCCCATCATCTGGGCGGCGGAGTTGCCGCGCAACACCCCGGTGAGCGACAAAAGGACGACAACGATCGGGACGCCGATTGGAATGAGCGCCGGGAGAATCATCTCACGCAGGGCGGCTTTCGTCACGATATCGACCGTGGTTGCATAGTTAGGTTTCTGTGTGCCGTCCATGATGCCGGGCATCTCGCGGAACTGGCGGCGGACTTCCTCGACCACGGCGCCGGCCGCGCGACCCACCGACTGCATCGCAAGCGAGGCGAACAGATACGGGAGGGCACCCCCCACCAGGAGACCGGTGAGGACGAACGGGTTATCCAGACCGAACGAAGCGGGGTTGGCGGCGCACGCCAGCGCCTTGTCGGCAGCGCAGCGATCGCTGAACTCCTGGACGAAAGCGGCGAACAGGACGACCGCGGCCAGTCCGGCCGAACCGATGGCGTAGCCCTTGGTCACGGCCTTCGTCGTGTTGCCGACCGCGTCGAGAGGGTCGGTCACGGCGCGCACCGTCTCGGGCATCTCGGCCATCTCGGCGATCCCGCCCGCGTTGTCGGTGATCGGCCCGAACGAGTCGATGGCGACGATGATGCCGGCCATCGACAGCATCGCCATGACCGCGATCGCGACGCCGTACAGCCCGGCCGCGCCGTACGCGACCAGGATGCCGAGCACGATCGCCAGCGCCGGGAGGGTCGTCGCCTGCATCGAGATGGCCAGGCCGGCGATGATGTTGGTCGCGTGACCGGTCGTCGACGCCAACGCGATCTGCCGGACCGGCGGGTACTGGGTGCCGGTGTAATACTCGGTGATGTACGTGATCAACCCGGTCACCACCAAACCGACCAGCGCGCAGATGAAGATCTGCACGGTTCCGATCACTTGGCCGCTCGGCAGCGCGATGCCGCCGCTGAATTCCGCCTTGGCGATGAACCAGAACGCGATCGCCGACAGGACGCTGGCCACGATGAGCCCCTGATACATCGCGCCCATGATCTTGCCGGGCGAGGGCAACGCGTTCTTGGCCATGCGCACGAACAGCGTGCCGACGATCGACGCGACGATGGAGACTGCGCCCATCAGGAGCGGGAACGTCACCGCACCCGGGAGCCGGTCGGCGAAGATCAGATGCCCGAGCAGCATCGCCGCGATCGTGGTGACCGCGTAGGTCTCGAACAGATCGGCCGCCATCCCCGCGCAGTCGCCGACGTTGTCGCCGACGTTGTCCGCGATGACCGCCGGGTTGCGCGGGTCGTCCTCCGGGATCCCCGCTTCGACTTTGCCGACCAGGTCCGCGCCGACGTCGGCGGCCTTGGTGAAGATGCCGCCGCCCAAGCGCGCGAAGACGGAGATCAGCGAGCACCCGAAGGCGAGCCCGACCATCCCCGCCAGCGTATCGGACTCAGGCGACGCATTGTGCGCGTTGATGGAGAGCAGGATCGCGTAATAGCCGCTGACGGCGAACAGACCCAAACCGACGACTAGCAGCCCGGTGACCGAACCGCCTTTGAAGGCGAGGTCGAGGGCCGGCGCGACGCCGCCGCGCGCAGCTTCGGCAGTGCGCACGTTCGCGCGCACCGATACGATCATGCCGAGGAACCCGGCCGCTCCCGAAAGGACGGCGCCGATCACGAAGCCCAGCGCCGCCTCCCAGCCGAGCGGCGGCGGCAGCAGCGCGATCACGACCGCCAGCACGACGGCGACGACCGCCACGGTGGTGTACTGGCGCCGCAGGAAGGCCATCGCGCCTTCCTGGATCGCCGCTGCGATCGCTTGCATCGCGGCGTTCCCCGCCGGTTGGCGGAGCACCCAAGCGACGAGGTAGAGTCCGTAGAGAATTGCCAGGAGGCCGGCCCCGAGGCCGGCCGTGATCCCGAGCTGTTGAGACAAGCCGACGGTCACGATGGTCCTTTACAGCGACACACAAAGAAAAAGCTCGATCGCGTCGAGCGCTTCGAACCTTCAAGCGTTTAGCGCCGCTGGGTGGGTGTCCTTCGCGGGCGGGCTTGCCCGGCGGGGCCGCGAACGGGCGGCCGAACGATGCTGCGGTTCTTCGTCGACCGGTTGATCCGCCTCGCCCTGGTCCTGGTCGGGATCACGATCGTCAGCTTCCTCTTCATGCACGCGATCCCGGGCGACCCCGTGACGCTGCGCCTGGGGGAGCACGCGAGCCCGGCCGAGGCCGCGCAACTGCGGGCCCAGCTCGGCTTGGACAAACCCTGGTTCGTCCAGCTCGTCCTGTACCTGGCAGCGGTCGCGCACGGGGACCTCGGGGTCTCGGTCTTCGACGCCCAGCCTGTCGCTGTCAAGTTGGCGCAGTACTTTCCCGCGACCCTCGAACTCACGCTCGGCGCGATGCTCTTTGCGGTCGTGGTCGGCATCCCGGCCGGGGTGGTGGCTGCGGTGCGCCACCGTCACGCGCTCGACGCGCTGACGATGAGCGCGGTCCTGCTCGGAGTCTCGATCCCCGTCTTCTGGCTAGGCTGGATGCTCGTCTACGCGTTCGCCGTGCTGCCCTCGCACTTCGGGCTCAACCTGTTCCCGATCTCGGGCCGCATCTCGCTGAGCTACTCCATCCCGGCCCGCACGCATCTGGTCATCCTCGACGCGCTGCTGGCCGGAAACGGCGCCGCCGCCGCCGACGCGCTTCGCCATCTCATCCTGCCGGCGGTCACCCTGGGGACGATCCCGCTGGCGATCGTCGCCAAGATCACCCGCAGCGGGATGCTCGACGTGCTGTCCGCAGACTACATCCGCACCGCCCGGGCCAAGGGGCTCGACCAGCGCGCGGTTATCGTCAAGCACGCGCTGCGGAACGCGCTGATCCCGATCATCACCGTGCTGGGGCTGCAGACGGGACTGCTGCTCGGTGGCGCCGTCTTGACAGAATCAATATTCGCGTGGCCGGGGGTGGGACGACTCGCCTTCGAAGCAATATCGAACCGTGACATGCCGCTGATCAACGGCTGCATGCTGCTCTTCGCGGCGGTGTTCGTGGTGGTCAACACCGGTGTTGACCTCCTGTACGCAGTCGCGAATCCGCGCATCCGCTTTAGCTAGCAAGGGACCGGAGGGAGCTTTTCCCGCCGGTCGTGAACGGATCATCAATCGGGGATGGAGGCCGGGTGGACGTCCCGTCTCGGAAGCACAGCGTGAAAGCTCTCCACGACCCTTCGTACTACGTTATCGGCGGGGTCGGTCTCTCACGTGAAGAGATCGTCCACAAGTACTTGCATCTTGTGAAGTATGTCGCAGGACGCATCTCTATCAACCTGCCCCCGAACGTTGAGATCAACGATTTGATCAACGACGGGATCCTCGGGTTGATCGACGCCATCGAGAAGTACGACGACGAGCGCGGGGTCAAGTTCGAGACCTACGCCATCACGCGCATCAACGGCGCGATCCTCGACGCCCTGCGCGCGCTCGACTGGGTCCCGCGGGCGGTCCGCCAACGTGCCCGCGAGTTGGAGCGGGTCTACCAGGATCTCGAAGTCGAGCTGGGGCGCGCAGCGACCGAAGACGAGGTCGCGGAACGGATGGGGATCGGCCGCAAGGAGCTCGACGTGCTGATGCAGCGCGTCCGCGGAACCGCCGTGCTCTCGCTCGAGGAGTTCTTGCCGAACGAGCGCGGGTACGAGATCCCGCTTCTCGACACCCTGCGCGACGATGGGACCGAGGTCACCAGCGCCGTCGAGGCCCGCGAAATCAAGAATGCCCTCGTGCGGGCCGTCGACGAGCTTCCGCACCAAGAGCGGACGGTGATCTCGCTGTACTACTTCGAGGGCCTGACGCTCAAAGAGATCAAGGGCGCGCTGAACGTGTCGGAATCGCGCGTCTCGCAGATCCACGCGCAAGCGGTGATCCACCTGCGCGCCAAGCTGCGCGCCTTGCGCGGGGATCTCGGCTATCGCGAAGGCGATCCGACCGTCAAACAAAAGTACACGCGCCGCAGCGCGGGATAGCGGTTCCGGCGGCGCGAACGCGCGCGTCCGTGATCATCCGTTCAATCGTCGCGCTGGCAGCAGCCGCCACGCTCGTGGCGGGCCCTGCGGCGGCCGCGAGCCGCGCGGCTCCGCCGCCGGACGCCGGCGACTTCGCGACCACCCACGGCTCGGTGACCGTCGCCGGCCACACCGTCGGCTACACGGCGGAAGCCGGAACGCTGCCGCTGCGCGATGCCGCCGGCAACGAGACCGCCCGCATGTTCTCCGTGTCGTACCTTGCGAATATCGGCGACCCGCGCAAGCGGCCGGTGACGTTCGTCTGGAACGGCGGGCCCGGCTCGTCGACGATGTGGCTGCATCTGGCGTCGTTCGCCCCCGTCCGGCTGCCGGTGCCGTCGAACGCGATGCCGCCCTCACCGAACACAGCGCTCGCGCCCAACCCCGATTCCTTGATCGACGCGACCGACTTGGTGTTCGTCGACGCGGTTGGAACCGGCTACAGCCGCATCACCGGGAAGGGAACGCCGGAGATGTTCTACGGCGTCGACCAAGATGCGGCCGCGTTCGCGCAGTTCATCCGCAACTGGGTCACGGCCAGCGACCGTTGGGGTGCGCCGATCTTTCTGCTCGGCGAATCGTACGGCACGCTGCGCGCGCCGATCGTCGCGAACCTGCTCCAAGAAGGCGGCATCTCGGTCGAGGGCGTGACGCTCATCTCGTCGGTGCTCGACTTCAACGTACTCGACGGCGGCCAAGGTCCGGGTGAGGACTACCCCTATATCTCGTTCTTGCCGACGGAAGCCGCGGTCGCGTGGTATCACCACCTCGGCGACAACGGCGCGGCGAACATCACCGAGGTCGCCGACGAAGCGCGTCAGTTCGCCGCCGGGCCGTACGCCGCCGCGCTGATGAGCGGCGATCAGCTCGACGCCGAGACGCGCAAGACGATCGTCGAGCGCCTCCACGCACTGATCGGGCTGGACCAAAGCTACATCGATCGCGCCAACCTGCGCATCGATCCGTCGCGCTTCGAGCAGGCGCTCATGCAGCCGCAGGGGATCACGACGGGCCGTCTCGACGGACGTTACCGTGGACCGACCCTCGACCGCACCGCCGATGCGGCCGCGTACGATCCGACCACCGACGACTCGCTGACCGACGCTTTCGTCACGGCGTTCAACCGCTACGTGCGCACGACGCTGAACTACCGCGTCGACCGGCCGTACTACGGGACGAACTACCCGGTGGTGGGTAGGCACTGGAACTTCCGGCGCGCACACAGCATCGCCGCGCCGAACGTCCTCCCCGACTTGCGCAGCGCGCTCGTGAAGAACCCGTATCTGCACGTGTTCTCGGCGAACGGGTACTACGATTTGGCGACGCCGTTCTTCGGGACGGAGTATTCGCTGAACCACCTCGGCCTCGAGCCATCCGTGCACGACCGGGTGTCGTTCGGCGATTATCCGTCGGGGCACATGATCTACCTCAACGATCCGTCACGCGCGTCGCTGCGCGCCGACCTGGAGCGTTTCTACGGGAACGCGGTGCGCTGAGATGATCGTCGCGCGTTGTGCCGCCGCCGTTGTTGTCGTGGCCGGCTTGGCGCTGAGCCCGCACCAGGCGCTCGCGCAGCCGGATCCCGAGCCGTCGCCGACGGCTTCCGCCGCAGCGCCGTCGCCCTCCCCGCGCCCGATTCCGACGGTGAAGGACGCGGTGACGCACCACGCCATCGTGCTCGGCGGACGGCGGATCGCCTACACGGCGCACGCCGGAACGATTCTGCTGCGCGACGATCGCGGTGCGCCGACAGCGAGCATGTTTTACGTTGCCTATACCGCTGACGGCGCCGACGCCGCAAAACGTCCGGTGACGTTTTTCTGGAACGGCGGTCCGGGCTCGTCGACGATCTGGCTGCACATGGGCTCATTCGGTCCGGTGCGCGTCGTCGTTCCCGCGAACGGGACGCAGCCCGGTCCCGTGCCGCAGCTGAGCGCCAACGAATCCTCATTGCTCGATACCAGCGATCTCGTGTTTGTCGACGCGGTCGGTACAGGTTGGAGCGCGCTGGTTGCGCGCGGCCAGGCCAAAGACTACTTCGGCATCGACGAAGATGCCAAAGCGTTCGCGCATTTCATCGAAGGCTGGGCGAGCCGCAACAGCCGCTGGCAGTCGCCGAAGTTCTTGTTCGGCGAATCGTACGGCACGACGCGCGCGGCGAACGTCGCGAACGTCCTGCAAGACGACGGGATGGCCGTCAACGGCGTCGTGCTGCTGTCGTCGGCCCTCGACTACAACCTGCTTCCGATCGGGCAAGGCCCCGGCGAGGACTACCTCTACATTTCCTATCTGCCGACCGAGGCCGCTGCCGCGTGGTACCACCATAAGGTGCCCGGGAACCCGCCGGACTTCGCCAACTTCATCAACCAGGTGACGAACTTCGCTGGGACCGACTATGCGCAGGCGCTCCTGCTCGGCGACTCGCTCGACCCGGCCGTGCGCAGCGCGATCGTTGCGAAGCTGCACGCCTACACCGGGCTGAGCGAAGCCTACATCCGCGCGGCGAACCTGCGTATCTCGCCCGGCCGCTTCCAACAGGAGCTGTTGCGCGGCGAGCAGGACACGGTCGGCCGCTACGACGCCCGTTACAGCGGCCCCGATCTCGACGCCAACGCGACCTTTCCCGACTACGACGCCTCCGACACGATGACGTCGGCAGCCTACGTCGCGGCCTTCAATCACTACGCCCGCGATATTTTGCGCTACGACGACGAGCGGCCCTACGACGTCCTCGATTACAGCGTCAACCAGGACTGGAAGTACGAGCGGGACGACGACCCGAGCGCGCCGTCGGTCGTTGCCGACCTCAAGGCCGCGATCACCAAGAACCCCTCGCTGTACGTGCTATCGGCGAACGGATACTTCGACCTTGCGACCGGTTTCTACGGCACGCATTATCTGCTCACGCACATGAACCTGACGCCGTCCCAGAGCAAGCGGGTCGAGTTTTCCTACTTCCGTTCCGGCCACATGGTCTACTTGAACAACGAGGCGCTGATCGCGTTCAAGGCGGAACTGGTGCGCTTCTACCGCGAGGCGCTCGGCCACTAAGGGCGGCGCGGGTCTTTTCATCCGCGCTTCAGGCAGGGCGCGCGCCGCTGGGGTACACTGCGGCCGTGCCTGGTTTTCGCTCCTTGGGCCGGCGCGCGCTTGCGATTACGGCGTGCGCGGCCGCGCTGCTGCCGGCGTTTCGGGTGTCTGCCGCCGACGATGCCGCGCAGGGTTCGCGCGCGATGTCGCTCGAGGTCGACGGCCGCTCGCGCACGTTCCGGCTGTTCGTGCCGCCGTCGGCGCCTGCGATCAACGCGCCGCTGGTGGTCGTACTCCACGGCGGGTACGGCACCGGTCAGCAAGCCGAAAGCGCGTATCACTGGGACGATGCCGCCCGCCGCAGCGGCTTCCTGGTTGCGTATCCCGACGGGCTCGGACGGGCGTGGAACGCCGGCACGTGCTGCGGCGAGCCGCAACGGCAGAACGTCGACGACGTCGCGTTTCTGACCGCCGTCGTTCACGAGCTGGTGCGCGAACGGCACGCCGACCCGCGGCGCGTCTATTTCACCGGCATGTCGAACGGCGCGCTGATGTCCTACCGCATGGCGTGCGACGCGCTGATCCCGATCGCCGCCATCGGCCCGGTAGCGGGAACGCTCGTCAGTCCGTGTCCGCATCCGCAAGCGACGTCGGTGCTCGCGATCCACGGGCTCGATGATCGTGCCGTTCCCTTCGCCGGCGGCCGCGGGCAGGGTGCGGTCGGCGAGGTCCGTTCGGTCACCTCGTCGTTGGACGTGTGGGTTGGTCGCGACCGCTGCGGGCCGGCGCACGAGAAGACATCGGCGCCCGTCAGCATCCGCCGCTGGAGCTGTGCGGACGGCCGCGCCGTCTCGCTGGTGACGATCGCCGGCGCCGGCCATCAATGGCCCGGCGCCGCCCCGCCTTCCGGCGCTGCGATGGCGATCGCTTCGGCGCTGGGCCTGCAGCTCTCGCCGCCGAGCTCGGCGCTCGACGCGACGTCGACGCTGTGGACGTTTTTCGCGCAGCAGGTCAGCCCGGAATCGAACTGACCGGCGTTTACATCGCGAGCTCGGACATCGGCGGAAAGCCGTGCTGCGCGCGCCCTTCGTCGGCGTCGTTCTTCATCGACGACTTGTAGAGTTCGAGGTGGCCGTCGGTCGCTCCGTCGCGATACTTGTCGCGCAGTGCCTGCAGCGCGACTTCGTCGAGCGGGACGAAACCGTCCGCGATGCGCACGTGGTGATCGAGCACCTGCTGTGAATCGATGCCGGTGACCGTCGTCAGCACGCCGGGGAGCGACATCGCATAGCGCAGCGCGTCGTCGGGATCGACGTGCCCGGCCGCGACCATGCGGCCTTCGGAGAATGCTTTCATCCCGATCGCGTGAATGCCGCGCTCGCGCGCCAGCGGCAGCACGTGCTTCTCGAACGAGCGGAAGTTGGGATCGAGCACGTTGAGCGGCATCTGCACGGTATCGAAGGGGAAGCCGCGCTCGATCATCTCGCGGTGGATCTCCGGGCGCTTGTGGCCGGTGAACCCCACGAAGCGCACGATGCCGCTGCGTTTCGCTTCGGCGAGGGCTTCGACGACGCCGCCCTTGGCGTAGTGCAGGGCCGGATCGTCATCGTACACGCACTCGTGAATCTGCCACAGATCGAGATGGTCGGTGCGCAGCCGTTGCAGCGATTCCTCGAGCTGGCGCCGCGCGACGTCGGCGCCGCGGCCGTGCGTGCATACTTTCGTCATGAGAAACACGCTGTCGCGCCGGTTGCCGTCGGCGAGCGCTTTCCCCATGCGCTCCTCACTGAGGTGGTCGTTGTACTCCCACGCGTTGTCGCAAAACCGGATGCCGGCGTCGATCGCCGCGTGCAGCAGACGAATCGCTTCCTTTTCGTCCTTGATGAGGCCGAGGTGGTAGCCGCCGAAGCCGATCGCCGAAACGGCGACGCTCGGCGCGATCTCTCGCGTTGGTATCATGCCAGCCCTGTACCCGCCTCAGGATGGGACTGCGCAGGGGCGCGGAAACAGCCTTCCGGTGAGCTGGCTCGGGAAGTTTCGGACGGCGCTGACCCGGACGCGCGAGGCCTTCGGCGGCGAGCTTGAGACGATGGCGCTGGCGCGCCGGCCAATCGATGCGGCCCTATGGGACGACTTCGAGGACATTCTGCTCGGCGCGGATTTCGGCGTTCCCACCACGCGCAAGATCGTCGATGCGCTCAAGGCCGTCGCGCAGCAGGACCGCTACCAGACGAGCGATCAGGTCGTCGCCCGCTTTCGCCGTGACGTCGAGAATTTTCTCTCGCTGCCCGCGATGGGACTTCAGCTCGACGCCAAACCCGCCGTGATGCTCGTCGTCGGCGTCAACGGCAGCGGCAAGACGACGACGATCGGCAAGCTGGCGAAGCTGCTGACCGCGCAGCGCAAGCGCGTGCTGGTCGTCGCCGCCGATACGTTTCGGGCCGCGGCCGCCGAGCAGCTCGCGATCTGGGCGCAGCGCGCCGGCGCGGACTTCCTGCGCGGGGCGGAAGGCTCGGATCCGTCGTCGGTGGTGTTCGACGGCGTGACGGCAGCGAAGGCGCGCGCGGTCGACGTCGTCCTCGTCGACACCGCCGGGCGCCTGCAGACGAAAACCAACTTGATGGAAGAGCTAAAGAAGATGCGCCGCGTGATCGAGCGTGAGACCGGCGCCCCGCCCGCCGAAACGCTGCTCGTCGTCGACGGCACGACGGGCCAGAACGCGCTCTCGCAAGCGAAGCTCTTCAACGAGGCGACGCAGCTCACGGGGCTCATCGTCACCAAGCTCGACTCGACCGCAAAGGGCGGCGTGCTGGTCGGAATCGTCGATCAGCTGGCGGTGCCGGTGAAGTTCACCGGACTGGGCGAGGCCGTCGACGCGCTCGCGCCGTTCGATCCCGCCGCGTTCACCCGCGCGCTGTTCGAAACGGCTCCAGCCGGAAGCGGCTGAGCCAGGCGTCGAGTTCGGCCAGCCCGCTCGGATCGAGCGCGTAGATGCGGCGCTGGGCCTCGCGCCGCACGGCGATCAGACCGGCTTCGCGCAGCAGCCGCAGATGCTGCGACACCGCCGGTGCGGTCATGTCGAAACGGCGCGCGATCTCGCCGGCGGGGAGCTCGCGCGCGGCCAGCATCTCGACGATGCGG
>Ga0302184_10000639_pt1 | contig 22605 bp, 21 predicted proteins | sample I_Palsa_N3_3_FD_200233 | JGI IMG/M metagenome (GOLD analysis project Ga0302184, IMG submission 200233) | Peat permafrost microbial communities from Stordalen Mire near Abisko, Sweden - I_Palsa_N3_3 | ecosystem: Environmental > Terrestrial > Soil > Palsa > Peat permafrost | place: Sweden...
GGGCAGGAAGCACCACGGCGCCATTGTCACCGCGAACACGATGCTTGGGACCAGGGCCGGGACCGGGGCCGCTGGCCCCGGGATCGCTGACCGCCCGGGAACCGTCCTCCGTAGCGGCTGAGCCGGCCGCGCCGCTGGCAGCCGGTACCCCGGCGTCATGCACCTCCCGCTCGGCGCGCGCCTGCACCAGGTCCTCGGTCATGTCCGTCTCGCCCTCCCGCAGTGCCGCGGCCCCGCCTTGATCTCCACCCGAGCCGGTTTCACGTGAAACGGCTTCACCTGAAAGAGCAGCCGACAGTGCCCGCCGCATCCAGCGTGCAGGATCTGACTCGTCGCGATCACCAGGGACGTCATGCCTCTCATTGCCGCCGCCGGCCGCCGCTGCCGTGCTTCCGGCCGGCCGACCGGCCCTCGCTGCGGCCGGCCGGGATGCGGTAGCCTCCCCGGCGGGCCAGCCGAGCCCGGCCGGCAGCCCGGCCGCGCGCGCCGCCTGATCCGAGGCCGATACCGGGGAACCGCCAGCGGACGCAGCCGCCCCTGGGCCCTCCGGGGAGCGCTCTCCGCGCCGGTCAGGCCGACCCGGCCATCCCAGGCCCGGCGCGGACGCCATCATCAAGCTCCTCTCGTCCCGCCACCCGCCACGCGATCCCGGCACCGCATCCTCGGCCGTGCGCACCGCCCGCCGGACGCCGCCGGTCAGCCCGGGCCGCGGCCGCGGCCCGGGCCTGCCAGGCGCGGCGGCCCTGAGCCGCGGGCTGCGAGACCCTGGACGCCATTCCTCAGATCGCCTGCGCCGGCGTTGCCCCGGGCACCGGGAGCGCCGGACCGGGCAGGCCGGCCCTGAGACCGTCCTGCCGTGAAACGGACCACCGTCGCAGCCGGATAGACCCTACCGCTACCGGCCTGCAGAACTTCCACATCCTGCGCGCCCAGCCTGCGCAGCACGGGCCGAGCCCGGCTGACCTCCGCCGCGGCCCCGGCACCCTTGATAGCGAGAACGAGCCCGCCCGGCTTCAGCAGCCCGATCGCGAGACCTGCCAGCTTGTCCATCGGCGCGACCGCGCGGGCGGTAACCACGTCGGCGGCGAGCTGGCCGGCGAGATCCTCCGCCCGCCCTCTTCGCACCTCGGCATTTGCCATGCCCAGGATCTCGATGCACTCCTGCAGGAAAGTGACTCTCCGGGCCATCGGCTCGAGCAGCGTGACCGTTATATCCGGGAGCAGCATTGCCAGCACGATCCCGGGCAGCCCGGCACCGGATCCAAGATCAATCAGCGAACACGGGGAGGGCACCAGCTCGGCAACCGCCGCGCAATTGAGCAGATGCCTGTCCCAGATACGCGCGGTCTCGGCCGGCCCCAGCAGGCCCCGTTCGACCCCGGGCCCGGCGAGCAGCCCGGCATAGCGCTCGGCCTCGCCGAGCGCTGCCCCGAAAATCTCCTTGGCGGCGGGCGGCGCGGCGGGCGCATCCTCCTGCTCGGACATTGCTAAGGCACCTGACTCTCCGGCGGCCAACTCGCCAGCAAGCGCACTGCGGCGGCCGCCGATGAGATTCAGCGGCCCGGCTGCCCACCCGGCGACTGGCCGGCCGCGCAGTTGCTGCGCGATCTAGCCCGCAGGTAGCACGACCACCCGGCGATCCGGCTCCTCGCCCTCGGACTCACTGCGCAGCCCAGCCGCCGCAACGGCGTCATGCACGACCTTCCGCTCAAACGGGTTCATCGCGCCCATCTTCTTCGCGACGCCGGTCCGCATGACCTCGTCCGCTGCCACCCGGCCCGCCTCCGAGAGCTCGGCCCTTCGCCGCTGCCGGTACCCGCCCACGTCCAGCATGATCCTGGTGCGCGCCCCGGTCTGCCGGTGCACGGCGAGCCTGGTCAGCTCCTGCAGCGCCTCGAGCACCTCACCGCGCGCGCCGACCAGCTCATCGAGCGTCGCGCCGACCACGGAAACCAGCGCTCTGTCGCCTTCCACATCCATGTCGATGTCGCCATCGAGGTCGGCCACGTCGAGTAGTCCCTCTACATAGTCGGCCGCGATCTCGCCCTCCAGCTCGAGGTCGGCAAGATCCATCGCGGCAGCCTCATCCCGGGCTGGCGCTTGCGGCGGCTCCGCGGCGGACGCAGCTTCGTCCGCCGGGCCACCCTGGCCCGATGACACTGCCTCGCCCGATGGCACCGCGGCCGTCTCGCCGGCTCCATCCGCCGGATACTGCTGCGCAGTGTCTCCGTACGGCTCGGCGACCGCGTTCTCACCCTGAGTCACTACCGGGCCCTCCTACTGTCGGGATCGACCTCTCCTGGCAACGTCCAGATCTCGGTCCCGGGCGCTACCCCTTGCCGGAGCGCTTGCTTCGTGACTGCCGCTGCCGCTGCTGCCTGATGAGCTTAACCTCGGGCGTCTCAGGCTGCGGTTCGGGCTCCGCGCGTCCCTTGCCCAGACGGCGCAAGATCTTGCTGCCGCCGCTGGCGCCGGCCTTACCATCAGCGCCAGCCTTACCATCAGCGCCGGCTTTGCCGTTAGCGCCGGCTTTACCGTTAGCGCCGGCCTTGCCGCTGGTGCCGGCCTTGCCGTTCGCGCCGGCCTTGCCGCTGCCGTTAGCGGTGGCCTTGCCGTTGGCGGATGCCCGGGCCGAACCGGCAGGCTTTCCCTGCGCAGCTGGCCGCGGCGTGCCAGCGGCCTTCCCCTGCGGCGGCCTGGCCGTCCGGTCCTGCTGCTTGTCGCCGCCTGCGGCCGGGCGCTCGGGCACCGACGCGCTTCCCGGCTCGCTGCCCTGGCCGGCTGACCCGGATCCCGACCCGCTGGAGCCCGCGGGCAGCCGCCGTGGCTGGCGCGGCGCGGGGCGCGGCGCCAGAGCCGGTGCGGCAGCCGTGCCGGCCACGGCAGCACCTCCCGCGGGCAGCGGCTGGGGATACCTGCTGAACAGGACGAACTGCTGGATAAGAGTCCACACGTTCGTCGTCACCCAGTAGAGCACCAGCCCGAACGGCCAGTAGAGCCCGGAAAGCGCGAAGAACGGCATGACGTACGCCATGTACTTCTGCGACTGCCCCATCGGGTTGTCCGGACTCGCCGCCGGCATCATGCCGCGCTTCATGCTCTGCCGCACGGTCAGGTAAGTGGTGGCCATGCTGACCAGGACGGCGAGCAGGATGACGAGCCTGATGTGCAGCGGAGTTCCCGAGGACAGGAACTTGTCGGCGATCGTCACGCCGAGGATATGGGCGGTCTTGGCGCTGCTCACCATCGCGGTCGTCAGGTGATACTTGGGGATCTGCCCGGTCTTCCACTCGGCGATCGCCTTCAGCACGCTGAACAGGGCGAAGAACATGGGCAGCTGGGCAGCGACGGGGAGACAGCCCATCAGCGGATTGACATCCGCCTCCTTGTAGAGCTTCATCATCTCCTGGTTGAGCGTCTGCTTGTCGTTCTTGTACTTCTTGCGCAGCACGGCCATCTGCGGCGCGAGCGCCGTCATCCGGCGCGTCGTGTGCATCTGCTTGATGAACAGCGGCACCATCAGCAGCCGCATGAAGACCACAAGCAGCACGATCGTCAGCGCCCAGGTCCAGCCACTGCTGGCGCCGAAGACCGGGGACAGCACGCCGTAGATGCGACTGACCACCCACGCGACCGCGTCGTAGAGCGGGTTAAGCGGGTTCACCAGCTAGCTCCCTTGTGATCTCATCGACAGTGTCCGCCCGTCGTCTCCGGGCGGCACGGTCCCCTTACGGGCGGGCACCGGGTCAAGGCCGCCAGCGTGGAACGGGTGGCACCGGCTCAGCCGCCGCGCAGCCAGCCAGCCGCCGCGCAGCGCGCCGTGCTCCCCGATAGCCTCCAGCGCGTAAGCGCTGCAGGACGGCAGGAACCGGCAGCGCGGCACGAGCAGCGGGCTGACGAAGCGCCGGTAACAGGTGATCACCGCGACCAGAACCCGGGCGCCGGCCGATGGCCGGTCCCTGGTCTCGCCCGATACCGTGGTCATCACCGACCCAGCGTCCCGCCCTGCCGCCGCAGCAAAGTGCTGATTACCAGGTCGAGATCAGCGGCGAGATCCGCCTGGCGTGCGGTCGCGGCCCGGGGATTGGCGCGTACCACAAGCAGGCTACCTCCAGGAAGCGACCCCAGATACCCGCGGGCCAGGTGACGAAGCCGCCGCCGGACCCGGTTACGCACCACCGCGGTGCCCACGGCGCGGCTCACGACGAACCCCACGCGGGCCGGCTCGTCCTGGCCGGGACGCAGCAGCAGGTGACCCGTCAGCAGCGCCCGGCCGGTCCGGCCGCCGCCCCGGACCGCCTCGGAGAACTCCGCCCGCCGCCGCATCCTCGCCGCTGCGGGAAGCACCGGCGATCACCGCGGCGAACGGCGGCTGCGCAGGTCAGACACTGACCCGTGCGCGGCCCTTGCGGCGCCGCGCGGCGAGAACCGCGCGCCCGGCCCTGGTGCGCATGCGCAGCCGGAACCCATGCGTCTTCGCGCGGCGGCGGTTGTTCGGCTGGAACGTACGCTTGCTCACTGAGGGCTCCAGATACGCGGTGTTTCGGACGGTGCAGGTGCCCGGCCGCCAGGCCCGGGCAGATTCCGCACAGGCCGAACTAGCGCCGGGTTGACCGGACCAATGAACGCTACGCGCATCACCCGCGCCGGTCAAACCGCGGGACGGCCCGGGCCTAGCGAGGCCGGCGCAACAACGCTATTCGCGCACCGCGCCCCGGAACCGCGCCCTAGGCTGTGGACAGCGGTCCCGGGCCGCGGGCACCCGGGGGCAGTTGATCGCCGAGCTATCTGCCAGCAGCGGCGAAGGAGCGGGCACAGAACGCAAACCGACGTGCACAACCTGTGGAAAAACCTGTTGATCACATGTGGGGGCTGGCGCGAGGTGGACGGTCGATGAGCGAAGCAGACCTCGCGGAGGTATGGGCACGTTCCCTCGAAGAACTCGACGATATGCACATCGAGCCGGCCCAGCGCGCCTGGCTCCAGCTCACCCGCCCGCTCGGGCTCGTCGAGAACACGGCGCTGATCGCCACTCCGAATGAGTTCGTGAAGGAGCAGCTCGAGACCAGGCTCCGCTCGCTGATCACGAACGCCCTGTCCAGGGAACTCGGCCGCAGCATCCAGCTGGCCGTGACCGTCGATCCCGCGGTCATCTCGGCGATGCCGCTGCCCCCGGCCGGCCCCGAGCATCCGGCGGCCGCCGGGCCGGGCGGCGGCGAGCACGGCCTGGGCGCCGGGCGCCGGATGACCGACCTCCATCACGGCCGTTCCGGCCTGCCGGAGCACGACGCGACCACGGCCCCCCTCGGCCCGCTTCCCGGCATGGACGCCGCGATGGCGGCGGACCACGAGCTGGGCGGCGGCATGGACCCGGTCACCGGGCGGCCGCGGCAGCCGGCCATCCCCGGCCACACCGGCCCTGGCCACGGTGCGCCGCGGCCAGGCCAGGCCAGGCTCAACCCGAAGTACACGTTCGAGACGTTCGTGATCGGGTCAAGCAACAGGTTCGCGCACGCCGCCGCGGTCGCGGTCGCCGAGGCGCCGGCCAAGGCCTACAACCCGCTCTTCATCTACGGCGACTCAGGACTGGGCAAGACGCACCTGCTGCACGCCATCGGCCACTATGCGCAGAGCCTCTACCAGGGCGTCCGGGTGCGGTACGTCAGCTCGGAAGAATTCACCAACGACTTCATCAACATGATCAGGGACGGCAAGCAGGACGGCTTCCGGCGCCGTTACCGCGACGTCGACGTGCTGCTGGTCGACGACATCCAGTTCCTGGAGAACAAGGAAGGGACTCAGGAAGAGTTCTTTCACACCTTCAATACCCTGCATAACGCCAGTAAGCAGATCGTGATCTCCAGCGACCGGGCGCCGAAGCGCCTGGTGACTCTCGAGGACCGGCTGCGCAGCCGGTTCGAGTGGGGGCTGCTCACCGATGTGCAGCCGCCCGAGCTGGAGACCCGCATCGCGATCCTGCGGAAGAAAGCGGTCCAGGAGGGCCTTAATGCTCCCCCGGAAGCGCTGGAGTACATCGCCAGCCGGATTTCCACCAATATCCGCGAGCTTGAGGGCGCGCTGATCAGGGTGACCGCCTTCGCCAGCCTGAACCGCCAGTCCGTCGACCTCCAGCTGGCGGAGATCGTCCTGAAGGACCTCATTCCCGAGGCGCAGGGCCCGGAGATCACGGCTGCCACCATCATGGGCCAGACCGCCTCCTACTTCGGCCTGTCGATCGACGACCTCTGCGGTACCTCCCGGTCACGGGTCCTGGTCACCGCCCGGCAGATCGCCATGTACCTGTGCCGTGAGCTGACCGACCTGTCGCTGCCCAAGATCGGGCAGCAATTCGGCGGCCGCGATCACACCACCGTGATGCACGCGGACAGGAAGATCCGCTCCCTGATGGCCGAGCGGCGGTCGATCTACAACCAGGTCACCGAGCTCACCAACCGCATCAAGCAGCAGGCGCGGTCCGGATGAACGGTTACATAGCAGTGCCTCGCGCAACAATCAGTGCGCACAGGCTGTGGACAAACCTGTGGACGCGCTTGGGACAAGCGGAGGACAACCCCAGAAGGCCGGTGGGTAACAGGCCGCCGAACGGCGGGGGGCACGCGGGTGTCCACAGGACCGCCACCGCGCAGTCGCCGCAGGTCACAGGCACTGTGGATGCCCGCACCCCTGCTGGCCTGCGAGGATGTTGGATGTCCCCAGCGTCCACCGACCCTATGACTACTACGTCTCTTTATTTCTATGACACACCAAGTACCAAGCAGGCATCGCCCGCCGCCAGCCGGGCTGCCCGCTGGCACGTCCCGAGAACGGGAGGCAGCACCGCGTGAAAATCCAGGTAGAGCGTGACGTCCTGGCCGAGGCCGTGGCGTGGACCGCGCGTGCGCTCCCGGCCCGCCCGACCGTCCCGGTGCTGGCCGGCATGCGGCTGCACGCCGGGCCCGAACTCACCTTGTCCAGCTTCGACTACGACGTATCGGCGCAGGCCCGGATACCGGTCACGGCTGACGAGGAGGGCAGCGCACTGGTCTCCGGGCGGCTGCTCGCCGAGATCAGCCGCAGCCTGCCCAGCCGGCCGGTGCAGATCAGCTCGGACGGCGCGCGCGCCGTCCTGACCTGCGGCAGCTCGACCTTCACGCTGCTGACCATGCCCGAGGACGAGTACCCGGCACTGCCGGAGATGCCGCCCGCAGCCGGCTCGGTGGGCAGCGACGCGTTCGCCTCGGCGGTGAGCCAGTCGGCGACCGCCGCCGGCCGCGATGACACGCTGCCCGCGCTGACCGGGATCAGGATCGAGATCGAGGGCGATGCGCTGACCCTGATCTCCACCGACCGGTACCGGCTGGCGATGCGCGAGCTGCGATGGACGCCTGCCCGGCCGGACATGTCCGCCGCCGTGCTGGTACCGGCCAGGGCACTGGCCGAGACCGCACGCGCGCTGACATCGGGCGCGGAGGTGTCGATAGCGCTTGCCCTGCCCGGAGACGCCGGCGCGGGCGGCGACGGAATGATCGGATTCGAGGGCGGCGGCCGCCGCACCACGACCAGGCTGCTGGGCGGCGAGTTCCCGCGGTACCACGCGCTGCTGCCGACGCATGTCAACTCGGTCGCGGAGATCTCCACGGCTCAGCTGGCCGAGGCGGTCAAGCGGGTTGCGCTCGTCGCCGAGCGCAACACCGCCGTCCGGCTGGCCTTCACGTCCGGCGAGCTCGTGCTCGAGGCGGGCACCGGAGACGAGGCGCAGGCGGTGGAAATCCTCGAGGCGAGTTACGAGGGAGATGACCTGTCCGTCGCCTTCAACCCCCAGTACCTGCTGGACGGCCTGGCCGCGATCGACTCGGACATGGCCAGGATCTCGTTTACCGAGCCCGGCAAGCCCGCGCTGATTACCGGCAAGCCCTCACCCGACGGCCAGCCCGACTACCGGTACCTGCTGATGCCGATCCGGCTGGGCGGGTAGCAAGTGCCGGCACTACCGAACGCCTCCGGCGGGCAGCCGGTGCTCATGGCCGCTGACGCTGCCTGCCAGTAGTCTGCACTGCCGTGCACATTACCCGGCTCGCGCTGACCGATTTCCGCTGTTACGCCGCGGCTGACCTGAGCCTGGCGCCGGGCGTGAGCACGTTCACCGGATCGAACGGGCAGGGCAAGACCAACCTGGTCGAGGCGGCGGCCTACGTCGCGACGCTCGGCAGCCACCGGGTCTCCGCCGACGCGCCGCTGATCCGCCGCGGCGCGGAGCGGGCGATCCTGCGCGCGGCGGTGACATCGCAAGCCAGGGACAGCCTGGTGGAGATCGAGGTCAACCCGGGCCGGGCGAACCGGGTCAGGCTGAACCGGGTCCCGATGCCCAGGCCGCGCGACGTGCTCGGGACGCTGCGCTGCGTTCTGTTCGCGCCCGAGGACCTCACGGTGGTCAAGGGCGACCCCGACCAGCGCCGCCGCTACCTCGATGACCTGCTGGTCGCGACCGCGCCCCGGTACGCGGGCACCCGGGCCGACTACGAGCGGGTGCTGCGGCAGCGCACGGCCCTGCTGAAGTCGGCCCGGGCACGGGGCGGCGGCACGCCCAGCGCGCTCGATGCCTGGGATGATCAGCTGGTCAGGATGGGCGCGGAGCTGACCGCCGGCCGGCTGGAGCTTGTCGCAGCGATCCGGCCGCTGGTGGCCAAGGCATACGCGGCCGTGTCCGGGGACGACGGCACGGCGGTCATGACCTACCGCCAGCCCTTCAGCGGGAAGAACGAGCCATCGGCCGGCCTGGCCCAGCTGGCGGAGGGACTGCGCGAGGCGCTTTCCGCCGCCCGCCCGGCCGAGCTCGACCGTGGCGTCTGCCTGGTCGGACCGCACCGGGATGAGCTCGAGCTGAGGATCGGCGAGCTGCCCACCCGCGGCTACGCGAGCCACGGCGAGTCCTGGTCGCTGGCACTCGCGCTCCGGCTGGCCGCCTATGAGCTGCTGCGATCTGACGGAGAGGATCCCGTGCTGATGCTTGATGACGTCTTCGCCGAGCTGGACGCAGGGCGCCGGGACCGGCTGGCCATGCTGATCGGCGATGCCGAGCAGGTGCTGGTGACCGCCGCGGTCACGGCCGACGTCCCGGCGAGCCTGGCCGGAGCGAGATTTGACGTCGCCGACGGGGCGATCACCCGTGCCTGAGGGCAGTGCGGTGCCCGGGAGCAGTGCGGTGCCCGAGCATGGCGCAGCGGCTGAGCAGGAGGCCGGCAGTGCACGGCCCGAGCACGATGCGGGCAGTGCACGGCCCGAGGACCAGGCGGGGGGCGCGGCCGGGCCGGCCGCCGATCCGGCCGGGCGTGCGCAGCTCGCCCGTGAGGCTCTGCTGAGCGCGAAGGCTGACGCGTCGGCCAGGGGAAACTGGCCCGGCCGGCCCGCTGCCGGGGCGGTCGCAGGCCAGCCTGGGAGCGCCGGGCGGCGGCGGCACCGGGACGACCCGGAGGCGCTGAATACCGCCATCGCGGGGCTCATCGACGCCCGCGGCTGGCGGCTTCCCGCCGCAGTGGGCGCCGTGTTCGGCCGGTGGGAGCTGATCGTCGGCCCCGAGCTTGCCGCGCACACGACGCCGGACGGCTTCGCGGACGGGGAGCTGACCATTACCGCCGACTCCACCGCGTGGGCGACCCAAGTCCGGCTGCTTGCCGCCACGCTGGTGCGGAGGCTGAATGCCGAGCTCGGCGACGGGGCGGTACGGCGGGTGAAGGTGCGCGGCCCGGCGGGGCCGAGGCGCCCGGGCCAGTGGAAGACGCGAGATAGCCGCGGGCCGCGTGACACGTACGGCTGAGCCTGACGGTACTCCCAGGTAAAATAGGAGCGCACCAGGGCAGACGGCGGCAGGGGCTCGCGGCGCTCACGGGTGTCCGTTGCAAGAGGAGCATCCACTTTGTCGTATGACGCACGTTCGATCACGGTCCTTGAGGGCCTGGAGGCGGTTCGCAAGCGCCCCGGCATGTACATCGGCTCTACCGGCGAGCGCGGACTGCACCATCTGGTCCAAGAGGTAGTCGATAACGCCGTGGACGAGGCGCTGGCCGGGTACTGCGACCGGATCGAGGTCACGCTGCTGGCCGACGGCGGCATCCGCGGCCAGGACAACGGCCGCGGCATCCCGGTCGACGAGCACCCGGTGGAGCACCGCCCCGCCCTGGAAGTCGTGCTGACCACGCTGCACGCGGGCGGCAAGTTCGATGCCAAGTCCTACGCCGTCTCCGGCGGCCTGCACGGCGTCGGCGTCTCGGTGGTGAATGCACTGTCCGCGCGGCTGGAGGTCGAGGTCCGCAAGGACGGCTACACCTGGCGGCAGGCCTACGAGCGCGGCGACATGGTAACGGAGCTGCGCAGGGGCGAGCCGACCGAGGAGACCGGGACGACCATCACGTTCTGGCCGGATCCGGAGATCTTCGAGTCGACCGTGTGGTCGTTCGAGACGCTGGCGCGGCGGCTGCAGGAGATGGCGTTCCTGAACCGGGGCCTGGCCATCACCCTGACCGACGAGCGGCCCGACTACATCAACGGCGAGCCGCACGTGGCCAGCTACTGCTACCAGGGCGGCATCGCCGACTTCGTGCGGTACCTGAACGCCTCCAAGGAGGCAGTGCACGCCTCGGTGATCGATTTCGGCGGTGACGGCGACGGGATCTCCGCCGAGATTGCCATGCAGTGGAGCGGCTCGTACGCGGAGTCCGTGCACACCTTCGCGAACACGATCAACACCGCCGAGGGCGGCACGCACGAGGAGGGCTTCCGCGCCGCGCTCACCACGATCGTGAACCGGTACGCGCGCGAGCAGAAGATTCTCCGGGACAAGGATGACAACCTGACCGGCGATGACGTCCGCGAGGGCCTCACCGCGATCATCCACGTCAAGCTCGCCGAGCCGCAGTTCGAGGGGCAGACCAAGACCAAGCTCGGCAACACCGAGGCCAAGTCGTTCGTCCAGAAGGTCTGCAACGATCACTTGCGGGACTGGTTCGAGCGCAATCCCGGCGAGGCCAAGGCCATCATCATCAAGGCCACCCAGGCCGCCCGCGCCAGGATCGCCGCGCGGCAGGCACGCGACCTGACCCGCAAGAACCTGCTGGGCTCCACCTCGCTGCCCGGCAAGCTGGCTGACTGCCAGTCCGGCGACCCGGAGCGCTGCGAGATCTACGTGGTCGAGGGTGACTCGGCCGGCGGTTCCGCCAAGGGCGGCCGGGATCCGATGTACCAGGCAATCCTGCCGATCCGCGGCAAGATCCTGAACGTCGAGAAGGCCAGGATCGACCGGGTGCTGAAGAACAACGAGGTGCACTCGATGATCACGGCGCTCGGCACCGGGATCCATGACGAGTTCGACATCTCCAAGCTCAGGTACTACAAGATCATCCTGATGGCCGACGCCGATGTGGACGGGCAGCACATCACCACCCTGCTGCTGACGCTGCTTTTCCGGTTCATGAAGCCGCTGATCGAGGCGGGGCACGTATACCTGGCCCAGCCGCCGCTCTACAAGATCAAGTGGGAGGGCCGGGGGACGCCGCCTGGCTACGCCTACTCCGACCCGGAGCGGGACAGGGTGATCGAGGCGGGCATCGCGGCGGGCCGCAAGGACCCGCGGCCGCGGGACGGCATCCAGCGGTTCAAGGGGCTCGGCGAGATGAATGCCACCGAGCTGTGGGAGACCACGATGGACCCGGCGCACCGGGTGCTGAGGCAGATCACGCTGGATGACGCCGCGCAGGCGGACGAGCTGTTCAGCGTGCTGATGGGCGAAGACGTGGAGGCGCGGCGCGCGTTCATCCAGCGCAATGCGAAGGATGTCAGGTTCCTCGACATCTGAGCGCGCCGCATTCTCCAGATACCGAAAGGCTAGTTAGTGACTGAGCTGGACACGGGTACCCCGGCTGGCGGTGACCGCACCGAGCCGGTCGACATCCAGGTCGAGATGCAGCGCAGCTACATCGAGTACGCGATGTCGGTCATCGTGGGCCGCGCGCTGCCGGATGTGCGGGACGGGCTGAAGCCGGTGCACACCCGCATCCTTTACGCGATGTATGACGGCGGCTACCGGCCCGACCGGGGCTATTTCAAGTGCGCCAGGGTCATCGGCGAGGTGATGGGCAATTATCACCCGCACGGCGACTCCGCCATCTACGACGCGCTGGTCCGGCTGGCCCAGCCGTGGGCGATGCGGATGCCGCTCGTCGACCCCCAGGGCAACTTCGGCTCGCCGGGCAACGACCCGGCTGCCGCGCACCGCTACACCGAGTGCAGGCTCGCGCCGCTGGCCATGGAGATGCTGCGGGACATCGACAAGGACACCGTCGACTTCCGGCCGAACTACGACGGGCGCTCCAGGGAACCGGTGGTGCTGCCCAGCCGGTTCCCCAACCTGCTGGTCAACGGCTCCGAGGGAATCGCGGTCGGGATGGCGACCAAGATCCCGCCGCACAACCTGCGGGAGCTGGCCGCCGGCGTCCAGTGGTTCCTGGAGAACTACGACGCCACCGACGACGAGCTGCTCGAGGCGCTGATCGATCGGGTGAAGGGCCCCGACTTCCCGACCAGGGCGCAGATCGTCGGCCGCCGCGGGATCAACGATGCTTACCGCACCGGCCGCGGGTCGATCACCATGCGCGCCGTGGTCGAGGTGGAGGAGGACCGCAAGGGCCGTACCTGCCTGGTGGCTACCGAGCTCCCCTACCAGGTCAACCCGGACAACCTGGCGCTGAAGATCGCCGAGCTTGTGCGCGACGGCAGGATCTCCGGCATCGCCGACGTGCGCGACGAGTCCAGCGGCCGCACCGGCCAGCGGCTCGTGATCGTGCTGAAGCGGGACGCGATCGCCAAGGTCGTGCTGAACAACCTGTACAAGCACACCCAGCTGCAGGACACGTTCGGCGCGAACATGCTGGCCCTCGTCGACGGGATCCCCCGCACGCTGCGGCTCGACCAGATGATCAGGTACTGGGTAACCCACCAGATCGAGGTCATCGTCCGGCGGACCCGCTACCTGCTGCGCAAGGCGCGCGATCGCGCCCACATCCTGAGTGCTCTGCTCAAGGCGATCGACCAGATTGATGCCGTTATCGCCCTTATCCGGGCGAGCGCATCGGCGTCCGCCGCGCAGCAGGGCCTGATGGACCTGCTGGAGATCGACGAGATTCAGGCCCGCGCCATCCTCGACATGCAGCTGCGCAAGCTGGCCGCACTCGAGCGCCAGCAGCTGGTGGACGAGTACGAGGAGCTGATGGCCCAGATCGCCGAGTACGAGGCCATCCTCGCCTCGCCGGATCGGCAGCGCCAGATCGTCGGCACCGAACTCGGGGAGATAGTCGCCAGGTACGGCGATGACCGGCGGACCGAGATCATTGCATACGACGGCGACATGTCGATCGAGGACTTGATCGCCGAGGAGGACATGGTCGTCACGATCACCCGCGGCGGCTATGCGAAGCGCACCAAGACCGACCTCTACCGCGCCCAGCGGCGCGGCGGCAAGGGCGTGCGCGGTGCGCAGCTGCGCACCGACGACATCGTCGATCACTTCTTCGTCACCACGACCCACCACTGGATCCTGTTCTTCACCAACAAGGGACGGGTCTACCGGACCAAGGCTTACGAGCTGCCCGACACTGCCAGGGACGCCCGCGGCCAGCACGTTGCCAACCTGCTTGCCTTCCAGCCCGATGAGCGCATCGCCGAGGTGCTGGCGCTGCGGGACTACTCGGTCTCGCCCTACCTGGTGCTTGCCACATCCTCCGGGCTGGTGAAGAAGTCGCGGCTGAGCGATTTCGACTCGCCGCGGGCGGGCGGCATCATCGCCATCAACCTGCGCGAGGACGACGAGGTGATCGCGGCGAGGCTCGTTTCCCCGGAGGATGATCTGCTGCTGGTGAGCAGGCAGGCCCAGTCGATCAGATTCCACGCCAGTGACGAGGCGCTGCGGCCGATGGGCCGGGCGACCTCCGGGGTGATCGGGATGCGGTTCAGCAACGGCGACGAGCTGCTCGGCATGCACGTGGTCCATGCGGGCGCTGACGTCCTGGTGGCTACCGGCGGCGGCTACGCCAAGCGCACGCCGGCGGACCAGTATCCCGTGCAGGGCAGAGGCGGCATGGGCGTGCTCACAGCCAGGATCGTGGAGACCAGGGGCGAGCTCGTCGGCGCGCTGATGGTCCGGCCGGAGGACGAGGTATTTGCCATCACTTCCGCTGGCGGGGTCATCAGGACAGCCGCGGGCGAGATCAAGCAGTCGGGCCGGCAGACCATGGGCGTCCGGCTGATGAACCTGGCGGACGGCCAGAGCCTGGTCGCCATCGCCCGCAACGCTGAGTCCACGGCGGGCGTCGGCGAGGCGCTGGACACCGGGGATGCAGCGGAAGACGAGGCTGGCGAGGCGCTGGATACCGGGGACGCGGCGGCGGCGGAGGAGGCAACTCGCGTCACGGGCGTCCTTTCCGCGGACGCCGGGCAAGATGGCCAGTCGGAAGATGAATCGTGATCAGCAGGTGCGCTGAGGGTTCATTTGCCGGCCGTCAGCTCGGGAAGCTGAGTCACAGAGCTGCAGAGATGGCCGTAGATGGCGAGATGCAACGCGCCGGGCGTCAGCAGCGTCTAATAGGTGTTGGCGTGGATGATGGCCGGGTTCTGACGGACATGGACTAGTCATCTGGGGATAACCTCGTGACAGGCAACTTCCGGAGGAGGACGACGTGGACCATCGTGTGGAGCCACAGTCGTGGCTGCCCGGGAGGGCTGCCGGAGATCAGGACCCGGCTACGGACGGGGCGCAGGACAACGGTCAGCCTGTGCTGGCGGGCCCGGCCGCCAGCGGGGAGCTGTCCTCGCCAGCCGGCGACGCAGGACCGGCGCTGGATGCTACCCGGATGCCGCCGCCGTTTCCGGCTGCCGCTGTGCCGGAGCCCGCGGCGGGCCCGGTGACATCTTCGTTCGGGACCATAACCAGCCCGGGGAATGCGCAAAAAAAGCCCGCGAAGCCTCCCAGAGCCCCGAAAGCGCCCAAGGCAGGCAAGGCAAAGGTCCAGGTGGCCAGGCAGGCTCAGAACGGCGCATTGCCAGCTCGCCGTGCTCAGTTTGCGGTGACCAGGGTGGAGCCGTGGTCGGTGATGAAGTTCAGCTTCATGATCTCGCTGGTCGGCTGGGTCGTGCTCTTCGTCGCCGTAGCCGGACTCTATTACTTCCTGTCCAGGCTCGGAGTCTTCCAGTCGATCGAGAAATCGGTCTCCGACGTGACATCCAGCAAGGGATCTGCAGGCGTGAAGGCCAGCACCTGGTTCTCCGCATCCCGGGTGCTCGGCTACACGATGCTCATTGGCGCCGTGAACGTGATCCTGATCACTGCGCTCGCCACGGTGGGCTCGGTGATCTACAACCTGGTCACGCACGTCGCCGGCGGCATCGAGGTCACGCTCAGGGATACCGACTGACGTCCTGGCAGGCGCTTGCGGTAATCTAGCGCGGCGGCGCCCGGGATTTACCAGTGATCGCCGCCACCCGAGGGCCTGTAGCTCAGCCGGTTAGAGCGCTTCCCTGATAAGGAAGAGGTCGGAGGTTCAAGTCCTCCCAGGCCCACCCAGTGTAACTCCAGGTCAGAGCCGGCACCGTCAGCGATCACCCGTCTTGCGGCCATTCCGAAAAACGGAGCGATGGGAGAGATGCCCGTGTCCGCGCCAGTCACGACGTTCGATCAGGAGTACAGCGATCCCGCTGCAGCTGCCACCGGATGGGAGGAGACCCGCGGCGTGCTCGAAACCGCCGAGCTGTTCTGGCTCTCCACCGTCCGGGCCGATGGCCGGCCGCACGTCACCCCGGTCGTTGCGGCGTGGGCCGAGGGAGCAGTCTGGTTCTGCACCGGCGCCGGCGAGCAGAAGTTCGCCAATCTGCGCGCTAACTCGCACGTGGTGCTGACGACCGGCTGCAGTCAGTGGGACCAAGGGCTGGATGTGGTGGTTGAGGGCGTGGCGGTGCAGGTCACCGACGACATCGTGCTCAGCCGCGTCGCCGGGGCTTTCGCTGCCAAGTGGGATGGGCGATGGCAGTTCACCGCCCGTGACGGCTGCTTCCGCGACCCCGACGGCAGCGGCGAGGCGATGGTGTTCTCGGTCACGCCGGTCAAGGTGTTCGCCCACTCCAAGGGTGATCCGTTCGGTGCTACCAGGCACAGGTTCGGCGTCCCGGCCTGATGTGAGCACGCCGGATGGCCCGGACGCTATCCGGGCCATATGCGCGGTGCGGGGGACGACGATGGTGACAGCCAGAGAGGCAGTGTCATGTCCAGCGCGCAGTTGTATGACACCATCGGAGCCACCTACACCGTGACGCGGCGCACCGAGCCGCGGATCGCCGCGCGGATCTGGGCTGCGCTCGGCGATGCGCGCACGGTACTGAATGTCGGGGCGGGCACCGGCTCCTACGAGCCCCCCGGCCGCGACGTCACCGCGGTTGAACCGTCGGCGCTGATGCGTGCGCAGCGTCCCGCAGGCGCGGCGCCGTGCGTGGCTGCCACCGCGGAGAGCCTTCCATTCGAGGACCAGTCCTTCGACGCAGCGATGGCTGTTTGCACCGTTCATCACTGGCAGGACCCGATGGCCGGCCTGCGCGAGATGCGGCGCGTCGCTCGCCGCGTGGTGGTGTTCACGTTCGAGGTGGTGTTCACGTTCGACACCAGTGACCCTGATCGGTTCTGGCTGACTCGCGACTACCTGCCCGAGGTCGCTGACCTTCGCGTCGGCCGGTCTTCGCTGACCGAGGTGGCCCGCGCGATCGGTGCCAGGATGGAGCCGGTGCTCATTCCGTGGGACTGCGCTGACGGCTTCTTCGAGGCCTACTGGCGTCGGCCCGAGGCCTACCTGGACGATCATGTTCGCCGCGGCATTTCGGTGTGGGCCAGAGTCGGGCCGGACGCCGAGCAGCGGGCAGTGCGCAGCCTCCGGGCTGACCTCGCATCCGGCCGGTGGGCCGAACGCAACCGCGACCTCCTCGATCTCGACGCAGCAGAGCTTGGCGCTCGCCTGCTTGTAGCCTGATTTGCCGCCGGAGAGTCAGGTGCCTTAGCAATATCCGCCGCAGCGCCGGCAGCATCGGGACGGCGTTCGCGTACTGCACAGCGCTGTCGCCGGGGACCCGGGCGAACTGCTGGACTATCGCCGAAGCTGCAGGTCATGAGGGGTGGGGCTGCGCTGCGCGTCTGACATTTGTCACCGGGAAGTAGTGGGTTGGGGGCACTACCGGGTTAGCTCGGGGGGCGGAAGCCTATAGCCATGGCTACTGGCAAGGCTTCAAATGACGGGGTTGTCCTGTCCCGCCTGTCCAAGGCGTACGGCAGGCTGCGCGCCGTCGACTCGATCGACCTGAGTATCCGTCGCGGCCAGACGGTCGCCATCCTCGGCCCGAACGGCGCGGGCAAGACCACGATGCTGGACATGGCACTTGGCCTGACCAGGCCGGACTCCGGCAGCATCACGCTGTTCGGGATGCCGCCCGCCCGCGCTATCGCGGCCGGGCAGGTGGGCGGCATGCTGCAGACCGGCTCGCTCATCGAGTACCTGAGCGTCCGTGAGTTCCTCACGATGATCGCCTCTCTGTACCCGCGGCCGCTCCAGGTAGACCACATGCTGCAGCTAACCGGCGCCGCTGAGTTCGCCGACCGCCGCACCAACAAGCTGTCGGGCGGCCAGACGCAGCGGGTCCGCTTCGCCGCCGCGTTGATCGCGAACTCGGATCTTCTCGTGCTGGACGAGCCGACCGCCGCCATCGACGTCGGGGGCCGCCGGGAGTTCTGGACCGCGATCCGGGAGGTAGCGGCCGAAGGCAAGACCGTGATCTTCGCGACGCACTACCTCGAGGAGGCAGACGCCTACGCCGACCGGATCGTCCTGCTCGCGCGGGGCAAGATCGTCGCGGACGGCTCTGCCACCGAGATCAAGGCCATGGCGAGCGGCCGGACGATCCGCGCGACGCTGCCCGGCGCCGACCTGGCGCAGCTTGCCAGCCTGCCCGGCGTCACCAACGCGGAGCGACGGGGCGAGGCGGTGACGCTCAACTGCGCCAGCTCGGACAATGCGCTTCGCGCCCTGCTCAGCCGCTTCCCCGAGGCACGCGACATCGAAGTGCACGGGGCCGGCATCGAAGAGGCGTTCTTCGCGCTCACGGTCGGCGAACGCGACGACCCGAACCAGCCGACCCAGGTCCAGGGGGCCCGATGACCAGCACCATCTACCTCCGCTACGAGGTACTCAGGAACTTCCGCAACTGGCGTTTCCTCCTCCTGTCGCTCGTTTTCCCGCTGGTGCTGTACTTGTCGGTCGCCAGCGCGAACCGGCACGCCACCATCAACGGCATCGCGTTCACCGTCTACTTCATGGCCGCCATGGCGACGCTGGGCACGATGGCCTCGGTCGTGTCGAGCGCGGCGGTCATCGCCGCCGACCGGTCGACCGGCTGGACACGGCAGATGCGGATTACCCCGCTCACCGTCGGCACGTACTTCAGCGCGCGGGTCCTCAACGGCTACCTGCGGGCAGTGCTGACCATCGTGCTGGTGGGCCTGGCAGGGACCGCGCTGGGGGTCCGGCTGTCAGCCACCGAGTGGGTGACCGTGGTCGGGCTGCTGCTGGTAGGCCTGATCCCCTTCGCCGTGCTGGGCATCCTCCTCGGGCACCTGCTGAACGCCGACTCCAGCGCCGTCGCCATGGGCGGGATCGTGACGCTGTTCGCGCTCCTCGGCGGCGTCTACGGATTCCAGATCGCGAAGTCCGGCCCGATGTTCCAGGTGATCAAGGCAATACCGTCCTACTGGCTGGTCCAGGCCGCGAAGGCCGCGATCGGCCATGGCGGCTGGCCGGCCGAGGGCTGGATTGTGATCGCGGTCTGGACCGTGCTGCTCGCCGCGCTGGCGGTGCTCGTCTACCAGCGCGACACACACCGCTAATCACATCCATCGAGATCGGAGTACCCACATGCAATCCCTCGACCTCACCGTGACGGTCGACCGGCCGATGCCCGACGCTCAGACGCAGATCCTCGGCAGCGTCGATTCCCGGATGCAATCGGCCGGCTTCACCGGGCGCCCGCAGGACAACGGGGTGAGCTACCGGCCGAAGTTCACCGGGCTCGTCTTCGTCTGGCTGGTCCGCCGCCTGCAGTACGAGCACGTGATGTTCGCCTTCGAACAACGCGGCCCGGCCACCGAGGTGCGGGTGACGGGGAAGCTACGCAGCCGGGCCCATGCTGAGGTCACTGAAGCTCTCGGTGGCTACTTGCCGCACGGTCAGTAAGCTTGAGTGATATGGGCGATCAGGCCAAGTGGGCTCAGAACGGATCGCGCATGCTCGCCTGCCGGGCCGCCATCCTCGTCTACCTGTTCTACGTGGGCGAGGCCGTAGCACACGACGAGCACGGCGCCTGGGCGGTCTGCGGCTTCGCGATCCTCATCGCCTTCGCCGCCTGCTGGCTCGCCATCCCGCTGCCCGGCTCGCCGCAAAGCCCGCGGCGGTTCTGGGTCGTTTACGGCTTGCTCGTCACGCTGTTCGTAGCCGAGCTGCCGTTCGCGCATGCCCAGGCCTTTGTCTTGGCCGTGTTCATCACGGTGACCACCGTAGGCCGGCTAGGCGGCCGCGCGGCACCCGTCGTCATCGCGCTGACGCTAGCTGCCCTGCTGGTCCCGGTCGCGATTCCTTCCTGGCACGTCAGCCTCGCCATGGCGTGGGATGACGTCACCCCCGCCGCGATCCCCATCGCGGCGCTGGTGACGTTCGCCCTGCGGCGGGTGCTGCAGGATAGCCAGGCCCTAGCCGAGGCGCGCGCCGAGCTCGCATGCCTGGCCGCGGAGAACGAGCGCTTCAGGATTGCCCGCGACCTGCACGACCTGCTCGGCCACTCGCTGACGACGATCACGGTCAAGGCCGCCCTCGCGGCCCGGCTCGGCGCAGCCGAGCATGCCCGGGCGATCCAGGAGATGACGGAGGTGGAAGCCCTGGCCAGACGGACGCTCGGCGACGTCCGCGCCACCGTGTCCAGCTATCGCGACGTGACGCTGGCCGGGGAACTCGCCAGCGGACGGCAGCTGCTGCGGGCGGCCGGCATCACGGCGGACCTTCCGAGCGCTGTGGACACCACGGATCCCGTTCACCAGGAGCTTTTCGGCTGGGTTGTGCGCGAGGGGATCACCAACATCGTCCGGCACTCCCGCGCCAGCTCGTGCGCGGTCCGGCTGTCCGCCTCCTCGATCGAGATCATGGACGACGGGGTAGGCGGCACCGCGCCGGCCGGGAACGGCCTGACCGGCCTGCGCGAGCGGGTCGCCGCCGCCGGAGGCCTCATCGACGCCGGCCCGCTGCCGCCGAAGGGATGGCGGCTGCAGGTCTCGCTGTCACCGGCCGGATCCGGGTAATGATCCGCCTGCTGATCGCCGACGACCAGGAACTGTTCCGCAGTGCGCTGGCCGCCCTGCTCGCGCTCCAGGAGGACTTCGAGGTCGTCGCCTCCGTCGGGCGCGGCGACGAGGTAGCGGCCGCGGCCAGGGAACACCAGCCTGACGTGGCACTTCTCGACATCGAGATGCCGGGCATCGACGGACTCGCGGCCGCCGCCGTGCTGGCCCGCGAAGTACCGCGATGCCGTTCGCTCATCCTCACCACGTTCGGCCGCCCCGGGTACCTGCGGCGCTCGATGGAGTCCGGCGCCCGCGGATTCGTGGTCAAGGACGCACCGGCCGAACAGCTCGCTGACGCGATCCGGCGGGTCATGACGGGCGAGCGTGTGATAGATCCGGCACTGGCGGCGGCCACGCTCGCCGGCGGTGTCTCCCCGCTGACCGCGCGGGAGCGCGACGTGCTGGTCGCGGCTCGCCCGGGGGCGACCGTCGCCGACATCGCACGCAGGCTCGTCCTGTCCGAGGGCACGGTGCGCAACTACCTGTCAGCCGCGATGGCCAAGGTCGGGGCGCGCAACCGGGCCGAGGCGGTCCGGATGGCCGACGAGCGAGGCTGGCTCTGACCGGGTCCCACAAGCGGACGCGATAGACACGTCCTCTTGGCTGCGCGTAGCTCGCTGATCCCACTCAGTGGCGTCATCGGCAAATGTGAGCCGAGCTCCGGGGACGTTTTGGCCCGCAATCACGGTGCCAGCGTTGACGATATCGTTTGCGCCGAGATTCACGAATGAGCCTGGCCCATCCGCGCGGATAGTACCGCTTCCTTTTCCTCCTGCGACCTGCCGCTGGCACTTTCACATCATCCCCGCCCCCCACCTTCGCTTCCCTCGTGGGTGGCGCAGCAGTCGTCCATCATTCCTCCTGCGACCTGCTGCTGGGTCTCGGCTGGTGCTAGCAGGTCCTCGATCTCCTCGGCCTCGTCCGGGGAATCAGCGTCGGGCTGTTGTGGTGTGGTCATGAGTTCCTCCTTGAGTCCGCTTACCGCGCCATTATCGGCCCGTACCCGCTGCGAAGTACAGGCAGGAACCACAGAGTGCAGGTTGACAGTCAAGCATCTAGCGGGCAGTATGCCGCCGCCTGCTGCACTGCCGAATTAAGCGCCGAATTAAGCCGCATTAGATTCCAGTGAAGAGTCGTCCTCCGCGACACATCAGCGGGCCTCCCCAGCGGCTACTTGCGTGGCCTGCCCCGGGCGGGACCGGGACTGCGTCTCGGTCTGTGCCGGGCCGCTCCGGTACCGGAATGCGGGCCAGGGCTCCGAGCCGCCGGGCGACGAAGCGGAGCCGGTACGGGCACCGGTCACCGGTCGTTCACCCAGATGGAACAGCGCCGGCGGCACTACGCTGCTGTGTCGTGCAGGAGACGCGCCTCGACACTGCTCGGATCCGGGCGGCTCGCGGGGTAATCGACCCGATTTTTCTCGACACTCCGCTGTACCGCTGCGAGGCGCTGGAGCCCGACCTCGGGTGCACGGTGAGCATCAAGCTCGAAACGGCCAACCCGGTCCGCAGCTTCAAGGCCCGCGGCACCGAGGTCGTCGCGAGCCTGCTCGCTGGCCATGGCTCGCGAGCCGTGGTATGCGCCAGCGCGGGCAACCTTGGCCAAGCCCTCGCTTGGTCCGGTCGCGGCCGGGGGCTCGACGTCGCCGTCGTGGCATCCCGCTTTGCGCCTGCGGCCAAACTTGATCGCATCCGCGCATTGGACGCCAGGCTGGAGCTGGTGGACGGCGACTTCGACATGGCTCGCGAGCGGGCGGCGGCTGTCGCGCGGTATGACGGCATCCGCCTGGTCGAAGACAGCCTGGACATCGAGACCTGCGAGGGCGCGGCGACCATCGGCCTGGAACTGGTGGACACCGTGCCGTCGTTCGACGCCGTCCTGATTGCTCTCGGCGGCGGGCACTGGCCACCGGTGTGGGTCATGTGGTGAAGGCCCGGGCGCCCGAAGTCGAGGTGATCTGCATCCAGCCGCTGGGCGCACCGGCGATGACACACTCGTGGCGCCAACGGCGCGTCGTCACCACCGACTCGACCAGCACCATCGCTGACGGCGTCGCCGGCCGGCGTCCCATCCCGGCCGTCCTGGACGACCTCCTCCTGGTCGCTGACGACGCCGTCCTGGTCAAGGAGGCGTCGATCATC
>Ga0302184_10000645_pt1 | contig 22547 bp, 18 predicted proteins | sample I_Palsa_N3_3_FD_200233 | JGI IMG/M metagenome (GOLD analysis project Ga0302184, IMG submission 200233) | Peat permafrost microbial communities from Stordalen Mire near Abisko, Sweden - I_Palsa_N3_3 | ecosystem: Environmental > Terrestrial > Soil > Palsa > Peat permafrost | place: Sweden...
CAAGGCGCACCATCACGGAACGATCCGCTTCAAGCTGACGGCGGCCGCTCGCAAGCTGCTGCTCCCAGACCACACGCTCGCGACGACACTGATCATCACCGTCAACGTCCACGGCAAGAAGATCACGTCGCGCACGCCACTAACAATCATCTACAGCAAGCCAAAAACCCACAAACGCTAAGAGATCATCCGAGAACTCGGTTGGTGTGGTTGATGCGGTGGAGGCGGCGGTGCCAGAGGAGCGCGCTGGCGAGTTGGATGAGGCCTTCGTAGTTGGCTGCTTTCTTGTCGTAGCGGATCAGGATTGCGCGGCAGCGTTGTAGCCACGCGATGGTGCGCTCGACGACCCAGCGGCGAGCGGGGTGGGTTTTCTCGCCAGAGCCGTCGAGTTTCTCTTCACCGATGCGCCGGACGTGTGCCGTGTAGCCGGCTTGGACACACACCTCGTCGGTGGCCTTGTTGTCATAGGCCTTGTCCAGGCAGAGGTGCTGGAGTACTTGTGTTGGGTCGGGGCGCTGAACGACGATCGCGTCGATTGTCGCCGCCAGCAGCTTGTGGTCGTTGACGTTCGCGCCGGCGATCACGACGCCCAACGGTCCGCCGTCCTGCTCGACGATCAGATGCTTCTTGGTTCCCGATTTGGCTCTATCAGTGGGGTTCGGGCCGCGCGCGTCGCCGTCGAAACGGCTCTTGCCCATCACGCCGTCAGCGGCCTGCCACTCCCAACGCACGCCGCCGAGCTCCTCGCATTCTCTGACCAGCTCGGCCCAGATCTCCTGCAGCACCCCGTCGCTGACGAACCGCTGAAACCAGCCGTGAACGGTCGAGTCCGCACCGAACTCGCGCGGCAGCCGGTTCCACTGCACCCCCGAGCGCATGCGGTAGATGACCCCGTCGAGCACGCGGCGGAGATCGGCTCGCGGGCGACCCGTCGCTGCCACGGGGTAGTGGCGATCGAGCACACGACTGATGCGTTCCCACAACTCATCCGGGAGCTCCCAGATCGTCGGCAACACCCCGGCAGGAATAGTCTCGGTCCTCGGCAAGGCACGCTCCTTTAGCGAGATCGGCGTGCCTTGCCGATTCAGCCCAAGGAGACATAACTCCTGCTACCCCACCGAGTTCTCGGATGATCTCTTAGCACGGTTGTCGTGCTCGCTGCCGTTCGTTTTGGTCGTCGCGTTTGCCGTCTTGCGCTGGATACGCTGGGGCTGTGAGCACGGCGATCAGCCGAGACGAGGCGTGGGCGCTCCTGACGGAATGGGTGTCGGCGGCGCCCCTGCGCCGCCACGGCCTTGCGGTCGAGGCCGCGATGCGCGCATACGCTGAGCGGGAGGGCGCCGACGTCGAGCTGTGGGGTGTCACGGGCCTGCTGCACGATGCCGACTACGAGCGCTTCCCGGACCCGGCGAGCGGTCACCCGCGGATGATCATGGCCGAGCTCGAGCGCCGCGACGCGCCGCCGGAGATGATTCGCGCGATCGCCTCCCACGCCGACTATCTCGACGTCTCGCGCGACAGTCAACTCGAGCGCGCACTGCACGCCGTCGACGAGCTGAGCGGCTTCCTGATCGCCTGCGCGATGGTACGCCCCGAGCACATCCACGGCCTGAGCGCCAGGTCCGTGCGCAAGAAGATGAAGCAGGCATCGTTCGCCGCCGCGGTCAATCGCGCGGAGCTCGAGTCCTCGGCCGCGGCGCTCGGCGTCGACTTCGACGAGCACGTCGCGTTCGTCGTCGCAGCGCTCGAGCAGCAGGCCGAGGCGCTCGGCGTCGATTAGGGGCGGCGCGGTGGTGCGGCGCCGCGCGGCGGCCTACCGCCGAGCGCCCGCCATGAAACGGTCAACCAACCGGTCGACAAACTCCCCGCCCGCCGGCTCGCCGGTGACCAGCACGCGGTGATGGATCGGCCCGACGAGCTGGTCGAGTGCCAGCTCGAGATCGAGATCGGTGGGCAACTCGCCACGCGCCACGCCGCGCTCCAGGATCGCGAGCTCGCGCTCGCGCAGCGGTTGCAGATACTCGTTACGAAACGTGGCCGCCATCTCGGGATCGTGCTGCGCCTGACCAACGAGCGCGCGGTAGACCGCGCCCGCTTCGGAGAGCGCAAGAAAGCGCGCGAGTGCGCCGAGGTGCTCGCGGAGGGCCGCCTCGACGCCGTCGCGATCCGCCGGTGTCAGATGCTCGACCAGGTCCTCGCCGAGCGCGTCCATCAGCACCGCGGCCTTCGAGGGCCACCAGCGATAGATCGTCTGCTTGCCGACGCCGGCGCGGGCGGCGATCGCTTCGATCGTCAGATTCGCGAACCCGTTCTCAACGAGCAGGTCGTCAGCCGCCTCAAGGATTGCCCGGCGGGCGCGCTCACTGCGCCGGGACGCGGGAGGCGGCCCAATGGTCTGTCGTGTCGAAGCCATAGAGACGAGACGTTTCGTCTCGTCTAGTATACGCATGGTGCCCGAACCGAACGCCGCGTGATCAGCCCACGCCAGCGCAACGTCGCGCTGCTCGTCGCCGGCTGCTTCTTCATGGAGAACCTCGACGGCACGATCGTGACGATCGCGACGCCGCGCATCGCCACATCGCTGCATGTCGCGCCAACCGCCGCCGGGCTGCTGATCACCTCCTACCTGATCACGCTCGCCGTGCTGATCCCGCTGAGCGCCTGGATGACCACGCGCTACGGCGCGCGGCCCGTCTTCCTGGCGGCGATCGTCATCTTCACGGCATCATCGAGCGCCTGCGCCGCGAGCTCGAGCCTCGGGTTGCTCGTCGCGATGCGCGTAGTGCAGGGGTTCGGCGGGGCGATGATGGTCCCCGTCGGGCGCCTCGTCGTACTGTCGCGGGCGGCGAAGTCGGACCTGATGCGGATCATGTCCTTCATCGTCTGGCCGGGCCTGGTCGCGCCGATCATCGCTCCCCTGGCCGGTGGCCTGATCACCACCTACACGAGCTGGCGCTGGATCTTCCTGATCAACGCGCCGCTGGGCGTGATCGCGTTCGCCGTCGCCTGGCGCCTGATCGAGGGTGCGGCGCAGCCGGCGCCGCCCCGACTCGACCGCCTCGGCCTGCTGCTCGTCGGCGGTGGGCTCGCGGGCGTCACCTACTTCGCGCACCTGCTGTCGCTGAGCGATCCGCAGTGGGCGCTCATCGCGCTGATCGGCGTTGCCGCAACCGCGTTGCTGGCCGGCGGCGTGCGCCATCTGCTGGTCACCCACGATCCGCTCGTCAACATCCACGTGCTGCGGATCGACTCGCTACGCCACTCGCTGTCAGGAAGCACGCTGTTCTGGGTTGCGGTCAACGCCGTTCCGTTCCTGTTGACGCTGCTGTTCGAGGAGCGCTTCCGTTGGAGTCCGGTCCATGCCGGCGCGATCGTGCTGGCGGTGTTCGCCGGCGACGTCGCGATCAAGCCCGCCACCACGAGGATCCTCAACCGCTGCGGCTTTCGCGCGACGCTCGTCGCGACGACGGCGACATTGTGCGCAACGATCGTCGCGGCTGGCTTTCTTGGGCGGGGGACGCCGGTCGCGCTGATCGTGGTCGTGGTCGCGCTGAGCGGCGCCGCGCGCTCGGTCGGCCTGACCGCCTACTCAACGCTCGCGTTCAGCGAGGTGCCCGAGCAGCAGATGCGCTACGCGACTGCGCTCGCCGCCACCGCGCAGCAGCTCGCCGCGGGGCTTGCGATCGCAGCCGCCACGCTCGCCCTCCGCGCCGGCGGCCCGCTCGCCCGGGCATTCTCGTCGGCCAGTCAGCCGGACGCCTACACGTTCGCCTTCGCACTGATGGCGCTCGTCGCGCTCGCCGCGTGCGTGTCCGCGACACGGCTGCATCCAGCCGCTGGTGACGCGATCCGCTCGGCTCGCAGGCCGAGTGAGCGCGCGGCCGAGGTCTAGTGGCCCGCTAAGTCCGGGTGTGGTCGAACAGCGGAGCCTCCGCCAGCGAGGCGACGACGACATCGGCCGCGTCGAGCACGACACCCTCGACCGACGGAACGCCGATCACGAAGCAGCCCGCGGCGATCGCCGCGGCAACGCCGGTCGGCGAGTCCTCGAGCACCGCGGTGCGGGCCGGTTCGCTGCCGAGCGCTGCGCAGATCGCGAGGTAGATGTCGGGGGCCGGCTTTTCATGGGCGACTTCGTCGCCGGCGAACGTGGCATGGAATGTGTCCTTGCTGACGCCGGCGGTTGCGAGCGCGCGATCGACGAAGGCACGGCTCGAGTTGGAGGCGAGGCCAAGCGGCATCGCCTCACTCTGCAGCCGCTCGAGCAGCTCGAGCGCACCCGGTCGTGGCGCCGCGGTGCGCCCGATCTCCTCGAGCGCGAGGCCCTGGAGCTCGCGGAACAGCTCCGGGCCCTCGTCCGGCCGCTCGAGCAGCTCGGCCAGCGCCTGCTCGGCCAGCGGCCCCGCCTTGCCGAGGATCGCCCGCTTGTGCTCGATCGTGAACCGGCGACCGAAACGGGCGAAGAGGCGCTCCTCGGCGAGCGTCCAGGCGCCCTCGGTCTCGAGCAACAGACCGTCGTTGTCGAAGACGACGGCGTCGAAGCGTTCCGGCCTTGCCACTACGCGCGTCGCAGTCGCGAGAGGAACATCTCCTGCACCTGGAATGCCTCGGGGATGTTCATCCGCAGCACCGCTCGCATATAGATGAAGCCGCCGATCGCGGCGGCGGCGCCAACGGAAACGAGCTGACCGGGAATCGACGTGCCCAGCAGGTGATCGAGCAGGCGCCAGACCACCCATGAGATCGCCGCGAGGAGGACCGAAGCCACGGTGATGCGGGCGGTGATCATCATCGTCTGGGCACCCTCCAGGCGACCGTTGAACCCCTTGCGCAGCCGCTGGAGCTGGAGTGCCGTCATCACGACGTTGGCAACAAACGTGCCGATCACGAGGCCGGCGATGCCGAGCGGCTTGTAAAGGCTCAAGCTCACGATTATGTCGACCGTCATGTTGATCGCCGCGAGACGCGTCGGAATCCACGGGCGCTGGAGCGCGAAGAAGGTCCGCGTGAGCAGCAGGTTGAGACCACCGAACGGCAGGCTGAACGCGAACCAGAAGAGTGCGATCGACACGAGGTGAGTCGATCTCGGGCCGAACTCGCCGTGCTGGTAGATCAGTCGAACGACCGGGGTCGCGAGCACCATCAGGAAGGCCGATGCCGGGATCAGCATCAGGTTGATCTGGCGCATCCCGATCGCCAGCGCGCGACGCATCCCCGCCGGGTCGCGCCGCGCCGCCATCCGGCTGAGCGTCGGGAACAGCACGGTTGCGACGGCGACGCTGAACATGCCCTGGGGCAGCATGTAGATGCGGAAGGCATTGTCGATCGCGCGCGGGGCACCACCCGTCGGGTTGGTGTGGACGAGACCGCCGAACGCCGAGTTGATCAGCTGGTCGAGGTTGACGATCCCAAGGCCGATCGTCACCGGCAACATCAGGGCGAAGACCTGGCGGATCCGCGGGTCGTGCCAGTCGATGTGGAAGGCGAGGCGGAAGTCGATCTGTGCGAGCGCGAACATCGCCATCAGCAACTGAACGCCGGTGGCAACGAGGATCGCGAGCGCGTAGGCCTCGATGCCGTGGTGGGAGTGCGCGTACTGCGGATGCAGGTAGATCAGCAGGCCGATGATCACCACGTTCCAGACCGCGGGAGCGATCGCCGGGATCGAGAAGCGGTCGTAGGACTGCAGCACGCCGACCAGCAGGCTGGTCAGGCCGAGCAGCAGGATGACCGGGAAGAGGATCTGCGAGAGCAGAACCGCAACGCCGTTGACGCCGTTCAGCGCGGGCCCAAGGAACAGCGGCACGATCGTGCCAGCGAGCAGGATGAAGAACGCGGTGATCACCGCCAGCGCGATGAACATGATCCACAGCAGCGTCGATGCGAGGCGGAATGCCTCGCGCTTCTTGCCCTGCTGGAGCAGGTCGGTGAAGACGGGCACGAACGCCGCCGACAGCGCCGCGTTGGCGAACAGGTTCGCCACGAGGTTCGGTACCAGGAAGGCGATCGTGAATGCCGACGCCGCCGCCGAGGTGCCGAAGTAGCTGGCGGCGACGACCTCGCGGCCGAGCCCGGCGATCCGCGAGAACGCAGTGGCGATCGAGAAGATCGCGGTGTTGCGAGCGACGCGACCGGGCGGTCCCTCCGAGCCCTCGGGGCCCGCCGGCGGGGCGGTTGGCGTAGTGGCGCTCAACGCCGCTATAGTAAGGGCCCTGGCGGTCTAGACCGCCCCTTTGCCATGGCCAACATTGCCTCCCAGAAGAAGCGCATCCTCCGCTCCGAGCGCGAGCGGCTCGAAAACCGCCATCACACGTCGGCGATCAAGACATATTTTCGCCGGCTCGAGACGGCAGTCAGCGAGGGCGACGCCGAGCGCGTTGCGAGCGAGCACCGCACGCTGATCTCGAAGATCGACAAGGCTGTCAAGACCGGCGCGCTGCACCGCAACACGGGCGCCCGCAAGAAGTCCCGCGCGGCCCGCGTCGCGCGCCCGCGCAGCGACGCCTAGATCGGCGCGCCGGCGTGTCCGCGGTCGTTGCCACTGCCGTGATCGCGGCGAGCACGTCCCACCACCGGCACGGCGCCTTCATCGGCATCATTCTGCTCGTGCTGATCGTCGGCGGCATCGCCTACTACTTCGGGCGTCGGCGGCGCAAGCGAGCGGAGCCGCCGCGCGAAGAGGAAGGACGCTGGGGGCGCTAGGGGCTCGCCGGCTCGGCCTTTCTGCCGACCGGCCTCGCTTGATCGCTGCCATCGTCTTAGAGCTACGCGGCGATCTGGCCGATCGCGCGCAGGGCGATCGTGTCGGGCTCGAGCGGTGAGCGACCGTGCGTGTCGAGCTCGAGGTCGGCGAGGACGCTCAGCGCCCGCCGCAGCTTCGTCGCGTCTGTGCGGCTGACGTCCGAGATGAAGGACTGCGCAGCCTTGGGCGGCATCCGCAGTCCGGCGCGGACCTTCGCGGAGGGTACGCCGGCCTCGAGCTGAGCAGCGACGCCGAGTGCCTCGCGCAAGCGGCGGGTCATCCAGTAGGCGAGCGACTCGATCCGCTCACCCTGCGCGCGCAGCTGGAGGTAGACCCGGAGCGCCGCAGTCGGATCGCCCGCGAGGAGAGCGTCAGCGAGCGTCCACGCCTTGCGCTCGGCGCCGCTCGAGACCCGCTCGAGCACCCCTTCGGCATCGAGCGCAGCGCCGGGTCCGCACTCGATCGAGAGCTTCTCGAGCTCGCGTGAGAGGCGTGCCTGGCGCGCGCCGACCGTCTGCACGAGCGCCCGCGCCGCGGCTGCGTCGAGCGCCAGATCGAGCTCGGTCGCACGCGCCAGGACCCACGCCGGCAGGTCCCATTCCTTGACCGCGACCTCCGCGCTGACGTCGCCACCGGCGGCCCGCACCGCCGCGTGGAGCGCGGCCGGGGCCTTGGCGCGACCATCCTCGAGCGCGAAGAACGCGATCGTCGTCTCCGGCGGCATCGCCGCCAGCGCGGGGGCGACCTGCGCCTTCACGTCCGCCTCGCTCCAGCGCTCGCAGCCGTCGGCGATGATCACGCGCCAGCCGGTGGCCAGCGTCAGCGCGCTGAGCAGCGCGGCCGCCGCCTCGGCGCTGGCCGCGCCTTCCAGCGGCCCACCACCAGCCTCGGCCAGTGCGCGCAGGCGCGCACGCCGCTCGCCGACCCGTCCGTGATCGTCCCCGTGGATCAGGTAGGCGGGCTTGAACGGCGGCACTGAAGCAGGCTAGCGCCGATGCCGGCCGGCGCCGCGCTTTACCCCGCGCGACGCCGGTGCCATCGGATCCGCAGCTACGCCTTGACTGCTGTGGCCCTGCCCTGCGCGAGGGCCCAGGCGCCGTAGGTGACAACTGCCGCGACGATGATGTCGACGAAGCAACCCCAACCGAGGTAGCCGGTGTGGAGGACCAGCTTGATCAGCAGCAGGACAACGATGGCTCCAGCCACCGAAGCCCGCGTCAACTCGCGGCCGAGCGCTGAGGTCGGAATCTGTGTTTGCGGGCTGAAGAGCGCGAGCGCCCAATCGACCACAACGACGATCGCCAGGATCAGTGCCAGGATGCCCCAGATCGAGGCCGGCGAGCTGGTCGCCGCGAAGGTGGACGAATACGGCCCGAACGACACCGAATAGAACGGCAGCGCGAAGAGAAAGATGATCAGGAGAATGCCGCCGCCCCCGACCATCCAGTCTTCACGGCTTAGCTTTGAAAAATCCACAACGCCTCCTAATTGCTTGACTGGATCCGCCTGAGTCTATGCCGCGCACGTGACGCGTGCAATGCGGTCCAGGCAAGCCTGGACGGCTCAGCGGACGACGACGTTTACGAGTTTCCCCACAATAACGATCGTCTTGATGATGTCGTGTCCCTCGACGTGCTCGCGCACCTTGGGAGAGGCCAGGGCGAGCGCCTTCAGCTCCTCCTCGCCGAGACCGCTCGCCACCTGGATGCGGTCGCGCAACTTGCCGTTGACCTGGCAGACGAGCTCGTAGGTGTCGCGCTCGAGCAGCGCCGGATCGGCGTCCGGCCAGGGCTGTTCCCAGACGCGCTCGCCGGTCAGGCGGTCATAGGCGTCAGCCGCGGTGTGCGGCGCGAACGGGAACACCAGCGAGGCGGCCGTCGCGAGCGCGAAGCGCAGGGATGGCGGGGAGGCGCCGTCGCGGCGCAGGCGATAGCAGTCGTTGACGAGCTCCATCACCGCCGAGATCGCCGTGTTGAAGGAGAAGCGGCCGTCGAGGTCGTGCGTCACCTTCGCGATCGCCCAGTGGGCCTTGCGCAGCAGCTCGAGGTCCGGTCCCTGCGGATCCGGCGGCGGCTCGGCACGCTCGCTCGTCTCGGCCAGCTCGGCGGCCGCCCGCCAGAGCCGCGAAAGGAAGCGGTGGACGCCCTCGACGCCGTCGTCTGACCAGTCGGCGTCCTGCTCGACCGGGCCGATGAAGAGGATGTAGGAGCGCGCCGTGTCGGCGCCGTAGCGCTCGACGATCGCCTGCGGCGAGACGACGTTGCCGCGCGACTTCGACATCTTGGCGCCGTCGCGGGTGATCATCCCCTGGGTGAAGAGCGCGGCGAACGGCTCCTGGAAGGAGAGGTGGCCGAGGTCCGCGAGCGCCTTGCAGAAGAAGCGCGCGTACATCAGGTGGAGGATGGCGTGCTCGACGCCGCCGATGTACTGGTCGACCGGCATCCACTCGGCGAGGATTTTCGGATCCCAGGCCGCCTCGTCGTTGCGGGCATCGCAGTAGCGCAGGAAGTACCAGGAGGAGTCGACGAAGGTGTCCATCGTGTCGGTCTCGCGGCGGGCGTGGCCACCACATGAAGGGCAGGTCGTGTTGACCCAGTCCTCGGCCGCGGCGAGCGGGGAGCGGCCCTTGGGGGCGTAGTCCTCGACGTCCGGCAGTAGCACGGGCAGCTCCTCCTCTGGCACCGCGACGATCCCGCAGGCATCGCAGTAGACGACCGGAATCGGGCAGCCCCAGTAACGCTGGCGCGAGACGAGCCAGTCGCGCAGGCGGAAGTTGATCGCGCCCATCCCGCGATCCGCAGCCTCCAACGCGGCCACGATCTGAATCCTTGCCTCCCGGTTAGGGAGGCCGTCGAAATCCTTGCCAGAGTTGACGAGCGGTCCCTCGCCGGAGTAGGGAAGCTCGCCGCCGTCGACGACGCGGCGGATCTCGAGGCCGAAGCGCTGGGCGAAGGCGAAGTCGCGCTCGTCGTGGGCCGGCACCGCCATGATCGCGCCGGTGCCGTACTCCATCAGCACGTAGTCAGCGACGAACATCGGGATCGCCTCGCCGTTGACCGGGTTCGTGACCGTGCGGCCGAGCGGCACGCCGGTCTTCTCCTTGTTGGCGGCGCCGCGCTCGGCGTTGGAGGCGGTCAGGACGTGGTTGACGTACTCGCGCACCGCCTGCTCGTGGGGCGTGCCGGCGGCGAGTCGCAGGACGTCGGCGTGCTCGGGGGCCATGACGAAGAAGGTCGCGCCGAACAGCGTGTCGGGGCGCGTCGTGAAGACCGGGTAGTCGACTCCGAGGTCGGGCTGGTGGAAGGAGACCTCGGCGCCCTCGGAGCGACCGATCCAGTTGCGCTGCATCGTCTTGACGTTCTCCGGCCAGTCGATCGTCTTGAGGTCGTCGAGCAGGCGATCGGCGTAGTCGGTGATGCGGAAGAACCACTGCTCGAGCTGGCGGATCTCGACCTCGTGGCCGCAGCGTTCACAGCGCCCGTCGATGACCTGCTCGTTGGCGAGGACCGTCTGGTCGTGCGGGCACCAGTTGACGGCGGCCTCGCGGCGGTCGGCGAGACCGGCCTTGAACAGCTGGAGGAAGATCCACTGGGTCCAGCGGTAGTAGCGCGGGTCGGAGGTCGCGAATTCGCGGGACCAGTCGATCGAGATGCCCCACTCGCGGAACTGGCGCTGGAACGAGGCGATCGAGGCGTTCGTCGAGTCGCGCGGATGGACTCCGGTGGCGATCGCGTGGTTCTCGGCCGGCAGACCGAAGGCGTCGTAGCCCATCGGGTGCAGAACCTCGGCGCCGCGGCGGCGGCGGAAGTGCGCGATCGCGTCGCCGACCGAGTAGACCTTGAGGTGGCCGATGTGCGGCTCGCCCGACGGGTAGGGCAGCATCTCGAGGACGTAGGAACGAGATCGGCCTTCGGCCGGGTCGTTCTGGACCTCCCAGGTGCGCTCGGTGGCCCAGATCGACTGCCAGTGCGGTTCGATCTTGGATGGGTCGTAACGGTGCTCAGGCATCGGACGTCGGAGGTTAGTGGCCGCGGGCGTCGGGCATGGCCCGACTCCCGTGGGGTCGCTAGACCTGATCGGCCTGGTTGGCGGCGATCTCGTTCAGCAGCCGGACGAGCTGCACGGGGCGCGATAGGAACGGGGAATGATCGGTGTCCAGCTCGTGCGTGGCGGCGCAAGGGCTCTCCTGCACCATGCGGCGCTGGAGGGCGGGCGGGATCGCGTGGTCCTGGGTGCAGTAGATGTAGGTGCGCTGCGCGGGATCGATCGGCTTGGCGAGCGTGACCGGCTGCAGAAATGGCGCGAGCGGCTGGGGACGCGTGCGCTCGAGCGCCCAGTCGACCTGGCGCAGCGTGGCGCGGTTGAAGAGCGCCCCGGCCTGGGCGCGGGGCGTCAGGACGCCAACCGCCGGGTCGCCCTCGATCGTCAGGTTCGCCTGGACCTGATCGTCAGCGCCCTCGGGCAGGTGCGTTAGGTCGAGCAGGCTCTCGCCGTCGCGCGGCAGGAACGCCGCCAGGTAGACGAGCGAGCGGATCTGCGCGGGGCAACGCGCCGCAACCTGGGTGATGACCATCCCCCCCATGCTGTGCCCGACGAGGATCGCCGGCTCGGCGTCCTGGGCAAGCTCGGCGCAGATGTGCTCGGCGTAGAGGTCGAGCGTCACCTCGCCGGCCGGCGTGTCGTCGGCACCGGAGCCGGGGAGATCCGGGGCGCTGACCGAGTGGCCCGCGTCCTCGAGCGGACCGACAACCGGCTCCCAGCACCAGCCCCCGGCAAATGCGCCGTGGACGAGGACAAACCTGGCCATGCAGCTCCTCCCTCGGGGCGCGTGAGCCTATACGCGACACGGTTCGCTTGACAAGTAAGTGATCACTTACTATGTTCCCCTCGTGGTCCAAGTGTCTACTCACTAACTTGGAGGACCGCCGTGTCTCGGGTTGAGCGTCGAACGCTGATCATCGTCTCGCTCGCGCTGTTCATGGTCGTGCTCGACAACCTCGTCGTGACCGTCGCGCTGCCCAGCATCCGCCACGCGTTCGGGGCCGGCGTGCAGTCGCTCGAGTGGACGGTCAACGCCTACACGCTGAGCTACGCGGCGCTGCTGCTGACCGGCGCGGCGCTCGGCGATCGCTTCGGCAGGCGACGGATGTTCATCGTCGGCCTGGCGATCTTCACCGCCGCCTCGGCTGCCGCGGCGCTGGCGCCCGACACGGGCCTGTTGATCGCGGCGCGCGCGATCCAGGGCTCGGGCGCAGCGATCGCGACGCCGCTGACACTGACGCTGCTGGCCGAGGCATTCCCGGTGGAGCGGCGCGGTTTGGCGCTCGGCGTTTGGTCGGCGATCGGTGGCGTCGCGGTCGCGCTCGGGCCACTCGTCGGTGGTGCGGTCATAACGACCCTGAACTGGCACTGGATCTTCTGGATCAACGTGCCGGTCGGACTTGTGGTGCTGCCGTTCGCGGCGCGCGGCCTGAGCGAGAGCCACGGGCCCTACGGGCGCCTCGACCTGCCCGGCCTACTGCTCGGCTCGGGCGGCCTGCTCGGCATCGTCTACGGACTCGTCCACTCGCAGACCGCCGGCTTCGGCGCGTCGAGCGTGCTGGCGTCGCTGGCCGCCGGCGTCGCGCTCGTCGGCGCGTTCGTCATCTGGGAGCTTCGCGCCGAGAGCCCGATGCTGCCGATGGCGTTCTTCGCCCGGCGGAGCTTCCTCGTGACCAACCTGGCGTCACTCGCGATGTACTTCGGCATGTTCGGCTCGATCTTCTTCCTTACCCAGGACCTCCAGATCGTGCTCGGCAACAGCCCGCTGCAGGCCGGTCTCAAGCTGCTCGTCTGGACAGGCACGACGATGGTCGTCGCGCCGATCGCCGGGGTGCTCTCCGGGCGTTGGGGCGCCCGCCCGTTCCTCGCCGCGGGCCTCGCCTCGCAAGCACTCGCGCTCGCGCTGCTCGCCGCGAGCGCCAGCACCCACACCCCGTACACGACGCTGTTGCTTCCGTTCGTGCTCGCCGGCGGCGGCATGGGCCTGTTCTTCGCCCCCGCCGCAAGCGCGGTGCTCGCCGCGGTGGACCCCAACCAGGCCGGCCAGGCGTCGGGCGCGACGAACACGATCCGCGAGGTCGGCGGTGTCTTTGGCGTCGCCGTGCTCGCAAGCGTCTTCGCCAGTCACGGCAGCTACGCGAGCGGCCAGACGTTCGTCAACGGGATCGTGCCGGCACTGTGGGTCGGGGTGGCGGTCCTCGGCGGCTTCGCGGCGCTCGTCGCGCTGGTGCCGTGGGGTGAGCGCGAAGCCGCCCCAGCGGCGGTCGCAGACGGGACCGTCGCCGGCGCGGCGTAGACAACCCCGGGCGGGCCATGCGGGGCACACGCGCGCTCGTCCGCCTTCAATCCGCAGCGGACGCGGTGTTACGATGGCCGCTCGCCGCGCACCCGGAGCGGCAGCACCCCGGGGCTATAGCTCAGCTGGGAGAGCGCTTGCATGGCATGCAAGAGGTCGTCGGTTCGAGCCCGACTAGCTCCACTACGGACGCCCGCGCGATCGCGGCGGAGAGGTGTTCGGCCGTCCGGGCGGTTGCAGTACTAACGCCGCTCCGTCAGGAGGCCGAGACCGACCGCGATCAACGCGACGCCGGTCACCCGGTCAAGGGCAGATTTGACACTGGGCCTGCGCAAGGTCTGAGTCGCCCGCGCCGCGATGAAGCAATAGGCCATGAGCCAGGCCATCGTCATCAACACGAAGACGGCGCCGAGTCCTATGAACGGCAGGAGGACTGGATGGCCGGGATCGACGAACTGGGGCAGCAGGCTGGTGAAAAAGATTCCGATCTTGGGGTTGGCCAGATCGCTGAGAAGCCCCTGCCGAAACCCACCGCGCGCCCCCAGCGCGGATCTCGTCGCGGTCAGATGCTGCTCGCCGGCTTCGTGGCGGGCCGCGCGCAGCGCCTGGAAACCGAGCCAGATCAGATAGAGCGCGCCGGCGACCTTCAAGGCGGTGAACGCCACAATTGAGGCGCGAACGACCGACGCAAGCCCAACCGCAGCGGCGAGCGTCCAGACCGACAGCCCGACGCCGATCCCGGCCGATGTTCCGAAGCCGGCTCGTCGACCATGAAGAAGAACGTTCTTGGTCACCACGGCGGTGTCGGGCCCCGGCAGCAAGATGACGATCGCCGACACGCCCACGAAGACCGCCAGATGAGCACCCATCGCTCCAGTGTGACACGGCTCCTGGCGATTCGAGGACCGCCTGCGCCACCGCGCTCGGGTGCGACGGTGAGGCCGGTCCGTCGACGATAAACCGCAGCGCGAGCCTGATTCATGTCGGCCTCGCTAGCGTCGTGCGGGCTCAGCGTCTGCTGCGGCGCGGAGGATGGCCTCGAGCGAGCCCTCGACGTCCTCGCTCGTCGTGGCCCAGTTCGAGACCGAGAGGCGCATGGCGCCCATGCCGTGCCATGTCGTGCCGCTGAGCCAGCAGGTGCCATCGTCCTGGACGGCCTTGATTACGGCGCGTGTGCGTGCATCGTGATCGCCGGCCTCGTCGAGGAAGCGGACGAGCACCTGGTTGAGTACGACGTCGTTGAGAACCTCGATATTCGGGACAGCTCCCAGCACCTCTCCGAAGCGGCGCGCGTGGGCGCAGGACCGCTCGACGAGCTCGGCGACGCCGGCGCGACCCAGCGAGCGGATCGCGGCGTAGACCGGGAAGCCCCGCGCGCGGCGTGAGAACTCGGGGTTCCAATCCAGTTCGTCGCGCGGGCCGCCAGGGTCGGCGTGGATCAAGTAGTTCGCTCGAACGCTCATCGCGGCCTGTTGGGCCTCCGGATGTGCACAGAATGCGATCCCGCTGTCGTAGGGAACGTTGAGCCACTTGTGTGCGTCGGTTGCCCACGAGTCGGCGCGCTCGGCACCTGCGACGAGGTGGCGCAGCTTGGGGCTCGCGGCGGCCCAGAGTCCAAAGGCGCCGTCGATGTGCAACCAGGCGCCTGTCTCCTGCGTGATGTCGGCGATCTCCTCAAGCGGGTCAAATGAGCCGGTATTGACGTTGCCGGCCTGGGCGCAAACGATCGTCGGTCCAGCACCGTCCGCAAGCGTCTCGCGCAGCCGGTCGGGCACAATCCGTCCCTGCGCGTCAGCCTCGACCGCCGCGACGCACCCCGTACCGAATCCCAGAAAACGCAGGGCGCGGTCGACGGTGGCGTGGCGCTCCGCGCCCACCACGACACGAACCGCCGGGGCGCCGATTAGGCCGCGTTCGTTGACGTCCCAGTCGACTCTCGCGAATACCCGCTGGCGGGCGGCGGCGAGGGCCGTGACATGTGCCATTTGGCAACCGGTGACAAAGCCGAACGAGACCCCGTCCGGCAGCCCGAGGAGCTCAGCCGTCCAGGCGCCTGCGACCTCCTCGGCGACCGCCGCTGACGGCCCGCAGACGTACAGCCCCGCGTTCTGGTCCCACGCCGAGGTGAGCCAGTCAGCTGCCAGCGCGACCGGAAGGGCGCCACCGATCACGAAACCGAAGTAGCGCCCGCCCGGGCTCGCGACGAGACCGGGGGCGACGGCCGCAGCCAGCTGGGAAATCACCTTGCTCGGCTCGACGGGCGCCTCCGGCAGCGGGCCACCGAGGCTCGAGCGGAGCTCATCCACGTCAGCGGACCACCCCACCCGGCGCTGCGGGATCCCTTCGAGGTAGTCGGCAGCAAGACCCGCCGTCTCATCGAGCAGCCTACGAATCGTCACTGGCGCAATCTACAGCGCACCAGGGCAGCACCAACCGGTGCCGGCGCCCCGAGCCTGCCGTACCGGGCCACTGTGTTGATCCGCAGAACCGTACGAGCCGATAGGCAACTTCAACAGCAACCCGATCGCAACCTGTTCGGCAAGCAGGTCCAGCTGGTCGAAACAACTCACGCGCGGTCATATTTCCGCAACTGGGGACTGGTTTCGGGACCGTTTCTTGCGCGCGCAAGAAACCTCCAATTGTCGCCGGCCCACCCGGATGACGTTCAGGGGTCTCGGCGCGCCGAGACCTATCCCATGCCGACGCAGCCGACGCGACCTCCCGCCAACCGTCGGCTCAACATCGGACCGCGATTTATCCGTGGCTGTTCGGGTACGGTTCCGCGATGGGCGTGCAGGATCTGGTGGACGAGCTCGCCGTGCAGGTCGCGCGGCCCGTCGCGCTGGAGGACAAGGCCTGGCGGCTGCTCGCCTACAGCGCCCACGAGCAGCTGGTCGACGAGGTCCGACGCGAAACGATCCTGTTGCGTTCGGCGCCGCCCGAAGTCGCCCGCTGGCTCGACAGCCTGCTGCTCGACCGCGAGCACCAGATCGTCGCTGTACCTGCCAACCCCGAGCTCGGCATGGTCAGTCGAGTTTGCGCACCGGTGTGGCATAACGGGTGTGTCCTCGGCTACATCTGGCTCGGATCGGAGCGCAGCCAGCTCGACGAGGCCGAACGCGAGGCTTTGTCCGACATCGCCGCAAGGCTCGGCGAGGTTCTCTGGCGCCAGCGCGCGCTCGAGGACGGGGAGCGGCGGGCACGTGTCGAAGCGCTGCGATCGCTGCTCTTCGCTGAGTCAGCGACCGCGGCCGCAGCGGCTGCGCGCGAGTTCGCCAGCCGAGCGAGCTGGCCCGAGGCAGCGAGCTATGCGGTCCTCGTCGCAGGTCCGGGCAGCGACGCTCCGGACGAGCTGGTAGCTCTCGGCGAGCGGGCAACGCGCCGTTGGGACGCCGATTCGCTCTTTTGGCTGGTTGATGGCGGCCGGCTAGTGGTGCTCGTGCGCCTAACGGTCTGGCGGTTTGCCCAGCTCGAGAACGCGATCGCCCTGCTGCGCGAGCTCGGTGCGGGCAGGGTCGGCGCGAGCGCCCCGGGCACGCGGCTTGAGCTGGCGCCCACGGGGCTCGATCAAGCGCGCGCGGCGCTTTCGCTCGCAGGCGCGAGTCCAGCGCTCGGCTCGGCTTTACGCTGGGACACGCTTGGGAGCTGGGCGCTTGTGCTCGAGAACCTGGGTGGTGCCCGGCCCAGCGTGCCCGAGATCGTCCGCCTGATGCTCGCTGCGCCGAACGGGCTGGAGCTCGTAAGCACGCTAGAGCACGCTCTCGACGATCCCACCAACGTCGCCAAGACGATGTCTGAGCTGGCGATCAGCCGTGCGACGCTCTACCGTCGGTTGCGTCGCGTCGAGGAGCTGACCGGCATGTCGCTTGCCGACGGCGACAACCGGCTTCTGCTCCATCTTGCGCTGAGGCTCTGGCGCCTCGCGGGATCTCGCTGAGTCGCGCAACCGCAGCGGGCTGAGACGCCTGTCTCAAGCGGCGGCGGCAATCTGCGACTCGCGCTCCCTTGTGGGTGCCCGTGGGTCAGGTGAAAGTTTGTGCGGTGCCAGATACCGCGCCCGCCGCGCTTGATCTCGAGTCCTCAATCCACGCCTTTGGTCTACGCCTAGCCGAGCTTTCTCGGCCGGCCGCCAACGGCCCGGCCAAGCGTGCTGAGCGCTGGCTTACGGGGCGCCTCGCGGCGAACGCCGAACTGCGCGCAGCGCTCTTCCGTTTCGTCGATGTACGCCCCGCGTGCACGAGCGACGCAGACGTTGGCCGCCACCTCGGGGAGCTGCTGGCACAGGCGCCACAGCAGCTGGCGCTGACTGGCGCAGGACGCCTCGCCCGCAGCCGGCTGACCCGCCGACCGGTCGGACGGATCGCCTCGTGGGGCGTTCGCCGGATGGCCACCAGCTTCATCGTCGGCGAGGATCCGCTGGACGCAGCGCCAGTGATCAACGACCTCTGGCGGCGAGGTGTCGGCACGTCGGTCGACCTGCTCGGCGAGGCGACCATCACCGAGCACGAAGCCGATCGCTATGCCGCGCGCTGCAAGGAAGCGCTACACACACTCGACCGTGCCGCGCGGGGTTGGGGCGATCAGCCGCTACTCGAGCGCGACAGTAGCGGCCCGCTCCCGCGCGTCAACCTCTCGGTCAAGGTCTCTGCCCTGACGCCGTGCGTGCGCGCACTGGCTCCCTCACGCGGGATCCGCGGCGCCGATGCGCGGCTGCGCGACCTGCTGCGCACCGCACGCGACCTCGGCGCCCACCTGCATGTCGACATGGAGTCGGTACACAGCCGGGAGACGGTGCTCGGGCTAACGCTCGGGATGCTCGAGGAGGCCGAATTCGCCGACGGTCCGTCGGTCGGAATCGTCGTCCAAGCCTACCTGCGCGACTCTGGCGGCCACGTGGCCCAGATCCTCGACTGGACCGCCGGACACGCGCGCAGCACGCCGCTGACGATCCGCCTTGTCAAGGGCGCCTATTGGGATCACGAGGTCGTCGAGGCGGCCCAGAACCTGTGGCAGCCGCCGGTGATCGAAGGTCGCGCCGCCTGCGACCGCAACTTCGAGGTTTTGACCCGCGAGCTGGTTCGTGCCTTCCCGCGCGTGCGGCTTGCGATCGCCTCGCACAACCTGCGCTCGATCGCGCACGCGGCCTGTTATGCAGAAGCCGCCGGTCTCCCGCCGCAGGACATCGAGTTCCAGGTGCTACGCGGTCTCGGTGACGCTACGCAAGCTGCGCTGGCGGCGATCGGCCGCCGCGTTCGCTGCTACTGCCCGGTTGGAGACCTGGTCGCCGGGATGAGCTACCTCGTCCGGCGCCTGCTCGAGAACACTTCGAACGACTCCTTTCTCCGGGCGCATGCCGCCGGACGGGACATCGACCTGCTGCTCGCGGCGCCGTGAAGCCATTCACGAACGAACCGCTGCTGGAGCTACGCCGGCCCGAGATCCGTGCCGAGGCCGTCGCGGCGCTGGCGGAGCTCGATGCTCGCCTGCCATTGTCAGTGCCGATCCTGATCTCCGGCGAAGAGATCGCCGGAGATCCGTTTGACTCGGTCGACCCATCGCAGCCGGACCGCGTAGTTGCCCACGCCGAAGGCGCCGGCGCCGCCCAGGTAGCGGCTGCGGTCGAGCGTGCCGTCGCCGGCGGCCGCGTGTGGGGCGCGGAAACCGCGGAGCGCCGCGCCGCCGTGCTGCTGCGGGCAGCCGATCTGCTGCGCCGCCGCCGCCACGAGCTCGCAGCGCTTGCTGTCCGCGAGTGCGCAAAGCCATGGCCCGAAGCCGACAGCGACGTATGCGAGGCGATCGACTTTCTCGAGTACTACGCGCGGGAGGCGCTCAAGCTTGGCGGCGAGACCCCGTCGCTCGTTAGCGTGCCCGGCGAGCGCAGCGTCCAGCGCTACGTGGCGCGCGGCGTTGTCGGTGTGATCGCGCCGTGGAACTTCCCGCTCGCAATCCTGTGTGGCATGGCAGCGGCCGGCCTCTCGACCGGCAACGCCGTCGTCGTCAAGCCGGCCGAGCAGTCGCCAGCGTGCGGCAACGCCGTCGTCGACGCGCTGCACGCGGCCGGCGTTCCTTACGACGCGCTGGCGCTGCTTCCCGGAGGGGACGAGCCGGGCGCGGCGCTCGTAGCGCACCCGGACGTCAACGTCCTTGTCTTCACCGGCTCCTGCGCGGTCGGTCTGCAGATCGTCGAGCGCGCTGCGCGCGTTGTCCCCGGGCAGCGCCACATCAAGCACGTGATCGCCGAGATGGGCGGCAAGAACGCTGTAATCGTGGACGCCGACGCCGACCTCGACGAGGCGACGCCTGCGATTGTCCGCTCGGCGTTCGGCTTCGCCGGCCAGAAGTGCTCCGCGGCGTCGCTGGTCCTGGCCCACGAGGCGATCGCGCCGGCTCTGACCGAGCGCCTCGCCGGTTCCGTGGCGACGCTCACGGTCGGCCCGGCGGAGCTCTTCGAGTCGGACGTCCCCCCACTGATCGACGCCGACGCCCAGGCCCGCGTAAGGAACTACATCGAGCTCGGCAACTCGACCGGGCGGCTTGCGGGCGCCGCAGCGGACGGGCCCGCTGACGGCTACTACGCGACGCCGTCAGTCTTTTGCGACCTCGCGCCCACCTCGTCGTTGCTCGACGAGGAGGTCTTCGGGCCCGTCCTCGCGGTTCAGGGCGTCGCGAGCATCGTCGAGGCGCTCGAGCGGCTCGAGGCTTCGCGCTTCGCGCTGACCGGCGGCCTCTTCAGCCGCAGCCCGGCAACCGTCGAGTTCGTCGCGGGCCGCATCCCGGCCGGGAACTTCTACGTCAACCGCGAGATCACCGGCGCGATGGTCGGCCGCCAACCCTTCGGCGGCGGCCGCCTGTCTGGCACCGGGCCGAAGGCCGGCTCGGCCGACTACCTGTTGCAGTTCGTCGAGGCACGCGTGCTGACCGAGAACACCGTGCGTCACGGACTTGTGCTCTAACGATGGCCGCGGCCACCGCGATCCCGGCGAAGGTCGAGCTGGCCGGCGAGTGGGACGCGCCGCTGTACCGCACCGCGGTCGGGCAGTTCGAGCAGGCCGCCGAATTGCTTGGGCTGGAGGATGAGTTGCGCGCGCGCCTGCTCGAGCCGCGTCGGGCACTGATCGTGACGTTCCCGGTGCGCCTCGACGACGGCAGCGTCCGCTCGTTCACCGGTTATCGAGTCCAGCACACCCTGACGATGGGCCCGACGAAGGGTGGGCTGCGCTACGAGCGTGGGCTGACGCTCGGCGAGTGCGCCGCGCTTGCGATGTGGATGACTTGGAAGTGCTCGCTCCTGGGGCTCCCGTTCGGCGGCGCGAAGGGCGGCGTACGCTGCTCGCCGGCCACGCTCTCGGTCGACGAGCTCGAGCGGGTGACCCGCCGCTACGCGGCAGAGATCCTGCCGGTGATCGGGCCCGACCGCGACATCCCGGCCCCCGACATGGCGACCGGAGAGCGCGAGATGGCGTGGTTCATGGACACCTACTCGCAGCAGGTCGGCCACGCGGTGCCGACCGTCGTCACCGGAAAGCCCGAAGTGCTCGGCGGGATCGAGGTTCGCCGTGAAGCGACGGGACTGGGCGTCGTTTATGCGACCGAGGCGCTCGTCCACCACCTCGGCCTGCGGCTCAATGGCCTGCGCGTGGTCGTCCAGGGACTCGGCAACGTCGGCGCGACGATCGTCCGCGAACTGCACGCTCGCGGCGCCGTGCTCGTGGGACTCTCTGATCGCTCCGCCGGCGCGACCGCGTCCAGCGGGATCGATGCTCCACGGGTACTCGAATGGCTGCAGTGTCACGGCGAGCTCGCCGGCTGCGACTGCGGCGAGCCGGTCGGGCCGCGCGAGGTCCTCGAGACCGAGTGCGACATCCTGATCCCGGCCGCACGCGAGGCCCAGATCGACGCCGACAACGCCTCCGCCCTGAACTGCGTCGCCGTCGTCGAGGCCGCCAACGGCCCGACGACCCAGGCTGGCGACTCGATTCTCGGCCGCCGCGGCATCCCCGTGCTCCCCGATGTGCTGGCCAACGGCGGTGGCGTAAGCGCCTCCTATTTCGAGTGGGTCCAGGGCGTACAGAAGTACACCTGGACTAGCGAGGAGGTGCGCCGGCGCCTCCACACGCTGATGCTGGACGCCTTCCAGCGCGTGCTGGCCGCGGCCCAGCAGCAGCGTGTCGACTGGCGCACAGCAGCGATGGCGGTGGCACTCGGCCGGGTCGCTCAGGCGGCACGGGCTCGTGGCATCTATCCGTAACACGGCGGGTCGCCCACGCGGCCCAGAAGGAGGAGGCAGTTCATGCTGAAATTCCGTAATGCCCTGCTGCTGGTTGCATCGCGCCGTAGCACCGGGGGCCTCAGACGTTATCCACAGGGCCATAGCCCAGCTCGCTGGTTCGGGGCTAGCGTGGCGACCTCACAGGGCGGAGTGCCCGCGACCAGGGAGTGGTTACGCATGCGTCACATCAATCGTGCTGCGATCGTCAAGATCGCAGCAGCAGCAATCGCGGTAGCTTTCGGGCTGAGCAGCATCGCCAGCTCGTCAGCGAAGCCCGCGGCAAGTTCAACTGTCGACTTCTATTCGAGCCTGCCGCTGTCCGGCTCTTCGACCGCGCAGACATTGCCGCTCGTCAACGGCATCAAGCTCGCGCTGTCGCAGGCCGGCTACAAAGCAGGCAACTACAAGATCAAGTACACGTCGCTGAACGACGCCACCGCGGCGGCCGGTGCTTGGGATCCATCGCAGACGGGGGCCAACGCCCGCCAGGTGGCGGAGGACTCCAAGGCCGTGTACTACATCGGTGAGTTCAACTCGGGCGCCAGCGAGGTGTCGGCGCCAATCCTCAACACCGCTGGGATCGCGCAGGACAGTCCCGCCAACACCTACGTCGGCCTGACTGCCTCGCTCGCCGGCGTCACCGCGCCCGGGGAGCCGGCGAAGTACATGCCGAGCGGCAAGCACACCTACACCCGCATCGTCCCGATCGACACGATCCAGGGCGCCGCGGACCTGCTGGCACTCAAGAACACCGGATGCACGAAGCTGGCGGTGTTCGACGACACCCAGGCGTACGGCGCCGGCCTCGCGGCGGTGCTCAAGGCCGAGGCGAGCATGTACGGCATGACCATCGTGTACCTCGGCTCCGACCCCAATGTCGAGGCGAACTACACCTCGGTCGCCTCGGCGATCGCGGCCAGCGGCGCCCAGTGCGTCGAGCTGAGCGCGACCACGTCGAGCGTCGGCGGCACCGCGTTTGCAACGGCTGTCCACAGCGCTCTGCCGAACGCAACACTCCTCGGGCCAGACGGCATGTGCTCGTCGGCGTGGACGACCAGCTTCCAGGTCCTCTGCACCGTCGCGACGCTCGACCTGAAGGCCTACCCGGGCGGCCGCACATTCCTCGCCGCCTACAAGAAGGCCTACCACGTCGGCAATCCGGATCCGTACTCGATCTACGGCTACGCATCCGCGGAACT
>Ga0302184_10000647_pt1 | contig 22525 bp, 19 predicted proteins | sample I_Palsa_N3_3_FD_200233 | JGI IMG/M metagenome (GOLD analysis project Ga0302184, IMG submission 200233) | Peat permafrost microbial communities from Stordalen Mire near Abisko, Sweden - I_Palsa_N3_3 | ecosystem: Environmental > Terrestrial > Soil > Palsa > Peat permafrost | place: Sweden...
CGGGTCCAGGCCCTGGCCGGCGCCACCGCCGCCATGCTGTTCACGGTCACCGGCATCACCAACAGGAGCCTGCGCGCCCTGATGACCGGCCTGCTGCACCGCCCCTACAGCATGAACCAGGCCAGCTACGACCTGTCCCGGCTGGCCCGCAACGGCCTCATCGCCCGCGTCCCCGGACGCAACCGCTACACCCTGACCCGCGACGGGCTCCTGTTCGCCCACATCTACACCAGGGTCTACGACCACGTGCTCCGCCCGCTGATGGCACCCGACCGGCCCAACGCACCCCCCGAACTCACCGCAGCACTGGCCACCCTCGACCAGCTCGCCGCCGGCCACATCACCAGGGCTCGGGTCCCTACCGCAGCCTGACCTCCGTCACGGCCCGCAACCCACAGCCAGGCCGGACTCCAGCCTGCCCGCCAAACTGAGGTGCCCCCGGCCATTACCCGCCGTCAAACTCAGGACTCACGTCAAAGACGTGGTACCGAAGGTGCCCTAGTCGGTATCTCACTAAGACGGGACACGGGTGACCGGCAGGCTGAGCCATCCAGGAGACCACTGCCCGTCAATCCAGATGCGGCGGGTCGTATGCGCGGATAGGCGGCAGCGGGCCGTCATACCGCTCGACGGAGACGAGCACATGGGCGCCACTGCAACCCTGGGCGAGCGTTGAGGTGCCGACGTCGCGGGTGAGTACGTTGACGTTGCCGTTGACGCAACCGGCAATGTCAGGCGCCGAGGGGTCGTACCACGCACCGGTGTGCATCTGTGCGACACCGGGCGACATCGCGCCGGTGACGACGACGCCTGCCAGCAGAGTGCCCTGGGCGCTGCGGACGCGGGCGACATCCCCGTCACGCAGGCGGCGGACGGCCGCGTCGGCGGGGTGGAGGCGGATGGCCTCCCGGGCCGCGACCTTGGTGGAGCGGCTCGCAGCGCCCATGTCCTGCTGGCTGTGAAGGCGATGACTCGGCTGGTTGCAAAGCAGATGCAGGTCGTACGTCGCGGCCTGGGGTGAGCGCCACCACTGGGTCGGCTCGATCCACGCCGCGTGGCCGGGGACGTCACGCAAACCGTAGGAGGCGATGGTCGCCGAGTAGAGTTCGATGCGGCCGCTCGGGGTCTGCAGTGGGTGAAGGTCAGGGTCAGCCCGGAAGTCGCTGAACACCGGATCGTCGTACGGGCGCTGCGGCAGCGGCACCCCGCCGGCTTCCCAGAATTCGTCGAACGGCGGCGCCGGCGGCGAGGCATCGATGGCCCGCCAGTCTTCGTAGATCTTGCGCAGCCAGTCGGCGGCGCTGAGCCCTTCGTCGAAATCCGCCTTCAGCCGGCGCGCGAGTTCGGTGAAGATCGCGAACTCCTCGCGCGCCTCGGCATACGGCGCCACCGCCCGCCGCGACACCCGCAGCCGCGCGTCGCCGGCGCCGGCCGCGATGTCGTCGCGTTCAAGGGTGGTAGCCACAGGGAGCACGATGTCTGCGTGCTTGGCTGTCGGCGTCCAGTGCATCTCGTCGACCACAAACGTGTCGAGCCGACCGAGCGCGCGGGTCAGGCGGCGAAGGTCCTGGTGATGGTGGAAGGGGTTGCCGCCGGCCCAGTAGGCGAGCTTGACATCGGGGTAGCGCAGCGTGCTGCCGTCGTATGGGAACTCCTCGCCGGGGCGAAGCAGCATGTCGCTAATCCGCGCGCAGGGGATAAAGTCGGCGACGGGATTGGTGCCCTGCGGGAAGACCGGTATCGGCACGCGCTCGAACCCCACGCCGAAGTCGCCCATCGACCCGAACCCGTGGGTGTAGCCGCCGCCCGGCAGTCCGATCTGGCCCAGGAAGGCCGCAAGCGTCAGCCCGGCAAAGACCGGCTGGTCGCCGTGCTCTCCGCGTTGGAGCGCGAAGACCACGTTGACCAGCGTTCGGCCTGCGGCCATCTCATGTGCGAGGTGGCGGAGCCGGCCGGCGGGAGCGCGTGAGATCGCCTCGGCCCACTCCGGCGTCTTCGGGATGCCATCGGCGTGACCGAGCACGTAGTCTCGCACTTCGCCGGCGCCGACGGTATAGCGAGCCAGGAACTTCTCGTCAGCCAGTCCGTCGGTGATCAGGACGTGGATCAGGGACAGCATCACCGCCGTGTCGGTGCCGGGCATGACGCTGATCCACTCCGCACCCACGTCGGCGAAGGCGTCGTCACGCTGGGCGGAGAGCGACACGATTCGCGTGGTCGAGCCGGCGCGACGGGCATACCCGGAGCCAACATGCCGGTTGTGGCCGCCAGGGACGACCCAGGTGTTGGAGCGGCGCAGCCCGCCGAAGGTGACCAGCAGCTCAGTGTGCTCGGCGACGTGGGCCCACGACACCGGACGGGCGCGCAAGGCGAGGTCGCCCTGCTTGCCGACGACGCGGGGCTGCATCACCATGCTCGTGCCACGGCTGTAGTCGTTGACAGAGCGGGTGTAGCCGCCGATCCGGTTCAGGAAACGATGGAGCTGGCCCTGGGCGTGGTGGAAGCGGCCGGCGCTGGCCCAGCCGTAGGAGCCGCCGAAGATCGCCTTGTTGCCGAACGTGGTGCGTACACGGTCCAGCTCCTCAGCGAGCAGATCAAGCGCCGTGGGCCAATCAACCTCGACGTACTCGTCGTCAGGGTCGCCACGGTGGTCATCGGGGCCGGGGCCGTGCTCGAGCCACCGGCGGCGCAGGGTGGGGCGGGCGACACGTGCGCGGGCTTGCTGCGCGTCGGCGACGTTGGCGATCGCCGGGGCCGCATCGGGGTCGTCCGTATGCGGCCTGGCGCCGATGACGTGGCCCTGGTCGTCAATGTCGACCAGGTAAGTACCCCAGTGGGAGCTCGTCTCCACCTCACGCGGCATGGCACCCATGTTCCCACTAAACCAATCGATTTTAACTACTATACGAAGTCACTGGTGCGTTGGAAACCTGGACCGCTCCGGCCCAGCAGTTCCCGCACGATGCTGGCCAGGCGGTCGTAGTCGTCCGGGGTGTTGTACGGTGCCGCCGCGATGCGCACGTAGCCGACTCCGTCGAAGTAGACCGGCGCGACCTCGACGCGCTGCTGTGACAGGGCCTCGTAGAACGGGCCGACCTGGTCGGCAGAGGTAAGGGCGCCATCCGGCAGCGGCACCAGCCTCATAGCAGGCGCCGGTATGACCGGGAGCCGCTCGAGCGTGACTCCGAGGGCTTCGGCAACCACCTTCTGGCCCTCGGTCACCAGGCTGGCCAGCCGGGCCACGGCGTCCCAGCCGCCCAGGGCTTCCCAGTACGCCAGACCGTCTGCGACCGCCAGCCAGCCGGCGTAGTCCCAGGTGCCTGGGTAGTCGAACGACTCCGCGTACCCATCCCCAAGGCGCCAGCTGAGCACGGTCGGTGTGACCGCGGCACCCGGCCGGCTCCACAAGATCGCGCTGCCCCGAGGTGTGTATGCCCACTTGTGCAGGTTGCCGATCCAGTGGTCGGCACCCAGCGCGGCTATGTCGTCGTGAAGCTGGCCAGGCGCATGCGCGGCATCGACCAGCACCGAGGCGCCGACCGCAGCGGCCACTGCCGCGACGGGGACGACGGTGGCGGTCGGTGAGGTGATCCGGTCGATCACGAGCAGCCGCGTGCGGGGCGAGCAGGCGCCGGCGTACGCCGACACGATCTCGTCGTCCTCCGCGCCGACCGGGAAGGCTGCCTCGAGGAGCCGTGCCCCCGCGCGCTCGGCCCGGTGGCTGAGCGCCTTGCGGACCGCACCGTAGCCGTGGGTACTGGTCACTAGTTCGTCGCCTGGACGTAGCTCCAGCGAGCCGAGCACGGCGGACACTCCCTCGGACACGTTACGTACCCACGCCGCGCGGCATGGGTCGATGCCGAGGAAGCCGGCCGCGCGCTCCCGTGCGGCCGCTACCAGCCCGCCGAGCTCGACGCGGTTGAACCGGTGCGGATTGCGTTCGGCGCGCTCGCGCCACGCGGCGGCGGACTGGCGCACGGCGACCGGCGCGACACCGAACGCGCCGTGGTTGAGGTGAAGAACGTCAGGATCGAGGCCGAAGGCCTCCAGCAGGACAGGGTCCACGAAGCAGATTCTTTCATCTGCGAGACCGGACCAATCGGCACCGGCGCCCGTCTGTTGCTTAGCGCCGTCACACGTGCACGTTAGGTCATCATGAGCGGTTGGGCCGGTTGGCTGCGACTGGACTCCTCCCACTCCCCCGTCCTGTATGCCCGCGCCAAGTGCCGCACTGGCTCACTGGAGCGCCCAGCCGTCCCTTGAGGGATGGTAAAGCTGTTGGCTGCGCGGGCTGGTGGTCGTTATCGTCGCCTGCGTGGCCGGCTCTGAACGCTTGGACGGTGTGCCCGAGGGGGTGCTTGCCGCGTTCGGGCTGGCCGGGGCCGTCCCGGTGCGGCTGCCGGGAGGGCAGGGAACCGCGTGGCGGGCGGGTCGGGTGGTACTCAAGCCCGCCGATTCGGTGCGGGCCGGAAGATGGTTCGCCGAGGTCTACAACGCGCTGACTGGTCCCGGCTTCCGGGTACCGCGGCCGGTGCGGACGCTGACCGGGGACTGGGTGGCGCTGGGATGGACGGCCTACCAGTGGGTACCCGGCGCGGCGGCGGACTGGTCTGGCGTCTCGTCGCGCTGGCCGGACATGGTCGCGGTGAGCCGTGCGCTGCATGCCGCGCTGAGCGGCGTTTCCGTGCCGCTATGGCGGGCCACCGTGGAAAACCCGTGGACGATCGGCGACGAGGTGGCGTGGGGCGAGCGTGACCCGGACCCGCTGCTCGGCCCCGCCGCCGGCCCGCTTGCCGGGCAGGTGCGGCAGTTGCTAGCCGCACTGCAGCCGGTTGACCTGCCGAGCCAGCTGATCCACGCCGACTTGGCGGGTAACGTGCTGTTCGCCGACAGGCTGCCGCCCGCCGTCATCGACTTCTCGCCGCTGGAACGCCCCGCCGGGCTGCCGCTCGCCATCGTGGCAGTGGACACGCTGATGTGGCACGGGGCGAACCCCGGCGTGCTCGGGCACCTGTCCGGCGAGCCGGAACTCGGCCAGCTGCTCGCTCGCGCACTGGTGTACCGCTTGATCACCGAAATCGTCAGGCACGCGGGCACGGCCGGCGTGGAGGCGGCCGCACGGGCCGCACAGCCGGTCACCGATCTGGTACTCGCCCGGCTTGCGCTCCGGGCACGCAGGGGCGGGTAACCGGCGGCGGCCAGGGTCAGCCGCTACGTCCGCGGTGCCACCCAAGTGCTGGGGCGTGCCGTGGCCGCGGTTCCTTTCCTCCGAACGGACCTTGGCGACTGTCGGCGGCAACCCGGGACTGCGTTACGGGCGGCCCACCCGGCGGCCGAAGACGAACTTCTCGGTGGGCTGCGTCGGCAGCGTCGTGGTGCCGTCGTGCGCGGAGCCTGCCTCGTTGGTCACCGCCGGGATCGCGAAGTACTGGAAGGTGATCGTGGTCTCCCCGGGGCGCTGGCCCGGGTCGACGTCAAAGATCGAGTAGCCGTAGGCATCGGTCGGGTTGATGGCGGCGGACCAGGGCGCGTCCTCGACCGAGTCGGCGCCGTTCTTGGAGAATCCGGTCGCCTCGGTCCCGACGACGGCGTTCCGCGTGGTGATGACCTTGGCCTGCGGCTTGTCGTCCGCGGTGTCCGTGCCGTAGGTGTTGGTCGGCCCGTTGGTGCCACCGCCGCCGAGCACCAGGTACACGGTGCCCTCGCCGGTGTTCCACGCCGGGGTGCCGTTGAACGCCTGCGGCTCGGTGGTGACCACCGACGGGCGCCGCGTGTCGACGGCCGCCCCCTTGACCTGGCCGGGGTTGGGCGCGGCGACGGTGCCGTGCTCCCCGGCGTCGTAGCCGCGGACCGGATAGGTGCGCTCGTAGTCGTGCTCGTGGCCGGAGAGCACCAGGTCGACCTCGTATTTGTCGAACAGCGGCAGCCAGGCCTGGCGGATGCCGAGGTCGGAGCCGTTGCCCGGTACCGAGGTGGACATCGCGCACTGGTGCATGAAGACCACGATCATGTCGACGGAAGGGTCGCGGCGCGCCTGCGCCAGGGTTCCCTCGAGCCAGATGGTCTGGAGGTTGGGCTGGCCGCTCGCGTAGTCGGGGACCAGGGAGTCCTCCTTTGCGTCGAGCTGGAGTCCGCCGGTGTAGAAGCGGATGTAGGTCGTGGTGCCGTTCGGGATCTCGGCGCCGGTGGTGGTGGTCTCCGGCCCGGTGTTCGCCGTGTTGATCACGTAGTTGGCGGCGCCGTCCTGGTAGATGATGTCGTCGGCGTCGAGCGAGATGAACTTCACGGTGCCGACCTGGAAGGTGTAGAAGTTCCCGCGTAGCCGGTTACCGTCCCAGTTGGTCACGCCGTTGTCCGGCAGCAGGAACCGGCTCAGGTAGTGGCCGAAGCCGTACGGGCCGTTCCAGTAGTTCCCCGCCGCGGCCTGCGCCGCAACCCCGCCGGCTGCGCTGCCCGGGTGGCCGGACATCGTGTCGACGCCGAACTCGCACTCGTGGTTGCCGAGCGCCGGCATCCAGGGCCGGTGCGCCGAGCTGCGCGCGACGTTGTTCCCGAAGTCCCGCCACACGCCCGGTGCGTTGTCGACGTCCAGGTTGGCGTAGCACAGGTCGCCGTTGAGCAGGTGGAAGAGCGGCGCGCCCTTTCCGTCGCCGGGGTTCTCGATGGCGGTGACCGCGAACCAGGAGTTGTCGCAGGACTCGTGCCAGATGTTGCCCGAGGTGTTGAGGTCCCAGGACGGCGTGGCCAGGTCGCCGTAGCTGGAGAAGCGGAACTTCGCCCGGCCGTGCGGCGCAGTCTCAAACGACGCGCCCGCCGTGGACGGCGCGGCCGCGCCGTCGCTGACCTGATAGTAATACCGTGTCCCTGGCTCGAGGGCGGTGAGCTGGACGTGGTAGAAGTACGTGGTTTGCCCGTTCAGCCCGTCGGCGAAGCTGACCGAGGCGGCCTCCCCGTACCGCTGCGTCACGTCGAGCGGCTTCGGGTCAGGCAGCTTGATCAGCCAGCCGGGGTTGTGCGCCGTGATCGGCCGGGTCGAGAAGGCCAGCGTCGGGGCCGGCTGCGCCACCGTGCCCGGAGCGGACCATGACACCGTGACCTCCCGGGCCGGATCGCTGCCCCAGGTCAGCAGCAGCTGTTCTGGCTCGGTGGTGGTCGGCAGCGGCAGCGTGGTGGTCGGCGGCCCACTCGGTGGACCGCTGGCAACCGCGCGCGGAGCGCGGACGACCGTCCCGCCCAGCGCCGCCACCGCGCTCACCCCGACGGTCCCGATGATGAACCTGCGCCGGGTAAATGTAGCTTTACCGTCTGACCCACCTGTGTTCGATTCGCTCATGGCGCGAACGTAGAGAACTCAGGTGAACGGGACATGGCCGCAGGGGGTAGGCCCGGCTACTGGCGCGTCAAATTCGGACCGCCGGCTCGACGGGCGGCTCCGGCGGTGCCGGAGGCGACGCTGGCCCGGCCGTTCGGCCGACGGCAGATGGGCCGTCGGCGCTGGTGGTGAGTCGACGGGCCAGGGCGTGTACGTGGTCGCGCAGGGCGTCCGGATATTCGATCACGAACGGGCGATCCAGCCAGGCGATCAGGGAGGGGACCCAATCCAGCCGTTCGGCCCGCAACCGGACTCGCACCCACCCGCCGCTCTCCGGCGCCCCGGAGACGGGCTGCGGCCGGGAGGGTTCCGGCAGGTCCCGCGCTGCCTGCACGGCCGGTTCCGGCGCCGGATCGGCCGGGATCTCCTGGACCGTGGCGATTCCGGCCGGGAGCCGGGCGCGGACCTGCTCGGCCGGGCCCAGGACCCGTAGCGACACCTCGTGCTGGTAAGGCACCTCGGCGAGCCCGGACAGTACCCGGGAGGCCGGGTCGAACCCCACTGGCATGTCGAACGATCCCGGCAGTACCGCTGCGGTCTCGATCCGGTCCAGCCGGAACGTGCGCACCTCGCCGCTGGCCGAGTCCGCCCCGGTCACGTACCAGCGCCCGGAGTGGACGACGATCCCGTACGGGTGCACGGTGCGTTCACTGCGCCTTCCGTCCCGGGCGGTGTAGCTGACGGCGACCGGCCGGCGGTGCCGTGCGGCCTCCGCGATCATCAGCAGCACGCCCGTCTCCTGAGTGGCGGCAGGGCGGACCGCGGTGGTGAAGTCGGCGGTTGCCAGTAGCGCGTCCAGTCGGCGGCCGAGCGCCTGGGGTAGCACGCGGCGGATCTTGGCGGCGGCGCTCTCCATAGCGGTGGCGGACGTGGTCACCAGCCCGGCCCGCAGGCCGGCGACCAGGCCGAGCAGTACGGCCAAGGCCTCGTCGTCGGTCAGCATCAGCGGAGGCATCCGGTAGCCGGAGGCGAGGCGGTAGCCGCCGTACCGGCCGCGCACCGACCGGACCGGGATGTCCAGGTCGATCAGGTGGTCGACGTAGCGCCGGACGGTGCGCTCGTCCACGTCGAGCCGGACGGCCAGGTCGGCGGTGGTCCGGGTGCCGCCGGCCTGGAGGATCTCCAGCAGGGCGAGCACCCGGGCGGTCGGCCGGGTCATGTTGAAAAGTATCCCACGAATACCGGGCGAATGCTGTCCTGTATTCGTAGCCGTCATCGGCAGCCTTACCGCCCCGAGGATGCTGAAACGGAGGGTAGGGCTGCGAGTGCGCGTATGCCTGATACGACGATCAGGCCGCCGGCGACGATGAATATCAGGCTCACCGAATTGAGGGTGATGCCGACGAACGAGACGCGGAAGCTGCGCAGGACAGTGCTCATCAGCCAGCCGGAGACGACCACCGAGAGCATGGACGCGAACTGGTTGATCGGATTGAACACCGCCATCACCCGTCCCAGGTATTCGCGTGGTGTCGCATCGAGAAGCAGTGGCGCTACTGCTGTGTTCAGCATGGCGATCGGAATGGCATAGATGGCCAGCATGACGAGGCCAGCGGGGAAGCTGCGCTGCAGCGCGTAGCCAGCGGCCAGGACACCGGTTGCCAGCAGGCCGGACCAGGTGAGCGCGCGCGCGCCAATCCACCGCACCATAAAGCCGGCCGAGAGCGCGCCGACAATGAAGCCAGCCCCCATCGCCGTCTCCGCGACGCCGAACAGCCAGGATGACGCGTGCAGATCGTGGGTCACGAAGAACACGTTCAGCGCGTTGATCGCCCCGGTGCCGAACTGACAGATCATGGTGACCGTCAGGAGCGTCACCAGGAACCGGTTGCGCGCGAAGATCCGCAACCCGGCGGAGAACTCAGCATGCAGGCTGGTCTCACCCGCCCGAGCAGGGCCTGGCGGGCGAGGCTCGGGCGTCAGCCGCAGGAAACGGATGGCCAGATAGGACACGACGTAGGAGGCGGCGTCGGCGGCCAGCGCCCCCCGCAAGCCGACAGTGAACAGCAACGGGGCCGCGATCGGAGGGCCGATGATCCCGGCCGCCGACGTGGTGACCTCGCCGAGGCCTACCGCTCGGGCCCGGTCCTGCTCGCCGTGCACCACGTCGCCCGTCGTCGCGAACCTGGCGAGGCTGAAGAACTGGCCGGCCGCGTTCAGGATGAACACGACCAGGTACACGGCGGCGAGCCACACTCCGACGGGGAGGTCGCGGACCGGGACGAACGACAGCCCGATCAGACCCGCGACCATGGCCGCACGGATCACCTCGGTCCGCATCATCGTCGACTTCCGGTTCCACCGGTCCACGAAAACCCCGGCGACCGGCCCGACCAGGGCAAACGCGGCGGTCGCGGCGACTAGGATCCCGCTGACCGCGGCGGGGGCCCACGACCGGCCGCCCGCGAGATCCTGCGACACCCACAGCACGAGCGTCGTGCCGAAGACGGTGTCCCCGACCGCGGATACGGCCTGGCCGTACCACAGCTTGGCGTAATTCCGGTTAATCAGCGTTCGCTGCAGCGAGGGCAAGTTTATGGTGTGTTTTTTGTTAATGCAGCGCGTAGCGTGGTTTTCGCAGACTGGTGCCATTTTTGTTACACGTGCTGCTTTGGCTGCTGATCCCTTGGTAGCTGCACGCCACACGCCGGCTCGTCAGGAAGCCGGAACTCGCCGGCCTGACGTCTTCCCATCATCTTTGGGCTCTTTCGGGGAACAAGAAATCTTCAGTAATGGCGAACAGGCCCGTAACGATAACGAGTTGCTCATTCTGTAACTCGAGGCAAGGCCACCCGTCGAGTCACATCGGCATCATCCGTCAGTTCCTCAGATGGTCGCGAGGTATGACGTTATTTTCACGTTATTTGCGGAGTAGCCAGCAAATCTCGCGTTTCCAGAAAATCGCCGGAATAGAGAAAACAGCCCGCGGTCGACACTGTGACGATAATGGCCGGGGATGGTCGACGTCACTGCCTGGCAAGGTAGTGCCTATGACCACCCCGATGTCCTGGTGTAGCTGGCGCTAACTGCCGAAACCGTCGAATTCCCCGTTTCGGACGCCTCCGAGAAAAGCGTGCCACTCGTCCGATGTGAACACCAGGACTGGCCCTGCGGAGTCCCTGCTGTTGCGAACGCCGATCTCGCCGCTGGGCAGGCTTGCCACCTCGACGCAGTTGCCGTTGGCGTAACTCAGGGAGCTCTTAGTCCAGAAAGAACCTGAACTCGACCGTTCGTGCGGACGCCTGAAGGTGGTGCTTGCCACGTTACCTCTTCACTGGTTGGTGTCTTTTCCTGGATATGCAGCTAGCGGGGCGAGCCAGGCGGCGTCAGGCTCGGGCAGATCGGGCTGGAACGCGAGCGTGAAGTACATCGCCTCCCCCGCAGGGGTGCGGGAAGAGCCCCATTCCGTCGACAGAGCGGTGACCAGCGCCAGCCCGCGTCCGGTCTTCGTACCGGCTGGCCCGTCCACTCCAATCGGCACCGAATAACGCGACGTGTCGTAGATGTCAATGCGCAGATGACCGCGGGGGCACCTGACGACCAGCATGATGGTCTCACCGGTGCCGTGCATGATGGCACTGGTCACCAAGTCGCTAGTGAGCAGGACCGCGATGTCGGGATCGACAGGGACCTTCCAGGCACGGAGAACCGCGCGGACCTGGCCGCGGGCCTCGGCCGCCGCACCTGGTTTCCTGGTCAGCCGGAAGCGGCGCTGGTGCAGTTCGGTCGGACAAGTCGGTGCCATCGCGTCTATCCGGTTCCTCAGCTGATCTGCTCGGTGCCTGTTGCATCGCAAATACTTCTGCAACTTGCACTGCAATACATCGGTCAGCTGACGGATATTGAACGGCAGCGCGGACAGCAGCCGCTTTTCGAGCTCCGCCTAGGCGCGTTGGGATGGCTTCGGTGTCGGCTGCGCCGGAGGTCGCGAACCGAACACCACGGTGACAGGTCCGCGAGCGTCACGAAGTTTACATCGCGGATCAGGGCGGTACCGAGACCGAGCGGATAATGTCACGTGTGTCAGAAGCTGCGGCGGAGGCGGTCACGCTGACCGCCCTGGAGACCGATCCTCATCCGGTGCTCGCGCGGCTGCGGGCCGCAGCGCCGGTCACCTGGGTACCGGTCCTGGGCGCCTGGCTGGTCACCGGGTACGGCGAGGCCGTCGCGGTGCTGAGGGACGCACCGACGTTCACGGTCGATGACCCCCGGTTCTCGACGGCCACGGTGGTGGGCCCCAGCATGCTCTCGCTCGACGGTCCGCAGCACGCACGCCACCGGGCCCCGTTCACACCTACCTTCCGGTCCGAAGAGATTTACGCCCGGCTGGCCGCTTTCATCCGGGCCGAGGCCGGCCGCCTGGTCTCGGTCATCGAGCCGCGCGGTGAAGGCGAGCTCCGGCGTGCTGTCGCCGGGCCCCTGGCCACCGCCGTCATGGCTGAGGTCCTTGGCCTCGGCCAGGCCGATCCGGCGAAGATCCTCACCTGGTACGACGGGATCGTGGCTGCGGTCCAAGCCGAGGCGGCGAAAGCCGGGGGCGGCCGCGCCGGCGCCGCGGCGGATCCGGCCGGCCAGGCCGCGTTCGCCGAGCTGGCCGGCCGCCTGCGCGAGGTCATCGCGGCCGATGATGGCACGTCGCTGCTGGCCAGGGTGGCTGGCGGGGCCGGGGGGTCCGGCCCGCTGACCGAAGCCGAGGCCATCTCTAACGCTGCCGTCCTGATGTTCGGCGGCATCGAGACGACCGAGGGAATGATCGCCAACGCGCTGCTTCACCTGCTCTGTCACCCTTGCGGACTCGAGCTGATCCGCGCCGACCGCGGCCTGATACCAGCCGCGATCGAGGAATCGCTGCGGCTCGAACCCGCCGCGGCCGTCGTCGACCGGTACGCGACCGCGGACGCGGTCCTGGCCGGCATCCGTATCCGGGGCGGTGACCAGGTCACGGTGTCCATCGCCGCGGCCAATCGCGATCCCTCGGTTTTCCCCGATCCGGACGCATTCGACGTCCGCCGTCCCAATGCCGCCCGGCACCTGGCGTTCGCCCAGGGGCCGCATTTCTGCATCGGCGCTCACCTCGCCCGCCTGGAGGCGCAGGTAGCGGTCGGCATCGTGCTGCGGCTCCCCCGGCTCCGCCTGGACCCGCGGTACCATAGCGCGGCGCGGGGCCTGGTCTTCCGCAAGCCGCCGGATCTTCGCGTGCGCTGGGACCTGGGCTGACGGCCACGGGGTTCGCAGTGTTCAGGAAAGCGGCCTAGGTGGTCACCTGCCGGGGTCAGAATGGCGAGCGCATGACCTGCGGGATCCCTACCTGGCGGCCGCTGCACTTCCTGGCGTCTTTCATCATGGCGAACAACAGAAGCGTCATTCCCACGAGCGAGGAGGCGTCCCGCATCCCGCCGCTGAACACGTTGAAACCGACGACCTCGATCAGGAAACCCGTGAGGCCGGTGATGAGCCGCCAGCGCGGCCGCACGGCCTGGGTCAGCCGGATCACCGCGAGGACGGCGAGCAGCGCGCCGATGCGCACACCCCTGAACCTGCGGCGGCGGCCGGGCCGCCTGGACTCCTGGCCGCCGGAACGGTGAATCGGGGCCCGTGCGCTCATGATGATCACGTTTCCGCGCCGCGATCGCCGCCTCATATCAGACTAAGGTGCATGAGAAATGCCACCCTCCGGGCCCGTCTTGTCGTAAGTCCACCGTAGGCTCGCAGGAGACGATGTTCAAACCGCCGGCACCGGCCAGACGACCGTGCCGCTAGCTCGAGGAGGCGCTATGCCGCGGGAGGATTCGGATGAGTTTGCCGAGCGATTCCACCGGGATCGCCGGGAGCACGGGGGCGCGTCCCAGCACCCCGACGATGACCAGCTCGCCCGGCTGACCGAGGAAGAGCGCGTCGCCGCCGGCCTGGATGCCTATGACCCCGACGAGGTGCCGCCGGCCACGGACACGCCGCCGCAGCCAGAAGACATCACCCAGACCGAGGTGTGGCAAGAGGAGCGGGCGGAGATCCGCCGCGAGTACGACAAAGACGAGCTGCGGGTCAAGGGCGAGCGCGACCCGTTCCCGCCCACCCGGTACGAGTGACCTGCTACCGCGTTATGGCGGCCGGGGCCACGGCGAGCGACACGCTGGCCTCGGCCGTGTAGACCAGGAACGTCAGCGACTCCTGGAAGTACAGCTGCACGGTGTCCGCGTCGTGCGACAGGTAGCCGATCGACAGGTCCTGGCCCAGCCGCAGCTCGAAGTCGCCGCCGCGTCCGGAGATCAGCAACGCCCCGTCTATCGCCGGCGCCCAGATGATCTCTCCGTCGATCACCCGGGCTAGGTGCTCGCGGATCGGGTAGCCATGGTCGGAGGTCTCGCTGACCATCGTGTAGGCGCCGGCCGACAGCAGCAGCGAGAAGGGCCCTCCGACGCCGGCTAGCCGGAGCGCGCTCACCGCCTGGCTGACCGCGTTCGGGTAGTCGCGGGCTTCGCCGGGCAGCGTGAGCGCCTGGTTGGATGAGCTCGCCCTGATCCCGGTGATCCCGGCGGCCGCGTATCCCTCGAGTATCGCCCGGTCCTCGGCGAAGGCGATCTTCTTGGCGGCGTCTTTCACCGGCTGCCAGTCGGGGTCCTGCGCACCGCGCTCGACGTCGTCCACATCCTGCCGGCTGACCGTGAACGGCGCCCGGAGCTGGACCAGCGGTTGCGACGTGCGCAGCTTGGCGAGGACGCCGTCCGCGGGGGCGTCGACGTCGCTGAGGTGACCGGTGTTCACGCTGGCCAGCCCGGGGCCATCGGGCCCGGCCAGATCCACCACCCGCCGCGCGGCTACGTTCTGCTCGAACGTGCGGCGCGCCTCGGCTTCGATGTCCGCCCAGGCCGCACTGGAGATCGGAGCGAGTTCGCGGTGCAGGTTGTTCATTGCTAATTGCTCCTCTTCAAACTGCCGATGCCCAGGGAACCGCTGTCCGCCGACCCGGCCGCCGCTTCAGGACCGGCCGCTTCAGGACCGGCCGGGCTTGGCGGATCCGGAAGGTCGTCAAGGAAGTCCGCCGACGGGGCGAAAAACAGGCTGCCGGTGACTGCCGTGGAAAAATCAAGGATGCGGTCGTAGTTACCTGGCGGGCTGCCGATAAACATGTTGACCAGCATCTGCTCGGTCACGCCCGGAGTGGCGGCGTAGCCGATGTAGTACGTGCCGAACTCTCCTCGCCCCACCTCGCCGAAGGGCATGTTCGCCCGCAGGATCGACCGCTCCTCACCGTCGGGACCGACGATCGTGTTCAGGGCGACGTGGGAGTTGGCCGGCTTGACCTCGTCGGCCATCTCGATGTCGGACAGCTTGGAGCGCCCGATCGCCTTCTCCTGGTCCTCGACGGTCAGGGCGTTCCAGGCCGTCAGGTTGTGCACGTATTTCTGCACGATGACGTAGCTGCCGCCGGCGAAGCCGGGATCCGCATCGCCGGTCAGGGCCGCCTCCCCCGCCTCCCGGCCGACCGGGTTCTCGGTTCCGTCGACGAAACCGAGCAGGTCGCGCTCGTCGAAATACTTGAACCCGTGCACCTCGTCCACTACCGTGGCCGCCCCGGCCAGCCTGTTCATGACCTGGGTGACGAACTCGAAGCACAGGTCCATGCGCTCGTGCCGGACATGAAAGAGCAGATCCCCGGGCGTGGACACGGCGCGGTGCACCGTCCCGGTCAGCTCGCGGAACGGGTGCAGTTCGGCCGGGCGCGGCCCGGCGAACAGGCGGTCCCACGCCCGCGACCCCACCCCGGCCACGCACGCCAGCGGAGGACCAGGATTGCGGAAGCCGACCGCCCGCTGCAGGCCGGCCCAGTCGGTGAGCAGGTCCCTGGTCGCCGCCTCGCCGCCGGGATTGATCGTCAGCACCAGGAAGATGGCGGCCGCGGTGAGCGGGGCGAGCACGGGCTGCGGCTCAGGCTCGGGCAGCGGGCGCGCGAGGGAAGGAACCTGTGACCACTCCGTCACGACCCCGGCCCTCCTCCCTTTCGTCGTCAACTTCGGCCGTCAGCGTCGGCGCCACGCTTCTCCGCGAGCCCAAGCCTGCCATACGGAAGGTTAACGATACGAACTCGCCCCCGGCCCGGAGGGACCCTGTGACGGCGCTACATCCACCCGCGTTTCTTGAACAGGACGAGCAGCCCGATGACGGCCGCGACCTCGGTGCCGACGCCGAAGATAAGGAAAGCGGCCAGGGACCCTATGTGGTTGACCAGCCAGCCGAGGTTCTGGCCGAAGAACCCGGTCAGGAACGACAGCGGCAGGAACACGGTCGCGATGATCGTCAGCTGCTTCATCTGGTCGTTGAGGCGGTTGGACACCATGGACATGTACGCCTCGAGCGATCCGCCGAGCAGGTCCCGGTAGCTGTCCACCAAGTCGCTGATCCGGATCAGGTGGTCATACAGGTCACGGACGTAGCGTTCGGTGTCCGGGGTCATGCCGGGGATGGGGATCACCTGCGTGAGCATCGAGGACACCATGTCCCGCTGCGGCGTAACCAGCTTGCGCATGTCCACCAGCTGGCGCTTCAGCGCGAACAGCCCGGAGAGCTGCTCCTGCTTGGGGCTCACGAAGATCTCGTCCTGCAGGTCGTCGATCTGGTCATCGAGCGCGGCCAGGAACGGGAACATGCTGTCCACCAGCGCGTCCAGCAGACGGTAGAGCGCGATCAGGCGCCGGGTCGTCGGCACCCGGGTCAGGGTGGTGCAGGCGTGCCCGATGGCCGTCACCGGATCGCGGTGGACGGTGACCAGGAAGTGCTCGGCGTAGAACGCGTGCACCTCGACCAGCGGCTGGTCCAGCTCGCGGGCGCCGTAGGCCACCAGGGAGACGAAGTCGTCGTAGTCCTCGATCTTCGGCCGCTGGTTGAACTCCTGCGCGTCCTCGATCGCGAGCGGGTGGATCTTGAACACCTCGCGCAGCAAGGCGATCGTGTCCGGGCCCGTGTCTTCCAGGTCCAGCCAGAGCAGGTCGTCCTCTTTCAGGGCGCGCTCGATGTTCGGCCGGGTGACCTCGTCCGTCAGGCAGTTCGTGAGAATCAGGTGTCCTTGCACGGGTCCATGGTGTCAAAGCCGTTCCGGCCGCCATCACTAGACTGGGCCTTCATGAGCACCGACCTCCTTCCCGAGCCGCCCTCGGCCAAGCAGATCCCCAGCCAGCGCACCTTTCACGGCGACACCGTCACCGACGAGTACGCCTGGCTCGCCGTCAAAGACGACCCGGACACGATCGACTACCTCAGGGCAGAGAACGCCTACGCCGAGGCGGCCACGGCCGGCCTGGACTCGCTCACGGACCAGATCTTCGGCGAGATCAAGGCGCGCACCCAGGAGAGCGACCTGTCGGTGCCGGTGCGCAAGGGTGACTGGTGGCATTACTCCCGGACGGTGGAGGGCAAGCAGTACGCGGTGCACTGCCGCCGCGCCGTGGCGCCTGGCGAGGTCATCCCGCCGACGGCCGCGGACGGCCAGCCGCTGCCGGGGGAAGAAGAGCTGCTCGACGGCAACGAGCTCGCCGTCGGCCATGATTTCTTCTCCCTCGGCGCATTCCGGTCCAGCCCGGATCAGCGCTGGCTGGCGTACTCCACCGACTTCTCGGGCAACGAGCGGTTCACGATCAGGATCAAGGACCTGGAAACGGGCGAGACGCTGCCCGACGAGATCCCTGACACCTTCGCCGGCTGCGCCTGGTCGCGTGACGCCTCCGCCTTGTTCTACGTGACCGTCGATGCCGCCTGGCGGCCCTACCGGGTGTGGCGGCACCGGGTCGGCACGCCTGCCGAGCAGGACACGATGGTGTTCGAGGAACCGGACGAGCGCTTCCACGTCTACGTGGGCCTGACCCGCGGTGAGCGCTTCGTGCTCATCAAGTCCGCCAGCGTGCTGACCACTGAGGTGTGGATGTGCGACGCGGCGACACCGGAGGCCTCGTTCTCGGTGGTCACCCCCCGCCGGCAGGGCGTGGACTATGACGTGGAAGACGCCGGGGATCAGCTGCTCATCCTGCACAACCACGGGGCGGGGAACTTCGAGATCGCGACCGCGCCGGTGACCGAGCCCGCGGCCTGGACGCCGCTGGTCCCGCACCGGGCCGACACCCGGCTGCTCAGCGTGGACGCGTTCGCGGACTTCATCGTCGTGTACTTCAGGCGGGACGGGCTGACCGGGCTGCGGGTGCTGCGGCGGGACAGGATCGGGGAGCATGAGATCGCCTTCGCCGAGCCGGTTTACCGGGTCGGGCCCGGCGCGAACCCCGAGTACCAGGCCAGCCGGTTCCGCCTGTCCTACACCTCTCTGGTGACCCCGGGTTCGGTCTATGACTGCGACATGGCTACCGGCGAGCTGACCCTGCTCAAGCGCCAGCCGGTGCTGCCCTCGCCCGCCGGGGAGGAATACCGGCCCGAGGACTATGAGCAGCACCGGGAGTGGGCCGCGGGCGCCGACGGCACGCGCATCCCGATCTCGCTGGTGTGCCGCCGGGGCACGCCGCGCGACGGCAGCGCGCCCGCTCTGCTCTCCGGGTACGGCAGCTACGAGATATCCCGGGACCCCAGCTTCTCGATTCCCGTCCTTTCGCTGCTCGACCGGGGTTTCGTGTACGCGATCGCGCACATCAGAGGCGGCGGTGAGATGGGCAGGTCCTGGTATACCGACGGGAAGATGCTACGCAAGAAGAACACCTTCACCGACTTCATCGCCTGTGCCCAGCACCTGGTGCGGCAGGGCTGGACGTCATCGGACCGGCTCGTCGCGCGGGGCGGCTCGGCGGGCGGGCTGCTGATGGGCGCGGTCGCCAACATGGCCCCCGAGGCCTTCGCGGGCATCGTGGCGCAGGTGCCGTTCGTGGACGCGCTGACCACGATCCTGGACCCGTCGCTGCCGCTGACCGTCACCGAGTGGGAGGAGTGGGGCGACCCGCTGCACGACCCTGAGGTTTACGCGTACATGAAGGCGTACACGCCGTATGAGAACGTCACCGGGCAGGTCTACCCGCCGATCTTCGCGCTGACCGGGCTGAACGATACCCGGGTGACCTATCACGAGCCGGCCAAGTGGATCGCCCGGCTGCAGTCGGTGGCCAAGGGCGGCCCGTTCCTGCTCAAGACCGAGATGGAGGCGGGCCACGGCGGCCGGAGCGGCCGCTACGACGCGTGGCGGGAGGAAGCCCTGGTGCTGGCCTGGATCGTGATCACCGCCGGCGGCCCGAACCTCTTAGTGATCGAACCCCTTAGTGATCGAACAGGGAGCTGACCGATTCGCCGTTGTGGATGCGGTTCATGGCCTCGGCCAGCGCCGGGGCCACGGAAAGGACGCGGAGCTTGTCGTGGTGAGCGGGGACGGGCACGGAGTTCGTGCAGACGATCTCAGTCACGTCGGTGGCGGCCAGCTTGTCCAGCGCACCGTCGGCGAACAGTCCGTGCGTGCAGGCCACGGCGACCGAACGGGCGCCTTGTTCCCGCAGCAGGTTCAGCAGCTCGAGCACGGTGGTGCCGCGCGCGATCTCGTCGTCCAGGACGATGACGTCCCGGCCGGTCACGTCGCCGATGAGGGCGTTGATCGCCACTTGTGAGTCGCTGAGCCGCTCCTTCGCGCCGGCCGCGACCGGCACGCCGAGCCTGCGGGCGAACGCCGCGGCGCTCTTGGCGTTGCCCAGGTCCGGGGAGACCACGATGGACCGGGACAGGTCCCGGTCGCGGAAGTGGACGGCAAGCTCGCGCAGCGCGTGCAGGTGATCGACGGGCACCGAGAAGAATCCGTGCACCTGGGGCGAGTGCAGGGTGAGCGTCAGCACCCGGTTGATACCGGCCGTGACCAGCAGGTCCGCGACCAGCCGAGCCCCGATGGAAATCCTCGACTCGTCCTTCTTGTCCGACCGGGCGTACGCATAGTGCGGCATGACCGCGGTCACCCGCCCCGCCGACGCGCCCCGGGCCGCGTCTGCCATCAGCAGCAGCTCGACCAGGTGCTCCTGCACGGGCGGCACCAGCGGCTGGATCAAGAACACGTCCCGTTCCCGGCAGTTGGACTGCAGCTGGACCCCGAGGCAGTCGTTGGCGAACCGCTGCAGCCGCACCGGCCGCTGCGGCACGGACAAGAACGCGCAGATCTCGGCGGTCAGAGCGGGGTGGGCACTGCCGCCGAATACCGCGATCTCACGCACTCGCGGCTTCCTTGGCGGCCCGGTCCGCGGACTTGTCCATCTGCGGCAGGCCGAGGCGCTGCCTGATGGTCCGCTGGACGACCTCCGCTGCGGGCCTGGCGTCCACCGTGATGACGTACTCCTTGCGCCGGAACTCCTCCAGGGCCGGGTTGGTCTGCTCGTGATAGTCCCTCAGCCGGACAGCCAGCGCCTCCTCGGTGTCATCTTCCCTGGTGACGAGCTCTCCGCCGCATAGGTCGCACTGGCCAGGAACCTTCGGGCTGTTCGCGATCAGGTTGTAGTCCACGCCGCAGCCGGCGCACAGCCTGCGGTTGAGCACCCGGCGGCGGACCTCGGAATCCGGCAGGTCAAGCTCGATGACGCCGTCGATGTCGTAGCTTTCCAGGAAGAACTCGGTCTGGCGCCCGTTCCTCGGGAACCCGTCGATGATGAAGCCGTGGTTCCAGTCGTGCTGGGTGAGCCGGTCCCTGACCACCGACTCCACCAGATCATCGCCGACGAGCTCGCCGGCCGCCATAACGCGGCGCACCTGCGCGCCCATCTTGGTGTGGTTCTGAACATTCCAGCGAAAGATGTCACCCACGCTGATGTGCACGATGTCCAGGTCGGCCGCGAGCAGCTGGCTCTGCGTGCCCTTGCCGCTGCCCTGCACCCCCATGATCACGTACTTGCGCATGTCACCAGCCTGGCATATCCAGGGAGGTGTCCGTATCCTCCGGGTCCTCGGCGGAAGAGCTTTCGCCGGGATCGGGAGAACTCTCGATGGCCTCGGGGGCCCGGGGTTCGCGGTGCGCGGGCCGCTGGGGCATGGCCGCTACCCCGAACCGGGACCGCGGCCCCGACCACACCGCGGGCGGCAGGTCCAGATGGGCGGCGATGTCGTACGCGGCCGCCTCGTAGTTCACTCGCCAGCCGCGGAAATGCGCCCACGCCTCGTCCGGCTGCCGCTCGAACTTCCAGCCCGCCTCGGCCACGTGCCGCACGCCCGCATCGAAGTCCTCTCTGGTCAGGACCAGCGGATCGTCCGGGTGCGGGTCGTCGTTCACCTCGAAGCCCAGGGTGCCGGCGATCGAGCGCATGGTGATATATCCCACCCGCAGGAACGGCCTGATCTCAGCGGGGGCCGACTCGGGGTTCAGCGACAGTTGCAGCGCGGCGGCGTCCAGGACGGACAGCAGGGCCAGCGGCCAGGCCTGCTCGGGATAGCGGGACCTGAAGTAGATCAGGGTCTGGTACGTCGTGTGGCTTTCCGATATGTCGGCCGCCCACTCGGTCCACCGCTCGTAGAGCCTGGGCAGGTAAGAGGTGTTCCTGATCAGCTCCTGCCGGGCCAGCAGCTCGGGTCCCCACGGGGGTTTGCCCGACAGCGCCTCCAGCATGATCACCAGGGTCTCGCGCCGGTTATAGGCGGCGTACAGCGTGGGCAGGTAGCCGATCATCAGGGCGATCACGCCGAGCCCGCTGATGGCGGCGGCGAAGACGATGCCGTAAGGCGCCGCCCCCGCCGGATCGGCGAAGCCCAGGGTGAAAAGCGAGGATCCGGAGAGCCGCAGCGCGAAGTCCAGGCTGTGGCGGGCGAACGGCAGCAGCATCAGGGTGTAGGCCACGTACAGGCAGATGATCCAGCAGACCAGCAGGGCGAACAGGTAGGTCGGGGCGCCGCTGGCGTAGATCCGTTCCCGCCGTGTCACGTCGTCGTGGATCCTGGCCGTGACCATCCGGTAGACGGCGAGCACGCTCGCCGCGACCGCTGTGCCGATGGCCGAACTGAGGTTGCGCGGGATCAGCAGGGTCTTGATGACGCTGGAGCCGGTGAGCAGCAGCACGCCGAGACCGAGCACGAACCCGAGCCACGCCAAGGCCTGCATCCGGCCCCGTCCTCTCCCGCTGAGGTAATCCCGACTTGCAGACTACGACAGCCGTCAGGACATCCAGGGCCCGAGCTTGCGCTCAACGGCCCGCCGCATCCTCGCGCTGACCAGCGACCGCAGCTGCGGCCAGTCCTCGCGCAGCCGCTGCGCGTTGAGGAAGCGGGCGACGTCGTTCCGCCTGCCCTGGCTGATCACGATGCTGTAAAGCAGCAGCCGGGGCTTCTGCCGGGCGACGTCGAACTCGCGTAGCTCGTGCCAGGTCAGGTGCACGGGCAGCACCACAACCCCCTGCCACGGACCGTGCAGGTCTTCGAGTCGCTCAGGCAGCCGCCTGGCCTGGCTGGTGATGGCCGCGGTGAGTCCCATGGAGGAATTATCCAGGTCCAGGCCGCGAGCGGGACCCGGTTGTCCATATCGTATGGTCCGCCCCCTGGCCATTCAGCTTCCAGCGCTACCCTCGTGGCATGGAAAACGCTGCCCCGCTCGAGGGCGCCGGCCCCGCGGGCGGCGCTGGTCTGACGGACGGCGCTAGTCCGGCGGCGGCTGCCGTCACGGCGCCTTCCGGCCCCGTGTGGCGGTTCCTGTTCGCGCCCCGGTGGCTGGGGTGGCACCTGTTCATGGTCGTCTCCTTCTGGGGCATGCTGTGGCTCGGTGACTGGCAGTTCCACCGGGCGATGTCAGGTAACGCGTTGAGCTGGGCTTACACGTTCGAGTGGCCGCTGTTCGCCGGTTTTGCCGTGGTGTTCTGGGCCAAGACGATCAGGGATGAGTTCCGGATCAAGCGCGGTGAGACGCTCACCGGTTCCTCCGAGGAGGCCGAGAGCCTTCCCTTCGGGGTCGGCACGATCCACGTCCCGGCGGCCCAGTCCGCGGTGCCCGCCGACGATGAAGACCCGGAGCTCAGCGCCTACAACGCCTACCTGACCCGGCTCAACGCCGAGGTCAAGAACCATGGCCGGTGGCACGGACTGCGATAAGCGGTTCTCGGGACGATCAGGAGATGAAAGTCGTGGAAGCAGCGGTGCTCCGGTACCGGGTTATGGCCTACATCACCGGCGTGGTGCTGGTGTTCTTGTGTTTCGTCGGCATCCCGCTGCAGGTCGCAGGGC
>Ga0302184_10000648_pt1 | contig 22497 bp, 24 predicted proteins | sample I_Palsa_N3_3_FD_200233 | JGI IMG/M metagenome (GOLD analysis project Ga0302184, IMG submission 200233) | Peat permafrost microbial communities from Stordalen Mire near Abisko, Sweden - I_Palsa_N3_3 | ecosystem: Environmental > Terrestrial > Soil > Palsa > Peat permafrost | place: Sweden...
ATGGCCGTCGAATCGCATCAGCACCTCGGTGCCGCCGCCCTCACACGCAGTGAGCTGCAGGTCACGTGTGAGTGCCTGCATGACCGACACGCCCAGACCTCCGGCTCCGTCGTTGACGATCGCCGCCGGCGAGTCCGACAGGCCGACGCCGCGGTCTCGCACCGAGACGATGATGCAGTCGTGGTCGACGTACAGCTCGACGTCCATCGGGCCCGGCGCGTCGGCATAGGCGTGCAGGACGACGTTGTTGCACGCCTCCGAGACGGAGGTCTTGAGATCGTCCAGCAGTTCCGGGTCCATCGCCAGCTGCTCGGCAACGCCGGACAGCATCCCCCGCACGAGCGTCAGGGTCTGCGGCCTGCTCTGGACGTGCAAGCCAACGATGGGCGCCTGGCTGGTCACCGTGGTCAAGAGCCTCCCCGGTCAGGTCGAGGTGCAAACGTCCGGACACGACGGCATCCGTCAGGCGACCAAGATCGCGCGCCGGGACCGTCGCGGTCAACCGCCCGCGAGCTCACGAAGGCGCACGATCGACCGACGCAGGATACGTGAAACCTGCATCTGGGAGACGCCGACCCGGGCGGCGATCTCGGACTGCGTCAGATCCTCGACGAATCGCAGGGACAGCACCTCCCGCTCACGCTCGGGTAGCAGGCGCGTGGCGGCGCTGACCGTCAGCCAGTCGTCGGCACTGGCCAACCTTGGGTCAGCACGCCCGAACGTCTCGACCAAGCTGACGCCGTCGTCGTGCGGAGCGTCGAGCGACGCCGCGTGATGTGCACGGGCGGTCTCCAGCGCGTCGAGCACGTCCTCGACGGGGAGCTCCATGTATTGCGCGAGCGCCTGCACCGACGGAGCGCGCCCGTCGCAGGCGGTCAGCCGCAGATTGACCTCCTCGACCTTGACCGCGAGCTCCTGCGCGCCGCGCGGCACGTGCACCGCCCAGCCGAGATCACGGAAATAGCGCTTGAGCTCGCCGAGCATCGTCGGCACGGCGTACGACGAGAACGCGGTCCCGCGCTCGGCGTCGTAGCGGTCGATCGCCTTCACGAGCGCGAGGCTGGCCACCTGCAGCAGATCGTCGAACGGCTCACGGGCACCGCTGTAGCGGCGCGCCAGTTTGCGGGCGAGCGGCAGAAAGCGAGCGACGAGCTCCTCCCTGGCACGCGGGTCACGGTCGCGCTGCCAGCGCTCGAACAGCAACCTGGTGTTGGCGCGATCGACCGGATCCTGGGTGTGGACGCGAGCGGCGTCCCGGACGAATGTGGGGGAGATCGTGCTGGTCACCCAACTCCTGATACCCCGGCCCACCGCACCCTAACCGTCGAAGTTTCGTACGAATCTCTCACATTGCTGGCGTTGAATCGGAGCATGCGCACCACCCCGGCCGCTGTCACGCGGACGCCAGCGTCGCTGCGGGTGCTCGTCGTCGATGACGAGCCGAGCATCGTCGACGTCCTCTGCATGGGTCTGCGCCACCACGGTTACGAGGTCGCGGCCGCCGGCACCGGCACCGAGGCGCTCCAGCTGGCCCGGGACTGGCGCCCGCACGCGATCGTGCTCGACGTGATGCTGCCCGACATGGAGGGGTTCGACGTCGCCCGCCGGTTGGCGGCGCAGCGCACTCAGGTGCCGATCCTGTTCCTGTCGGCGCGGGACCACACCGCCGACAAGATCCGGGGGCTGACGATCGGCGGCGAGGACTACGTGACCAAGCCGTTCAGCCTGGAGGAGCTGATGGCACGGCTGCGCGTGATCCTGCGCCGCTCGGGCACGAGCGCGGCGACGCCGGAGCCGCTGCGGTTCGCCGACCTGCAGCTCGACGAGGACCTGCGGGAGGTCACGCGCGACGGCGTGCCGATCGAGCTGACCGTGACCGAGTACCGGCTGCTGCGCTACCTGATGCTCAACGCGCGGCGTGTGATGACTCGCGCGCAGCTGCTCGACCACGTCTGGAGCTATGACTTCGGCGGCGATGCGCGGGTGCTCGAGACCTACATCAGCTATCTGAGGCGCAAGCTCGACGCCCACGGTCCGCCGCTCGTGCACACCGTACGAGGCGTCGGGTACGTGCTGCGGATGCCCCGCCTCGAAGCCGAGGCGCATTGAGACTGCGCTCGTTGCGCGCACGGCTGCTGGCGGGCGTCACCGTGTTGGTCGCATGTGGGCTGGCCGCCGGCGCGGTCGTCACCTACGCCGAGCAGCGGTCGTTCCTGCTCGATCGCGTCGATCAGCAGGTGCAGTCCGCCGTCGGGCCACTGTCGTTCCAGCTCGGCCTCGACGGCCGGCGCGGGGGTGTCAACGGCGCCCGCCCGAAGTCGCCGGCGCCGACGTTGCATTCGCCCGGGCGCGAGGGCCCGGGCGGGGTCGCGGCGGTGCTCCCGCCCGGCACATTCGGCGCCCTGCTGGGCACCGGCGGCAAGCTGATCAAGGCCCGGACGTTCAGCTACGGCGGGCGGTCGCAGCCCCGCCCGGTACTACCCAAGCACTTTCCGATCAGCACGGCCCGTGCGCTGCACACGTTCACGGTCCACTCGCGCGGCTCCTCGGGCCAGAGCTACCGAGCCGCCGCGATTCGGACCTTCGACGGCCGGACGGTGCTGGTCGCGATCCCGTTGCGCGACGTGCAACAGACGTTGCACCGTCTGATCATCGTCGAGTTGCTCGTCGCGGCCGGCGTGATCCTGGCGCTGATCGCGCTCGGCGCGATCGTGATCAGGATCGGCCTGCGTCCACTGCGCCGGATCGGGCAGACCGCGTCCGAGATCGCCGCCGGCGACCTGTCGCGGCGCGTGGAGCCGTCGGACTCGAGCACCGAGGTCGGGCGACTCGGCCGCTCGTTGAACGAGATGCTGGGGCAGATCGAGACCGCGTTCGCGGCGCGCCAGGACTCCGAGAACCGGCTGCGGCGGTTCCTGGCCGATGCCTCGCATGAGCTGCGCACGCCGCTGGCGGCGATCCGTGGCTACGCCGAGCTGTTCAGAATCGGCGCCGCGGACGATCCCGAGACGCTCGCCCGGGCGATGAGCCGGATCGAGTCCGAGGCCAGGCGGATGGGCGTGCTGGTCGAGGATCTGCTGCTGCTGGCACAGCTCGACCAGGTGCCCGAGCCCACGCGCGTGCCGGTCGATCTGTCGCACCTGGCCGAGCACGCGGTCGACGACCTGCGGGTGACCGCCCCCGACCGAGTCGTGAGCCTGGACTGCGTGCAGCCCGCGACGGTGCTCGGCGACCCCGACCAGCTGCGCCAGCTGCTGGCGAACCTGACCCGCAACGCGGTGGTCCACACACCGGCCGGGACGCCGGTGGAGCTGTCGGTCGACCGGCGTGGCGACGATGTGGTGCTGGTCGTGCGCGACCACGGTCCCGGTCTGCCCGCGGGCGCCGGCGAGGCGCTGTTCGAGCGCTTCTGGCGCAGCGAGGGTGGGCGCAGCCGCGGGCGCGCCGGCGCCGGGCTCGGCTTGGCGATCGCCGATGCGATCGTCCGGGCCCACCTCGGCACGATCTCCGCGAGCGACGCGCCGGGAGGCGGCGCCCGGTTCGTCGTCACGCTCGCCGCCGCGCCGGTGACGGCCGCCCCGGCCCCCTCTCAGGAAACGCTCAGCACGCTCACAAGCGACTCTTAGCGGCGCTCCCGATAGTCGGGGCGCATGACCGCTACGAAGTGGCGCCGCGAACGGCGCACCCGGCCGGCCTCGCCGCAACCTCGCCGTGGGGCATCGCGCCGCCCCGCCTGGTACCTGATCGTGCTGGCTGCGGTCGGCGTCGTCGCGGTTGTGCTGGGGATCCTCGACATCGGCTCGCCCACCAGCTCGGCACGGACGACCAAGCAGATCGTGACCGCCGAGCGCGGCGTCGTGCAGTCGACCGTGACCGGATCGGGCGACGTCGAGCCGGCGGTCGATGACTCGATCAGCTTCCAGACCAGCGGCACCCTCAAGCACCTGTACGTCAAGCAGGGCGAGCACGTGGTCAAGGGCCAGCTGCTGGCGACGCTCGATCGGGCCTCCGCGCAGGACACCGTCGATCAGGCCGAGCAGGAGCTGACCGCCGCCAAGGACTCGCTCAGCGCCGCCAAGACGGCCAGCTCGTCCTCGAGCACGACCGACTCGAGCACCGTCGTCGATCAGGCGGACGACACCAGCTTCGTCTCCTACGACACCACCAGCACGACGACGACTGCGACCAGCACCACGCCGACCACCACCACCACGCCGACCACCACCACCACGCCGACCACCACCACCACGACCACCACGCCGACCCCGCCGAGCCATCGGACGACCACGAGCCCGACGACGACGACCGTCACCGTGACCGCGCCGTCGACGACGACCACGCCGTCGTCGGGGACCGGGGACGAGCGGTCGGGCAGCGGCACCGGCGCGTCGACTTCGAGCGGCACGGACGATTCGACGGGCACCGGCAGCGGCAGCGGCAGTGGCAGCGGCGCCTCCTCGCAGACGACGACCTCCAACCCCGACACGCTGGCCGCCAACATCGCCTCGGCACAGGCCCAGGTCGACAGCGCCGAGGCGACGCTGAAGACCGCCAAGACGGCGCTGGCGCAGACCAAGCTGTACGCGCCGGCATCCGGCACGGTGGTGAGCGTCGAGGACGTCTCGCCCGGCGACACGGTCTCGGGGTCCAGCACCTCCAGCGACTCCTCCTCGACCGCTTCGTCGTCGGACGCGAGCAGCAGCTCGACGGGCGCCACGACCAGCGGCAGCCTCGGCGGCTCCAGCAGCGACTCGTCGACGGGCGCGAGCTCAAGCTCGTCCACCGCACTGGTGGAGATCGTCAACACACATACGATGACCGTGACGGTCCCATTCGACGAGTCCGACGTCTCGAAGCTCAAGGTCGGACAGCCCGCGACCGTCACCTTCGACGCGCTCACCGGTGTCGAGCTGGCAGCAAAGGTGAGCTCGATCTCGACGATCGGGACGACCAGTGACAGCGTCGTCAGCTACGACGCGACGCTGACCCTGACCCAGCGCAACGCGCAGGTGAAGCCCGGCATGACCGCGTCGGTCGCCGTCATCTACAAGCAGGCCTCCGGGGTGACGCTGCCCAACAGCGCCGTCCCCGGGACCAGCAACATCGCGTCGGTTGACGTGACCAAGGACGGCAAGACGACGCCGACATCGGTGATCGTCGGCGTCCGCGGCGATAGCCGCACGCAGATCGTCAAGGGCCTGAGCGCCGGCCAGCAGGTGGTCGTCACCGAGACGCTGCCGTCGACCAGCACCCCGTCCTCGTCGAGCTCGAGCTCCGGAACGCTCGGCGCCACCAGCAGCGGCTTCGGCGGCGCCGCCGCGGGCGGCGGCTTCCCCGCCGGCGGCTTCGCCGGACGGTTCGGCGGCGGATGACCGCCGCCGGCTCCCCGGTCATCGAGCTCGACGAGGTGACCAAGACATATTCGGTCGGCGACATCGCCGTCCACGCCTTGCGCGGGATCACGATGCGTGTCGACCGCGGCGAGTACGTCGCGATCATGGGCCAGTCGGGCAGCGGCAAGACCACGCTGATGAACATCCTCGGCTGCCTCGACACGCCGACCAGCGGCAGCTACCGCCTGAATGGCTCCGACGTGCGGCTGTCCGACGAGGACGATCTCGCCGATTTGCGCAATCGCGAGATCGGGTTCGTGTTCCAGAGCTTCAACCTGATCCCGCGGATGCGGGCAGTGCTCAACGTCGAGCTGCCACTCGCGTACGCGGGCCTCAGCCGCGCCGACCGCCGCGAACGGGCGCTCGCTGCGCTGCACGAGGTCGGGCTCGGCTCGCGCGTGGATCACGTCCCCTCAGAGCTCTCAGGCGGCCAGCAGCAGCGGGCCGCGATCGCGCGGGCGCTCGTCACCAACCCGGCGATGATCCTCGCCGACGAGCCGACCGGGAACCTCGATTCCGAGTCCACCGCCGAGGTGATGGGGATCTTCGAGCGGCTCTGCGTCGAGGGGCGCACGATCATCCTGATCACCCACGAGAACGAGGTCGCCGCGCACGCTGACCGCGTGATCCACATCCGCGACGGGCTGATCGTCGACGACGTCCCTGCGCCCGATCCCGACTCAGAGCCGGCGGCATGACCGAGACGATCAGGGTCGCGCTCTCGGGCCTGGCGGCCAACAAGCTGCGCTCGGGGCTGACGATCCTGGGGTTGATGATCGGGGTCGGGTCGGTGATCGTCTTGATCGCGGTCGGAACCGGCTCGTCGTCGGCCGTCCAGTCGCAGATCGACGCGCTCGGATCCAACGTGCTGCAGGTGACCTCGACGGGAGCGTTGGGCGGGTTCGGTGCCGCGAGCACCAGCACCGGCTCGTTGACGGTGGCCGACGCCTCCGCACTGAAGAACAAGTTCACCGCGCCCGACGTCGCCTCATCGGCGCCGGTCGTCAACGCCAGCGACGTGACGATGACCTACAACGGCACCACGTACACGCCGTCCTCGTTCGTCGGAACAACTCCGGCCTATGAGGGCGCCCGCGACTACACGATCGCGAACGGGACATGGTTCACGAACGCCGAGGAGAAGGCACACGACCGCGTGCTGGTCGTCGGCCCGACCGTCGTGACCGAGCTGTTCGACGGCGCCGACCCAGTCGGCGACACCGTCCAGGTCAACGGTACGAACTTCACGGTGATCGGGGTTACGAACTCGAAAGGGTCGAATGGCACCACCGACGAGGACGACGTCGGGATCGCGCCGCTGACCGCGGTCCAGGACACGCTGACCGGCTACGGGTCGATCAGCTCGATCGTCGTGCAGGCGAAGTCCCGCCAGGTGCTCGGCGCGGCCCAGACCGAAATCACCGACATCCTCGAGCAGCGCCACCCGCTCGTCGACGGCGCCACCAGCTACAGCTTCACGGTCATCAACCAGAGCTCGATCCTTTCGGCGTCGGAGTCCACCAGCAGCGTGTTCACGACGCTGCTCGGCGAGGTCGCGGCGATCTCGCTGCTGGTAGGCGGGATCGGCGTGATGAACATCATGCTCGTCTCGGTCACCGAGCGGACGCGTGAGATCGGGATCCGCAAGGCGGTCGGCGCGCGGCGCTTGGACATCATGACCCAGTTCCTGGTCGAGGCCGTGATGGTCTCGCTGCTCGGCGGAGTCGCCGGCGTCGCGGCCGGACTGATCGGCAGTCAGTTCAAGATCGCCGGCGTGCAGCCGGTGATCGCCCCCTACTCGGTCGCGCTGGCGTTCGGGGCCTCGGTCCTGATCGGCCTGTTCTTCGGCACCTACCCGGCCGGCCGCGCCGCGCGGCTGAGCCCGATCCAGGCGCTGAGGTTCGAATGAGCGACGAGCCCTCGACCGGGCGCTCGTCGCCCGCAACACGACGGAGGTCCATCAGCATGAGCACACTCACGTTCGATCGCCGCGCCAACCCCGACGGCATCGAGGACGGCGGCGAGGGCCGCATGCCGCGTCGTCCGCGGCGGCAGCTGCTGACGCGCTGGAGCGCGGTGCTGCTGGCTGCGATGACCTGCGCGATCGGCTTCTACGTCGGCGTACACGTCGAGAAGGGCCATATCGCAAGCACGCCGTCGACCGTCGGAGTGACCGGCACCAGCGGGTTCGCGGCCGCGCTCAGTGGGCGAACGGGCGCCACCGCCGCGGGTGGGTCGGCCGCGGGGGGAACGGCTGCAGGTGGGTCGGCTGCGACCGGCTCAGCGGCGAGCGGCTCAGCTGCGAGCGGCGCGAGCTCGACCGGCGGCGCCTCGGCCGCAGGCGCCGGCGGCTTCGCCGCGCGCTTCGGCGGCGGCAACGCCACGTTCGGGACCGTCGCAAGCATCGATGGCAAGACGCTGACGTTGACCGAGGCGAGCGGCGACACGGTCAAGGTGAAGCTGACCTCCGCGACCAAGATCTCCAAGACCGAGTCGGCCAAGCGCAGCCAGATCCATCCCGGCGACACCATCACCGTCTCCGGCGTGACCAGCAAGCAGGGCACCGTCTCGGCGGCGACCGTGACCGATTCCGGCGCCAGGACGACTGGGAGCTCGAGTAGCACCGGCAGCTCGGGCGGCAGTTCCGGCGGCAGCGCGGTCGGCTCACTCTTCTCCGGCGGCTGAGCCGTCGGCAATCAGCTTTCGACGAAAGGACAGGACACCAGATGCACAAGCAGCGCGCACGAAGTTGGGCAGTCGCGATCGGAGTGGCGTTGATCGCCGCGATCGCAGTGGCCGCCTGCGGGAGCTCCTCGACGACCGGCTCGACGACATCGAGCTCGAGCGCCGCGGCGAGCGCCTCGACCAGTCGCACCAAGCTCGCTGCCTGCCTCAAGCAGCACGGCGTGACGCTGCCCTCGCGGCCGTCGGGCGCCAAGCCGCCGAACGGCGGCTCTGGATCCGGCGGCGGGGGCTACGGCGGCGGGGGCTACGGCGGTGGCGGCGGCGGCTTCTTCGGCGGCGGCGCCGGCGGGCCCGGTGGCGCCAAGGGCGCGCAGTCGTCCAAGTTGCAGGCGGCCTTCAAGGCGTGCGGCGCCGATTTCGGCGGTGGCCGCTTCGCTCACGGAGGCTCCGGCTTCAGGCCGAGCGCCGCGGCGCTCACGAAGTTCACGGCCTGCGTGGACAAGCACGGGTACAAGCTGCCGAAGGCCAACACGTCCGGCAAAGGCTCGATCTTCCCGAAGAGCATCGAGTCCAACAAGAAGTTCGAGGCCGCCGCGAAGGTGTGCCAGTCCGACCTGCGGCCGAGCGGCGGATCGGGCTCCGGCAGCTCGAGCGATTAGCGGTCGTGGCCCCGGGCGTTCAGCGAGCGGTCCAGCCGAGGTCCATCGAGACCGGGACGCCGCTGAACGCTCGCCCGCCGGGACCGGCCAGAAACGCGACCACGCCGGCCACCTCGGATGGCTCGATCAGCCGCTTGATCGCCTGCGGCGCGAGGATCACGTCCTCGAGCACGCGGTCCTCGCTGAGTCCGTGGGCGGTGGCCTGCGCGGCGATCTGGGACTCGACCAGCGGCGTGCGCACGTACCCGGGGCAGACGGCAGTCGCGAGCACGCCGGCGTCGGCGCCCTCCAACGCGAGCGTCTTGACCAGGCCGAGGACACCGTGCTTGGCCGAGACGTAGGCCGACTTGAACGGCGACGCGACCAGCCCGTGGGCCGAGGCGATCGCAATGAACCGGCCGTCGCCATGCTCGGCCAACGCGTCCCACGCGTACTTCGCCAGCAGGAACGGGCTCGTCAGCAGCAGCGAGATCATCGTCTCCCAGCGATCCTCGTCGAATTCGCGCACCGGCGAGACGTGCTGAAAGCCGGCGTTGGCGACGACCACGTCCAGGCGACCGAAGCGCTCGAGCGCCGACTCGACGGCCGTCCGATTTCCCGCGCGCGTGGTCAGGTCGGCCGTGACCGTCGAGCCCGGCGCGTCGGCCGGCGCCGCGATGTCTGCGTTCAGCACGTCCATGCCCTCGTCGACCAAGCGCTGCGCGACCGCACGGCCGATGCCGCTACCGCCGCCGGTGACCAGCGCCACGCGTCCAGCGAGCTCGCTCATCGCCTCCCGACTGTAGAACGTCGGCGCACCGTACAGGGCGTCTGTGACCGGTCGGGGAAAAAACGCGTGGGGCGCGGCCGCAGCGGGTAGATTCCGGACGAAGGCATCCGCCTATCGAGGAGAGCAGATGGCCGCAGACCGCGATGCACCCAGCCCGGCCGAGCAGGTCGGACGGCTCTACGAGCAGGCCGAGTCCGAGGCCGCCAAGGCAACCGAGCGCCTGGTCGCATCCGGCGGGTTCGCGTCGCTGCTCGGCCAGCTCGCCGAGAACACCGCGGCGCTGACGAAGCTGTCGGGCGATGGGCTCGATCTGATGCTGCGCAACCTCCGTCTGGCGGGCCGGCGCGACATCATCAGACTCTCGCGCCAGCTCGCGCGCACCGAGGACAAGCTCGAGCGGGTGCTGCAGGAGGTCGAGGCCGTGCGCGACCGGCTCGACCGTGAGGCCGACGGCCACCCGCTGGTCCCGTCGGCCGGCGAGCGTCCGGCGTCCGGTGTCCGCTCCGCGCCGGCCGCTCGGCGCGCCGGCACCCGATCGCCCCGCCGGACGGCGGCGCCGGACAACGGCGCCAGCTCCGCGTCGCCGCCGCTACCGCGCAAGAGCTCGCGATGAGCACGGCGCAGACCCTCGCCCGGCTGCCGCGGGCGACCGTCGAGTTCGCCAACCTGATCCTGACGACGCCCGACGCGACGATCGGCGCCACCCCCCGGGACGTCGTCTGGACCCACCGCCAGACGACGCTGTACCGATACCGCTCGACGCGGCGCGAGCACCCGATCCCGCTGCTGCTCGTGTTCGCGCTGATCAACCGGCCCGAGGTGTTCGACCTCCGACCCGGCAACTCGTTCGTCGAATACCTGCTCGGCGAGGGCTATGACGTGTACCTGGTCGACTGGGGCGTGCCCGACGAGGCGGACTCTGACATGGGCCTGGCAGCGTTCGTCTGCGACGAGCTGCACTGGGCGATCCGGGAGACACTGCGCAGCGCCGGCCGGGACGAGGTCTCGCTCGTCGGCTGGTGCATCGGGGGCACCCTGTGCGCGATGTACTGCGCGCTGTATCCCGACTCGGGCGTGCGCAACGCGGTGCTGCTGACGACGCCGATCGATCCGTCGAGCTCGCTGTACACGCGCTGGGTCGGATCCGACGACTTCGACGTCGACCTGATCGCCGACAGTTATGAGTCGATCCCGGGGTCCGGCGTCGACTGGGCCAACAAGCTGATGAAGCCGGTGACCAACTACGTCACCACCTACCGCCGGCTGCTGCAGGGCGCGCTCGATGGTAAGGATCAGCGCATCGCGTACCAGTCGATGGCCAAGTGGGTGGCCGACAACCCACCGTTCCCGGGCAGGGCCTACCGCGAATGGATCACCTGGATGTACAAGGAGAACCGGCTGGTATCCGGGCGCCTGTCGCTGCGCGGCCGCCGTGTCGACCTGGGGAAGATCGAGCAGAACCTGCTGGTCGTGACCGCCGGCGCCGACCACATCGCTCCGCCGGACGGGACCGTCCCGTTGCTGAGCCTCGTCGCATCGCAGGACGTCACCCATCTGGATCGGCCCGGGGGTCACATCGGCCTGATGGCGGGATCGAAAGCCAAGCACGAAATCTGGCCCGAGCTCGCCCGCTGGCTGGGCGAGCGCTCGGACCTCTAGCTCAGTGGTTCACCAAGAGAGGAAGAGGACATGTCAACAACGACCGATCCGAGCACATCGGCGGCGCCCCAGCGGCCCCGCCTGCACGGCCGCGTCGCGTTCGTCACCGGCGGCACTCGCGGCATCGGCGGCGCGATCTCGCGCAGCCTCGCCGACCAGGGCGCGGCGGTGGCCGCCGGCTACTCCCGCGACCGCGAGAACGCCGAGGCATTCGTCGAGTCGCTGGCCAAGGATGGGCTGACCGGCTCAATCGTGCAGGGCAACGTCGGCTCGGCCGAGGACTGCCGCCGGGCGATCGCCGAGGTGATCGAGCGGCACGGGCGACTCGACATCCTGATCAACAACGCCGGCATCACGATCGACAAGACCGTGCTGAAGATGTCCGACGAGGACTGGTACCGGGTGATCGCGGTCAACCTGTCGGGCGCCTTCTTCATGGCTCAGTCGGTGCTGCCGCACATGATCGAGCGCGGCTCGGGCCGGATCATCAACATCTCCTCGATCGTCGGCGAGACCGGCAACATCGGCCAGGCGAACTACGCCGCGTCGAAGTCCGGCCTGTACGGCCTGACCAAGACGCTCGCGCTCGAGGCGACGCACCAGCTCAAGCGGGCCGGCAGGCTCGAGGACGACGGGATCGGTCTGACCGTCAACACCGTCGCGCCGGGGTTCATCGCCACCGAGATGCTCGAGCACATCCCCGAGAAGGTGCTCGACGGCGTGAGGGCAAAGATCCCGGTGGGCCGCCTCGGTCGCCCTGACGAAATCGCCCGCGTCGTCCACTTCCTCGCCGCCGACCAGTCCTCCTATATCACCGGCGCGGTCTGGGCGGTCAACGGCGGCATGGACATGTAGGACCGGTCAGAGCGAGCGTTCACGCACGGCGGCCAGCAGCTTGGGCCAATGGTGTTCCAGCGCGTCATGGCCCATGAACAGCCCGAGGTGCCCGCCGGTGGTGCGGTCGCGCAGCACGTCGGCTTCGTCGGTCCAAGCGTAGTCGGCCAGCGCGTACACCTGCGCCGGCGGCGTGATGTGATCGGTGTTGCCGGCCAGCAGGTTCAGCGGGCAGGCGATCCGGCCGAGGTCGACTCGCTGGTCACCGATCTTCAGCGTGCCGGCGATCAGCTCGTTGTCACGGAACAGGTGCTCGACGATCCACAGATAGAACGCGCCCGGGATCGGCTGGGTGTACTTGAACCAGTCCTCGAACTCCCGGTAGCGCTCGACGTGGGCGGGATCGTTGATGTTGGCCAGCAGCGCGAGCTGACGCCCGACCTCGTTGTCGGGCTGGATCACGATGAACCCCGCGAGCATGTGCTTGCCCTGCAGGGTGCCGTTGCCGGCGGCGACGAGCGCTCGGTAGAAGTCGAGGTTGCCGTCGGGCGCAAGCGACTTCATCGCGGAAACGATCACCGGATCGCCGGCGTGGAAATCGATCGGGGCGCCGGCGATCGTCAGCGTGTTGACACGCTCGGGCTCAAGCGCCGCGTAGATCGTCGCCAGCCAGCCGCCCTGGCAATCGCCGATCAGGTTCACGGTGCCGCCGAGACGGTCGATTGACTGGTCGATCACCTGCAGGTAGTCGTCGATCCCGACGTCCTTGGTCGCATCGGTCGCGCCGATCCAGTCCAGCGAATACGCCCGGGTCAGTCCCGCGGCGATGATCGCCCGCATCTGGCTCTGCTCGGCCGAGTAATCGACGATGCACGAGTCGTGGCCCGCCTGCGGCGGCAGCACCAGCGTCGGCACCACCTTGGCCCGGCTGCGCTCGGAGAAGTCCCGTAGCCGCGCGATCGGGGTCTCGAGCACGATCTTGTTGGGGCTCGACCAGGTCGGCCGGCGCCGGTTGACGACCTCGGCCCACCAGGTCATCGACTCGAGCATCAGTTGCGGCGGCGTGGCCTGACGTCGGATCGCGCTCGCCCACCATTCGGCGACGCCGTCGGCGGCGGCCGACCAGGCGGTCATCGAGTCCGCGAACGCGATCTCCTCAAAAGACGGGACGCATCCTGTAACCATGTTGCTCTCCTTTTGTGTACGTCGGCCACCGCGAACCTTAGCAACGGCTAAAAAACTTGCCGCGCGCTTGCTGATTAGCGAATCGCGTGCTAATCTGCAAGCACAGCAAGTACCGAATAATCGAAACTCAGGAGCAACGACATGGCCGCTACCCAGACCAAGCAGGACCAGACCCTCTACCCCGACTTCGAGAGCGCCGCCGAGCAGGCCCGTGAGACCGGCGACAAGTTCATCGAGGCCGGCCGCAAGATCACCAACGCCTACCTCGACGGCGTCGAGAAGTACGTGCACGGCGTCGCGTCGTTCCAGCGCAAGCTCGGCGAGCAGTCCAAGCTCGAGCCCTTCACCGGCGTGCTCACCGCCCAGGCCAAGCTGGCCGAGGATCTGACGAGCGCCAGCGTCACCGCTGCGCGCGAACTGATCGCCTCGTAGCACCCCCTCTCCTCCCCGAGCGGCACGGGCGTCTCGCGCGTCCGTGCCGTTCGGTGCTTAAGCCCCGTCCGTACGGGCGCCGGCGTCTGCGTCATCGTCGACCGGTGCCCGGCGTGACCGGGTCGGCTGCGGAGCGGTCGCGATGAACGCCTCGTAGACCTGGGTCAGCGCCTGGCGCTGGCGGCCGGTCAACCGGGCATCCTCGCGGATCGCCTGCAGCACCGCCGACTCCGCATCTGACTCGGGCGCGACGCCCGCGTGCTCGTACAGCGTGTCGGCCGAGACCTTCAGCGTGTCGGCGATCGCCTGCATCACCTGCTCGGACGGCGCCCGCAGCCCCCGTTCGATCTGCGACAGGTACGGATTGGAGATGCCCGCCACCCGGGCGAACTCGCGCATCGACATCTCCGACAGCTCGCGCTGACGGCGGATGAACTCGCCCAACGACGGCATCGATTGGGTCATCCAGAAAGCATAAGCTTGTGCTCAGACCCACGATGCCGACCGAGGAGAGAGGTTGTCCATCAGCAACGAGAGCGCCTTGCGCGCCGCCGTCGAAGGCTTCAACGACCCCGAGCGGCGCGAGCAGTGGCTGGACCTCTATAGCCCGTACGTGATCCTCCACGGGTACCCGCGCGGCCTGGAAGGCCATGACGGCGCCCGACATTTCTACGAGCAGCTGTGGTCGGCATTTCCGGACGCGCGGCTGTCGCTCGAGGACGTACTCGAGACCGGCGATCGCGTCGCGATCCGTTACACGCTGCACGGCGTCCACGCCAACGAGTTCTACGGCACGCGCGCGACCGGGGTGCCGACCGAGATCGAGGGTATGGCGTGGATCCGGTTCGCCGACGGCCAGGCGATCGAGGTGTGGCAGACCTCGGGCACGCTCGACACGATCGTGCGGCTCGCCGCGCGCGCCTCGCCGGCACCCCGCCGGTCGGCCAGCGCCGAGGCGGCGGCGCTGAAGCTCGAGGAGCGCGACGAGCTGTAAGCCGCGCCGCGACGGCGCTCCTACGCTGAGAGCGTGCGCCGCATCAAGTTGCTGCCGGACCTGACGCCGTTTCGCGCCAGCCGTGACCTGCGGTTGGTCGTCGGCGGCAACTTCATCTCGAACATGGGCGCCCAGGCGACGCTCGTCGCGCTGCCCTATCAGCTGTACGTGCTCACGCACTCGGCGTTCCTCGTCGGGATGTTGGGCGGGGCCGAGCTCGGTCCGCTGGTCTTCATGTCGCTGCTCGGCGGCGCGATCGCCGACCGCTCGGATCGCCGGCGGCTGCTGCTGCTGACACAGATCGGCGTCGTGACCTGCGCCGGCGGTCTGGCGATCGTCTCGTTCGCGGGTCATCCCGTGCTCGCGTCGCTGTACGTGCTCGGCGGGCTGCTGGCAGGCTTCAACGCGCTGCAGAACGCGGCCCGCTCGGCGGTGTTGCCCGGGCTGGTGGCCGACCGCGAGCTGCTGGCGCCGGCGATCGCGCTCAACTACGGGCTCTCGACCCTGACGATGGTGCTCGGGCCCGGTCTCGGCGGGATCCTGATCGCACTGTTCGGAGTGGAGTCCGCTTACACGATCGACGCCGTCAGCTGCCTGGCGGTCGTGTTCACGGTGCTGCCGCTGGCGCCGATGCGCGCGCCGGCGGCCGCGGCGCGGGCGCAGACCGAGAGCATCCGCCGCTCAATCGCCGACGGGCTCCGCTACGTGCGCGGGAATAAGGCGCTGCTCGGCTCGTTCGGCGCCGACCTGGTCGCGATGACGTTCGGGATGCCCCGCGCGCTGTTCGCCGTGCTGGCGGTCGGTGTCTACCACGCCGGCGCTGGCGGCACCGGCGTGCTGTACGCATCCGTCGCAGCGGGTGCCACGGTGTCGGCGCTGCTCACCGGCTGGATCAAGCACGCCCGTCGGCTGGGCCGGATCGTGATCTGCGCGGTCGCGGCCTGGGGGATTGCGATCGCGCTCGCCGGCCTGATGGACTCGCTGTGGCTGGCGGCCGCGATGCTGGCGCTCGCCGGGGCCGCGGACTCCGTCAGCGCGGTCTGCCGCTCGACGATCAACCAGACCGTGACCCCCGAGGCGATGCGCGGGCGGATGTCGTCCGTATTCGGGCTGGTCGTGACCGGCGGTCCGCGCCTGGGAGACCTCGAGTCCGGCTCGGTCGCCGGCGCCGCGGGCGTGCGCTTCTCGGTCGTCTCCGGCGGCCTGCTGTGCCTGCTCGGCATCGGTGGGATCATGCTGGCGTTCCCAGCGCTGGCGCGCTACGACACGGCCGACTGGGTGGACGAGCCGACGGCTCCCGGATCTGCCGAGCCGCTGCTTCCCGCGGGCGCCGGCAACGCAGGCGCCGGCAACGCAGGCGCCGGCAACCCAGGCGCCGGCAACCCGGCGCTGACTGAGCCGGCGGCGGTAGGCGCGACGCCGCACGCGACGTTGAACTAAACTCAACGTCGTTGTGTCAATCACCGAGCCAGCCCGTCGACGCGACGCGCCGGCGAGGCGACCGTCAGACGCGGCGAGGCGGCCGCTGACGTACTTCGAAGACGGCTCGGTGATCCGACGGGTGATGCGGGAGCGCGCGGTCGCGCTGTCGGGCGCACGGGCGCTGTTGATGCAGGCGGCGCATCCGCTGGCGGTCGCCGGTCTGCTGGCCCATTCGGACTCGCTCGAGGACCCCTACCTGCGGCTGGCGCGGACGGCCGAGGTGATGAACGCGATCACGTTCGGGACTCGTGCCGATGCCGACCGGATGACCAAACGGGTGCGCGCGATGCACCGCTCGGTGCGGGGAGCACTGCCCGAGACCGTCGGCATCTACCCCGCCGGAACGCCGTACCGAGCCGACGATCCGCGACTGCTGATGTGGATCCTGTACTCGCTGATCGACTCGGCAATCGTGCTCTACGTGACCTATGTCGGTCGGCTGGGAACGGCCGACCGCGAAGCGCTGTGGCAGGACTACCGCGTCATCGGACGGCTGTTCGGGCTGCGCGCCACGCAGATGCCCGCCGACTATCCGGAGCTGGTCGCCTACGGCCGCCGGATGCTCGCCGGCGACGAGCTGCAGGTCGGCGACTGGGCCCGGCGCCGGGCGCGCCAGATCGTGCTCGAGCCGCCGGTGCCGGCACGGCTACGACCGGTGCTCGAAACCGTCAACTTCGTCGTGATCGCGCTGCTGCCGGATGAGATCCGCTCGCAGTACGGGTTTGCGGCGCTGCCGCCCGCGTTTGTCCGCCGGGCGCTGGTGCGCGCCGGGGCAAGATACATCCGCCGCGGCGTGCTGCCGTTCCTGCCGGCCCGGGTCCGCGAGCTGCCCGCGGCCCGCCACGCCGTCAGCTGACCCGGTCACGACGGCCCCGGGCAGGGGGCGCGATCAGCTGACCGCGATCACCTCGCTTTTCGGAAGCGCCGCAATCAGCGCCTCGGTCTGTACGCCGAACACGTCGTGATGGGTGCCGGCGGCGGCCCACACCGTGTCGAACCGCCGCAGCGACTCGTCGATCGTCGTCGGCAGCTCGGTGTCGTGCCCCAGTGGCGGGATCCCACCGATCGCGAACCCGGTGACGGCGCGGACGCGGTCGGCGTCGGCGCGCTCCAGGCCGAGGCGCTTGGCGTCGACGGTCCGGTCGCCGGCGCACAGGACCATCACCGGCTCGCCGTCGCGCAGGAACACGAGCGACTTGACGATCTGGCCGACCTCGACACCGAGCGCCTGCGCGGCCAGCTGAGCGGTGCGGGCGGAGTCTGACAGCGTGCGCACCTCGATCTCGGTCAGGCCGTGGGCGGCGAGGCGGTCGACGAGTCGCTGGGCGGTGGGGTGCATCGGCGCCACGCTAGCGCTGGGCGCGGGGTCGCGGCAGTTAGGCCGGCTCGAGCACGAACACGACGATCTCACGCTCGGTCGCGCGACGGTCGTAGATCCGAAAGCCCGGATACACCTCCAGCGCCTGCTGCCAGATCGCGGCGCGACGATCACCCCTCGCCTCGACCGCCACGACCTTCGCGTGCGTGCCGTCGACATACGTCTCGGCCGCCGGGTTGGCGCGCAGGTTGTAATACCAGGCCGGATGTCTCGTCTGCCCGAAGTTCGAGGCGATGATCGCCAGCCCGCCGTCGACCGGCATCCCGAGCAGCGGCACCGTGCGAGGCAAGCCGGATTTGGCCCCGGTCGTCGTCAGCGACACGACCGGCAGTCCGCTCGTCAAGCTTGTGAGCGTGTGACTGCCGTTGGTGAGCTTCGCGATCGGCCTGTCGATGTGATGCAGCGTGCGTGAGAACACCCACGAGCCGGGACCGCTGGCGGCGATTGTCCGCATCGCCTTCTGCAGGCCGTTGGCGTGGTCATACGTGGTCACACCGGGATCAGTCATCGACGGATAGGTTTCCACAATTGCGTCGAGTTGGGGAGCGATGACACGAGTTGCCGTGATCGGGCACGTCGAGTGGGTGGAGTTCGTGCGGCTGGCGGACTACCCGCCGCGCGGTGGGCTGGAGCAGGCGACGCGGGTCGCCGAGCACGCGGGCGGCGGCGCGGTCGTCGCCGCCGCGGTGCTGGCGTCGCTCGGCGCCGAGGTGGAGTTCTTCTGCGCGCTGGGCGACGACGAGCGGGCGCAACGCTCCGAGCGGGAGCTGACCGCGCGCGGGGCCACGGTCCACGCCGCCCGCCGGTCGCAGCCGTCGCGGTTCGTGTTCACGATGCTCGATGACGGCGGCGAGCGGACGATCGTGACGGTCGGCGAGCGGCTGCAGCCCGCCGGCGACGACGCGCTGGACTGGGATCGGTTGACGGCGATTGACGGCGTCTACTTCACCGCCGGCGACGACCGCGCGCTCGCCGCCGCGCGGTCGGCGCGAACGCTCGTGGTGACGCCGCGCGCCGGCGATCACGCGGCGGGGCTGAGCACGGCACCCCAGGTCGACGCAACCGTGTTCAGCGCCGACGATCGCGACGAGGTCCGCTGGGCGAGCGACTGGGAGCCGCGCAGCCGGCTGCTGGTCGCGACCGAGGGCGCCGAGGGCGGGCACTGGTGGGGCGAGAGCTCAGGCCGGTGGCCGGCGGCGCCGGTGCCCGGCCCGATCAGGGATACCTACGGGTGCGGCGACGCGTTCGCGGCCGGGCTCATGTTCGGGCTGGCGAGCGGCCGGCCGATCGCGGAGGCGGCGGCGATCGGGGCGCGGTGCGGCGCCGAGATGCTGACGCGTGTCGGCGCGCCGTAGCCAGTCCGGGCGGTCGAGCCGCGCGGCAGCCCGTGGCGTGTGTCGACTTAAGCGCCCCATGCGACTCAAATCCGCATCACCCCCGGTGACGAAGCCGGTGGGCAAGGTACGAAAAGGCGGCTCAGGGCTGCGGCGTCCGCGGCGCGTAGCGGTGATGGAGCATCAGCGCGTTGCCGTTCGGGTCGGTGAAGAACGACATGAAGCACACACCCGTGTCGAACGGCTCGCCCTGAAACTCGACGCCGGCGTCGGTCAGACGCGCCCGCGCCTGCGCCATGTCCTCGACGTGGAGCGCGATCGGCGCCTCGGACGTGTAGTGCGCCATCCCCATCTTCTCCGGCACGATGATGCTCAGCGTCAGGTTGCCGGTCTCGAACTCGGCATATCCCCGCTCGGGCACGTAGGCGGAGCGCTGCAGGCCGAGCGTGTCGCCGTAGAAGCGGATCGCCTGCTCAAGGTCACGCGTCGGTACCCCGACGAAGTCCACCCCTGTCACCAGCTGCGCATCGGTCATCGTCACGTCCCTCAGATCGTATGTCTCGGCCCGGAGATCGTGCGTCTCGGCCCGGAGATCGTGCGTCTCGGCCCGGAGATCGTGCGTCTCGGCCCGGAGATCGTATGTCTCGGTCCGTAGATCGTGCGTCTCGGTCCGTAGATCGCATGTCTCGGTCCGGAGATCGCGCTGCGCCCGACGATACCCGGAGCGATCACAGACGTCGATCATGGCGAGCAAGCACATTCGCGTCAGCGGCGGAGCTCCGACCGGTAACGTCGCCTCCCGGATGCCGCCCCGCCTGCCAGCGCTGCTCGCCGAACCGCCTCGCGCCGGCATCCCGCTGTGGCTGACCGGCGGCGCGATCTTCGACGGCACCGGATCGGCCGCTCGTCCCGGCGTGGCCGTGCTCGTCCGCGACGGCGTGATCGCGGCGATCGCGCCGGCCGGCGAGCCACCGCCGGCGGACGCGGACGTGATCGAGCTCGATGGGCGCACGCTGCTGCCCGGGCTGATCGACGCCCACGCCCATGTCAGGGCGGAGCTGCCCGTGCCCGACCCGGGCGCCGAGCCGTTGCTGCCCAACACGCGTGGGCACTTCATCGCGGCCGACCTGCGTGAGACGCTGCGGCGGGGGATCACGACCGTTCGCGACGTCGGCTCCTACGACGACATCGTGTTCGAGGCCCGCCAGGCGATGCGCTACGGCGCGTTCCGCGGACCGCGTCTGCTGACCTGCGGCGCGATCGTCTCCGCGACGGCGCCCGGCGGCCGTTGGTTTCCGGGGATGTACCGCGAGGCCGACGGTCCCGACGACGTGCGCCGCGCGGTCCGCGAGCAGCTGCGGCGCGGTGCCGACTTCATCAAGGTGATGACGACGGGGGCGCGCAGCGTCGAGCTGGAGGACCCCGATCCGGCCCAGATGACCCGCGAGGAGGTCGCGACGCTCGTCGAGGAGACACATCGCCAGGGCTACCGAACTGCCGCCCATGCCGAGGGGCTGGCCGGCACCGAGCTCGCGATCCTCCAGGGAATCGACACGATCGAGCACGGCATCTACCTCAACCAGCGTCCCGACCTGCTGGGGCGAATGGCCGCGTCGGGTCAGGTGCTGGTGCCGACCCTGTCGTGCTTCTACGGCGTCGCCGGCCTCGACCATCAGATCGGCATCGACGACGGCGCGATCGACGAGCCCAACGCCCGCGACCGGGTCGGCGTCGCCTACTCGCCCTGCCACGGCCCCGAGCGCCCGTGGACGCCGTTGCTCGTGCAGCTCGCGCACTACAACCTGCGCCAGGCCGACCTGACCCTGCGGGCCGCGCTCGCGGCCGGGGTGACCGTCGCCGCCGGACACGACTGGCACCCCTTCTGGGATCACGCGCTCGAGCTGCGGCGGATGATCGCGCACGGCATGACCCCCGCCCAGTCGCTTGCGGCCGCCACCGCCGGCGCCGCCTACGCGCTGGGGATCGGCGAACACGTCGGCACGATCGCCGCCGGCAAGGTCGCCGACCTCGTTGTGTTCGACGGTGACCCGCTCGCAGAGCCAGCGCTGCTCAGCCGCCGTGACGCGATCTGGCTGGTGCTGCAGAGCGGCGCCCCGGTCGCGGGCGCGGCGCTCGAACCGGCGCAACTGCGCACCGGCGCCGCGCCGGAACCGGCCGCAACGAGTCACTCGTCGTCGAGTAGCGGCACCCAATCCTCGACCGCCTGCCCAACCAGCGTCCCGCGTGAGATCGCCGTCGCGCCGAACCGGTCACGCAGATCATCGAGCGCATGGTCGAGCCCCGCGGACCGGTCGAACGGCAGCGCCAGCTGAATCGCCGCCGCGTCGCACAGGTTCGTGAGCGAGATCCCGATCAGTGTCAGACCGCGCCCGGCGATCGTCGCTGCGGCGGCCCGCAGCAGCCCACGCGCGACGCTGAGCAGCGTCGCCGTTCGGGTCGTCGCCTGGGCGATCGTGTGGGACCGAGTCGCCCGCGTGTAGTCGGCAAACCGTAGTCGTAGTACGACCGTGCGGCACGCGCGACCGGCGGCGCGCATCCGGCGCGTGACGCGATCGACGAGCGTCATCAGCGCCGCGTCGATCTCGCCCGGCTCTCGCGGACGGTTGCCCAACGCCCGCTGGGCGCCGATCGACCGGCGGCGGCGGCGGGCCCGCACCGCCCGGGGATCGCGGTTGTGGGCGAGCGCATGCAGCTGCCGGCCCATGCCCCGGCCGACAAGGCCGATCAGCACCCGCTCGTCCAGCCGCGCCACCTCGCCGACGGTCGTGATCCCCTCGGCGTGGAGCTTCTCAGCCGTCACCCGGCCGACGCCCCACAGCCGCGTCACTGGCAACGGGTGCAGGAACTCCAACTCGGTGCCGGCGGCAACGATCAGCAACCCGTCCGGCTTCGCCACGGCACTCGCCACCTTCGCGAGAAACTTCGTGGACGCCAGCCCGACCGTGATCGCCAGCCCGACCTCGGCGCGGACCTCCGATCGCAATCGGTGGCCGATCTCGAGCGGGGTGCCCAGGATGTGACCGAGACCGCGCACATCCAGGAACGCCTCGTCGATCGACAGCGCCTCGACGACCGGCGCCATCCGGCGGAAGATCTCGAACACCGCCTTGCTCGCCGCGGTGTACGCCGCGAAGCGAGGCTTGACGACGACCGCCTCGGGGCACAGCGCGCGGGCCCGGGCCCCTCCCATCGCAGTCCGGATCCCGCGCGCCTTCGCCTCGTAGCTGGCGGCCAGCACCACCCCGCCGCCGACGACCACCGGCCGGCCGCGCAGGCTGGGATCGTCGCGCTGCTCGACCGACGCATAGAACGCGTCGAGGTCGGCGTGGATGATCGCCGGGCCGTCAGCGGACACGAACACATGTTCGCAACGGGTGCGGACGGATCAAGCGCTCGTGGCCTCGGCCTCGGTGTCCGGGCGCCGGCTCGCCCGCGCCGAGTCGTCCGGACCCGTGATAAGCCGCTCGTGTGGTCGCTTTTGCCTATCTGATTGGCAATATCGACCAAGTCGCGCGTCGGTCGGCCCCTCGGGACCCCCACGGCCTCGGGCTCCATGGCCACCGGAACCCCCACGGCCCCCTCGGGACCCCCACGGCCTCGGGCTCCACGGCCACCGGAACCCCCACGGCCCCCTCGGGACCCCCACGGCCTCGGGCTCCACGGCCACCGGAA
>Ga0302184_10000658_pt1 | contig 22318 bp, 19 predicted proteins | sample I_Palsa_N3_3_FD_200233 | JGI IMG/M metagenome (GOLD analysis project Ga0302184, IMG submission 200233) | Peat permafrost microbial communities from Stordalen Mire near Abisko, Sweden - I_Palsa_N3_3 | ecosystem: Environmental > Terrestrial > Soil > Palsa > Peat permafrost | place: Sweden...
AGACGGCAAGGGTACCTATCGAGGAATCACAGGAACGGTGAACATCACAGAGACCATCGCCTTCATCACGCCCCGCTATACCAGCGGACGGCATATTAACCAATGCGACGACAACACCCAGCCAATTGACGCTTACTCGCCAATTACCGGATCGGGCAAGATCAAGTTCTAGTTATCCAGGCTGACATGGGCTGCCGAGCTCGCGACCTATCAAATATTCGCCGCGGCTACATCACGGAGCGTCGTGGAAGAGGATGCCGAGGGTATAACGCGCACCTGACCGCACGATGGAGACGCCGTGACGCACCGGCGCCGCCGTGAAGCCTCGCTGGGAACGGATCGGGCGGTCTCGGGTCGTGAAAACCAGTCCCCGTCCCTGGGGAAGCGCGGTGGCCGTACCTCGTGACTGGGCGCGGGGACGCTGCTCGACGAGGAGGAACTCACCTCCCGTGTGGTCGGTGCCGGGTTCGGTCAGGTTGATGACCACCTGGAGGGGGAAGACGAGGTCACCGTAGAGGTCGCGGTGCAGCGCGTTCCAGTCGCCTGGGCCGTACTTCAGGATCAGCGGCGTGGGCTGGGTCTGGCCCGCCTCGTGGCACAGCTGAAGCCACTCGTCGAGGGCATCGGGCCACGGCGCGGGCCGCCCGAGCTTGGTGTACCAGTCGCGGGCGATCGGCAGCAGGTGCGGGTAGAGGGCGTGGCGGAGCTCATCGACCGCCTCGGGGAGCGGGTTGGCCAGGTAGCGGTACTCGCCCTCGCCGAAGCGGTGCCGACCCATCGTGACGGTGGAGCGGAACGCGTCATCGCGGTCGTAGAGCCGGACCAGCGTGGCCGCGTCGGCCGCGGTGAGAAGCCTCGGCGTGAGGGCGCAGCCGAGGTCGGCGAGGTCGGCGGTGATCGCCGTCCAGTCGGCGCCGTCAACTCGCCGCTGGTAGGCCGTGGAAGCTCCGGTGCGGGCGGCGGGAGCTTCGGTGCGGGCGGGGGGAGCTTCGGTGCGGGGCGGGGTGGTCGTGGTCATGCGGAGGCCTCCATGTCCAGGAGCTGGTGCTTGATCTCGGGTCCGCCTAGGTAGGCGCCCATCTGTCCGTCGGCTCGGATGACCCGGTGGCAGGGAATGACGAGCGGGAGCGGGTTGGTGGCGCACGCCGTGCCGACGGCCCGGACGGCCCGGGGGTTGTTCACTGCGGCCGCGACCGACTGGTAGCTGGCGGTGTGGCCGTAGCCGATGGCCGGCAGGTAGGACAGCACGGAGCGGCGGAACCCCGAGGCGAGGGCCAGGTCGAGGGGCAGGTCGAAGCGCTGACGGTGCCCGGCGAAGTACTCCTCGAGCTGGCGGGCGGCGCCGTCGAGGCGCTGCGGGGCGTTGAGGATCCGGGGGCTGAGCTTGCTGGCCAGGCGTTCGAGCGCGGTGTCGATGCCTTCGCGTTCGTAGGCCACGCGGACCAGCCCGGCTTGTGTCGCGGCCAGCAGCAGTGTTCCGACTGGGGTGTCGAGGGTGCGGTAGGCGATGTCGAGCAGGCCGGCTGCTTCCGCTTTGGCGGTCAGGCTGGCGTGCAGGGCGGCCATGACCTCATCAGGCGGCGGCGGGCCGAGCAGGTCGGCGAGGGGCTGGTCTGGGTCTTGGGTGGTCATGCTCATCGAACCGTTCCCTGGGCTTTGCGGAGATTGGCGATACCGTCGGCCGCGGCGCGGCGCACGGCGTCGGCGGTGCCGCCGATGATGGCGGCTACCTCGGCGTAGGGCAGCCCGCCGAGATAGTGGTAGGTGACGGCGAACCGCTGCCGTTCGGGCAGCCGGGCCAGCGACCTGGGCAGGTCTAGGTCCCGGCCGTCGGGACTGTCGGAGGTGGCGACCGCGGCCGCGGCGGGTACGTCGGCGACGGGCACGGCGGCCCGGCTGGTCCGGCGGATAATGTCGATTGCCTTGCGGTGCGCGATCGTCACCAGCCACGCCTCGACGTTGGCGTCCGCCGGGAGCTGCGGGTAGGCCTGCAGGGCGGACAGGAACGTCTCGGACCAGGCATCGTCGGCGTCGATGGGTTCCAGCACGGCCCGGCAGACGCGAAGGACAGCCGGGCCGTGCTCGGATACCAGCTGCTCGAATGGCTGCTTACCGGTCACCTTAGGTAGACGCTGGAGCAGTGGGGAATGTGAGATCCCATCTCAGAAAAGCCGGCTCGAGGGTCGAGCCACGTTTCGTTCCGTATCGAGAAGAAAACGCTTACGCCCCAGGCCGCCGGCAAAGCCGGTCAGCTTGCCGCCCGCCCCGACTACCCGGTGGCAGGGGATAAGGATGCATACCGGGTTGCGGCCTACGGCGGCGCCGACCTGCTGGGCGGTGGTGCCGTCGGCCAGGTTCCGGGCCAGCTCGCCGTAGGTGGCGGTTTCGCCGTAGGGGATCTGGCTGACCAGATCCCAGACCCGCTGCTGGAACTCGTCGCCGTGGGCGCAGACCGGCAGGTCGAAGCGGCGGCGGTCGCCGGCCAGGTACTCGCTGAGCTGCTCCCGGACATCGTTGAACCCGGCGTCGTTCCCCGCCCCGAAACTGGCCCGGTCCGGCAGGTACCAATGATGCGGGAAGTACAAGCCGGTAACGGCGCCAGCCCGGGCCACGACGGTCAGATCGCCCAGCCGGGACGCGATCGTCGTGTGCGTCGCCGTCGCGGTGGGTACCGGCGCCTGCCTCATCGTCACCATGGTCATCTCCTCACGATCTGCCTGTACCAGGTAGACGCTGCGGCCGGTCAGATCGTGAGGCCGGCGGCCGGGTTAGTCAGCTCCGGTGGCGTAGCTGGACTCCGGCTTGCTCCTCGAGCATCGCCACGGGCAGGAGCTCGCCGTCGGCCGGCCCGTAGCGGGCCAGGGCCCGCTGGTAGATCTGTTGTACCTGCTCGGACAACTCGAACGGCACGCCGTCGCGCCGGGCCAGGGCGGTGATGGCGCTGAGTTCCTCACAGCACCGATCGAGCCCGAACGACGTGAGGTAGTCGCCGTCGAAGAGGGCACCGAGATCGTCGCGAATGAAACTGCTGCTGGCGGCGCTTCCGGCTAGGGCCCGCTGCATGAGGCCCAGGTCGATGCCCTCACGGCGAGCCAGGAGCAGCGCTTCAGCCGTGGCGATAGCCTGCCCGAACCACAGCAGGTTGACCAGGTGCTTGGTGGTGTACCCGGCACCGTGGCTGCCCATCCGGATGATCCGGCCGGGGTCGGCGAGCACTTCCAGCACCGGACGATGCCGCTCGAGCAGCCCGGCGTCTCCGCCGATAAAAAGGTGCAGGCTCCCGGCGGCAGCGGCCTGGACCCCGCCGCCGACCGGCGCCTCCAGCATCGCGATTCCCCGGGCGCGGGCGGCGCTGGCCAGCTCCCGTCCGATGGCGGGGGACGTGCTGGTCATATCGATCCAGGTGGCTGTCTGCGGCAAGGCCGACAGCACGCCATCGGGTGCGAGCATCAGATGGCGCAGTTCCGGGCCGCCGGGCAGCATGGTAATCAGGACATCCGCGGCGGCCGCGACCGCAGGTCCCGGGCCGCCCCAGCGGGCACCGCGCGCGATGACGGCGGCCTGGAGTTCTCCGCGCACGTCTCCGGCCATGACGTCGTAACCGGCCCGGACCAGGTTCGCGCACATCGGCAACCCCATTCGGCCCACGCCGATAAAGCCAACTCGCGTGCTGGCCGTCGGCCGACTCATCTGGGTGCGCTCCCTCCCGCTGGGGGATCCGGCCGGACGACAGGTCTTCCGGTCTCCTGACCAGCTTATTTATGCAGCCTGGTTAAGAGGTCGGCGCGGGGGCGGGCGGCTGCGGGTAAGCCTGAGCGACCGTGGCCCGGTCGAAGACGCGCCAGGTGGCCGCCGAGACGAGGACCGCGACCACGAAGCCGATCCAGTACGGCGCGGTCAGGCCGAAGTTCGACGCGATCACGCCACCGAGCACGGCGCCCACGCAGTTCCCGCCGGCCGCGATGAACAGGCCCGTGCTCCCGACCCGGCCGAGCATCTCCGGCGGTGTCAGCCGCTGGCGCAGCGAACTGCCCACGATGGTCCACAGCGAGCTGTGCACGCCGAAGGCGAACAAGATGAACCCGACCAGGTACGCGTCGCGCGAGGTCGCGAGGACGAGATGCGTCCCGGCCTCGACCAGCAGGCCGATCCGGATCGTCCAGGTCGCGGTGACCCACCCGATGAGCCGGTCGCCGATGACCGCGCCGAGGATGCCGCCGGCCGCGATGCAGGTGAACAGCAGGCCGTAGCCGACCGAGCCGAGTCCGAGCCGCTCCCTGGCCAGCAGCACCAGCACCGCGGTGGCCGCGGTGAGCGTGACGTTCAGCAGCCCGATCAAGATCGACATCGTGCGGAGCAGGCGCTGGCCCATCAGCCAGCCGAACCCCTCGGCGATATCCGCCCGGACCGACCGCAAGCCGCGGACCGCGCCCGCCGCGCCTGCCGCGCCCGCGGCGCTCGCCGCGCTTGGGCTGGAGGTGGCCGCCGCCGGGCGCAGCGACGACCGGTACGTCCCCGCGACCAGGCCGATCAGGACGGCGCTGGCCAGATACGTGCCCGCGTTCACGAAGAACGGGATCCACACCGCCACCGCGAACAAGAAGCCCGCCAGCGGCCCGGCCAGCATTCCCTGGGTGAGCGTGGTGCCGCCGGTCAGCCAGCCGTTCGCGCGCTCGAGCCGGGCCCGGGGCACGACCGCCGGGATCATTGCCTGGCTCGCCGAGCGGAACACGATCTCGCCCGTGTTGATGACGAACAACACCGCATATAGCAGCGCGATGCTGCCGTGCCCGGTGGCGATCGCGGTGGCCAGGACGGCCATCGCGGCGACCCGGGTCCAGTCGATCATGACCATCAGGCGCCGCCGGTCGACCCGGTCGACCAGGACGCCGCCGGGCAGGGCGAACAGCAGCCACGGCAGCCAGGCCACGCCGGTGGCTCCGGATACGATCAGCGGGCTGGATGTCCGCGAGGCGACGTACAGCGGCGCCGCGATGAGGGCCAGCCCGCTGCCGAGGGCCGATGTCGTGCTCGCGGCCCAGAGCTTGGCGAACCGCGCGCCGAGACGGTCCGCCGAGTCCCCACCCCCACCTCTGCCCCCGTTCTCGGCCATGTTGACCGAAGCTAGCAAAGGCAACAGGCCGGGGCCAGGCGGTTTTGGTGCGACGCCGTTGGCCGAAGAGCGCAGTGCATACCGTCGGTGGCAGAGGCGACGCGGTCGGTGAGATCTGGCAGGTAGAGAAGGTACCATGGGGACCTGCAGGTCAGGTTCCTGCTGACGTCGGGGTCGGGAGCACATCCGGGGGGTGTCGGCGGACTCGAGCGGCGGCTCCTTTTTGGGCGCAAATGTTGCCGTCTGCGGAACCGATCGGCGGCGGGAAGCGTCCCATCACATGGCCGGGCCGTCGTACCCGCCAGGACGGCCCGGCCCCATCGGGAGTGCGATACCCGCGGAACGGAACCGGGCTCCCGGGCATGCATAACTGCACCTGCAACCGGATATGAGTACTCAGTACCAATCCACCGCCTAGTTGACTCCGAACACATGAAGAACGCACCGTGACCGTGACGAGCAGTCCAGACAGGGCAATCTAATATGCGTTTGGCGCACGTACGAGCAACGACGCTCAGCTTGCTGGCTGGCGGCTTCCTGATCGTGAGCATGCTGGCGGCCTGGTCAGGCATCGCCCAGGCGGGCTCGGTCAGCTATGCCACCGCGACCGCTTCCGCCAGCCCGGGCACGGCGACGGCTTCGGCTAGCCCGGGCACCACGACGGTTTCCGCCAATACGGACACCACGTGCCAGCTGCTGCCGTCGTCCAGCACGCCGTCACCGTCGCCCTCGCCGACTCCTTCCCCGTCGCCATCGCCATCGCCATCGCCATCGCCGTCCCCGTCGCCTTCCCCGTCACCGCCGGGGTCCGGGCCGGCGAGCAGCTCAGGCTCGGCGGCCGACCCGAGCGGCGATCCCAGTGCCTCCTCCACCGGCGGTCCGAGCGGGACCGCCTCGGCCGACCCGTCGCCGTCGGGGTCGTCCTCGGTCTCGGGATCACCTTCGCTATCGGGGTCCGCTGCCCCGTCATCCGCTGCCCCGTCATCCGCCGCCCCGTCATCCGCCGCCCCGTCATCCGCCGCTCCGTCATCCGCCGCTCCGTCATCCGCCGCTCCGTCGTCGTCCGCGAGTTCATCGTCGGCCAGGGCCACGGCCTCCGCGTCACTCGACGACTCCCTCGCGACGAGCCCGAGCCCGAGCGCGACGGCAACCGCGAGCTCGAGCGCGACGGCGAGCGCGAGCGCTAGCTCAAGTGCAAGCGCAAGCCCGAGCGCGACGGCAACCGGGCCAGAACTGTGCGTGAGCGTCCAGCGCGGGCAATCCAGCATCAAGCGCGGGCAGGACGCCGCGTTCGTGGTGGAGGTCTCGACCAAGGACGGGCCGGCTTCTGATGTGTCCGTGACGCTCTCGTCCAAGCCGACTAGCCAGAAGCCCGCGTTTACCAGCGGCTGCGCCAAGGGAGACAAGACCGCGAGCTGCACCGTCAGTTCGGTGTCCGATAAGCAGCCCGTCAGCTTGCACGCCCAGATCCCGGTCGCGTCCGGCGCCGGCTCGGTCAGCTCGGTCACCCTGACCGCCGCGGCCAGCGTCGTCACCTCGGCGACGTGGTCACCGCCCGCGGCCGACGAGACTGTCGCGGTCACCGCCGCGGCGCCTGCCCCGGCTAAGCCGTCGGCCACCGCATCACCCGAGACGCCGCTGCCGCTCGGCCCCGTCCCGGCTCTCAACGGCGTGTCGAGTTCGCTCATCGGCGCGGGCAACGCGGCGGGCTTGTTCCCGGCGATCGTCCCTTCCAGCACGGCCCCGACGAGCTCTCCCCGGACTCACCCTCAGGGAACCCGGCGCAACGCCGCGACGGCCGCCGATTCCTCCGCTCTCGCCCCGGTGCTTACCGCCCAGGTGGCCGGGCTCATCGCACTCGCACTCGCGCTCATCCTCACGGTCACCCGGCTGTCCTTGACCAAACGGCTCAGCTTCAAGAAGCGGCGCAGCTAGAAGGGGCTACTACTTCTTGACGACGGTCTCGACAGCTGACCGGACGGTGAGCATCTGTTGGGCCAGGACCGCGGAGTTCATCGTGGGCGAGACGATCTCACCGAAGCTGTCGTTATCGAACCAGGCGCACATGGACACGCTGTCCGAGCCGCTGCCCTCTTCGACGCACGCGGCCTTGCCGCCCAGTGGCCCGGCGCTGACCACCTCGGCACCAGCGAACTTCTGCGTGAAGCTGGCGACCGACGTGGCCGGAGCGGCGTTCGCCAGATGGCCGCCGATGAACATGATGATCTGCTCGTCGTTCCCGGCGGCCGAGTTTCCTGACTCGTACACGGCCGAGACCACGCGGCTGGCATGGCCCGAGCTCATCGTGATGACCTCGTCGCGCAGCTGGGCCACGTTCGTCTGACGTTCCAGGTCCACCGTGCGGACGTAGGTCCCGATCGCGGCCGGGGTCCCCATGATGTGGGCGGGACCGCCGTGCGACGGGAACTCGAACTTGATGATCCCGGTGATCGCGGCCGCGGCTACGACCACCACCCCGCCCAGCGCCAGCCAGAGCCGGTGATCATTACTGCGACCGCGACGGCGGCCGATGCGGCGCTTGGCGCGCGTGCCGTCACCATCCGGATCGACCACCCGGTCCCCGAACAGGCCCGCGTAATCGTCGTCCTGATCGTCTTCCCGCCAGAACTCGGCAAACGACTCAATCTGGTCAACCTGCGGCGCAACAGGCCAGGAAGACGTGATCTCCGGGCCGTCCAGACCGTGCCCGGGGCGTACCGCGGTGGAGCGGCCCGGCGCGGCCGCACGACCCTCGCCGGGCGGAGCCAGGAACGGGCTGGCCAGCTGCGGACCGCTTTCCGGCGGAGCGACTACCTGACTGCCAGCAGGCGGGGTCAGCACGTCGACCTGCGCGGTCGGCGCGCCCAGGAAGCCGCTTTCCTTTCCGGCCAGAGCGTGCGGGTAGGCGGAGCCTGGCTGGCGCGCGGCGCCGGCTCCGGTCCCCTTCCGCAGTCCGCTCCCGGCCTCGGGCTGACCGCCGGGTCGCGGGCCCGCGCTGGTCGCGCGCCCGGCGCTCAGCTGGGGAGCCGAACCGCCACGGTCTCCCCGGTCGGCGCGACCGGGCCCCTTGCCGGTAAACCAGTCATTCGCGGGCGCCTGCGGGTAGCCGGGCTGCGGACCTGACCCGGCAAGCGGACCTGACCCGGGAAGCGGACCTGACCCGGGAACCCCGGCCTCGGTCCAGGACGCGGGACCGGTCGGGAAGGACTGGTCACCGGGCGTCTGCGGGTAGGCGGGAGCACTGCGACGCAGATCCTCCAACCATGACTCATCGTCAAAGGAGCCGTCGAAGCCGCGCCCGTCAGCGGACGGCTCGTCAGCGGAAGGCTCGTCGTAGCGCAACTCGTCGTAACGCATGCCCGCAAGGCGCGGGTCACCGGAACGCCCGTCAGCGGGACGCGGGTCAGCGGGACGCGGGTCAGCGGGACGCGCGTCGACGGGACGCGGATCGGCCGGACGTGATCCGTCCAGAGCCCGGTCGCCCCGGACATCGTCACCGAGAACGCGGTCGTCCAGGCGCGGATGGCCATACCACTGCTCCGGGTACGCCGAACTGCCGGTCGCGGCCGGCCCGGAATCACGGAAGTCGGGAACCTGGTAGCCGGGTACCGCGGGCCCAGGCGGAGGGTAACCGGGCCATCCGGAAGCCGTCGGACGGGCTGGCGTCCTGGGTCCGGTTTCGCCGCGGAACGCGGGACCGGGGTGCGGAGCCTTCGGGCCGTCATAGGAGGGATCCGCGTAGCCGGGATCGCCGTAGCCGTAGTCGTCGATGGCTGGCTGCTGATAGATAGGTCCGGTGCCGTACGCGGACTCGAGCACGTCCCGGGACGCAGTGTCAAGCTGCCGGAAACCTTGAGGCCAGGAGATCTCGGGACCGAACGGCACCTCGCGCCGTCCGCCGGGGCCTTCGCGCGGGTCGCTTCGTGGCCCAGGTCCGTGCTGGACTGGACCGCTCGTGGCCTCATCCGGGTACGGACGCTGCGCGGATGGCCAGTCACGGCCATCTGGAGCCGGCGAACCACTCCTCATATACCGGGTCACTCCCCTGTCTGTCGTACAGCAGGTCAATGATCACTAGCATCATTGCGACGAACGAGACACTCTGCTACCTACTTGGACGATTTCTGCCGCAGAAGGTCACGATTGAAGACACACGCTACTGCCCTGCCGCGCTCCGCACCGTGCATTCCGGGCTTTACGGCAAGTCGCACCGCCACTCATTAGCCGAGGGTAAGAGGAATATTGCACTAAGTGACCGAACCCGTGAGCGGTGTACCGAGGGGCGGATATATATAACCCCGGCCACGCCGACGGCCGTCAGGATTCCCGGGGGCGGTGATAGGCGGCCCGGGTCCGCTCGGTGTGCTTGCGGGCGAGCGACTCGGCGCGTTCGGCGTCGTGCTGCTCGATCGCGTCGATCAGCGCGCCGTGCTCCGTCCACGAGCCGTGCCCGCGCTCCGGGGCCACCAGCCGGTAGTACCACTGCACCCGGCGGCCCACGATATCGGCCAGTTCGGCCAGCACCGTATTACCCCCGATGGCCGCGATCTCGGCGTGGAAGAGGCTGTTCACCGTCACGGCCTCGCTCAAGTCGTCCGCGTCGGCCGCCGCCTGCCCCTCGCGGCAGATCTCCCTCAGCCTGGCCACCTGAGCCGGACTCGGCGCGCGGGCGGCCAGCCGGGCCGCCTCGGCCTCGAGCAGCGCGCGCGTGTGGAGCAGATCGTCCACCTCGGAGTCGGTCGGCACATGGACGAAGGCACCCTGACTCGGCCGCAGGTCCACCCATCCCTCGGCCTCCATGCGGTGCAGCGCCTCGCGGATCGGCTGCCTGCTGACCCCGAGCTGACGGGCGAGGTCGGTCTCTACCATGTGCTGGCCGGGCGGCAGATCACCACCGACGATCAGGTCGATGAGCGCGTCGTAGACCGACTGGCGCAGCGGCACCGGCCGCGGCAGGGGACGCATCATCACCGTCATCGTCACCCCCCAAGGTGATCTCGCTCTACAACTGGCAGTTCAGAGGTTATCGGCGACTGTATGCAAAGTGCGATCCCCGGATTCGGGGACGAGGACCGCGCATGGCGAGCCCAAACGCGGATAGCCTCAGCGCTATGCGCTATCTCGTGCGGGAGCGGCTGTTCTCCATCACCGACGACTTCTGGGTCACCGACGAGCAGGGCAACAAGGTCTTCCTCGTGGACGGCAAGGCGCTTAGGCTCCGCGAGACCTTCGAGCTCAAGGACGCCGCGGGGCAGAAGCTCGCGACCATCCACAAGAGGTTCCTCACCTTCACCGACGCGATGGAGATCGAGCACGACGGGGCGGTGGTGGCCACGGTGCACAAGGCGGTGATCTCACCGCTGCACCACCGCTCGTTCATCGACATCCCGGGCGGCGGCCGGCTCGAGGCGGTCGGGAACCTCATCGACAAGGACTTCGAGATCCGCGACGGCGGGCAGGTAGTCGCCCAGATCTCCCGGTCGTGGTTCCGGGTCCGCGACACCTACGGCGTCGACGTCGCCCCGGGCGAGAACGACGCTCTCATCATCTGCATCGCGATCTGCCTGGACCGCATACACCACGCCGAAGAACGCCAGCACTGAGGCCCGCGTGAGCGGAGGAGCTGGCGCTCGGGCGGGGGAACCGCCCCGGGCGCTAGGCCTGGGGGACTTGCGCGTCGGGGAGGGCGAACTCGCCGCCCAGGTAGCGCAGCACCGGGTCGGTGTCCGGGTCCGGCCGGGGCGCCTCACCGTACTCCGCGATGATCTGGGCGGCGTAGGCCTCCGCGTCGTCTTCGGGCTGGTAGCCGAGGGCCTTGGCCTCGGCCAGCGAGACCCAGCCGCCCCGGGTGTTGGCGGACACCCCGAAGATGACGCGGTACCCGGGCCTATCCGCGGTCAGGCACGCCTCGAAGAGCCTGCCCGCGTCGTCGGGCGACAGCCAGGTGGACAGCATGCGCACGTTCCGCGGCTCCGGGAAGCAGGACAGGATCCGCACGCAGATCGCGTCCATCCCGTACCGGTAGTGGTACATCGCGGCCAGCGCCTCGGTGCTGGCCTTGGAGACGCCGTAGTAGGTGTCGGGCGCGGGAAACGCGTAGTCGGGGACGGGGAACGCCGACCGCGGGATGAAACCCACCGCGTGGTTGGAGGAAGCGAAGATCACCCGGGGCGTCCCGGCCCGGCGGGCCGCCTCGAACACCACGTAGCTGCCGTTGATATTCACCTCGAGGATGCGCGGCCACGGCGCCTCGCCCGGGATCCCGGCCAGGTGGATGACCGCGTCCGCTCCCTGGCAGGCGGCGGTCATGATGTCAATGTCGGCCACCGACGCCTGGATCGCTTCCTCGCCCGGCCCGGCCACCAGCGGGGCGATGTCGATGACGCGCAGCGTCCGGCCCGGCCGGGCCAGCCTGGTCCGCAGCATGGACCCGACGAGGCCGGCGGCCCCGGTGATGACGATGACCGACACCGTCAGCCCCCTTTGCTTCTTCGAACGTCCGGCAGGTTGCCTTGTCCCGGCCTGGTTGCGGACCGGTTCCAGCTCGTATACGCACTCTTTTTATCAGCCTGTCCGGATCGTAGGCTGCTGTGCTGATGGGCTTGACACGGGGTGCACTGACACGGGGTTCACTGACCCTGTCCCGGATGAACGCCCACCGCCTGGTCATCATCGCGGCGGCCCTCACCATCGTCGTGGCGGCGGCCCTGGCCTCGGTGCTGGCGACCTTCAGCGGGCAGGCCGAACTCGGCGATATCACCGCGCACGCGACCCTGGTCTCCGGCCGGTGGCCGGGCCGGCCGGCCAGCGGGCAGCCCATTCCGGCGGCGCTGCACGGCGCCGTGGCGGTCTGCGCCGTCGCCCTGCCGCACCTGGTCGGGCTCGTCTGTCGACCTGTCCGCCTTTTACCGGGACCGGCGCCCCGGTCCAGCTCTCACCTGATGCTCTCGAGCTCGGCCTGCCCGCCGCCGCGATCTTCGTCCTGGCCCTGGCCACGCTGCTCGCGCAGACTTCGGTGCTGCGCCGACGCGGCGTTACCGGCCTGCTCAGGGCAAACTAAGAGGTAAGGAAGTGATGCACATGGCCGCTACGCCCCTGCAGGAGGGCTCGTCTGCCCAGGAGAGCATCGCCGAGCTGGGCGCCGAGGCGGCGCGGCAGCACCGCGACTTCGGCGCGGGCTCGCTGATCGTCTGCGACCGGCTGGTGCGGATCTACCTCGCCGCGGGAATCGAGGTCCAGGCGCTGCAGGGTCTTGACCTGCTGGTGGAGCAGGGCGAGATCGTGGCGCTGGTCGGGGCGTCGGGCAGCGGCAAGTCCACGCTGATGAACATCCTGGCCGGCCTGGACACGCCCACGGCGGGTTCGGTGCGGGTGGCGGGCCACGACCTGGCCGCGATGGCCTCGCGCCAGCGGCTGGCCTACCGGCGGCGGGTCGTCGGCTTCATCTGGCAGCAGACCTCTCGCAACCTGCTGCCGTACCTGACCGCGCAGCAGAACGTGGAGCTGCCGATGCGGCTGGCCGGGAGCCGGGCCGCCAGCCGCCGGGCGCGCGCGGCTGAACTGCTCGACCTGCTGGGCCTGGGCGACGGCGCGGGCCGCAGGCCCGATCAGATGTCCGGCGGCGAACAGCAGCGGGCCGCCATCGCGGTGGCCCTGGTCAACGAGCCCAAGGTGCTGCTCGCGGACGAGCCCACCGGCGAACTCGACACGGCCACCGCGGCCGAGGTGTTCGCCGCGCTGCAGACGGCGAATCGAGAGCTCGGCGTGACCGTGCTGATCGTCACCCACGACCCGGCCGTGTCCTCGGTGGTGCGCCGGGTCGTCGCGATCAGGGACGGCCGGACCAGCACCGAGATCCACCGGCTGGCCAGCACCGTCGACGACGGCGAGATGGCCCAGCACGCGGTGGAGTACGCGGTGCTCGACCGGGCCGGCCGGCTGCAGCTGCCCAGGGAAATGACCGAACCGCTGGGCATGCGGGACCTGGTCCGCCTCGAAGGCGAACCCGACCACATCGGCGTCTGGCCCGACCAGCGAGACAAGTCGTGACTGCGGTGCTGGCGACGGACATGCTGGCGGTCGAGGGGGTCACGCGGACGTTCGGCAGCGGGCGCACGGCTACCCATGCGCTGCGGGGCGTGTCGTTCACGGTCGGGTCCGGCCAGCTGGTGGCCTTGCGCGGCCGGTCCGGATCGGGGAAGACCACGCTGCTCAACGTGGTCGGCGGCCTGGACCAGCCGGACGGCGGCCGGGTCCAGGTGGCCGGCCAGGACGTGACCGCCATGTCCTCCCGCGAGCGGATGGCGATGCGGCGCACCTCGGTGGCGTTCGTGTTCCAGTCGTTCGGCCTCATCCCGATCTTGTCGGCGGCGGAGAACGTCGGCGTGCCGCTGCGGATCGCCGGCCTGGCCCCGAAGGAACGCGAGCAGCGGGTCCGGCTGATGCTGGACATCGTCGGCCTCAGCGATCACGCCAGGCAACGGCCGGGCGAACTGTCCGGCGGCCAGCAGCAGCGGGTCGCGATCGCCCGGGCGCTGGCGGGCAGCCCGCAGGTGCTGCTGGCGGACGAGCCCACCGGCCAGCTCGACTCCGAGACCGGCAAGCAGATCATGCGGCTGCTCCGCACCGTGGTCCAGTCCGAAGGCGTGACCGCGCTGGTCGCCACCCACGACCCGGACCTCATCGGCATCGCCGATTCCGTCCTGGAGCTCGAAGACGGAAAAATCAAAGACAACTGACGAAACAGATTCCGCCCCCGCGCCTCACAAGCCCCACCAGTCTCCCTGCTCCCAGGAGCCGAGCGCAGGTACTGGCGATCTGAACACCCGGTCGCGGGGTCAGACGACGGGGGTACCGGTGGCAGCGGTTAGGTCGGCGAACAGCTCCGTCAGGCGTTTGGTGACCGGCCCTGGGGTGCCGTCGCCGATGGTCCGGCCGTCGACGCGGACGACGGGGGCCAGGCCGCCCATGGTGCCGGTCACGAAGGCCTCCTCGGCCGTGTAGAGCTGCGGCAGTGTGTAGTCGCCTTCCTGGGCGCGCAGGCCGGCCGAGGCGGCCAGGTCCAGGACCGCGGCCCGGGTGATGCCCTCCGGGCAGGACGCGGTGGTGGGGGTGGCCAGCGTGCCGCGGATCACCATGAAGAGGTGGGTGGCGTTGGTTTCGGCGATGAAGCCCCGCGGGTCGAGCATGACCGCGTCGTCGGCGCCGGCCACGTTCGCCTCGATCTTGGCCATGATCGACGGCAGCAGGTTGTTGTGGTGGATCTTCGGATCCAGGCAATCCGGCGCGGGGCGGCGCACGCTCGCGGTGATCAGCGTGATGCCGGCCGAGTCGTAAACCGGGGCCTTGAACTCGGCCAGCACGATCAGCGTCGGCCCGGAGGTGTTCAGCCGGGGATCCATGCCGGAGGTGAGCTTGACCCCGCGGGTCAGCGTGAGCCTGATGTGGACGCCGTCCCGCATGCCGTTCGCGGCCAGGGTGCGCCGGATCTGCTCGATGATCTCCTCATCCGGCGGGACCGGCCCGAAGGCCAGCGCCTGGGCCGAGGCGCGCAGCCGGTCCAGGTGCTCGGTCAGGCGGAAGATCCTCCCCGCATACAGGCGCAGGCCTTCCCAGACCGCGTCGCCGCCCTGCACGGCGGAGTCGAACGGGTTGACCCCGGCCTGGTCGCGGTGGCTGAGCTTGCCGCCCACGTTGACGACGAGGTCGCGGTTGCGCTCATCGAAGACCTGAAGCATCAGGACCTCCTGGTTCCGAAAGGCTGGAAATACGGTATTCGTGCAGCCGCGAGAAATACGGCAAACAGCGTTCGGCGAGCGGCTCGAGCCTGGCGGGCAGCGGATCCGCGGGCGGCCGGTACGGCGCGAAGCCGGTGGAGGCATACACGCTGTCGTACCAGTACGGGGCCCACACCCCGTCGCTGTCCCGCGGCCCGGCGGGCCAGGACAGCATCCGGTCATCGAAGGGCACGTCCAGGGCCCGGCACAGGGCGCGCAGCATCCCCTCGGGGTCGGTGAGCAGGTCCCGGGAGTCCACCACCGGACCGCCGAACGTCTCGAAGATCTCCGCCTGCTGCCTGAGGCCGAGATCTTCGAGGGTCGGCTCGGCGCGCACCCGGGCGTAGGAGGCCAGCAGCTCGCGCGGGTCCCTGATCAGGTGCGCGTGCCGCAGCGGCGCGAGCGCGGCCCGGTCCACCTCGGGCAGCAGGTGATGGGTCATGTGCTTGGCGTAGCTGACGGCGATGCCCGGGGGCAGCGGCGCGCTGGTCTGCTGGGACAGGACCTCTCGCCAGCCGGTCGGCTGGCTCGCGATTATGGTTTGGTGACCGGGGTGAGCCAGTGCCGTTCGGTGTAGATAAAAGGCGTAAAGGGGCTCGTCGCTGACGACTGTGTCCGGGCGGTTTTCCCAGGATCGCATCAGCGCCGTGGACACGGTCCGCGGTCCGGACCACATCGCGATGCGGGCCGGGTCGCTCACAGCAGCACGACGCTGCGCAGCACCTCACCCCTTTCCATCTTGGCGAAGGCCTCCTCGATCGCCTCCAGGGCGATGGTTTCCGACACGAACTTGTCCAGCGGCAGGCGGCCCGCCAGGTGCAGGTCGACGAGCATCGGGAAGTCTCGGCTGGGCAGGCAATCCCCGTACCAGGAGGACTTGAGCGCCCCGCCGCGGCCGAACACGTCGAGCAGGGGCAGCTCGAGCCGCATCTCCGGGGTCGGCACGCCGACCAGCACCACCGTGCCGGCCAGGTCACGCGCGTAGAAGGCCTGCTCGTAGGTCTCGGGCCGGCCGATGGCCTCGATCACCACGTCGGCGCCGAACCCGCCGGTCAGTTCCCTGATCCGGGCCACCGGGTCCTCGGTCCTGGAGTTGACCACCTCGGTGGCGCCGAACCCGCGGGCCCACCCCAGCTTGCGGTCGTCGACGTCCACCGCGATGATCGTCCGCGCGCCCGCCAGCTGGGCACCGAGAACCGCGCCGTCGCCGACGCCGCCGCAGCCGATCACCGCCACGCTGTCACCCCTGGTCACACCGCCGGTGTTGATCGCGGCGCCGATGCCCGCCATCACGCCGCAGCCGAGCAGCCCGGCGGTGGCGGCCGGGATGGCCGGATTGACCTTGGTGCACTGGCCCGAGGCGACCAGGGTCTTGTCGGCGAACGCGCCGATGCCGAGCGCCGGGGACAGCGGGGTGCCGTCTTCCAGCGTCATCTTCTGGCTGGCGTTGTGGGTGTTGAAGCAGTACCACGGCTTGCCCCGGGCGCAGGCGCGGCACCGGCCGCATACCGCGCGCCAGTTGAGGATGACGAAGTCACCGGGCGCCACGTCGGTCACGTCGGGCCCGACGGCCTCGACCACCCCGGCCGCCTCGTGCCCGAGCAGATAGGGGAAGTCCTCGCCGATGCCGCCCTGCTTGTAGTGCAGGTCGGTGTGGCACACCCCGCACGCCTGCACGGCTACCAGCGCCTCGCCCGGCCCGGGCTCGGGCACCAGGACCGTCGTCACCTCAACCGGCTCACCCTTACCGCGGGCCACCACGCCCCGAACGCTGATCGTCACCGGATCACCTTTTCTCTATGGATCGTCCCTGGATGGATCGTCTCTCGGTCGATCCGTCCACGGCAGCTAGCGTAACCGCGTCCGGTTCGTCCGGGTCTGGTTCGTCCGGCCGCGCCATTCCGCGCCGCGCCCAGCGTAATGCCGCCGCGCCGAGTCAGCGGTCATCGCGGCGTACAGCAGCGCGATCAGCGGCAGGCCGGGCGCGCGCAGCGGGGATAGCCGGTACAGCCGCAGCATGGGCAGGTAGCTCAGCGACATCAGCGCCCAGCCCGCCAGGCCGGCCCCGGCGGCCAGCGCCGCGGCCGCCGCGGCCGCGGTGGGTGCGGTCGCGGGCCCGGCGGCGAGGAGGGCCAGGCCGGTGATCGCGGCGGCCGGCGGGAGAACGTAGCTGAACAGCAGGCCGAGGAGGGTTCCGGCCAGGAGCAGCGGGGAGTAGTTCAGCTGGGTGTAGGCGGACCTGGCCACCATCTGCCACAAGCTGGCCAGCCCCGGGTACGGGCGCACGCTCACCACCTGCCGGGACAGTCCGAGCCAGCAGCGTCCCCGCTGGCCCTTGATCATCGCGCCCATGGCCACGTCGTCGATGAGCGCGCCCCTGATCGGCGCCACCCCGCCGGACCGCTCAAGCGCGCCGCGGCGCACCAGCATGCAGCCGCCGGCCGCGGCCGCGGTGCGCGAGCCAGGCTTGTTCACCCGGCGGAACGGATAGAGCTGAGCGAAGAAATATACGAACGCCGGGACGATGAGGCGCTCCCAACCGGTGGCGGTCCGCAGCAGGGCCATCTGCGAGACCAGATCCCGGTCGTCCCCCTCGGCCGCCGCTACCAGAGCGTGCAGCGCGCCCGGCGCCCACGCGATGTCAGCGTCGGTGAACAACACGTAGCCGGCTTCCGGATCGGCGTAGCTACGCTCCGGATCGGCGCGGCCGGCCCCTGGCTCGGCGCCATCCGCCGCCCCTCGGGCCGACGGGATGCCGGCCGCGCGCAGGCCCTGCGCCATCGCCCACACCTTGCCCGCCCAGCGCCCGGTGGTGCCGGGAGGCCCGGCAGCGTTCGCGGGTTCCGGGGATGGCGTCCCGGCGACCACGCGCAGCGGCCGACCTGACCCGCGGCCGAGCGTGGCCGCGACCTCGCCGGTCCCGTCGGTGCTGCCGTCGTCGACCAGGATGACGCTCAGCGGACCCGGATAATCCTGTCCGAGCAGCGCGGGCAGCGTGACCGGCAGCATGGCGGCTTCGTTCCTGGCCGGGACGACCGCCACCACATCGGGCCAGCGGGCAGGCTCACCGGTGACGCGGGGCAGCCACTGGCTGGCCCGCCAGTACCCGCCGTGCCCCACGACCAGGTACGCCCACACAGCCGCGGCCACCGTAGCCGCCACGCTCAACGCCAGCATCCCGGCAGCCTCTCACACCACCCGGCGCTTCCCGCCCGGCGCACTCGCGACGGACCAGTCACGATGCACCACAGATGCCGTCACAGCGCGCCAGCGGCAGCGCCCGATCACCCCCGCAGCCAACATGCTCCGGACGAAATGCACCCAGGGCCGGTCATCGGGGTCATCGCGGGCCCCGCGGGTCAGGCGACCCGGCGGTAGCCGGCGTCTTCGCCGCGGCGCGGCTCGGGGCGGTAGGTGAGGCTCCGGAGGGCGGGCGCCGCGGCGGGCGCCGGCTTCTTGTCCGGGTGCTTCAGCACCAGCCACGTCGGGATGCCCACCCACAGGACGACGAAAAGAACCATCAGCGGCACGTTGACCCACAGCCAAGTCATTTCGAACTCCTTATAGTCGCTTTCTGCTTCACCTCACCACCGTGCCCAGTGCCCCTCTGGGCATCCGCCGAGCGACCTCTGTCGTCGTTATGAATCCGAGACCAAGCTATGAAGAGCCTCTTAGTCTGGCCGCCAGGCTTGCGCCGGGCGGCGGATTGACTACCCTGAGGTCCCCGCGTCCGCTGGGGCAGGATGGGCGGGAATCCCCGGTGATGGAAGGACACATGCGATGAGTGATGAGTGATGACGCACCGATGTTGACGGCGGAGCTGATCGTGGATGGCGCCGTGCCCCGTAATCCGGTGATCTCTCCGGACGGGCGCTGGGTCGCCTTCGCGGTGGTTCCGTTCGGCGTGACGGAGCCTCCGCTCAGCGCGCTGTGGGTCGCCGTCGCTGATGGAAGCTCACCTCCCAGGAAGCTGACCGCCGATGCGGCGCGGGACTGCGTCCCGCGGTGGGCGCCGGATTCGGCGTCGCTGTTCTTCGGGGCGGGCCAGCAACTGCACCGGATAGGACTTGACGGCGGAACGGCCGGGGCTTTGACCGCCTGGCGAGCCGGGATCTCGGATCAATGGCCGCTGGCCGGCGGCCAGGTGGTCGCCGTGGTCGCCGTGGATGAGTCGACCGAGGAAGACGAGCACAGGCAGGTCGGCCGCGACGACGCGATGGTGTGGGGAGAACGGCTGCCCTACGGCAGGCTGCGCCTGCTCGATCTCGGCACCCGCGCACTGCGCATGCTGGACCAACTTGGCGACAGGCACGTCGTCGAGGTGGCCCAGCGACCGGACGGCGGCCCGCTGGCGGTGATCAGCTGGGCCCGCCCGGACGTCTATCCCGGCGCGGCCACGGCCGAGTTGCACGTGGTCGACCCGCAGACCGGAGCGGTGCACGGTCTTGGCCGGCTTGAGCTGGAGGCGCGCTCGCTGGCCTGGTGGAGCGTGGACGGCGACTGGCACCTGGCGTACCTGGCGGTCACTCCTCCTGCTTCGGTCGGCGGCCTGGCTGTTTTCGGTCTCACCGTTCCTGCCGCCGGTGCCGCGGCGGAGCACCGCAACCTGACGGCCGGCATGACCATCTGCCCGACCCACCTGGCGCAGGTCGCGGACGGTGCGCCCCTGGCCCTGTTCGCCGAGGGGCTCGACACCGCGATCTACCGGCTCGACCCCGGCGGGCAGCGGTTTCGGCGGGTGTCCGGCCGGGACGGCAATGTAAGTGCGCTGTCCGCGGATAGCTCGGGTGAGGTGGTCGCCGTCCTGGCGGCCACGTCGTACGAGCCGGGGGACGTCTATGCCGGATCTCCCGGCGGCCGGCTCGTCCGGCTCAGCGACACCAGGCCGGAACTGCGCCGGATCAGGTGGGGAAGCCAGGAACGCCTGTCCTACCAGGCCCACGACGGGCTCGGCCTCGACGGGCTGCTGATCTGGCCGGCCGGAAGACGCCGGGAAGACGGGCCGTTCCCGCTCATCACCCTGGTGCACGGCGGCCCCTACGACCGGCACGCCGACGAGTGCTTCTCCGGCGATCATGGGCTGGGGCAGTGGCTCGCGACCGCGGGATATGCGGTCTTCCTGCCCAACCCGCGCGGCAGCTCGGGCCATGGCCATGAGTTCGCCGCCTCGGTCGCGGGCCGCGTCGGCCTGGACGAGTGGACCGATATCGTCAGCGGGATCGACCTGCTCATCGCGGACGGGGTCGCGGACCCGGACCGGCTCGGGATCGGCGGATGGAGCCACGGCGGATTCATGGCCGCGTGGGCTATCGGGCAGACCGACCGGTTCAAGGCTGCGCTGATGGGTGCCGGGATCAGCGACTGGGGCATGCTGGTCGCGACCGGGCACTTCGGAGCCTTCGAGGCAGACCTCGCCGGGAGCTGCGGCTGGGATGGGCCCGGCCCGCACCGCCATGATCAGCTCAGCCCGGTCTCGTTCGCCTCGAAGATCGGAACGCCAGTGCTGATCGTGCACGGCGAAGACGACACGAATGTGCCGCTCGGCCAGGCGGAATACTTCCATCGCGCGCTGTGCCGGTTCGGGGCCGAGCACGAATTCGTCGTCTACCCGCGAGAGGGACACGGGGTCGCGGAGCGCAATCACCTGCTCGACCTGCTCGACCGTACCCGTGCGTGGTTCGCCCAGTGGCTGGGTGAGCCGGCGGCGGGTTAGACGCGCCAGGCGAGAACGTCGCCGGTGGCGGCCGCGGGCGGGCCGAACAGGGCGGTGAGGTACCGGCCGAGCACCGAGTACGGTTTGGCCACCGCGACGACGGCCGACACCCGCCAGGCCGCGATCTGGGTGCGCATCGCGGCGGCGGTCACGGCCTTGACGCCGACGAAGCTTGCCGATCCGGGGTAGGCGCTTGCCGGCACCCCGGCGGCCAGCGACCTGGGCAGGCCGGCGGCGGACTTGAGCCACATGGCGTTCAGGTAGAGGCCGGCCGGCGGGGTGCCGTCGGCGTCGATGTAGCCGCGCCCATTCCAGGCCGGGCCCATGAAGTAGCCGCCGACCAGCGAGCCGGGTTCGCCCGTGTCAGCCTGCCAGCGCATCGGCTCGGTGAAGGTCGACATCGGGATCGGCACCACGAGCACGTGCGCCGAGGCGGGCAGCCGCAGTGAGGTGAACACCGCCGACCAGCCGGGCGGCAGCGGGGTCGCGGCGGCCGCGGGCAGCGGCCTGGGCACCATCGGCAGGACGGCCAGGATCGCGCAGGACAGCACGACCGCGCCCGGCCGCCAGCCGGTGGCGAGGCGCGGCCGCCGGCGGGCCGCGAACGCGGCGAAGGCGGGGATGGCCGCGTCGGCCGCGAACGCGAGCAGCGCGGCGGCCGCGCCGTCCGCCTCGATCGAGAACCGGTCGGGCAGCGCCGCGCTGAGCACCGGCAGGCCTTGCAGCCAGTACCACGGCAGCTTGACGGCGGCGTGCTCGTGCCCGCCGAACAGCAGGGTGCCGCCGAGCGAGAACACGCCGAGCACCACCCAGGCCACCCCGGCCGCCCGCACCGGCAGCCGCCGCCAGAAGCCGGCCAGGGCCGCCAGGCCCGCGATGAGCAGCGGCCAGCCCAGGTAGCCGAGGTATTCGGGCAGGTGCCCCTGGTACCGCAGGGCCTCAGCCGCGCTGCCCGTGGTGTGGAAGAGCAGGTACGAGGAGGGGACCACGAAGGTGGAGAGATCGTTCTTGAAGAAGTCGGGCGTGAACGGGCTGCCGCCCTGGTGGAGCGGGCCGAAGAACTGCACCCACAGCGGGTATCCGGCGATCACGCCGACCACGCAGGCGGCGATGCCCAGCCCGGCCGCCAACGTCCTGAGCTTGGCCGTGACCGCCCGGGGACGGCTGACGACGACCACGGCCGCCAGCACGACGCCGGCGATGGCCGTGCCGAGCAGGGTCTCCTCGGTGACGAAGAGCTGGGCCGTCACCAGCAGGCCTAGCCACAGGCCGCCGCGCACGGCGCTCACCCGGCCGAGCGCCAGCCGCAGGCCGATGTCGATGATCAGCGGCGGGAACACGGCGAACTGCAGGTCGTAGTGGCCGATGGCCGAGTGCAGCAGCGCCGGGGAGAACCCGTAGACCGCGCCGCCCAGCGCCGCGCACGCGGTACTGGCGTCCCACCGGCGCAGCACCGCGAACATGGCCGTCGCGGATCCGGCGAAGCCGGCCGTCAGGAACAGCGTGAGGGCGCTCTGCGGGCCGAAGAGCAGTGTCACCGGGGCCAGCAGCACCCCGGGCAGCAGCATGAACGTGTTCCACATGACGTTCACGCCCTGCGGGGCGTTCATGGCGGTGGTCACCAGCGCGGGCAGCCGCAGGTGCGCGATCGCGGTGGCGTCGTAACGGAAGAACCAGGCGAACTGGTCGGCGTCGTTGGCGTTGCCCGCCACCGTC
>Ga0302184_10000660_pt1 | contig 22294 bp, 15 predicted proteins | sample I_Palsa_N3_3_FD_200233 | JGI IMG/M metagenome (GOLD analysis project Ga0302184, IMG submission 200233) | Peat permafrost microbial communities from Stordalen Mire near Abisko, Sweden - I_Palsa_N3_3 | ecosystem: Environmental > Terrestrial > Soil > Palsa > Peat permafrost | place: Sweden...
CCAGATGTCAACAGGCTCGAAACCATCTTATTTTATGAAACTCACCATTTTATTCCGCACGGAATTGTGACATCGTGCAGAATTGTGACACGCCGACTTTCCCTACGGTTGAAGAGGATTGTTATATTGTATTGTGTGAACAAGGGGCCGACTTTAGTGCGGGCAGGGGGGAGTCACGGATCAGCGCCTGACGTCGCTTGAGATCGCCAGCTGCGTGGTGGTGGGGCGGGCCGGATCTGATCCCGGGGCGGCCTGGAACGCGCCCGCGGCCGACCCGGTGACGGGGCTTGAGGAGGTTGTCGTCCGTGCGCTGCGGCGGCCGCCGTGCCTGGTCAGCTTCTCCGGCGGACATGATTCGTCGCTGGTCCTTGCCGCTGCCACCCGGGCGGCCCGGCGCGAGCGGCTGCCTGCGCCGGTCCCGGTGACCTGGCAGGTGAAGGACGCTCCCGGCGCGGAGGAGTCGGTCTGGCAGGAAGCCGTCGTGCGGGCACTGAGGGTTACCGACTGGGTCCGGCTGCCAGCGGATGATGATCTCGACTTCGTCGGGCCGGTGGCCACCGGCGTGCTGCGCCGTCACGGGCTGCTTCACCCGGCCAATGCTTACTTTCATGCCCCGCTCCTGAAGGAGGCTGCTGGCGGGACGCTCCTCACCGGCCTGGGCGGAGACCAGGTCCTTGGCCGGCTGCGCCGGCCTCGGCGGCCGTGGTGGTGGCCGCGCCCGGCCGGGGCCGTGCTGGAGTTCGGCTGGCTTCGCACCCCTGCGGCCCGCCGCGTCCGCCGGGGCCTGCGACGCGAGGGCCGGGCCAGGCCGGTCCGGTATGAGAACCGTCCTGCCTGGGCGTGGGGCCGGCGTGATCTTGAGCTGACCCGCCAGAGCCTGGCCCTGCTCGGCCGTGACACCGGCACTGATGTTGTCCACCCGCTCCTTGATCTGGAGTTCCTGCGGGCCATCTGCGGCTCGGGGGTCTCGCCGGAGTGCGCCGGCGGCCGGGCCGGCTTGCTCGGTCAGGTATTCGGCGGCTGCTACCCCGACGCGGTTCTGCGGCTCCGGCCGAAGGCCAGGTTCGGTGAGGTGTTCTGGCGCCGCCACACCAGCGAACTGCTGGCCGGATGGGACGGCAGCGGGGTGGACTCATCGGTGGTCGACCGCACCCGCCTGCGTCTGGAGTGGGATCGCCCGCAGCCGGACCTGTGCACCGCCCTGCTGGTCCAGCAGGTCTGGCTGGCCACTGCGGCCCCGCTCACGGTCGGCTCGCCGAGGTGAAGGATCAGGAGTCTCCATGCCATCGTCAGCCGGGGCGGCGGGCCCCGCCATGAGCGACCGGTCCGTCCGGGTACGGTCCAGCGACCTGGCGTGGCGGCAGACGGGGGACGAGATCGTGGTCCTGGACCTGGCGGCCGCTGTCTTCCACGCGGTCAATGCCTCGGGGGCGTTGATGTGGGAGCGGCTGACCGACTGGACGACGGCGGCGGAGCTGGCCAGGGAACTCGTCAGCCGCTACCGGCTCCCGGCGGCCGTGGCGACCCGGGACGTGGCCCGTTTCCTTCAGGCGTGCGCCGACGCCGGGCTGCTCGATATCCGGCCGGAAGCCTGAGGCCGGATGGCCGCCTGGAGCGTCTGCAGCATCAGGTCCACGCTCTGGTCCATCCGGGTCCAGTCAGCCGGGCGGCCAAGGTCCCATGCCGCGCGGGCGGCGAGTGCCAGCAGGACCCGCGGATCGGATGGCAAGGCGGGCCAGGTGCGCCGGACTGCGAGGCGGGCGAGCGAGCGGGACGCCGGAACCGCGTGCATCCTCACCTCGGCGCGCCAGCACAGGTAGATCCACCCGCCGATGGGTACGGCGCCGGGCAGCGGCGGAAGCGCGAGCCGCCACCGGCTGGCGTCCCTGACCGGGGTGACTGGTGCGGTTGCGCCCGGTGCGAGCTGGCGGAGGTCTATGGTCCGCGGCCCGCAGAATGCCTGGTGACCGTCCGTGACGAACAGATCGTCGGCCAGCACGGGCAGCTTCCTCGCGGCAAGCGCGGCCAGCAGGCTGCTCTTGCCTGCCTCACGCCCGCCGACGACCGCCCAGGCCAGGCCACCGAAGACGAACGCGCCTGCGTGGAAGACCTCGCGGCCGCACCAGCGGCTGAAGACGGACGCCGCGGCGCCAAGGTAGGGATGGACCAGTTCGTCGTGGCTGAGCCGCGGCCCGGTGAAGGTCGCGGTGCCCTCGCCGCGGCTGAGCAGGAGCTGGCGACGGCCGGGAAGTCCGAGCACGGCTCGCGCAGTGCCCAGGCACTCGGGCTCGGGATCCTGCCCGGCGTGGCGGATCACGACATGCGGCCGGGCCGCATCCGCGGCCGGGGCAGGCAGCAGCCCGGCCCCCGTGATGCCGGTCAGGTGAAGGCCGTACATCTCGTGCGCGCCGGATGGCGTCACGGCAGTGTTCCGGTGCCGCCGGCGTCGCGCCGGGCGAGCAGGGCAGCTGAGCGGAACCCGGGGCTTGCCACCTGGAACGGCTTGTCGTGCCGGGTTACGGGAGGGTCCCGTGCCCGGCGGCGCCGCGGGAGGGCGGGCCTAGGTGCAGGAGCTGGCTGGGCGGGGCGGCTCGCTGGCCGGCCCGGCTCTGGCGGGCCGGCGCGGAGGCAGGGGCGGTTATGGCTATGGCGTCGAAGTCGTAGCCGTACCAGTAGGGGCCGTGCCGGTCGACGGCGAAGGACAGGGAGATGCTGACCGACGCGCCGGGGGCGAGGGTGCCGCCGGGCAGCGAGGCGGTCAAGGTGGAGTCAAGCCCGCCGCCGGGAACGGCCGTGGCCGGGGCACCCAGGCTGAGGTTCAGCACGGTGACGGTCTGCCCGCCGGTGATGGTGATCTGGGTGGTCGGCGTGGCAGGGTTGATGAAGCGCAGCTGGGCCGGGGTCGGCGGCTGGGTGGTGACCCCTGGCTCGGGCGGGCCGTTGACCTCGCTGAGGCTGGTGATGCGGATCTCCCCGTCGGTCATGACGGCCCCTGAGGTGTTGGTGATGGTCCGCCGGATGGTCAGCAGCCCCGGCGTTCCCCGCACGTAAACGAAGTTGGGAGCAGCCAAGATGCTTCTGGAGGGATCCAGCAGGGCGGACTGGAAGTCCGCGTCAGCCTGGGCCGGGGACCCGGTGGCCTGCGGGGAGGGCGAGCCGAGGCACGACTGGACTCCGCCGACGACCGCGCCGGTGGTCGAGACCAGCTGGAAGTCCGCGGCGTTGCTGCCGGTGTTCGCCGGCACGCCGTCCTTCTCCAGCCGCACCCACGCGTACTGGTCGGTGGGTGTCCCGGTCAGGGCAGGCAGCGGGGTGCCGGAGTAGAACCCGGTCAGAGCGCCCGCCGACCCGGCCGCGTCAGTGACCGTGCCGGGCCCGTCCGGCGCGATGACCCGCAGTCCCGCCGTCCCGAGACTGGCCGTCTGCAGGTCGCTGGCTGCGACGGTGGTGCCCAGCGAGTAACCTGCCCCGGTGATGAGGTAGCTGCCGCCGGATGGCAGCACTGGCGCGCTTGCCGGGACGGTGACCGAGGCCCCCGAGCTGGCGGCCAGGGTGAACCCGGCCAGCGACAGTGCCGGGCCGGCGTTGTAGAGCTCCGTATACTGATCGGCGGCGCCACCGGGTCCCGACAGGCGGAACTGATTGATGATGACCTCGCCGGCGTAGGCGGTGACCTGGATCCCGGTCGGGGCGGAGGCGGCGGCGGCGTAGGCCAGGTCGCCGCTGTAGACAGCGGTGATGGTGTTGGTGTTGAGGGCGGGCGGAGCGGTGGTCAAGGTGGCGGTGCCACCGGACAGGGTCACCGTACCCAGGGTGACCGTCTGGCCGGAGAGCGGCCCGGTGGACAGCGTGTCAGTGAACGTCACCGCCCCGGCCGCGGCGGCCGGCGCCATCGTCGCGGTCAAGGTGACGGTCTTCCCGAAGTCCGCTGAGGTCGCCGACACCGACAGCGCCACGGACGGGGTGATCACCAGCGTGACCGGCGTGGTTGCGGTGCCGCCATCGTGGTCGGTCACCTTGACCGTGAAGGGGTAGCTGCCCGCGGTGGTGGGGGTGCCGGCGAGTACGCCCGCGGAGCTGAGGGTGATACCGGGCGGGAGGCTCCCCGAGTTCACCGACCACGTATACGGGGCCGTACCCGCGGCGGCGGTCAGGGTGTCGGTGTAAGCAGTCTGGACTTCTCCCCCCGCAGGGGCGGCGAACGTCGTGTGCACCCCGTCGCTCACGGTCAAGCTGGTGGCTTCGGTGGCGCTCTGGCTGTCGGCGTCGGTTACATTGACCGTGAAGCTGGAGGTGCCGTTCGCTGTCGGGGTGCCGGTCAGGGTTCCGTCAGCGCTCAGGCTGATGCCCGCGGGCAGGGTCCCGCTGCTCACCGACCAGGCGTACGGGCTGGTCCCGCCGGATTCGGTCAGGGCGTAGTTGTAGGCGGTGCTGATCAAGGCGGCAGGCGGGACGGGGAAGCTCAGCGACGGGCCGGCGATGACGGTCAGGATCACCGGCTCGGTAGCGGTCAGGCTGGCGCTGTCGGTTACCTTGACCGTGAAGGAGTAGCTGCCCGCCGTAGTCGGCGTCCCGGACAGCAGCCCGGTTGAGGAACTCAGCGTGATCCCGGCGGGCAGGTTCCCTGTGCTCACCGACCAGGCGTACGGGCTGGTCCCGCCGGTCACCGTCAGCTGATCGCTGTAAGCCACCTCGGCCTCGCCGCCCGGCGGCGCGGGGAACAGCAGGGCAGGACCCGCGGTATAGGTGTAGGCGCCGGTACCGGGGAGGCCCAGGCTGACCACCTTCACCGTCACCGCCCCCGCCGCATGCGCGGGCATCGACGAGATATCCAGGCTAGTGGCGCTGGTCACGGTGAAACAGCCAGCCGCCGAGGACGCGCACAGGTTCAGCGTCGTCGGCGTGCCCGCCGCGAACTGCGTGGCCGTGCCGACCTCGATGGCCGTCGCCCCGCCCAGGTTGGTCCCGCTCACGGTAACGTCATTGCTGCCCCCGGCAGGGCCGCTGGACGGGGACACGCCGGTGACGTCCGGCGCCGCCGGCACCGTCCCCGCCACGGCGCTGGACGAGGTACCCGGGTCCGCGTCGTTGGAAGACGCCACGGCGGTCGTGCTGGACTCGATTATCGCCGTGGTCATGCTGCCGGACGTCACGACTCCGTTCACGGTGATCGTTCCGCCGGTGAACGGGCTGGTGCTGTCCGTGCACGAGATCTGCTGTCCGCTCGGCGCCCCGCACACCCACCCCGGACCCGAGGCGCCCACCGGGACCACCCCGCTGGGCATGGTCTCGGTCACCGTCACCGGCGAGTCCTCCGCTGCCCCCGACGAGGACGCCGCCACCTGATAGGTCACTGGGGTCCCCGCCACCAGCGACGACCCCGTATAACTCGTCTGCGACGCCGCAAGGAAGGGAACGGGGTTCAGGCTGCTCACCGTCGCGTTACTGATCTCGTGAAAATCAGTCTTTGCGCCGGTGGAGGCCACCCAGCCGAGCGTCAGCTGCCTCGGGATCCCATTCGCGTTCACCCAGCTCGCCGGGTAAAGCCCGGATGGCACCACTGGCAGGGCGCCGGCCAGGCTTCTGGCCGTCCCGCCCGCCGGGGTGAACGTCACGTCATAATCACCGCCCGGCACCACCAGGCCAGACGCAGTCGTCACCGACGAGGATGTCGGATTAAATACCACCTCGACCGGCACCAGCGACGCAGCCCGGGTCGTGGCTCTCAGGGCAAGTGCCGGCGAGGCAGTCGTCGTCGCGGTGCTCGCCAGGGCACAGTACCCGACGGTGCCATTTCCTGGGCCGCGCACCACGACCTGGCCGGGTACGGAGCCGCTGGTATGTATGTAGGCGGGGTTGCTGCAGCCCGAGCCCTCATACAGGGAATTGCTGAAGTTTCCGTAAGCGTCCAGGCCGATGCCCATGTAGCCGTCGACCAGGCCGTTCAGGGAGCTACCAACCTGGGCTGAGTAGCCGAGCGATCCGCCTGAGGGCCCAGCGGTTGCCGGTGTCTGCGGGTCGGCTGGATTCGCGGCTGCCAGCACGAACGCGATCCCGTCCGCCCCCACGGTGCCCCCGTACTGGTAGGAGTCGAAGTTCACGTCCACGCCTTGCGAGGTGGGGACGCTCGTGCTTGCGAAGACCGCGCCCACTGCGCTATCTGCGGCGGAGGTGAGGCGGAGCGTGCCGGAGCCTTGCGTATCCGTCGCGGTGGGGCAGCTTGCCAGGGGGTTGGCGGTGGAGTTGCCCGCGGCCGTCAGGCAGGCGCCGTTGGTCCCGGCCTCCGCGGCGGGCAGCGATACCGAGCCCGCCGGGCCGTTCACGGTATTGTCGTTGAATGGCTGGCTGAACAGCTGCGTCCCGGACGCCAAAGCGTCCGGCGCGTACAGCGTCAGCGCGACACAGGTCCCGCTGATGACAAGCACCGCGGCCGTAGCGCACGACACCATCCGCCGGGACGGCCAGGGAAAAGCCATTCTGCACCTCATCGTTCAGGTTGGCCGGCTCCAGCGATCCGGTTATTCAGGCAGGCCGACTACAGGGATCCGATGCCGCCAGCGCCGCCCAACGCGTCGTCCGGTGCCGATGTCCCGCCCAGCGTGAGTTCGCGCAGCGTGCCCAGGTACGCGATGGTCGGCGCTTCATAGCCGTCATCAGGACAGGCGCCCGCATCCTCATCCGCCGGGCCCAGGAATATCTGAGAAGTCACCCCTGTAGACCTTCCTGTCAATCCGCCGGGACGCACGGTGAAGAGCCATTTCCTGATCCGCTGCTTTGGGCCAGCCGTCTCGACGCCCGCCTGCGGCGCGGCCGTCCGCCGGACGTTCCTCTTGCCTGACGGCATCAGCTGGGGAAGTCGGCTGGCTGTTACGGAAGTGATCTGGCAGGCCCCGCCACACTTCGGCCATTGGCCCCGTATGGCTGCTTTGGTGACTGTACGAATTTAACGTATCACCCTAAGTAGCAAGACGCTAGTATCTTAGCCATGAAGTCCCACCTCGGGCTGGCCGCGCGCACCCTGGCCCTGGATCTGGCGGCGGGCGAGCTGATCAGGGCCCTGCAGACGGCGGGCATCGACTGCCTGCTGCTGAAGGGCCCGGCCATGGCGCACCGCCTCTACCTGAACGCACCGGGCTGCCGTAACTACGGCGACATCGACCTGCTCGTGGCGCCCTGGCAGTTCGACGCCGCCGGCCAGGTGCTGGCCTCGCTTGGCTTCGAGGATCACCTGGCCGGAGTGCGGGCCAGCGAGGCGGCCCGGCTCCAGGAGCGCCTGTGGCTCCGGGACGGCGCCGCGTACCTCGCGGTCGACCTGCACCGGGGATTCCACCACGTTGCCGACCAGGCAGCCTGGTGGGAACTGCTCCGCCGTCACCGCGAGGTGCTCATGGTGGAGGGCCAGCCGGTGGCGATACCGGACAGAGTCGGCTGCGCCCTGATCGCCGGCCTGCACGCGTCGGAGGCGACCTCGCTTGGCAAGGCGCTGGAGGACCTGCGCCGGGCCTTGCTGCTCTTCGATGACGGCGTGTGGCGCCAGGCGGCGGATCTGGCCCGGTCGGTAGGCGCCGGCAGCGCGTTCGCCGCCGCCCTGCACCGCGACGGCGCCGGGGCTGATCTGGCCGCCCGCCTCGGCCTGACCATCACCGATCCCGTCACGTGGTTCTGCGCCACGTCTCTCGCGCACGGCGCCGGCTCGCTGAGCTGCGTGCTGGCCCAGGGTGACTGGGCGGACCGCGCGCGGCGGCTGCGGGACGCCGCGTTCCCGTCGAGGCCGCTGCTCGCCGGGAGCTGGCCAATCGCCAGGCGGGGCCGGGGCGGGCTAGCCGCCGCTCACCTCGGCCGGCTCTGCGTTGCCGTCACCCGTCTCCCCCTGCTCCTGCTTGCCTGGCACCGGACCTGCCGCACGCTGCGGCGCGGGGGGCAGCGTACCGCCCCGCGGCCGCCCGGCGACCCGAACCGGTCACCGTCTCCGCCGCGCCCCGCGGGTCACCGGCGTCACAAGGGGTGAGCCGGCCTGTAGGCCGGGTTCTGTGCCCCCGCTTACGCGGGGCGGCGGTCATCCATCTGGGACTGCCGTTGCCGGCAGCCTCGTGCGGCCTACCCGCGAGCATCGGACGGGCCGTCCTCAATCGCTCGCGCAGGGAACCTCTGGTTCCCCTCTTGACCTTGCTCCGGGTGGGGTTTACCAAGCCGCCGCAGTCACCTGCGGCGCTGGTGGTCTCTTACACCACCTTTTCACCCTTACCCCCGCGCTGGCGCGGGGGCGGTCTGTTTTCTGTGGCACTGTCCCGCGGGTCACCCCGGGTCGGCGTTACCGACCACCCTGCCCTGTGGAGCCCGGACCTTCCTCACCGGACCGAACGGCCCGGCGCGACCGCCCGGCCGACTCACCCACGGTCAGGATACGCTGACGGCCGCCTCGGCGCAGAGGTCACGACGGGGTGCTGCCCTGAGCGGTGAGCCGATCCGCCGGCAGGCCGGCACCGGGTTCCTGAGCGGCCCCGGCCCGAGCCGGGGCGAAGGCCAGGGCGGCGGCCAGGCAGGCGAACGGGAGGACGGGAAGCAGATACCGGTAGTCGAAGTCGGCGACCGCGACCGGGAACACGAGCAGCACGATGGCGGTCACCCAGGGCAGCATGCTGCCGACACCCGGAGCCCAGGCCAGACGGGGGGCACGGCCGGGGGGACGGCGGATCCGCAGCACGCCGCCGAGTCCGGTGAGCAGGATCAGCCCGAACAGCGGGCCGTAGGTGTAGAACACCCGCTCGTACCCGTCGATCAAGGTGGCGAACGGCTCGACGACGCGGCTCGGGGTCGCGTGACCGTACTGGACGGCGTCGGAGTAGGCGGTGCCGCCGGGAACCCAGGAGTGGTCGGCCGGGATCGGCTTCGGCTTCAGGTGGAAGTAGTAGTAGTACACCGTCCCGGCGTCCGGGTACGGCCGTCGCGGCCACTCCAGCGACAGGGCCAGGCCGCTCAGCACCGAGTGCAGGTAGCCGAGCGGCTGGGCCTCGACCGCGTGGATGGCGAAGTCGCGGAGCAGCCGGTCGTTGGCCACGCTGACCGGCCCGCCCGCGATGTCGCGCACCTGCGGCGCGTGCCAGATGTAATCGCCGGGCGGGGTGCGGCTGGACGGTGACCCGGCCGGGCATACCCTGAGCTCGTCGGCGGGCGGCTTGATGACCGAGCACTCGGCGAAGGAGGACACCCGGCCCCATAGGTAGAACCCCTCGGACCGGGTCAGGGCGTAGTCGCCGCGCCAGGAGTGGAACCAGGCCGCATAGGCGGCCACGGGCAGCACGCAGCCCACGGCCATCACCCCCGCGGTCAGCCATCCGCCCCACTTCCGCCATCCCCCGGACCGCAGGCCGCGCAGCAGCAGGAAGGCGGGGAAAAGGACGAGCACGGGGAGCCCTTCGCTGCGCACGTCGACGGCGTAGCCGGTCAGCAGGCCTGCCAGCAGCGCGACGGGCCAGGCCGGCCGCCCGCCAGAATGGTCGCGCCACACGATGAGCAGCATGGCCAGCATCACCAGGAAGGTGAACAGGGCCTCGGCCATCACCATGTGCTCGTCTTCGATCTCGAAGCCGTCGAGCAGCACCGGCAGCGTCGCCACTGTGGCCCAGCGCGGCGGCACGCCGCTGCGCCGCGCCAGCAGGTAGATGATGACCGCGACGCCCAGCCCCATCAGGTGCTGCACCCCGGCGACCAGGGTCAGGCTGTGCAGGGGTTCGAGGGCGCGCAGGAACAGCGAGTAGCCCGTCGTCTTGGACAGGTTGGGCTGCAGCCGGAGCGCGGAGCCGAGGTAGACGTAGGAGTCACCGGCGAACCACAGCGCGCCGGGGTAGCCGAGCATGGCCAGCAGTCGCAGGCCCGCGCCGGCCGACAGGGCGGCCGCGAATAGGGGATCGCGCGCGATAAACGCGCGTCCGCGCCCGGCCAGCGCCCCGCCTATCCGCACTTGGATCCTTTCTTATTAGCTATCAACCGCCCGTTTCAAATGACCAGAAGGTGAACGGCGGTTAATCGAAAAGTGACCCGGGGGTGGTTTTTCCCTGGCCCAGGATTCCAGCTGGGCGACAAATGCCCGCGCATCAGAAGGCCAGCCCAAAGAAGAATATGCCGCCTCATGCCCGCGTCGTCCCATCTTCGCGCGCAAGGAGGAATCCCGGTCGAGTTCGAGCACCGCTTCCGCCGCCGCGCCGGGATCACGGAATGGCACCACGAATCCGCATTCGTGACCGCAGGCGAGCTCGGCGGCGGCCGGCAGCGGCGTGGTGACCACCGGCACGCCGCGGGCCATGTACTCCACCACCTTGGTGGGCAGGGAGTGCCGGAAGTTCGGCTCGTCTTGCAGCAGGGACAGGCCGGCCAGCGCGCCGTCCACCATCGGCATCGCCCGGTCGTTGGGCACGAAGCCGTGCCAGCGGATCAGGCCGTCCGCCTGGGCGGGCGCGAGCTGCGCCCGCGCCCGGCCGTCCGCCGGGCCGATCAGCTCAACCGTGATGCCGTGCGGGCGCAGCAGCGCGGCCAGCTCGATCATCTCCCCGGTGCCGCGGTCCGGCGACAGGTGGCCGACGTACACCACCCGCCGCCTGTCGTCCGGCGGAGCCGGGGTATCCGGCACGTACGTCGTGTTCGGCACCACCGGGTGCGGCCGGCGGAACCTGGCCACGTACCCGTGCTCGGCCAGGATCAGGTGCAGGTACCGCTCGGCCATCCGTTCGGCGGTCCGCACCGTCGCGGCGGTCACGGGCCGGAGCGGACCCGGCAGCCAGGGTTTGGTGCTGAGCGCGGCGGCGGTGTCTTCGTGCACGTCCCAGACGACTGCGGGCCGCCTGCGCCGGGAGGGCAGGGCGAGCAGCAGCTCGGGGTCGTGGATCAGCAGCAGGTCGGCGTCCGCGCTGTGCCGGGCGAGCTGCTGGCGGGCCGCGCGCAGGGCGCCGAGCCTGCGCCGGCCCACCGCCCGCGGTACCGGGGTGACGTGCGCTCCGGCCCATGATCGTTCGGGAAAATCCGCTGTATCGACCGGGGCGATGTACCTGACCTCGTGGCCGGCCGCCAGCAGCGCCGCGATCTGCCGGTGGAAGATGCGCGCGTCCGCCGGATGGTGCACGATCGTGCACACCAGCACCCGCATCGCGCTGTTCCCTTCCCTGCTCAGAGGGGCTCGACGTGCGGTCCGGCCGGGGTCACGCCGCGGGTGTCGAGCATCAGCCGGGCGGTGCGGGCGACCTGGGCGAGGTCGTAGACCTGGTGCGCCTGCAACAGGATCACCAGGTCCGCGGTGGCCACCTCGGCGTCGAGGTCCTCCGCGCGGGGCACGGCCTGCTCGTCTACCTGCCAGTCGGGCACGTACGGATCGTGATAAGCGACCGCGGCGCCGCGGGCGCGCAGCTTGCGGGCGATCGGCCGGGCCGGCGACTCCCGCTGGTCCGCGATATCCCGCTTGTAGGTCACGCCGAGCAGCAGCACCCGCGCCCCGTTGAGCGGCTGGGCATTGCGGTTGAGCAGCTCGGCGGCGCGGTCGGTGACGTAGCCCGGCATCCGGCCGTTGATCTCCTGGGCCAGCTCGACGAAGCGGAACGGGTAGCCGAGCGTGCGGACCTTGTAGCTGAGGTAGTTGGGGTCGATGGGGATACAGTGGCCGCCGACGCCCGGACCCGGGTAGAACGGCTGGAAGCCGAACGGCTTGGTGGCGGCGCACCTGATCGCGTCCCATAGGTCCACCTCCAGCTCCCGGCAGAAGATCGCCATCTCGTTGACCAGGGCGATGTTCACGTGCCTGTAGGTGTTCTCGAGCAGCTTGGCCATCTCGGCCTCACGGGCCGACTTGGCCCGCACCACCTGATCGCAGATCCGCTCGTAGAACGACGTCGCGGCGTCCGCGCAGGCCGGAGTGACCCCGCCGACGATCTTGGGCGTGTTCGCGAAGCCGTAGTCGGGGTTGCCCGGATCGATCCGCTCCGGGGAGAACGCGAGCGAGAAACCGAGCCCCGCGCTGAGCCCGGACGCCTTCTCAAGCAGCGGGCGGACCACCTCCTCGGTGGTGCCCGGATAGGTGGTCGACTCCAGCGAGACCAGCGTGCCCGGCCGCAGCAGCCGGCCCGCCGTGGCCGTCGCGGCCCGGACCGCGCTCAGGTCGGGGCCGTCCGCCACCGACAACGGCGTCGGCACGCAGATGACGATGACATCGTGCGGACCGAGCTGGGTTTCGTCGGCGACGGCGCGGAACCCCTGCGCCACCATCCCGGCCACCTCGGCGTCGCTGACGTCGTCCACGTGCGACCAGCCGGCCATCAGGCCGGAGGCGATCTCGGCCCCGGTGTCGTAGCCGGTCACCCGGAACCCCGCGCGCGCCGCCTGGACGGCCAGCGGCAGGCCGACGTAACCGAGTCCGATCACCAGCACGTCCTGCCCCGGCATATCCGCTCAACCCCTACCTAGGTTGCCCCCAGGCGCGCGTACGCGTCCCGGTACCGTGCCGCGTTCCGGGCCCAGGTGCGGTCCCCGGCCACCCATTCACGGGCATTGTCACCGAGTTTTCTTCGGATATCCGGACTGTAAAGCAGGTGTTCCAGGCAATTGGCGAGCAGCACCGGATCTTGCGGAACTGTTAGCGCCCCCGTCACTTCGTGTTTGATGATTTCGGTGAGTGCTTTCACTTCACTAGTGACCACGCACAATCCGCTCGCCATCGCTTCCACCGGCTTCAACGGGGTAACGAGCTGACAGACCCGGTCCGGTGTGCGCGGGACGACGAAAATATCGAGGAGAGCGTGGAATTCACGTACCTTTGCCGCGGGCACGCGGCCGGTGAAGATGGCCGCTCGGCTCAGGCCGCGGGCGGTGGCCTGGCGCTGCAACGCGGCCCGTTCCGGTCCGTCGCCGACGATCAGCGCCCGGACCGGAACGCCACGGTCCCTGAGCTGTCCGGTCGCCTCGAGCAGGGTGCCGATGCCTTCGTACCGGGTCAGGGTCGACACCACGCCGACCACGTACTCGCCGGGATCGATGCCGAGTTCCTGGCGCAGCGCGCCGGCGTCAGGCAGCGGCCGCAGGAATTCCGGCGCGACCGCGTTCGGCACGACGAGGACCTTGGCGGCCGGGACGCCGCGGGCCAGGATCTCCTCGCGCATGGCCTCGCCGAGCGTCACCACCAGGTCGGCGGCCAGCATGCACCGGGTCTCCAGGGCACGGTACTTGAGGTACAGCTCGCTGAGCGCGAGCTGGCCGGCGTCCGGGTGCCGGGAGAGCCAGGTGTCTTCCCAGAACCCGCGCACCTCGTACACCACCGGCAGGCCGTACCGCTCGCGCAGCGCCAGCGCGATCCTGGCGTTGGCGAAGTTGCTCGCGGCGTGCAGCACGGCCGGCCTGATCCGGTCGGTCAGCCCGGCGGCCAGGGCCAGCCCGCGGTCGGCGTTCCTGGGGTCGGCGGGGCCGGGCGGGCCGGGCATCCGGGCCGGCAGCAGCCGGTGATGCGGGATGCCGTCGACCATCACCAGCCGCCTGCCGTCGATCCGGCCCTGGGTCACCGGGTACCCGATCCTGGTCACCACGTGCGGATCGAGCCCGGCGGCGTGCTGGGCCAGGACCATCTCGTGCGTCCGGATCGTGTAGCCGGCGCTGGTGACGGGCAGCGCGTCGGTGACCAGGTGCAATATGCGCCCGGGTACGGCGCGGGCTTTCCTGGTGCCGCCGGATGGCGGGCGGGGGCTGGTGCCGTCGAAGACGGCCCGCTCGGCGGCCAGCGTGTCGCGCAGCCGGCGGGCCCGGGCGCCGCGCGCTCCGCTGAGGGCGTCGATGGCCTCGGTCAGGCGCCCTTCGCGCCGGGCCAGCCGCGCCGTCAGGACCGGGCGGGCCCGGTCGTCTCGGGCGAGATCCGCGATGGCGGACGCCGCGACGGCCGGGGCGTCCACCGCCAGGCTGAAGGCGGCGAGACGCCGGGGCGAGGGACCCGCCGCGGCCAGGGCCGCGTCCCGCTCGCCCGCACCCCACAGCGCGGCCGCCCGCCCGTACGGTCCGGCGAACCTGAGCCAGGGCCCAGCCGGGCCGGGCAGCATCCGCCCGGCGAGCAGCAGGGCCCGGACCGGATCACCGGTCACGTGCCGCCAGGCGATCGAGGCCGCGAGCCAGAGAGCGCGGGGCGAGGGGCAGGGCTTGGACGTCGTCACGGCGGCGGATGCTAGCGGGTTCAAGTGAACAGGAAGGACGCGATGCGCGGACCCATCACGCACGTACTCGGGGCGAGGCCGAACTTCATGAAGGCCGCGCCGGTGATCGGCGCCCTGACGGCGCTCGGTCACGAGCAGCGGATCGTGCACACCGGACAGCACTACGACGAACGGATGTCCGAGGTTTTCTTCGTCCAGCTCGGCCTGCCCCGGCCCGACGTGAACCTGGAGGTCGGCTCGGGCAGCCACGCACGGCAGACCGCTGAGGTCATGACCGGCATGGAACGTGAGTTCACCGAGAATTCACCCGCGCTGGCCGTGGTGTACGGCGACGTCAACTCCACCCTCGGCGCGGCGCTGGCCGGCGCCAAGCTCGGCGTCCCGCTGGCCCACGTGGAGGCCGGGCTGCGCAGCTTCGATGACTCCATGCCGGAAGAGATCAACCGGCGGCTGACCGATCAGCTGTGCGCCCTGCTGTTCGTGACTTCGCCGGAATCGACCGGGCACCTAGCCCGGGAAGGCCGTCCGGTCGATTCGGTGCACCTGGTCGGCAACCCGATGATCGACACGCTGCTGGCCAGCATGGCCAGGTTCGACACGGCGGCGGCGCGAGCCGCCCTCGGCCTGGCCGGCTCCTACGTCGTCGCCACCTTGCACCGGCCCTCGAACGTGGACGATCCGGTGGCCGCGGCCGCCCTGGTGCTGGCCCTGCACGAGGTGGCGGCCGAGGTGGAGGTGGTGATCCCGGTGCACCCCCGGGGCCGGGCCGCCCTCGAGGCGGCCGGGCTCGCCGCGCATCGGGGGATTCACGTCGCTCCCCCGCTCGGCTACCTGGAGTTCATCGCCCTGGTCAAGGACGCGAGCGCGGTGGTGACCGACTCCGGCGGCGTACAGGAGGAAACCACCCTGCTCCGGGTGCCGTGCCTGACCTTGCGGCCGAACACCGAACGGCCGATCACGGTGACCAGCGGCAGCAACCGGCTGGTCACCCGGGCCGAACTGGCCGCGGCCGTGCTGAAGGCCTGCCACGACGGGCCGTATCCCGGTGAACTGCCCCCGCTGTGGGACGGTAAAGCCGGCCCGCGCATCGCCAGGATCATCACGGCCTGGCTTGAGCCAGAGGAGCGCGGATGAGCCAGGTCGACGATGTGACCGATTCCTTCGATAGGACGGAGGAGCCGACGGCGCCCGGTGATCCCGGCGTGGCCGCGGAACGTGACCGGCTGGCCCGGAGCTTGCGCGACACCCGGCTGCAGCTGGCGATGACGCAGGCGCGGCTGAGCGCGCTGGAGCAGTCGGCGACGATGGAACTCGGCCGCACCATAGTCCGCGCGGCGCGGCGGCCCTGGCCCCGGGGCGTCCAGCTGCCGCTGGATCTGGTCCGGCTGTGGCGCGAACGCGGCGGCCTGACCGGGCCAGGGGCGGCGACGCTGGCGCTGGCCTCGGCGCAGCTCGGTGATCTGGCCGGCGGCGGAGACCGCTTCCTGTCCGCGCTGACCGCCCCCGCACTAACCGCTCCCGGGCCGGACGCGGCGGGGCTGGGCGCGGCCGGGGAGCCGGGGATGGTTATCACCGGCGTACTGACCGCCCGCAGCTGGGCCACGCTCGCGCCGGATGCCGCGGTGCACCCGCTGCTGCCCCACGATGCGGACGTGATGCTTGAGAGCGTCGGCGCCGACCTGGTCCTGATCGAAGCCGCGGCCATGCTGGCGGGCTCGGCCTGGGCCTACGCGGGCGATCCGGCGGCCGCCGACCGCGGACGCCGGCTCGGCCGCCTGATCGCGGCCGCCCGCGTGCAGGGCAAGCCGGTGATCTTCGTCCGGAATATCCCTGCGCACCTGGCCCCGGGCCTGGACTGGGTCGCCGCCAGCTGCGACGCCGTGGCCGACGACGGCTTCGGCGTGCAGCTGGCCCGGTTCAACCCCATCGGGCTGGACGGCTCCCGGCCGCGTGATCCCGTCTACGCCGGCCCCCGGGATCCGCGCGAGCCGCCGGCCGTCCGGGTCCTGCTCGACGCGATCGCCGAGTCGGTCGCGTGGGCCGGCCGGGTGCCCTGGAGCCGGGAGCCCGCGCTGTACCGCGAGCACGCCGCGTTCGTCACGGCGTCCGCCGGCCAGGCGCACGAGCTGCTCGCCTGCGGCGCCCGCGCCATCATGATCGGCGGTGAGCAGGTCGCGGGCGCCATCACGCCCGGCGCCGGCGATACCTGGAGCCCGGCAGCGCTGCGGGCGTTTCGGGGCGAGGTCGCCGCGGTCCGCGCGGAGCGGCCGCTGGCGCAGGCCGGGGTCGTCCCGGCGCTGCGGGAGATCTTCGCCGCGCACGCGACACCGGTCAGGCTGATGGCCCTGGCCGGGCTCGCCGGGCTTCCCGGCGGGCTGGTGGCCGGACGGCAGATCGCGGTCCTGGCCCGGGCGGACGACGCCGCCGCGGCCGCCCTGCTCGGCGCCAGCCTGGCCCGCCAGCGGGTCACTCCCGCGGAGCTTGTCGTCAGCGTCGGGGCGCCGGACGCGGACGCGGCCGAGCGATCTGGCCGCGCGGTCACCGCCGCGCTTGGTGAACTCGCCGACCGGGGCACGGCGATCCGGGTGGTCCCCTGGGTGACCGGTGCGGCGGCCGGTGGTGATGACCGGCCCGGCTGGCTGTCGCGCGGAGCGAACCTGGCGCGCTCGCCATGGGCCGCGCCGTGGCCGGCCGACTCGGACTGTCCCGCGTCTTATCTCCTCGACCTGGCCTGCGCGCGGGAATGCTCGCAGGCGGACGCGGTCGGGTATGCGGGAGCCGCGTACGAATTCGTCCCATCGCTCGAGCCCGCGCTGGCCCGCCGCGAGTTCTTCACCCTCGGCGACACCGCCCGCCACGGGCTACGGCTCTTTTCCGTCAGCTAGGCCGATCAACCAGCGAAGGAGTTATCCCAGTTGACCACTCGGGCGCTTGTCTACGGTGATATCGACCTGAACCTGATCGACGGCTCCGCCATCTGGCTGCAGTCCGTGACGCAGGCGCTGGCGCGGGCCGGGTGCGCGGTGACGCTGGTGCTCAAGGCGCCGGTCCGGACCAGTCGCCTGATCGCCCCGCTGCTGGCCGAGCCCGGCGTCACGGTGCGCAGGCCGTCCGAGGAAGATCTGCTCGATGGCCACGGTCGGGTCCCGGCGGCGGCGGTGCCCGAGCTGCTGGCCCGGCTCGACGCGGGGCAGCGCTATGACCTGGTCGTCCTGCGGGGCCGGGCGGTGACCTCGGCGGCCGCCAAGTGCGAGGCGTTCGCCGGGCGGCTGTGGCCGTACCTCACCGATGTCCCGCAGTCCGTGCCCGGCCTCACCCCCGAGGCGGCCGACGAGCTCACGATGATCGCGTCGGCCGCGCGGTACCTGCTCTGCCAGACCGAGGAGCTGCGCTGCTTTCTCGAGGGCAGCATCGCCGCGGCCTGCGGTAAGTGCGTGCTGCTGCCGCCGATGCTGGCGGACATTCCCGGCGCGCGCGGCGCGGCCGCGGCGGGAACCCCGCTGCGGCTCGTGTACACGGGCAAGTTCGCGCCGCGGTGGAACACCCTGGAGATGACCGAACTGCCCGGGCTGCTCTCCGCCCGGGGCATCGCCGCGGAACTGCACATGGCGGGGGACAAGATTCACGACGGCCCGGACGGTTACCGGGAGCGAATGCGCGCGGCCCTCGACAAGCAGGGCGTGACCTGGCACGGCGGGCGCTCCCGCGAGGAGGCGATGCGGCTCGCGGCGTCCTGCGACATCGGGCTGGGCTGGCGTCACCCGGATCTGGACGCGAGCCTGGAGCTGTCCACCAAGGTCCTGGAGTTCGGCGCCCTGGGGCTGCCGGTGATCCTCAACCGGACCCCGATGCATGAGGCGCTTCTCGGCGCCGACTACCCGCTGTTCGCGGCCAGCCTGGCCGATGTCGCCGCCGCGGCGACCGCGGCCGCCGGCGATCCCGGTCTCTACCGGCGGGCGGCCGGCCGGACCGGCGGTGCGGCCAGGGAGTTCACCCTGGACCGCGCCACGGAACGGCTACGCGGCTACCTGACCCGGGCGCTTCCCAAACGGATTCCCACCGCCTCCCTCCGCGTGGTGGTGGCCGGGCACGACCTCAAGTTCTTCACACCGCTGCTCGAGGACCTGCGGCTGCAGCCGGGCCTGGAGGTCAGGTGCGACCGGTGGGCCGCGCTCGGCAAGCACGACCCGGCCGCCAGCCAGGAGCTCGCGGCCTGGGCGGACGTGGTGATCTGCGAATGGTGCGGGCCCAACGCGGTCTGGTACAGCAGGCACAAGCGGCGCGGTTCACGGCTGCTGGTCCGGCTGCACCGGTTCGAGCTGGCGTCGCCTTACCCCGGCCAGGTGAAGGTCGGGGCCGTGGACCAGGTGATCTGCGTGAGCAAGCATTACGCCCGGCTGTGCCGCGAGCGTACCGGCTGGCCCGCGGAGAAGGTCGCGGTCATCCCCAACGCGCTCGACGTCGCTCAGCTGGACCGGCCGAAGCTGGACGGCGCCAGGTTCCATCTCGGCATGATCGGCATCGTGCCCTCCCGCAAGCGCCTGGACCTGGCTCTTGACGTGCTGGAAGAGCTGCGGCGCGAAGATGACAGGTTCATGCTGTTCATCAAGTCGGGGATGCCGTGGGAGCACTGGTGGGTGTGGCAGAACCCGGCTGAACGCGAGCATTACGCCGCAGCCCTGCGCCGGGTGCAGCGCACCCCGTTGCTGCGCGGGGCGGTGGTGTTCGACGACGCCGGGCCGGACGTCGCCGCGTGGCTGCGCCGCATCGGCTTCGTGCTCTCCACCAGCGACGACGAGAGCTTCCACGTCGCTCTCGCCGAAGGCATGGCGTCCCGGGCGGTCCCCGTGCTGCGGCACTGGCCCGGCGCCGAGACCATCTACGACATGCGCTGGATCCACCGCGGGCCGGCGCAGATGGCCGCCGCGATCATGGCGTACGAAGGCGAGGACGACTGGCGCGTGGCCGGGAACGAGGCGCATGCGCAGACGGCGGCGTTCGGCCTGGGACGGGTGTGCGGGGCCTGGCGCGGCCTGCTCACCACCGACCTCGACCCGGCGGTGCCAGGACCGATTCTCGAGCTGCTCGGCTCCCGCTGACCGGCATGTACTTCACGCTCGCGATCAGCGCGGCCACCCGGCAGAGGTGCGCCGCACTGGTCAGCGCGGCGCAGGACACCGATCCGCGGGTCATGCCGATCCCCGGTCCGGCGCGGGTCGCCTGGCGGGCGCCCGACGGGCGCACCGCCGTGCTCCACTGGGGATCTGCGGGCTCGTCCGATCGGGCCGGCGCATCGCACGCCGGAACGATCTGGATCAGCCCGGCCCCGGCGGTCCTGCGGGCCCGCACCGGCCTGGCCCGCGTCGACCCGGTGTACCTGGCCGAGACGCCGGGCGCGGTGGTGGTCAGTGACCGCGCCTGCTGGACCGCGGCCGTCACCGGGCACCTCGGCGACCATGACCCGGTCATGGCCGGCGCCTTCCTCAGCCTGGGCTACCCGACAGGCGCCGCGACGCCGTTCCGCGGCGTCCGGGCGCTGGCCCGTGACCATTGTCTGCGGGCAGCAGGCGGGCGTGTGGTCATCACGCGGGCCGCCGGCGGCCACGCCGGGAACGGCGGCCGCCGCGCCGGGGCCGGTGACCTCACCAGCGCCCGCCGGGTCGCTGATGCCCTGGTCGCGGCGGTCCGGCCGCTCGCTGAACAGACCGTCCCCGTCGAGCTGTCCCTGACCGGCGGCAAGGACAGCAGGCTGATCGCCGCCGCGCTGGCAGCCGCGGGAGTGCCGTTCCGCGCCCGCACGCACGGTTTCGCCAGCCACCCCGACGTCATAATCGCGGCCATGATCGCCGGACGGCTCGGCCTCGAGCACACGGTTACCGAGCCGCGGGCCGCAGCGGCCGGGCCGGACCGGCCGCCCCCGGATCAGGCCGAGGTGGTCGGCAGGCTCCGCTCCGCTGTGCTCGTCTCCGACGGGATGCTGTCCGCGTTCGAGAACATCGGTTCTTGGCTTCAGGCAGATCCTGAGACTGCCATGGAGCCAGTGCAGGCGGGCGGGCATGGCGGCGAGCTGCTGCGCGGCGGGTACGCGCAGGCAGCCTGGCGCTCCCCCTCGCCGTGGCGCCCGGCCCGGGCCGCCCAGGCCTGGAGCAGCGCGGCTGCGGCTGAGCTGTTCCGCCGCCTGACCACGCGCCGCCTGGGGCTGCTCGGCCCGGCCGCGGCCGCGGCGTACCTGGCCAGCCTGGCGCCGTGGGGCGCCGCGATCGGCGCCGGGCCGCTCCGCGCGCTTGACGACTTCTACCTGGTGAACCGGGCTGGGCGGTGGTCCGCAGCCGCCCGCCAGGCCTACCTGATCCGCTCGCCGCTGGTCCAGCCCTTCTTCAGCGACCGCGTGATCCGGGCCGCGCGCGCTGTTCCGCTCCGGCAGCGGATGGCCGATCAACTGCACCGTGACGTGCTCGCGTCGCTCGCCCCTGAGCTGCTCGCACTGCCGCTCGCGGGCCACCCGTGGCAGGGTGAACGGCCGACGGCGGACAGCGTGCTGCCGGCGGCGTCCGCCCCGCCGGATTGGCGACGGAGCCAGGCGACAACCGGGTTCTTGCGGGAGTACGTCCTTGACCTCGGCGGTGCGGGCCAGCTGTTCGCCATCGTGAGCCGACGCGCCGCCGAGCGCGTGCTGCAGCCTCCGCAGGCCGATCCGCATGCGGCCTGGTCACTGGCCACCTTGGCCGCGCTGCTGTCCGGCGACTGGCTCAACGCCCGCATGCCCGCGCGGATCGCGTCGCAGGCCCACCGCGGGTAGCGGGTCAGCCGCGGCCGTACTGCGCCTCGGCCTGCCAGAAGTACAGGACGCCCACCACCAGCACCACGACCGCCCAGCCGACTCCGGCCAGCCACAGGTCACTGGTCACGATGATCGGGTGACAATAGGCCTGCAGCGCGGGGATCTTCTTGGCGTTGAAGATGGCGCACTCCGCCGCGTTATAGGGCTTCGCGCCCGGTGCGTCGGCGCGGCTCGTGGCCATGATCGCGTACCGGGTGAGCGAGATGTAGACCGCCGCCGGGTTCACCGAGAGCACGTCTTCGGCCCATCCCGGCAGGTGGCCGGGCAGTGAGGCGATGCTGTACATGACACCGCAGAAATAGCGCCAGACCCGGAGCAGGAACGGGATCAGCTGGCTGACGTCCTGTGCGCCTGCGCCGACCCGGGCCAGGATCAGTGCGGCCCCCATGTTGAACGTGGCCTGTATCAGCAGCGCGGGTGCCAGCAGCAGCCAGTACCAGGTGAGCGGTTCCCCGGTCCCGAGCACGATCGCGAACAGCACCAGCATCGAGAGCAGCAACTGCTGGAACTCCACCAGCACGTAGGCCAGCGGCAGGCAGGCGCGCGGGAAATGCAGCGCGCGTATCAGCGTGATATTCGCCCGCATCACGTTGGAGCCGACTACTATCGACCGCTCGGTGAAGGAAAAGATGAAAACGCCGGAGACCAGGTACGCGGTGTAGTGGCTGATACCGCGATTGGCCTGGAAGATGATCCCGAATATCAGGTAGTAAACGCAGGAGTTGAGCAGGGGCGTCAGCACCTGCCAGAGCTGGCCCAGCCGCGCCTCGGTGTACATCGACACGTTGCGCGCCGTGGCGTAGGCGACGATAAAGTGCCGCCGCTGCCACACCAGGCGCAGGTAGGAGACCAGGCTGGGGCGCGCAGAACTTGGCCGCAGGCCGTACTTCGCGGCCAGCTCAGCCAGCCCCTGGTCTCCCGGAAGCCGAGCAAGGGAGTTATCGTCGGGTGTGAGGGCCGACCCGTTTAGCAACTCGCCAGGAGCGGTGAGCCGCCCGCGGTCTCTCATGGACGTGGATTTTATGAGAACGGCGCGGGCCAGCACGGATATCCGGGGCCAGGAGAAAATCATTTCCCCGGATTTCCGTTTGGGTAAGCGAAATCTATCTGCGGAATTAACCGGCCATTCATCCGGTCAGATGGCCGGTGTCGTTGAACGAGCGGAGCACCGCGGGCCCGTCGGCGTACCAGTCGATCTCGCACAGCGCCGCCACGTCCAGGTGCATCCGGTACAGCGCGGCCGGCGGGGCGAGCAAAGCCGCGGCGACCAGCGTCTTGA